>ENA-OQJB01000001-OQJB01000001.1-human-gut-metagenome-genome-assembly--contig:-NODE-1-length-323111-cov-16.257517_pt1 | contig 323111 bp, 264 predicted proteins | sample MGYA00242599_ERZ504765 | MGnify/ENA primary metagenome ERZ504765 (study PRJEB26092, sample SAMD00036354) | human gut metagenome | host: Homo sapiens | study: EMG produced TPA metagenomics assembly of...
AGACCCACGCCCTCATGCAATAACCGACAACCCACAGGACTGGCCAAAGCCGAAACGGCCTAAAAACAACCGCTCAAACGGACTAAAAGAAACGCCGAAACGGCCCACAAAAATTTGACAAAACACAGTTGAGAGACACGCGATCCTCTGGAGCAAGTAGTTGAGCCAAACGGAATACATCATATTTATGCTTCTTGAGATCTTTTCCGTCTACGTGCTCGCCATGTTGTTCTCGGGCGTTGAGATCCAACCATGCTTTCGCCTTGAAAGGAATGAGATATTTCTCGTTAAGCACGCTGATGCCTTGTATTGATTCGCGGCCTTGCTGCAGTAGCCGATAGTAGCTGTCGTTCAGCATAATGGCTGACAGGCTGGAAACGTCGTTTGCAATATGCAATGGCGTCAGGAACGAGTTCGGCACAATAGGGAAGTCAGGGTGACGTGAAAATAGCTCGATCATAGTGGGATACCCGTACGTACTGGGGTGCATGAAACGGTACAGGTGAGGCTGTGCGGAGTTCTTCGTGATAGAGGTGTATCCGCCATCGCGAATGAAAGACCACAATCGTTGTGCAAACTCGCGAAGATGTCCCTCGGCAATCAGCACCATGTCAATATCTTTGGTGGCTCGGAAGTCCAGGTCGTTGTCGGTCATGATGATGTCACAAGCGGTGCCGCCGATGATTACGTAAGAATCTTCGTAGCCGGCAAAGGCCGTTCTGATGAGCTGCAGGCCTTGTGTCATATTGTCGCTCCTGAGAAAGTATTGCGGATGGATTCTTGTATGGCGTCTTCCAAACGTTCGTCGGCAATCTCGCCAAGAGTCAGGGCCGTGGAAATGGGGTCGGCAAGGTAGTCTTCCTGCGTATATTGAGCAAGTAGGCGGGGATCGTACCTCCACAGCTCCAGAATATATGCATTATCTGGCACCTTTTCCAAAGCGGGGTCGATAATGCATAGTTCCTTGTTGTGCTGCTTGAGCCAATGACGTTCAACGGCATAGATTCGCAGTTTTGGGGTGGCCAGTTGCGTCCTGCGCGAAAGAGCAAATTCGCCGGCCGGAATCAGCTCGTCGGCAATCATCTGGCGATTGCGATTCGTGACGGTATATTTGCTGAATATTGGTGACTTCAGGAGATGCCAAGATGATTTCAGTAAATCAAGTCGGCTGGTCTGCCTTGAAGTCAGTAGTTCGACGCTATTGCTGCGGCCTTGCTTGGTGCGGTGCACGAATGCCAGCTGTTCTAACAGCGTCACGGCAACGCTGACCTGAGCTTCGGTAAACTGAAGCGCTCGGGCAATATCTGATTGGACTTTGCTCTCGTTGGAGTAGAGCAAATACAGCCAGACCAGCTGTGTTGCGGGGGAGAAGGGTCGCACCTCGATATCCTGTGCGTTCTCCAGCGGCCGCGAGGAGATGCGCTGGGTGAACACCATGCCCAGTGAAGGGATATACAGTTGGGTACCGGGCACGATGAAAGGAACGTGATTCTGAATCAGGGCTTTTCGCTGGTATGCAGAAAGCCGGGGAAACTGAAAGACAATGGGCAGATCCGTCCGCTGCTCAAGCCTGCTGGCGTCGGCGGTGACGCGTGTGATGCTGAATGGGTGAGCCTCTCCGCTCGCGATTAGCATGCTCGTGTTGTCGATGGTGAGTTTGCTGAATGTCCGTCCGTTGGTCAGAAATAGCGGCAGTGAGGCAGTGCCATCCCAAGAAGTGATTTGGCAGGGCAGACCAAGTGTCTCGCGAATGTAATGCTCGGCATCCATGTCGACCTCAATCCTTAACGAAAATCTGTAAGATTCACATCTCTTGTTAAGTATATAGAATATTATTAAGTATTTCGGGGTTGGCATGTCGCGAATGGAAAGAAAGGGCAGTCATCCCCGAAATGGAGACAGCTTAGCCGGGAAAAAGGACGACGCCAGCATCCGGAGAAGATGGATGACTGGCGTCGGGTAAGCTCGCAAAAGCACTACTGAACAACCCACGCAGAAGTGTCGGTGGGGAGCTGGCCTTCGGGGGTCAGCGGGCCGGACGCCAGCACCACGGAGCCATTGGGCAGCGCGACCGGAGCATTGCCGAAGTTGGTGATTGAGGTGAACACCCGCCCGCCAACCGCCGCGCGGGTGTACGCCACCACATCGTCGCCCATGTCCACTTGCTCGGCCGTGGTGTCGCGCGTGGCGGTCAGCGACTCCTGGCGAATCGCCAGTGCGGCGCGATACAGCGCGAGCATCGAGTCCGGGTCGGCTTGCTCCACGTCCACCGCGTAATCCTTGAACCACAGCGGTTGCGGCAGGTGCGGGTCGGCGGCCGGCGTCACGCCCTCAGCGCGCGTAGCCGGCGAGAAGCCGAAGGAAGCGCCCGTGCCGAACTGGCCGGCGGCGCACAGCGGCACATGGTTCTCGCCGGTACCGTCATCGGCCGGAGTCGGACGGCTGAAATCGGCCAAGGCCGGCTCATCGGCGGCGGTCCACGGCAGCGGCACGCGGCAGCCGTCTCGGCCCTTGTCCATCGTGGCCTGAGCGGTGTGGAAAGCGGTCGGATCTTCCAGTCGATCCCACGGAATATCGGCCACTTCAAACAGGCCCAGCTCCTCGCCCTGATAGATATAGGCGGCGCCGGGCAGGCCGAGCTCCATCAAAGCGGCGGCGCGGGCGCGGCGGGTGCCAAGCTCGCGATCCTCGGGATACGTGGTGCCGTTGCGCAGCAGCCAGTCGTGCGGCAGCTGGTGGTAGGGCGCGCCCTTGACCTGCGGCAGGCCGTAGCGGGAGGGGCTGCGCGGCACATCGTGATTGTTCATCACCCACGTGGTGGTGGAGCCGCCGGTTTCGGCGGCGGCCTTGAGACCCGCGTCGATGGCTTCGCGGAACTCGTCGGCATACCAGCTGGCTTGGGCGAAATCGAAGTTGAACGACTGCCCCAACTCGTCCATCGAGGCATACAGGTGCTGGTGCTCGGGCACCACCCACGCCTCGGCCACGGCAAAGCGCGGCGGGTCGTACTCGTTGAACACCTTGCGCCATTCGCGGTAGATGTCGTGCACTTCGCGGCGGTCGAACAGCGGATGGCTGAAGTCGTGGTTCAGCACGCCGACCACGCTGTATTCGCGGCCGAGCTCCTCCAGCGGCTTGGATTCAAGGTCTTTGGCCAGACCGTGCGCCACGTCGATGCGGAAGCCGTCGGTGCCGTGGTCGGACCAGAAGCGCAGGGTTTTCTTGAATTCCTCGTGGATGTCCGGGTTCTTCCAGTTGACGTCCGGTTGCGCCTTGTCGAACAGGTGCAGATACCACTGGCCGTCGGCCACGCGCGCCCAGGCCGGGCCGCCGAAGAAGGACTGCCAGTCGTTGGGCGGCAGTTCGCCGTGCTCGCCGCGGCCGTCGCGGAAGATGTAGCGGTCGCGCGCCGGGGAGCCGGGCTCGGCGGCGAGGGCTTCCTTGAAGAACACGTGCTTGTCGGCGGTGTGATTGGGCACGATGTCCACGATCACCTTGATGCCGGCCTCATGCGCGGCTTTGGCCATGGCGTCGAAGTCGTCCATGGTGCCCAGTCGCGGGTCGACGTTGCGGTAGTCGATCACGTCGTAGCCGCCGTCCGCCAGATCGGAGGGGTAGAACGGGGAGAGCCAGATGGCGTCCACGCCGAGGTTTTTCAGGTAGTCCATTTTCTCGGTAACGCCGGCGATGTCGCCGATGCCGTCGCCGTTAACGTCCTTGAAGCTGCGCGGGTAAATCTGGTAAACGACGGCCTGCTTCCACCAGTCGTCATTGAGGTTGTTGGCGGTCATGCCGATTCCTTTCTGTGCGTGCGTGATTGTGTGGCTCACGTGGTGTGTTGCGCCCGATTGCTGTGGGTTAGTGGTTATTGGGTTCAGCAGGACTCGAACTGCAACGGTGAACCCATGCTTGCCTATCACATTGATGACAACGGTATCATGCAAATGATTTATGCGAAAGTACAAGCATCGGCGTTTCTTGGTGGTAACGTGGTCACGCTCACCTTAGTCCACACAGAAAAGACATTGAGGGCAGAGGTGGGACGCGGTGCACCGTGCCCAATCACCCCTGCGCAGGCACGGGCGCGGCAGGAGGCGCAGTGGTCTCACGCAGCACGAGCGGCGCGTCGGGCTGAATGAACGCCGGTTCAATCGGCCCGCCCGCAATGGCCTCCAATGCCATGCGCCCAGCGTCGGCACCCATGGCAAACGGATCCTGATGCATGGTGGTTAGCCCCACGGCCTGAGACATTTCAACGTCGTCAAATCCCACAATCGAGATATCCTGCGGCACGCGTTTGCCGTACTGGCGCAGGCGATACAGCACCGGCAGCGCCAGCTCATCGTCCTCAAAACAGAATGCAGTGGTGCCGGCCGGGGCGGTCAGTACCGCGTTCAGAGCCGCGCTGGTCTCCGTTGCGCCGCGGGGCACCTGAAGGTTGGTCACGGTGAGCTCCGAGTGCGCGGCCTGCGCGTCCAGCACGCCCTGCAGTCGCGATTCGGCGCTATAGCGCATATTGGTTTCGGCGGGAGTGCCGCCAACGAATGCGATGCCCCGATGCCCCAGCGCGATGAGGTGTTCGACGGCCGCGCGGGTGGCTGTACGATCATCAATGCTTACGCCGGAGTCGAACCCGTCCGTGGAGGGGATGTTAATGCCGATGATCGGCACATGCATATGCTTGAGGCGCTCCACCTCGGCCGGCTCGATGTTGAACGAGCTGACGATTACCGCATCTGCATTGCGGCGCACGGGCAGGTCCGCAAAGAAATCGTGACGCTCTTCGGCGTTGCGCATGGGGTAGGCCACGGTGTCATAGCCAGCAGGGCGCAGCACCGAGTCGAGCCCTGCAAAGATGTTCGCATTGAACCAGGTGGTGATGGTCTCGCTGGCCAGCAGTGCGATGCGGAACGACTGGCCGGACTTCAGCGCGGCCGCCGAGCGGGAAATGGAGTAGTCGAGCTTCTCGGCGGCGGCCATTACCTTGTCGCGGGTTTCGGGGAGCACCAGGTCCGGCTTGGCGAACGTGCGGGACACTGTGGATACGGAAACGCCGGCCTCCTTGGCCACCGCCTGAATGCTTGCTTTGGTCATATCGAATACCCCCGTTATTGTTGCGCCGTTGTGATGATGGCGCGATGTTGCGGCATCGTGTTTGCGCCGTCGATGCACATGATTCATATCGTCATTGCTGTGACAACGGTATCATGCATTGATCTGTCGTTGAATAACGCCGGTGAAGATCCTCTCGTGATGAAGACGATTTACAGTGCGGTAAGAGTCTATAAGTGGAAACGTTTGCATATTGCTCCGGTCAGATGTGCCGCGATTGTCTGTCTGATGCGATTTAGCTCCGAAAAGTGATCTTTGACATTCACTATTGCATGGGTTTGCAATAATGAATACCTTCTTAGCAAAGAGTAAACGCTTCGACACTCCGTGCTGATTTGGCTTGATGCCAAGGGGCAATGCTGCAGTATTGTGCGAAAAAATGAGATATGGCCGGCGGGCTTTACTGATGTCGACTTGCAAGAATGACAACCTTTGCAGTATGATGGCGCCCAAATGAGAGAAGCGATGCGTGTCAGAATCAGTAAGTGGTTAGTGGCTATTTTTATCGATTCTGCGCAGGCCAAAAGCTAGCGTGTGCAAAGCTGATCCGCCAATGAAATAGGCATGCTCCGCCGAAGCTGCACGCCTATTCCACGACCTACAACTGCACAACAAATGAGTCGCGGCGATACGTCATACCGATGCACCCACCGACGGCTCTCCGGAGATGAGGAAAGCATGATGATAGCGAGAAGTTTCGGGGGGGGCAGCGAAATTCAAGGCTGCCGCCGCTGCCCTGCTTGCCGCTGCCGTGCTGGTGACGTCAACTGGCTCACTCGCATTTTCCAATAACAAACTTGCCTATGCCGCCGATCTGAGCGACGGCGCATTATGCACTCCGACCAGCCAGTCGATGGGCACTGAAGCAGATCCCGCAACTGAGAGGGATTCCGGCGTTGCCACTTGGGTTGGCGGCGATATGTATGTCGGTAAGAAGTCCGACAACCTGACCAATGCTGACGGTCCTGATGCTTCATATTCCGCAGAAGCCGAAGGCTTGACTGTGGTCAACGGCAAGCTCATGCTGCATCCTCAGAAGAATTCGTGGAACGGCAAGGGCTTTCGTTTCGGCGTTGCCGGCTTCGGTACGCAGTATCGTCCCGCCGAAGGCAGCACCGCATTGGTAGTTGGCGGCAATACCGGAACCGTAATGGATAGTGCCACTTCCACCGCTGATGTGAAAGCGTGGAATAAGCCTGGTTTTATTGAGGGACATTCGCACATCGGCTCACTCTTCGGTAGCCAGTCGGATGTATGGGGCAGGGACGGCACGTCGTCGATTGGCAGCTATAACGGTGCTTCCGTCAACTGGCAGAAGGACAAGTCCGGGAATACTCAGAACCAAGACGCCGGCAATCTGACCAAAGTTTCAGTCAAGGCTACCGATGGCGGTGCCGCCACTGACAAAGATTTTTCGAAGGATACGTTCTATCAAGGGTATGTGGTCGACGATATCGTTAGCCCGCTGGCCAAGCAAAATAAAACCGGTACAGTGAGTTCAAGCATCTCCACGTTGTCTGAGCTTCCTCGCCATAAGTACAACTATTACAAGGAAGGCACCAACGCCGCTAGCGGCATATCTTACACTTTCAAATACGACGACACCACCAAGTACGGTACCGGCCGCGGCATTGCTCCCACAACGTCGTACACCAATCGCGAAAAGCTCATCACGTTCACCGGCACGAACAATGCCAGCATGGAGGTATTCAATCTCGATGCCAGCATGCTCAGCGACACCGATGAGAATGGCACCCTCTACCGTGGCGTAGGTTTCGCCTTTACGAACATCGCCGACACTGCATCTGTCGTAATCAATGTGACCGGCAACGCCAGTAATATCTCGTTCCACAACGGTTGGCAGTTCTGGTGGAACGGTGCGGAAATCTCCGATGGCTACTCCAACTACAACAACACCGACGAGTTGAAGAAGAAGTCGGCTGCATACGACAAAGCCTCCCAGAAGATTCTATGGAACTTCAGCAATACCGATAACCTCACCATCTACGGTGGCGTGGCCAATGAGGACGGTACGAACACCAATGCCGATAAAATTACCCAGGATGATGCCGCCGCCGCGATGATGGGCAGCATTATCGTCAGGGGCAACTTCGAATCGCATGTTTCCACCAACGGCCGTGTGTACACGGGTGGCGACTTCTCCATGCACAACCCGTACAAGGCATGGACGTTCAATCAAGCCGGTGCGAACGATGGTGATTCCGCCTCTGTGCTCGACATGGATCAGGAGCGTCACAACTTCCCGTGGAACGGTTCGTACACCGAGTCCTGTTCCGCTATCGCGTGGCAGAAGGCCGATGAAAGCGGCACCCTGCTCGGTGGCACGACGTGGGCTGTGTACGGTAAGTACGATGATGCCGCAAGCGGAAAGAACGCGCTGCTTACCGTGCAGGATAACGCGTTCTACGACAAGGACTCTGCCGATGGCCGGTTCACTGTGGAAGGTCTGAAGCCCAACGCAACCTACTACATCAAGGAAGTCTCCGCCGGCAACGATTACCAGCTGAATACGAACGTCTATTACGTAGCGACTGGGGACTCATCGGCAACGCCGGTCAATGTCACGCAATCGGTGACAAAGACGGACGGTGCTTATACGTACGGCAGCGCCGACATGACCGATGGCAAGATCGTCAACAAAAAGAACGGCCATGAGGTTTCTTGGTCGAAGGTCGATGCCGACACTAACAAGGAGCTTGCTGGCTCTCAGTGGCAGATTCAGCAGGTGAAAGATGGCGCGGCCGCTAAGAGCTGGAACGTCACAGACAACACCAGCAAAGCAACCGGCGTAACGGTCAATCCGACCTCAGCCACGTTGGATTCTACCAATGGGTGGAAGACCGATTTGACCGCAGCCGTCGATCCGAAGGATGCCTTGCAAGAGGTTGCATGGACGTTCACCGATAAAGATGGCAATGCTGTCGATTCGTCCACTGTTGCGGTATTGACCCGTACGGGTAATCTGAAAACCACCGTCACCGGTATCAGCAGCATTGATACCACTGTGTATGTGAAGGCATGCTCGGTCTCCAATCCTGAGGTGTGCAGCGCCCTGGTCACCATCAAGGTGAAAGCTATGAGCGTCAAGGATTTCACCGTCGAGGATTCCTCGAACCGGACTGTTGAGAACAATTCCACCATCACCGCCGCTGCAGTGGATAGCACGCTGACGTTCACCGCTTCCTCCACTCCGGCTGTCCCGATTACTTGGGAGTCGAGCAACAAGAGCGTGGCAACGGTTACTTCCAGCGGCGAGAACGGTCAGAAAGCAACCGTGACGATGACGGGATTCGGCTCTGCGGTCATCACCGCGAAGGCCGGTGACAAGAAGGTTTCGTTCACGGTCAAGGTGCCGTCTACCACGGTGTACTTCAAGAAGTCGTTGATGAATTGGTCGAAGTACTACGTGTACTACAACGCTGGCAACAATAACTGGAAGTTCGTGGAGATGAGCCAGAGCTGCGGTGATTATGTGTATGCCATATTGCCGAAGCAGTCGCCTGGTACGAAATTTTTGTTCCACGGTGACGATGAAAACACGAGCACCAACAAGTGGTACCAGGGGTCGAATAAGAGCGATTTCAAGTTCACGGGCAACGAAGTGCAAGTCGTGAACCAGCATAACGATTCGCAGGTCTCCACCGCTCCGGCCGGCTGCCCTGCATCCGCCGCAGCTGCTGCCCAGTCGAATGATGCGGCGGTGCTCAACGAGAACGCCGTGGTGACGCCCGCCGATGACCCGCAGCCCAGTGATGCTGACGGTGTTGCCGAAAACACTATTGACGATGGTGCAAAGGCCATTTCCTGCACGGCAGCCGACGGCGAGAACGGTCAGCCCGGCGTGAAGTGCGATATGGACACCGCGGCTGGCAAATTCAAGGTCGGTGGTCTGGATGCCGGCACGTACTGGCTCCATGAGACCACGGCTCCGTACGGATACACGATCAATAAGACCCTGTACCAATTCACGATTGATGCCAATGGCAACGTCACGTGGAACGGCGGTTGGGCCAGCGGCGAGGCGACTGGCGCCATCGATGAAAAGCTGAAGCCCGGTGACAACAACGCAATCTCGGACACCCCTACCGAAGTGACCTGGAACAAGGTCGACACCAAGGGCGGCAAACTTGCCGGTTCCCAGTGGAAGATCGTTGGTCCAAGCCCTGCAACGGACGTGTACTGCGTGGCCGACAACGTGACGGTTGATGCCAATGGTGCCACCACGCCGGCAGGCATCGAGTTCACGGGCTGCACTGGCGAAAAGCTGTCCGATGCCGCGAACACCGCAGACGAGGCCGGCGTCATCACGGTCAGGGGCCTGCCGGTCGGCACGTACACGCTAACCGAGACTAAGGCTCCAGACGGCTACGTGGCAACAACCACGGTCTACACGCTTACCATCTCTGACACCAAAGCTTCCACCGTTGTGGCTCAGACCGCGACCGATAGGCCCACGACCCGTTCTGGCGGCAATCGCGAAGCTGCGGCCAATGTCCCCAACGCTTCGGCTCCGGTGAACATCCAAATCCCGGTAAAGAAGAGCGTGAAATACACGTCGTGGCCAAAGGACAGCAACGGCAACTACGTCAACTTCAACTTCAAGATTGAAGCGACCAAGTCGACTGTGGACGCGAACCCCGCCGCGCCGATGCCTGCCGAATGCAGTAGCAGCGACGCGACCAAGAATGACTGCACCATCTCCTTGGCTCCGAAGTCTGACGCTGATGATCTGTCCAACGTCATAGCCAAGTTCGGCAAGATGACGTTCACCGACGCGAACCTCGCGGCGGCAGCTGGCGACGCCAGCGACTACGCCAAGACCTACACCTACAAGATCGCCGAGATTGTGCCAGATTCCGCCGACGCGGTGGAAAACCTGCGCTACTCGAAGGCGGAGTACCAAGTCGTAGTCACGCTCAAGCAAGCCAAGGATTCCAGCGGAAAGCTGTCCGGCTTGTCCGTCTCCGCCACGATGACACGCATCAAGGATGACTCCGGCAATGCCGAAGCTGGTGGCGGAAAGATAATCGGCACATGGTCATCAACGTCCACCGGCAGCAGCGCCGGAACTGCCGTCGAAGCAACCTTCGTGAACACCAAGGTGCTCACCGGCCTGCCCGCCACGGGCGCCGACTGGACCGGACGCCTAGTGCTTCTGGTCGGCGACGGATTCATACTTGTTGGCGTTCTCATCGCCGGCGGATATCAACTGGCCAAACGTCGACGGGAGGAGGACTCCGACTGATTTTTCTCCCTAGGCCACTCGATTGGCCGCCTACCAACACTCATAACTGAATAACCAATATTCAACACAATCTTCTTCTCCATTTCAGAGAAAGGAAAAGAGAAATGAACACCATATTCAAGAGGGTGATCTCCGGAGCCGCCGCTCTGGGCATCGCCGTCAGCGGTCTAGCCATAGGCGTCTCCACCGCGTATGCTGCGGATCCGGCCACCGGCAGCATCACCATCAACAAGTCAGACACTGGTCAGGTGGATCACAGCTTCGATGGCTGGCACCTGGCATCGTTGACCAACGTCACCAAGGATAGTGCTGGCAAGATCAACGGCTTTCTCATCGATACCGATGACCATATGGCCAGAACCATTGTTGCCGCGATGACTAGCGGTCAAAAGGATGCATACGAGAAAGACGCCAACTACTACAGCGACGACCCCGCCGTCGCCAACCCGATGGGGTACTTGGTCGAGAAGGTATTTAAGGATGATAAATCTGGCAAGGCGCTGAGCGAGCTGACCAGCCCGTGGGGCGGCGATAGCTCCGCGCTGCGTGCGTTCGCCGAGTCGCTGTCCAAGGAACTTGCCAAGGACGATGCTCCCACTGCCGATAAGACCGGTGACAGCGCACTGAAGACCGGTGAGAACAAGGAACTCAAACAGGGCCTGTGGTTCCTCAAGGATGTCACGACCACGGATGACACCAAGGGTACCAACTCCATCCCGATCATCACGCCGACCACCTTCGATGGCGCCGACAGCTGGGGCACGGTGACGCTGAAGAACACCACCCCGACCATCGACAAGAAGCTGGTTGATTCCAAGGACAACGGCACCTACACGCCGAACACTCAGCCGGATTACGCAGTTGGCGATGATGTCTACTATGAGCTGACCTCCACCGTGCCGGTCTACACCGGCTACGACATCGATTCGACGATGAAGGACGCAACCAAGACCCGTATCTTCAAGATCAATGACACCGCCAGCAAGGCGCTGACCGTGTCCGCCGGTACCGTCATCGAATCTGTCAAGCTGACTCCTGCTCAGGGTACGGCCGTCACTCTGGTCAAGGACAAGGACTACACCGTTACCGTCGCTGGCTATGGCGATGTGAACACTCCTGACACCGATGCCTACAAGGGCGGACACGTGACCACTATCGACCTTGGTAAGTACGTCAACAAGGCCGAGGGCTCTAAGTCCGCTACTACTGCTGACGGCATCCTCGAAGGCGCCACCGTCACCGTGATCGTCAAGGCTAAGCTCAACAAGGGTGCGCTGATTTCCAATCCCGGCAATCTGCAGAAGAACCCGAACAAGGTCGACCTCGAATACTCCAACCGCCCGGAAGAAGTGGACCACGCCCATAAGGTTCCTGGCCCGGAAGTGCCCGTGTATGCCTATAAGTTCGACATCTTGAAGACCGATAAGGCTGGTACCATTAAGCTGCCCGGCGCTAAGTTCACGATCAAGGCAGTCTCCGGTACCAGCAAGCACGACGGCAAGTACCTCGGTTCTTATGGCAAGGATGGCTGGAGCTACCTCGATAGCGAGCCGGCGGTCGCTGCTACCGATGGTGTGTTCACCACTGGCACAGACGGTAAGATCAACGTCTCCGGCCTCGATGCCGGCACCTACGAGGTCCATGAGATTGCGCCACCGGACGGCTACACCGCGATTAGTCTGCCGAAGTTCCAGTTCACCATCACGCCGACCGTCGGCGATGAGGACGCCGGATGCAAGACCATCACCGCCGTGGCGCTGAGCCTCGCGAAGGGCGCCGACGAGCGTGCCTCGCTGTCCCAGGGCGGCAAGACGCTGAACATCTGGAACGCCAAGAACATCACCGAGCTGCCGAGGACCGGTGGCGCTGGTCTGGCCATGATTGTGGCCGTCGGCGCACTGTTCATCGCGGCCTCCGGTATCTTCGCCCTCCGCGCTCGCCGCAAGGCCTGAGCGGACACGCCTAGATAGCTAAGGAACGGCGGCCAGCGCACCGCACTTACCCCTCGCAAACCGCCGTTCCTGCTCCGTCTCCGGCCGCATCGTCTTGTTCCCGATCGATGCGCCCGGAGACTTTTCCCATATTTCTTTATTTTTGCTGATTCTGGAGAACCGAATGACGCAAACAATTATCATGAAGTCCCGTATCCGCAGGGTTTTCTTAGCTCTTGGGGTAGTGTCGTTTATTGAGCGGAGATGAGTCCATCCAATGCGAAGCAGCACCGGAGCAAAACAAAGTGGTACGCGCACACAGTCGCGCGTGTTTACTGTGCTGTCGGTGCTGTTTTTGCTGATCGGGTTTGCCATCATCACCACGCCGTTCGTCATGCGCGCCATCAGCGAATACCAGCAGAACGCCACCGTGCAGCAGACGCAGCGCGAGGTGGATGGCTGGCCGTACCCACAGGCGGAGAACCAGCTCAAAACCGCCCGCGAGTACAACAAGAAACTCGTGGCTGGCGGCCAGGCCGCCATCGGCGAGGTCAAAGATCCTTTTGCCAGCAATGCCGGCCAGTCCACCACTTCCGGCGCGGATGATTCGATGGCCGCCAAAGATCAAGAATATCAGAGTCTGCTCGACGCCGGCCAAGGCGTGATGGGCTCCATCCGCATTCCTGAAATCGACGTCAACCTGCCCATATACCACGGCACCGGCGAAGATGCGCTCGCCGTGGGCGCGGGACACCTTTATGGCACTTCATTGCCGGTCGGCGGCAAATCCACACACTCTGTAATCACCGGCCATCGCGGTTTGCCGAACTCGTTGCTGTTCACTCGCCTTGATGAGATGAAGAAGGGTGATGCCTTCTACATCGAGGTCATGGGCAAGAAACTCGGCTACAAGGTCGACCGCATTACCGTGATCAAGCCCGACGATTCCAGCAAACTGCGCATCACCAAAGGCGAGGATCGCGTAACCCTCATGACCTGTACGCCTTATGGTGTCAATTCTCATCGCCTACTGGTCTCCGGTGTGCGTGCCGAAATCCCGGAGGAAGTGCCTGACCCGGACGATGTGCATGGCATCAACACCACATGGCTGGCACTGGGAGCCATAGTGTTTTTGGCCGTGCTGTTCGCTTTCATCGTCATATTGATGCGACGTAAGCAAAAGCGCGATCGGGAATTTGCCGGCCTCGCCCGGCACGCCGCACGTCCGACAAAATAAGCGCCCCGCGCGTATGCGATTCCGCGTTGGGAATATGAACGGTTTCGGGTGCCGGACTATTCAAAAAGCGGCCAGATTGTCGTAACTCGATTTCGAGGGGCTGATTTGGCGTGTTCCGGAGGTCTACTTCCGTTTCGAGGGGCTGGTGCCAAAGTAGACACAGCTACAAAACGGCAAAATGACGTTGATGCAAAGCCGTTTCTACTTCCGTTTCAACGGATGAGGAGCCCCTTGAAGCGGAAGTAGACCTCCGGCAAACACGAAATCAGCCCCTCGAAATCGATCTAGGCAGTCTCTCTACCGTCGGGAAGCGTTTCAGCGCTTCTCGCGGCGCATTACGGCGGACAGGGACTGCACGCGCGGCAGGTCGAAGACCTCGTCGGTGTGCACTACGTGCCCTTCGCCATCTGCCAGCGGCACTCGCCAGTTGGAATACTCGCTGGACGTGCCCGGCTGATTCTGCGAGCGGCATTCGCCCACGCCGTCCACCAGCGCAGCCTGCAACAACAGCGACGGCGTATCAGTGAGCATGGCGTGCATGGCTTCAACGATCTCCTGCACATGACCTTCCACGTCATCGGCCGCAGCCTGCGTGATATAACCGCCCTCCACCAGTCGGTTCATCATCGCGGTGCGCTCGGCCATGGCCGAAGCGGCAAACACCTCCACCGGCTCGCTGAGCAAATGCAGCTCCTCGCGCAGTTTCACATGCTCGAAGTTCAGATAGCCGGCGGTTGGCGGCAGATCGTGTGTGGTGACCGATGCCAGTGCCTGCTTGCGGTACTCCTGCGGCGCGCGGTAGGGATCGCCGGCGTTCGGCGAATCGTCCACACGGTTGAACCACTCCACATCGGTGCCAAGCACGCCATGATCGGCCAGAATGCGGCGCACATAATCCGGCACGGTGCCCAAATCCTCGCCGATCACCATGCCGCCGGCGCGCGTGGCCTCGATGGCCAGTACGCCGAGCATCGCCTCGTGGTTGTACATCACGTAGGCGCCATTGCGGGCGCCAAGTCCCTGCGGAATCCACCACAGGCGGAACAGTCCCAGCACGTGATCGATACGCACCGCGCCCGCATGCTCATACATGGAATGCACCATTTCGCGGTACACCTGGTAGCCGGTGGCTTCCAGATAACGCGGGTTGAACGGTGGCTGGCCCCAATCCTGGCCCTGCTGGTTGTAGAAGTCCGGCGGGCAGCCGACCGTGACGCCACCGGAGGCGAAACGCTCCGGGTTGGCCCATGCGTCAGCGCCGAGCCCGTGCACGCCAACGGCCATATCCTGCATAAGGCCAAGTGTCATGCCATGATCCAAGGCCGTGTGCTGAGCGTCGTTCACCTGCTCGGCGGCGATCCACTGCAGCCAGCGGTTGAACTCGAACAGATCATGATGGTCCTTGACCAGCGTCTGCACGGTCGGGTCGTCGATGGTCTTCTCGAAGAACCAGCGGTTCTCGCCCCAAGGTGCGCCCCACACCTCGAAGCACAGGCACCAGGTGGCGAAGGAATTGAGGTCCGGGCCGGCCGTGGCCTTGAAATACTCGAACTCCAGCTCGCGCTTGTTGTTGCGGCCCGCATCGAAGATCAGGCGCAGGGCCGGGCGCTTGGCCTCCCACGCCGCGTTGATATCCATCGGCGTGGATTCATCATTGCGTGCGGCCACCGAGGCATGCAGTGCATCCACCTGGGCGCGCACGTCATCCGGCAGGGTGGCGTATTCGGGAATGTCTTGCGGGCGAATGTACGTCACGTTGAGGAACCGGCGCGATTCCGGCAGATACGGCGAAGGCTCGAGCGGCGGAATCGGCGCACCGGCGTGAATCGGATTGATGAGCATGAAGTCGGCCTTGGACTTCTCGGCGGCATCCGCCAAAAGACGCTTCAGATCGCCGTAGTCGCCGATGCCCCAGGAATCGTGGGAGCGTACCGAATACATTTGCGTCATCCAGCCCCAGTGCTGATGCTCCTCGACCGCCTTCGGCACGGCGATGCGTGCGGGGGCGGCGATGATGGTCGCCTTGCCTTCGCGCCCGTCAACCGTGACGGTCAGCGTGTGGTAACCCATCGGCAGGTCGGGGGCGATGGTGAGATCCGGCTGGCCGGAGTTGAGATTCGGCAGTAGGGAGAAGCGGTCGAATGCGGTGCCGTCTTCCAGCGTGATGGCGGTGGTGACGTCCGCGTCCGACGGGCAATTCAGGGTCAGGCTTGTCGGCTTGCCGGTGGTGGCCACGATGGTGGGCGGTAGCAAACGTTTGCTGTTTTCGGCCTCAAGTTCGGTCATGGAACGTTTTATGGCCTCGTCGCTGGAGGCATCCACATCGAGGGCCTTGAGCACGGCGACCAATGCGTCATCGCTGATTTCGGTGTAGGTGCCGAGCTGGTCGATGAACGAGGTCGCAAGCCCGGATGCTTTGGCCAATTTGATCAGCGGTCGAGCAAGGCGTTCGGCGCTTTCCGTTCGTTGTGTGGTGTCCGGTGCATTGGTTGCCGCTTCATTGCTGCGCGCCTCGGTCATAATAGCTCCTTGCTGTGCGTCCATGTACTGCTGTTCGTTTGCATTGCTGTTTGATGGCCGCTCTACGTTGAGAATCCGGCAATCTGACAGACCAATGTTGAACCTGTTCTGCTCTTACCGTAGCTCATATTGACAACGATTGCAATAGGGCGGTGAGTTGGGCCGGTTCGGAGGCGTCGGGGGCGCCGGCCTGCTGGCCGCCCCCAGTCGGCTTTGCCGACAGCCCCCGCCAGCGGGGGCGAGGCTGAGCGGGTCTCTAGCCGAGGATGGCGAATGACTGGGCGGGGAGTGTCAAGGTGCGACCGGATACGGTGGGGGAGCCGAGGGTTAGCAGCATTGATGCATCGGGACGGAGTTCGCTCGGCAGTTCCACGGTTTCAATCCCTCGACCGGGGTTCATGGCTATGAGCAACGGCCGGCCCGTAGCGCCATTTCGGTCTGAGACATCATCGCGAGTGGCGGCGGGGGCAGGGGCCGGGCTGGAATCCGCGGTCGTGCGTGGGTGGGTGGACGCGTGACCATCCGCAGGAGTGCGTATGTAGGCAAACGCGCGGCCATCCACTGGCGCTGCCACCACGTCGAATCGGGCATCGGAAGCCAGTGCGGGCTGCTCGGTGCGCAATGCCAGCACCTCGCGAACCCAGTTGAACAGTGAATCCTCGCGTGCGGCTTCGCTGGCAACGGTCGGCGCGTCGGCGGCCGAATCGACCGGCAGATATAACGACTCGGATGGTGCGCAGGAGAAGCCAAGATTCGGCTTATCGGCATCCCACTGCATCGGCGTGCGACTGCCGGTGCGCACATAGCCGCCTTCCTTGGTGGGTAGCGGCCGGTATCGCATGCCGATTTCGTCGCCGTAGTAAAGGAACGGGCAGCCGGGCATGGTCAGCAGCATGCCGTACGCCACCTTGAGCTCGCGCTCGGTAAGCCTCTGTGCCACGCGCAATGTGTCGTGATTGCACGTGATGAGGTTGAAGGTGCCGCTGGCTCGTTCGCAGTCGTGCAGCTGCGGCAGATATTGTTCGAGGAACGGTGCGATAGAAGTGCCGGAATCGGCGTTGAAGTAACTGGCGTCACTCTCGTGGTCCAGCGGCGTATCCGTATTACGCAGCAGCATGTTGTACCCGTTCGGATGGCCGTCCCAGCGCCAGTCGAGGTAGAAATCCATGTCGAAGCCGGCCTGCATCGACTCATAGGGGCGCCCCCATTCGGCAACGAATGCTGCCTCGGGGAATTCGGGGCGGATTCTCGAGAAGATGTATTGCCAGGTGCGGATGGTGAAAGGCTTGCCGTCGTCGTCGTGTTTGACGAGGCTGTCGGCCATGTCCACGCGGAAGCCGTCTGCCCCGCGGGAGAGCCAGAAGCGCATGACGTCGAGCATCGCCTCGCACGTGGCCAGTGCTTCGGGGCCGAGTGCGGGCTTCTGCCATGGGTGTTTGGGGTGGGCGAAGCCGTAGTTGAGGGCGGGCTGGCATTTGAAGAAGTTGATGATGTAGGTGCCGTCGCGCTCGGTTTCGCCGCCGATAAAGGGTAGGCCGTCGCCGCCGGCGATCCAGGAGTCGGTCCAGATGTAGCGGTCGGAGACGGATTCTTGGGTGTCGGATTCCTGGACCACCCTCCGGATTGTTTCACAATCCGACCCCCGCCGGCGGGGGTCGAAGAGCGAAGCGATTCGGGGGGTGGTTTGTCCGACGGGGGTAACACTCTCGACGGGGATAGTTCGATCGGCATCAACGGGGGTAACGCGCTCAGTAGGGTCGGGACGTGAGCTGGCCTGGAACCAAGGGTGCTCCTCGCTGGTGTGGCCGGGGACCAAGTCGAGCAGCACGTGCATGCCGAGCGTGTGGGCGTGCTCGAACAGGGCGGTCAGGTCATCGTTGGTGCCGTAGCGCGGTGCGACCTTCGTGTAGTCGCGCACGTCATAGCCGGCGTCCTTGAAGGGGGAGTCGAAGCAGGGATTGATCCATAGCGCGTTGCAGCCCAGGTCATGGATATAGCCAAGTCGTTCGGTCAGTCCGCGAAGATCACCGATGCCGTCGCCGTTCGAGTCGGCGAAGCTTTGGGGGTACACCTCGTAAAAACGGGCGGAACTCAGCCAGGATGGACGGGGGGATGCTTCGGCGTGTCGTACGCGGCTTGACATGGAAAACTCCTTTGTTTATGCGGGTTCAAGGCTATGCCTATCGATTGCAATAATACCAGCAAAAGCAAAACTGCATACGTATGCGAAATGCGTGTTATACTAAAAACCAACGATGTTCAGCAATGTTGCAAATGACAAACATTTCAAGGTCTAACCACGATAATGCGAGCGTATGCATCATTCATTTTTCGGCAGAACTGAAAACGTGTGCATCGAAACTATCGGAACAGGAACCGAATCAGGAAAGGACGGATCAATGAAGATCGATTGGAAGAAGGCTATCGGCCTCACTGCTGCCGCAGCTATGCTGCTGCCCCTCGCCGCATGTGGTGGCTCCAACAATGCCGGCGACGCAAAGTCCGGAGGCACCGAAGACGTGACCCTGAGCGTGTGGGCCCCGCAGGAGGACCAGGACGGCGGCAACGACTCCTGGCTGAGCCAGGTCGAAGCCAACTTCGAGAAGGAGCACCCCGAGTACAAGATCACTTGGAAGAACGACGTGCTCTCCGAGGGCGACGCCACCACCCAGGTCCAGACCGACCCGACCGCCGCCGCAGACGTCTACATGTTCGCCTCCGATCAGCTCGGCGCCTTGATGAAGGCCCAGGGCATCGGCGAGCTCGGCTCCGACGCCGAGAAGCAGGTCAAGGAGTAGAACGGCGACCTGGAAGTCGCTTCCGTGACCGGCTCCGACGGCAAGATGTACGGCGTGCCCTACACCGACAACACCTGGTTCATGTACTACGACAAGTCCACCTTCTCCGAGGATGACATCAAGAGCCTCGACACTATGGTCTCCAAGGCCGCGGTCGCCTTCCCGCTCAACGATTCCTGGTACATTGGTGGCTTCTACGATGGCCTGACCCTCTTCGGCGAGGACGGCACCGACCCGGATGCCGGCATGGTGTTCCCGAAGGACGCCGGCGACATCACCAAGTACCTGGTCGACCTTGCCGCCAACCCGAACTTCCACAACAGCGCCGACAACTCCGGCCTGTCCGAGATGCAGGCCGGCACCGTCAAGGCCTTCTTCTCCGGCTCCTGGTCCGCTGCCGACATCAAGGAAGCCCTCGGCGACAACATGGGCGTCGCCCAGCTGCCGACCTTCACCGTGAACGGTACACCGAAGCAGATGAAGTCCTTCGCCGCCACCAAGGCCGCCGCCTACAACCCGAACGCCAAGAACCCGAAGGCCGCCGCCCAGTTCGCCGCTTACCTCGGCTCCACCGAGTCCCAGAAGCTGCACTACACGGTGCGCAACATCATCCCGACCGACAAGACCCTCACCGATCTGACCGCCGACGATCCGGTGGCCATCGGACAGACCGATACCATGGCCAACACCGCCATCCTGCAGTCCGGTCTGGCCGGCATGGCTGACTGGTGGGATCCGGCCAAGGCCTTCGGCGACGCCATCCTCAACAAGGAAGTCACCGCAGACAACGCTCAGGCCAAGACCGACGCCTGGGTCGAGCAGGTCGGTTCCTACGCCAAGTGATCGCTTGACGGCTCGCAGCACTTGGCTGGTGCGGACCACTCCTCTGCACTGGCCAACCCAACCTATAGCCGAATAACCAACAATCAAATATGAGGGGTCCGTAAGGTACGCCAGCTGCGGGCGGATGATGTGAAGCCGTTGCATCCGCCCGCAGCCCCTCACCTATCAACGGTTTCAACCTTCTTTGTTTCTCCTCCTTCATTGCCGGCAGAGCTCGGGCAGCGTGCATGCGGTGTCCGGGCTCTGAACGGGTTTAAGCGAAGACAAACAAACAACAAGCCGGGCTCGCGGCCCGGAGCAACAGTTTCCATCATTTACAGTGAGAGGCGGTAGGGTGCAATGACAGCAGCAGCACTTTCCCCGCGCGAGATGAAGCGCCGCCGCAAAATGGGTGCGGATTATGTGGCGCCCTCGCCATACTCGGTAGGCAACGCGCTTACCAAGGGCGATGTGTTCACCAAACTATCCGCAGTCGTATTCGGACTGGGCAACATCGTTCGCAAGCAATACGTTAAGGGCGTGGCACTGCTGGCCCTTGAAATCGCATTCTTCGTATTTCTGTTCACCAACGGCATCACGTGCCTGTCCAAGCTCCCCAGCCTGGGCGACCAGAAGCAAGGCAAGGTACTCGTCGACGGCTTCTGGGAGTACACCCAGGGCGACAATTCCGTGGTCATCCTGCTGTACGGCGTCTGCACGGTGGTGCTCTGCCTGCTCTTCGTCTATCTGTGGACGGTCTCGCTCAAGTCCGCATACAAGGCCGAGTGCCTGGCCCGCGAGCAGGGCAAGGCCCCGAGCCTGGGCGACGATCTGCGTGAGCTGACCAACGCCAAGGTGCACCGACTGCTCATGTTCCTGCCAACGCTCGGCATTCTGGTCTTCACCGTCCTGCCGTTGATCTTCATGATCTCGATGGCATTCACCAGCTACGACCGCAACCATCTGGTGCTGTTCGACTGGGTGGGCTTCGACAACTTCGCCAAGGTGTTCTCCAACAGCGGCGGCACCGTCAACGCCCGCCTGTTCCTGCAGGTGACCATCTGGACGCTGGTCTGGGCGTTTTTCGCCACCTTCCTGAACTTCTTTATCGGCATGTTCTTCGCGATGGTCATCAACCGCAAGACCACGCGCTTCAAGGGCTTCTGGCGTGCGTGCTTCTCCATGTCCATCGCCGTGCCGCTGTTCGTCTCCCTGCTGGTCATGCGCACCATGCTTCAGCCCACCGGCGCCATCAACCGCCTGCTCATGGAGTGGGGTTGGATTGATCAGGCTCTGCCGTTCTTCACGGATGCCACTTGGGCCCGCGTCACGGTCATCGTGATCAACCTGTGGGTTGGTATTCCGTACACCATCATGCAGGTCACCGGTATTCTGCAGAACATCCCGGCCGATCAGTACGAGGCGGCCAAGATCGATGGCGCGAACTGGTGGCAGATCTTCACCAAGATCACCATGCCGTACATCATCTTCGTGCTCACCCCGTATCTGATCACCACGTTCACCGGCAACGTGAACAACTTCAACGTGATCTACCTGCTGTCCGGCGGCAACCCGGTGCCGATCGGCGATTCCGCAGGCAAGACCGACCTTCTGATCACCTGGCTGTACAAGCTGACCGTCGATAAGAACGATTACAACCTCGGTGCCGTGATTGGCATCATGACGTTCATCGTCCTCGCGGTGGTGTCGCTGATCACCTACCGCAATTCCGGTTCCTACAAGAACGAGGAGGCATTCCGATGAGCAGGCATTCCGGGCAGACCATACAGACGACTGCCCGTATGAAGCGACCCGAATCGCACGGTCTGATGCATGACGCCAAGAAGCGTCGTATTCTTGGCGACGTCCTCTCCTATCTCTTCCTGGGAGTCATGGCCATCATCTGGCTGATTCCGATTGTCTGGGTGTTTGCGGAGAGCTTCAACAAGAACACCGCCCCCTACACCAAGACGTTCTTCCCCACCGAGTTCTCGCTCGACAACTACATCACGCTGTTCACCGACCGCTCGGTGCTGAACTTCCCGAAGATGTTCATGAACACGTTCATCGTGGCGTGCTTCGTGTGCCTCATCTCGGTGGTGTTCGTGTTGTCCGTGGCCTACTGCATGAGCCGCATGCGCTTCCGCACCCGCAAGACGTTCATGAACGTGGTGCTGGTGCTGGGCATGTTCCCCGGCATCATGGCCGTTTCCGCCATCTACTTCATCTTGAAGGCCGTGGGTCTGACCAGCGAAGGCATGACCACCGTGGCCCTGATTCTGGTCTACTCCGCCGGTACCGGCGCGGGCTTCTACGTGATGAAGGGATACATGGATACGATTCCGACCTCGCTTGACGAGGCCGCGCTGCTGGACGGCTGCACCCGTCTGCAGGTGTTCACCAAGATCATCATCCCGATTTGTAAGCCCATGATCGTCTACCAGGCCATCATCGGCTTCCTGACCCCGTGGCTCGACTTCGTGATGGCCAAGGTGATTTGCCGCACGCAGTCCAATTACACAGTGGCCCTCGGCCTGTGGCTCATGCTGCAGAAGGAATACATCCAGAACTGGTACGCGCGCTTCGCCGCCGCAGCCGTGGTGATTTCCATCCCGATCGCCATCCTGTTCATCGTCATGCAGCGCTTCTACCAGGAATCGATGTCTGGTTCGGTTAAGGGCTGACGCGTTAAGCAGACAGCCCGGTGGGCTGTCTGTAGCGTCAGCCTGAGCGAGGCGATAGCCGGGCGAAGGTCGGATTGAGCCTCGCCGCAGGCGAGTCCGTAATTGCAGGACTGAGCCGTTAAGTAGTGGGGTCTGACTTGGCTCCCCTCTGAAGAGGGGAGCTGGCGCCGTAGGTGACTGAGGGGGAGCACCAGCTTACGCCAATACTCCCCTCAGCGAGGGGCCAGAAAGTGAGAAAGGACCGCAATGGAGAGGCCAATTTCCGTGGTGGCGGTGGCGGACTGGACGCCCGCCGAGCTAGCCATGCCATGCCCTGATTATCCCGTCTACCAGGATGGCGATCTCGGCGCGTTCCCCGACGCCAAGGGCACCACGTTCCGTATCTGGGCGCCCACGGCCAACGGCATCACCTTGCGCCTGTTCGACTCCGGCGCGCCCTATGACACCGTTGAGCCCTTCCAGTCCCGTGAAATGACCCCCGGCACAGCCGGCACCTGGCAGATCCACTGCGACGGCATCGGCCACGGCACGTACTACGACTATCTCGTCCGTTTCCCGGACGGCACCGTCAATCGCACGGCGGATCCTTGGGCCCGCGCGGCCGGTGTGAACGGGCGCCGCAGCATGGTCGTGGACCTGGCGCAAACCAATCCGGACGGCTGGGAGCAGGACCGCCGCCCGCACATCCCCAGCCGTGACCTGGTGATCTGGGAAACCCATATCGGCGATTTCAGCAACGACGAGCACAGCGGCATCCCCGAAGAACATCGCGGCACCTATCTGGCGTTCACCCATCCGGACACCAGCGTGGACGGCGAGGGCGAATTCCCCACCTGCGTGGCCTATCTTAAGCGGCTCGGCATCACCGCCGTACAGCTCATGCCGTTCTACGACTATGGTTCCATCGACGAATCGATTCCGCGAACCGACCCCAAGCACGGCTTCAACTGGGGCTATGATCCGCTGAATTACAATGTGCCCGAAGGTTCATACAGCACCGACCCGTATGACGGCGCCGTGCGCATCCGCGAATGCAAGCAGATGATCCAATCACTGCACGCGGCCGGCATCAAAGTGATCATGGACGTGGTCTACAACCACATGTTCTCCACCGACAACTGGTTCGAGCGCATGATCCCCGGTTACGCGCTGCGCCGCCGCGCCGACGGCACGTTCGCCGACGGTTCGGCCTGCACGAACGATGTGGCCACCGAACATCCGATGATGCGCAAATACATTGTGGATTCGGTGGTCTACTGGGCTCGCGAATACCATGTCGACGGCTTCCGATTCGACCTGATGGGCCTGATTGACGTGGAGACGATGAACGTCATCCGCACCGCGCTGGACCAGCTGCCCGACGGCGCCACAATCCTCATGCACGGCGAGCCTTGGACCGCCCGGGAAACCGCGCTCGAACCCGGCACGATTCTGGCCGACAAGCGCGGCATGCCTTACTTGGGCCCGCGGATCGGCGCGTTTTGCGATTCCACGCGAGACACCGTGCGCGGCCACGTGTTCTACCAGTGGGTTCCCGGATACCTGACCGGTGCCGCCGCCGATTACGCCGAGGACATCCGCCATGCCGAGGATGCCTGGCGCGGCACGTTGCGCGAAACCGCCAGCGTGGGGCAGGTGGTCCAGTACGTTTCCGCCCACGACGATCTGACCCTGTGGGACAAGCTGTGTGCTTCGATGCGCCGAGTGCCCACGGATGTCGACTACGACGCCCAGGACGAGTCCAGCACGGATCTGATACGCGCCAACCGTTTGGCCGCCGGCATCGTGTTCTCCGCGGCCGGTGTGCCGTTCATGCTTTCGGGCGAGGAGTTCGCGCGTACCAAGCACGGCGTCTCCGATTCGTATTGCAGCCCGTCCGCCCTGAACCAGTTGGATTGGCGGCGGGCGCAGCGCATGGGCTCGTTGGTGAATCATTATGCCGCGCTGATTCGTCTGCGCCGCAGCAATCCGGCCTACTTTGGCGGGGCCCGCATGATCGTGCCGCGTACCGATGAGATCGTGGTGTTCCGTGTGGGCGACGATTGCGTGGCCATCAACCCGACCGGCGAGCCGCGGACTCAGCTGGCCACCGATCTGGAGATGCCCGGCCCGTACGGCGAAGTGTCGAAAATCGCTCCCGACGAATGGACCTGCATCTATTGCTCCGGTGACGAGATGCCAGGCGAAGTCGAGAACCGGCGATTGCCCCTGCCGTCCCACACCTTCACTATCTGGCGGCGCAATCGTGGGTGAATATGAAGCTTGCTCCCGCCGGTGGGGGCTGTCGAACAGCATACTGAACGTGATCAATGAACGAGGGGTCACCGCTGGTCATGCTGCCGATAGCCCACGCCGGCTGGGCTTGTCATATGACGCGATTTTCTTCGACCTCTACGGCACTTTGGTGGACATTCGCACCGATGAGGAGTCGGCCGCGGCATGGGGCGCACTGCGCGCCGCTCTGGCGGAATACGAGGTGCCGTATCCGGACAATGCTTCGCTGAGGGCCCGGTTCGAAACGTTGGCCGAGCCGATTCGCGCGGCGGCCTTTGCCGCTCATGGCGCACACGCCGAACCTGATCTGCTGCCGGTGTTCGCCGGACTGATGGGTTGTCGGGATGCGGCATTGGCCGATCTTGCCAGCCGGGCCGACGCCGTATTGGCGAGGTTCAGAGAGTGCGATGACGTGATATGCCGCGATTCCCAAGCCGCCGCGCAGACTTCGCTTGAGGGGAACGCTGCCGTTCGGGAAAGCCGGATGGATATGGCCCGGGCGTTGGCTTGGACGTTTCGACAGGCCGGCACCAGTATGCTGCGCCTCTACCCGGGCGCGCTGGAATTGCTGGCGCGATTGCGATCCGTGGGATTGCGCGTTGTGCTCGTCAGCAACGCGCAATCCTGCTATACGCGGCCGGAGCTGGCGATGTTGGGCTTGGAATATGCGTTCGACCGGATTGTTATCTCCAGTGAAATCGGCGTGCGCAAACCATCTCCCGCCATATTCCGCCGTGCCGCGCAGGCCGAGGGTGTGGCCCCCTGCAGGGTGCTGATGGTGGGCAACGACGAACGTTCGGACATTATGGGCGCGGCTGGCGCGGGCATCGATGGCGTCTATATGCGCACCGAGATCTCCCCGCCCGGCGATCCGCAAACCAGCCAGCACGCCGTGCGCTCGCTGACCGGCCCCGATTATGCTGGATTATTGGGATACTTGAATATATAGCTTGGCTCCCCTCTCTGAGGGGAGTTGTCGCCGTAGGCGACTGAGGGGAGTTTGCCTGACACATAGGCTCCCCTCAGTCTTGCTGCGCGAGCCAGCTCCCCCTCTTCAGAGGGGAGCCAGAACAGGAAGGCGCAACCTTATGAACGAAGTGGAGATGGCAAAGCAGCGGCGTGGTGAGAAGCGCCGCCGCAAGGGCCTGTCCGTATTCCGTCTCAAGATGATCGGCGCCCTATTCATGGCATTGGGCGTGGCCGGCGTCTCGGTCCTGCCGGCCATGTTGGGCGACCCGACTCAGGACATGGCTGCACTGACCGTGGTGGTGGCGTGCACGGCGGCTTCATGGTGCGCCATCCCCATCTACTCATGGCTGCTGTTCGACGGCTACCGGCATACGGGCAGCATTGGAAAATATGTGCTCCGTCTGTTCATCGTCGCGGTGGTCAGCGATGTGCCGTACGACCTGATTATGACCGGCAAGCCATTCGACTTGAGCGCGCAGAACCCGGTGTATGGCTTGGTCATCGCCCTGGTCGTGCTCATGCTGGTGGATTGGATTGCATACCAGTACGGCGGGGAGAGTCTGCGCCCGTGGTCCGGTGCTCAGCGAGGTGGTGCGGCTGCGGTGCGTTGGCTGCTGACCATTGTGGTCATTCTGGCCGGACTGCTGTGGGCGTTGCTGCTGCGCGTGGGCGTGGATCAGCGGATTATGTATACCGGTGTGCTGACGCTGCTGTTTGTGCTGGTGTTCTACTTCCTGAACGCGCGTGAAAATACGATGATGTTCACCGCCGGGCTGCTGGGTGCCGTGATGTGCATTACGCCCGGTATTGGTGTGGCCTTCCTGCACTACCGCAATGACGAAGTCGGGTTCAAGCAGTCTTGGACCAAGTGGGCCTGGTACGCGGTCTATCCAGTGCTTTTGATTATCGGCGCGCTGGCCTAGTTACGCCATTTCCCCGAATGGAATATCGGTGCTGCGCGGCACTAGCTGCGCCTCGAGCAGCTCGTGCGGGTCATAGAGCGTCTTGCCGCTGATGAGCGTCAACGCCTTATTGGCAGCTGCGCGACCCATCGCATACGGATCCTGACGCATGGTCGTCAAGTTGATGGTGTCGGCATAGGGGCTGTCGTCAAAGCCGACAATCGAATAATCGCGCGGCGTGCGGTGGCCGTAACGCTCCAGCTTGAGCACCAGCGGAATCGCCATCATATCCATCTGGCAGCAGATTGCGTCCGGGAACTCATCCATCGCCAGCAGCGCGGATAATGCGGAGTCGGCGAAGGCCGGGCCGCGCGGCACGGAGAGCACTTCCCAATTGATGTCGTGCTTGCCTTCGGCGTCCTTGCAGGCGTTGATGAAGCCCTGTGCGCGTGCGTCAATCGAGGAATCCAGTCCGGCGGCCTCGGAACAGGGGTAGACGATGTGCTTGTGACCGAGGTTGATGAGATGCTGCGCGGCCGTGTACATGCCTTTTTCGTCGTCGATGCTGATGGTGGCGTCAAAGCCTTCGGAAGACGGCGTATTGATGCCGATGATCGGCACATGAATGCGCTGCAGCTGCTCGACCTCGTGCGGATCGATAGCGAACGAGGCCACGAAAACGGCATCGACATTGCGGCGAATCGGCAGGTCGGTGAAGAACTCATGACGGTTTGCGGCGGTATCGATGTGCTGGAACAGCGAGATGTCATAGCCGGCCGGATGCATCACCGATTCGATGCCCGCGAACGTCTGCGTATTGAACCAGCTGGTGATCTCCTCATTCATCAGCATCGCCACACGGTAGGTCTGTCCGGACTTCAGGGCGGTGGCGGAGCGGGAGATGTTGAAATCGAGCTTATCGGCCACATCCAGCACCTTGCGGCGGGTCTTCGCCGAGACGAGTTCCGGGCGGGTGAAGGCGCGCGACACTGTAGAAATGGAGACTCCGGCCTCCTTGGCTACTTGGTAGATGTCTGCCTTGCCCATGTTCCTCCTCGTGCAATTCGTGGTATCAGCTATGCCACGTAATCCCCCTAACGGGTTGCGCCATCCACGATGTGCAATCATTTGTATCATACACTGCAAACGTTAGCGCGAAGCTGGGGGAAGTGTTGCTTGGTGTGGTATGCTGATTGGGACATAGTGTTGCGAACGTATGCAGTCTGTCAACTGTGCTGCATGCCGTTTCTGCAGGAGCGGTGCTGAAAGTGTTGCAAACGTTGTCAACGGTCTGACCGTGCGATAGGGGCTCCGAACAGTAGTCCACACCGCGTCAGTTGCTGAGTGCCCCCGCTGGCGGGGGCTGTCGGCGAAGCTGACTGGGGGTGTCTCAGAGCCGCTCCAAAAAACCTGAGCCTAGATCGCTCAACTTTTGTGATAAATTTGGGAATAGAACTTGCCAAACAGAAGTTGAGTGATGTAGGCTCAAGTTTTGGAAGGCCCAAGAACCAACCAAGGAACTTGAGCGAACAACGTAAGAACAAACGAATAATTAAGGAGCACACATTATGGCACGTGCAGTTGGTATCGATCTGGGCACCACGAATTCCTGCATCGCTACGCTGGAAGGTGGCGAGCCCACCGTTATCGTCAACGCTGAGGGCATGCGCACCACCCCGTCCGTGGTCGCGTTCTCCAAGTCCGGCGAAATCCTCGTCGGCGAGGTGGCCAAGCGTCAGGCTGTGACCAACGTTGACCGCACTATTTCTTCTGTCAAGCGTCACATGGGCACTGACTGGACCGTCGACATCGACGGCAAGAAGTGGACCCCGCAGGAGATTTCCGCACAGATTCTGATGAAGCTGAAGAGGGACGCTGAGGCTTACCTCGGTGAGCCCGTCACCGACGCCGTCATCACCTGCCCGGCATACTTCAACGATGCCCAGCGTCAGGCCACCAAGGACGCCGGCAAGATCGCAGGCCTGAACGTTCTGCGTATCATCAACGAGCCGACCGCAGCTGCTCTGGCCTACGGTCTGGAGAAGGGCAAGGAAGACGAGCGCATCCTGGTCTTCGACCTCGGCGGCGGCACCTTCGATGTCTCCCTGCTGGAGATCGGCAAGGACGACGACGGCTTCTCCACCATTCAGGTGCAGGCCACCAACGGCGACAACCACCTCGGTGGCGATGACTGGGATCAGAAGGTCATCGACTGGCTGGTCGGCGAAGTCAAGAACAAGTACGGCGTTGACCTGTCCAAGGACAAGATCGCTCTGCAGCGCCTGAAGGAAGCCGCTGAACAGGCCAAGAAGGAGCTGTCCTCCTCGACCAGCACCTCCATCTCCATGCAGTACCTGGCCATGACCCCTGACGGCACCCCGGTGCACCTGGACGAGACCCTGACCCGTGCGCACTTCGAGGAAATGACCTCCGACCTGCTGGGCCGCTGCCGCACGCCGTTCAACAACGTGCTGCACGACGCCGGCATCTCCGTGAGCGACATCGACCACGTGGTGCTCGTCGGTGGTTCCACTCGTATGCCCGCCGTCAAGGACTTGGTCAAGGAACTCACCGGTGGTAAGGAAGCGAACCAGTCCGTGAACCCGGACGAGGTTGTGGCTGTCGGCGCTGCCGTGCAGTCCGGCGTCATCAAGGGCGACCGTAAGGACGTCCTGCTGATTGACGTGACCCCGCTGTCCCTCGGTATCGAGACCAAGGGTGGCATCATGACCAAGCTCATCGACCGCAACACCGCCATTCCGACCAAGCGTTCCGAGGTCTTCTCCACTGCTGAAGACAACCAGCCGTCCGTGCTGATTCAGGTTTACCAGGGTGAGCGTGAGTTCGCTCGCGACAACAAGCCGCTGGGCACCTTCGAGCTGACCGGCATCGCTCCGGCTCCGCGTGGCGTCCCGCAGATCGAGGTCACCTTCGACATCGACGCCAACGGCATCGTGCACGTGTCCGCCAAGGATAAGGGCACCGGCAAGGAGCAGTCCATGACCATCACCGGTGGTTCCGGCCTGCCGAAGGACGAGATCGACCGCATGGTCAAGGAAGCCGAGGCTCACGAGGCTGAGGATAAGCAGCGCAAGGAAGACGCCGAGACCCGCAACCAGGCTGAAGCCTTCGCTTACTCCACCGAGAAGCTCGTCAACGACAACAAGGACAAGCTGTCCGACGACATCGTCAAGGAAGTCACCGACAAGGTGAACGCTCTGAAGGAAGCCCTGAAGGGTGACGACACCGATAAGGTCAAGACCGCTCAGGGTGAGCTGATGACCTCCGCTCAGAAGATCGGCCAGGTCCTCTACGCCCAGCAGGGTGCTGAAGGTGCCGCGGCTGGTGCCGGTGCGGCCGGCGCTTCCGCTGGCTCCGCCTCCGGTTCTGACGACGACACCGTCGAGGCCGAGGTCGTGGACGACGATGACAACAAGGACAACAAGTGATGTCCGAGTTCAACAAGGACGACTACCTGAACGACCTGCCGGATCCCTCAGATACTGAGGCTGCCGGCCAGGCCGCTCAGGCCTCTTCAGGGGCTGACGCCTCCGCCGAGTCCGGCTCTGCGCAGGATTCGGCTGCCCAGGCTCCTTCCAATGAAGGAGCCGACGCGGCTCCTGCCGCAGCTGAGGGAGAGAAGTCGGATGCCGGAAAGAAGACTGGCGAAGGCCAGTCCGATTCTGAAGACACCCTCACCCCTCTCGGCAAGGCCAAGAAGGAAGCCGCCGACTACCTCGAAGCCCTGCAGCGCGAACGCGCGGAGTTCATCAACTACCGCAATCGTGCGCAGAAGGAGCAGGAGCGCTTCCGTCAGCACGGCATTATCGACGTGCTGACCGCGCTGCTGCCGGCCCTTGACGACATCGACCGCATTCGCGAGAACAGCGAGATGGACGATTCGTTCAAGGCGGTGGCTGCCAAGATCGACAAGGCTTTCGAGAAGTTCGGCGTCGAGAAGTTCGGCGAAAAGGGCGAGGACTTCGACCCCACCAAGCATGAGGCAATCCTGCACAAGCCGGATGCCGATGCCGACAAGGAAACCGTCGACACCGTGGTGGAAGCCGGCTACCGTATCGGCGACCGCGTAATCCGCGCCGCCCGAGTAGTAGTAGCCTCCCCGCAAAACTGATAACGGCCAGCTCGCTAACGAGCTGACATTACCTTGGCTCCCGCTGGCGGGAGCTGGCAGCCGAAGGCTGACTGAGGGTGGCCAAACACTGAATATAAACCACCCTCAGTCTCGCTTCGCTCGACAGCTCCCGCCAGCGGGAGCCAACCATAAAGACTTTTCAAGAAAGGAGACATGAATGGCTGAAAACGAATGGCTCAGTAAAGACTTCTACAAAGTCCTTGGTGTCTCCAAGGACGCTTCGGACGACGACATCAAAAAGGCGTACCGCAAGCTCGCCCGCAAGTACCACCCTGACGTCAACAAGACCAAGGAAGCCGAGGAGAAGTTCAAGGACATCTCCGAAGCTTATGACGTGCTGAGCAAGAAAGAAGATCGCCAAAAGTACGACGCGATTCGCCAGTTCGGTATGGGCGGCGCCCGCTTTGCCGGTGGTTCCGGTGCCGGCGGCTTCGACGCTTCCGGCTTCTCCGACATCTTCGGCTCCATGTTTGGCCAGGGTGCCGGTGGCAACGGTTCGCGTATCCGCTTCTCCACTTCGGGCGGCGGCAACCCCAATCTCAACGACATCTTCTCGATGTTCGGTGGGGCCGCGGGGCAGGGTGCTGGCGGCTACGGCCAGCAGGCATACGGTAACGCCGGTGGCTACGGCTATGAGGAAGCCCCGCGCCCCGAAAACGGCGAGGACCGCAACTCCAAGATCAGCTTGACCCTTCGTCAGGCGGTCAAGGGTGCGACCGTGTCCCTGTCCGTGGATGGCAAGAAGTTCAAGGCTCATGTGCCCGCCGGCGTCAAGGACGGTCAGAAGATCAAGCTGGCCGGCAAGGGCAAGCCGGGCATCAACGGCGGCAAGGCCGGCGATTTGTACCTGCACGTCACCGTCAATCCGGATTCCACGTTCTCGATGCGCGGTCGTGACATCGTCATGAACCTGCCCGTCACCGTAGGCCAGGCCGTGGCCGGCGGCAAGGTCGACGCCAAGGACATCGACGGGAACCTGGTTACCTTCAAGGTGCCCGCGGGCTCCAGCTCCGGTGCCGAGGTCAAGTTGGCCGGGCTGGGCGTCAAGCGTGGCAACCAGCCGGGCGACCTGATCGGCCGTGTGCAGATCATGGTCCCTGCCAAGCCGGGTCTGGCGGTCAAGCACGCCGCCAAAGAATTCGACGAAAAAGCCGGCGACTATCTCAACTAACAGGGGCTCCCGCTGGCAGAAGCTGAATGAGCGCAATCTTGGCTCCCGCTGGTGGGAGCTGTCAGCCAAAGGCTGACTGAGGGTGGTCTTGGCTCCCCTCTCTGAGGGGAGCCGGGAGTCGAACCGAAGGCTCTCAAAATCATAGGAGGTGAACAATGGCGCGGTTAGCCAACCAGATGAAGCAGTTGTACGCGATGTGCGCAACCGCGCTCGTGATGGGCAGGGCCGATCTCGACGGAGCCGATGACGTCGGCTTCGACATCGAACTGCCCATCTTCACCGTCGGCCAGACCGCCGAGTTGGCCAACATTCACCCCCAGACCCTCCGTCAGTACGACCGCCTCGGTTTGGTTCGTCCGCAGCGCACGGATGGCGGCGCTCGCCGCTATTGCCTGCGTGACATTGCCCGCCTGACTCGCGCTCAGCGCCTGAGCCAGGACGAAGGCATCAATCTTTCCGGCATCGCACGCATTTTGGTCCTCGAAGAGGAGAATCGCCAACTGCGCCGCGAAGTCAAACGCATGCAAACCGGCGACCAGGAGAGCGTTTTCGCCGCAGGCCGTGACGGCAATATTGTGGAGGTACAACGCTCCAACCGCGCCCGCCTCTGGCGCAACGCCATCCGCCGCGAAACCCGCGAACTGCCCGGCCGCGATACTGCCGCCGATACCGCTGCCGGCGCCACCGGCGACTCCAACTCCACTCCCGCCGACTTCAAGTCCATGGTCCTGTGGGGTTGGTGAGTCTGGCCGCGTTGCTTCGATTCCTTCTCCATTCGTAAAACTGTTTGTTATCTCACATCGGGCAGCTGCCGAAAGAAGCACGAATTTTCTTGACGGAGGTGTCAAGGTTTGTTACGGTGACGTGCGAAAACCGATTCGTAAGGGGTGCTTTAGGCTGAGACGGTATGTGCCGAACCCTTCGAACCTGTGAGCTAACACTCGCGTAGGGAATGCGACGGTTGAACTCCTCTGTTCGGCTCGGCATCCCATATGCGCGTTGAGAGAGAGGAAGCGTATGTCAATACGCAAGGAGCTGACCGCCCAGAACGTACTGCTGGGTTTCAGCACGTGTTCGTTTCCAATGTTTGGCTTGATCCGGTATTCGTGGCAGGAGCGATTGGCTTACCTATCGCCCTGTCGTCGAACATGATTACGGTTCTTCGCAGACTACCAAATTGATTGCGGGCAAAGTCGCCGGATCCAAGCCCTGTCTAGGTTACGGAGCAAAAGTCGGGTTGGCGTTCATTGGCCGAGAGGCTTTGCGCCCTGATACCTATGCCGATACCGTGCATCGTGTGGCTGTTGACATCGCCACATATGACCAGCAAAGTTGCCTGGCTCCGCAGACCGTGTTCGTGGAGACTGATGGAGCCCTCACCCCTCGTGAAGTGGCTCAGCTGCTCGGTGGCGAGCTTGAGAATCAGCAGCGCAAATATCCGCGCTCCGTATTGAGTGACGCCGAGAACGTGGCCATTCAGCGGGCGCGCACCGACGCTGAGATGAGAGCCTTGATGGGCGGGAAGGCCGCGGTGTTCGCCAGTGGCCATAGCACGGCATGGTCGGTGCTGTATCGAGAACTTGACGGTAGCGGTGCCGACGAGGATGTTGCTTCGCTGATGTCGCCGTTGAACCGCACCGTCAACGTGGTGGCGGTGCCAGATTTGTTGGACGCTGCCAGAAGACTGACTTCCTGCCGTGGCTGGCTGCAGAGCTGCGGTGTCGCTGTGGATTCAACCAGACTGTTTGGTCTTGCAGATATATTGGCCGCGGTCGGTGTGAATCGCATCTGTCCGCTCGGTGAGATGGATCGGGCGAAATCCGGCTGGCATCATGATGGGGGCTTCAACCTCATCGATCTGTTGCGCGCGGTGGATGTCGAACGCGGCAGCGACGCGTACAGCGATTCGTTCGATATGGATATGGAATAGGCCTGTGCCGTTGCGGGCAGCGGGGGCTGGTAGCAGGGCGAAAGGCAAGGGTAATGACAGAGCAAAGCGATATGGCACGGCGTCCAATGGTGAATCTGGATGGCAGAACAGCGATCATCACCGGTTCCGGCAAGGGCATAGGAGCGGCCGTGGCGAAATGCCTGGCATCGCACGGAGCCGCTGTCGTCATCAATTACGTACATGACGCCGCCAGCGCGCAGCGCACTGTTGAAGACATCCACTCACTGGGAGGCTTGGCTATAGCTGTACAGGCGGATGTTTGCGATGAATCGCAATCTTCCAAGCTGGTGGGTACCGCTGTCGACTCATTCGGCGGCGTGGACATCTTAGTGAATAATGCTTTCGGACGCTTCTCCTTTGATCCGCGTCGCCGTTCCACTTTTGCTGGAGGCGATTGGGATGAGTTTAGCGCACAGATCGAGGGATGCCTGCATGGTGCATATCTGATGTGCTCACATGTGGTGCCGCTGATGCGAGCCCAGACCTCCGGGCGTATCATCAACATCTCCAGCAATCTGGTCGATTCGCCCATCGTGCCCTACCATTCGTATATCACTGCCAAAGGCGGCTTGGTCGGCATGACCCGCTCTCTGGCCCAGGAGCTGGGCGGCTTCGGCATTACCGTTAATGCCATTGCCGCAGGTTTGACGGCCGGAACCGCATCCAGCGCAGCCACCACCGAGGATGTTCGTGAACGAATCATTGCCATGACGCCTCTTGGCCGCCTTGCCCGTCCCGATGACATCGCCGGAGGGGTCGCGTTGTTGGCGTCCGACATGGCCGGCTTCATTACCGGGCAATGTCTGCACGTCGATGGTGGTTTGACCATGCGCTGAGGCGCAGGGGCGGTGTGCTGACGCGCTATGGTTGTCGCATCCGGTTGGTGCAATGGAATGCAGCAAGAGTAAAGGCGCCGATTGGCGTGCGGTCATGCGAACGGAGGTAACCATGCTGCTCAAAGCCGTGTTCTGGGATTTGGACGGTACTCTCATCGATTCTGAGCCGCTCTGGCATGACGGTGAGATTGAGATCGCGCACAACAATGGCGGCGAGTGGAACGAGGACCTCGGTTGGGAGTGCTCCGGCACTCCGGTGCCACACGTGGCGGAGGTCATGATTGCGCATGGCTGCACATTGAGCGTTCCCGAAATCGACAAGCAGCTCAAGGATTATGTATTCAAGGCGGAGGTCGAACGTCTGCCGTGGATTCCTGGTGCGCAAGACGTGCTGCGTTCGCTCAAGGAAGCCGACATCCCATCCATGCTGGTCACTACTTCGCCTCGCCGCATGGCCGAGAACATCATGAAGCAGGCTGATGGATTGCTTGCCGGCTACGTCTGCGGCGATGATCCGTACGAGCACAAGCCGAGCCCTGCCCCATATCTGGCCGCGGCTGAGAGACTCGGCATCGCGCCTGAAGACATGGTCAAGTGCGTGGTAATGGAAGATTCCTCATCCGGTCTGCGCTCCGGCGCCGCCTCGGGGGCCACACTGATTGCGCAGACTGGCTGGATTCGCACCGACACTTCCGGCCTTGGCCAGTTTGCCTCCATCGACTCGTATGAGGGCATCGATGCGGCCGTGCTGGACGCCTTTGTGCGGCAGCGTTTGGGGGAGTAGAAATTTCGTTTGTATTGCGGAGTTTGTGTGGGAAACCCCCAGTCGACCTGATGTTATAGGCCGGCTGGTAGGGTGTTTGACGGTTTGCATATAACTGTCTGATTCATTGGGCTGGCAGCTCAATACAAGATTTAGGACTCATAGGAAACACATGGGCTTCGTTAATTTCATCCTCGAACTGCTGAAGGATCCGCGTGCCGCGATTGCCGGTTGGATTGCCATGGGTGTGGCGCCGACCCTCGGCTTCATCTTCCTCATCGTATTTATCGAAACGGGTGTGGTGTTCTTCCCATTCCTGCCGGGCGACTCCCTGCTGTTCGCCGCCGGTGTGTTCGCCGCTCCCGATGCCGCGACCGGCAAGGCTGCGCTGCCGCTGTTCTGGCTGCTGCCGGTGGTCTGGTGCGCCCCGATTGTCGGTGACCAGTGCAATTACTTCATTGGCCACTTCTTCGGCCGCCGCATTATCCAGTCCGGCAAGGTGAAGGCCTTGACCCCGGAGCGTTTGGCCAAAACCGAGCACATGATTGAGAAGTGGGGCCCGCTGGCTGTGTTCCTGGGCCGTTTCTTCCCGTTCATTCGTACGTTCATGCCGTTCATCTCCGGTATTTCCGGCATGCGTTGGAGCCGATTCACCCCGTTCTCGGTGGCTGGCGGCCTGTGCTGGTCCACGCTGTTCACGCTGCTGGGTTACTTCTTCGGCAATATTCCGGCCGTGCAGGATCACTTCGAATTGGTGATCGTGCTGATTCTGCTGGTTTCGCTGGCTCCCACCATCATCGGTTTGCTGAAGGCCAAGTTCGGCAAGAAGAAGCCGGAGTCGGTTGCCGATTCCCAGCTGGATACGATGGAATCCGGTATCGAGAACCTTAATAAGTAGTTTTTGGTGCTGTAGGGTTCGTTTCTTTTCCAAGCCCCGTTCCGCATGTGATGTGCGGAACGGGGCTTTGTTGTGTTATCCACATTGTTGGTGGACAACATGCCGGGGTGTGGATAATTCGGCAAGCTGGAACCACAGAACCTGATTTCGGTTGAAATAGGTTGGCTCGCACGGTTCAATCTCCCTATGAATATCGACACATCCTCTCGCACTGTTCGCGCTGCTCGTTCTCCGGCAGCGGCCGTTTCGTCCCCTCCCCAGTCCGCTGGGGCCGGGTCTTCCCCGCCGCCGCGCTACTACACCCCTCCTCCGCAACCAATGGCTGCGTATGAGAGAAAACGGTCGAACAGGACTCCGGAAGAATCGTTCTCCACGAACGTGGCATTGCACAATATTGTGACCGTGACTTCGGGTCACGGTGGCGTGGGGCTCAGCGTCATGGCCTCTATGCTTGCGCTGACGCTCACGGAGCGTGGGCAAAGCTGCGTGCTGGTCGATGCCGATTTCGTGGCGGGATGCTTGGATCTGCTGCTTGGCCTCGAGCGTGAGCCGGGTCTGCGTTTCAGTCAGATAGACGCTCCGTTGGGCCGTATTGAAGGAGCGGCACTGCGTCATGAGCTCATTGACTGGGAGGGTATTCGTGTGCTGCCGTGCGATCCCTGGAGCACGCGGCAGCCTGAATGGTGGGAAGTACAGGCCGTGATTCGGGCACTTGCCGAAACGCACGATATTGTCATCGTAGATGCCGGCCAGGGAGGCCTGATTGAAACAGTGAGTGACTTGCGCCATGGAGTGCAGGTGATGGCCGCGGAACTTTCAGTAATCGGTTTGGCTCGGGCCAAAGCCCATCGGCTCAGATTGTCCGCATGGGAATGCGGGATTCCCCATATTGTCGGCATCGAACCGAGAGGTACGCCGCGAGGCCGCGGGAGCGTGGATGTTGCCGAAGCCGAAGATTATCTGAGCGCTGCAGTGGTGGGTCCCATCCGTCTGACTTCCAGCTTGTGCGGTGATGTGCTTGAGGGATTAGGCATCCGATCTGTGCCCAAGGGAAGTCGTAAGGCCACCGAGGCGCTCGCCGATGCGGTGGAGCGGGATATTCGCGCTGGTGCTCGGGCTGCCTGATTGAAGTGGGGATATCATGACGGCATTGCATCGCGCAGGCATGTTTTTCGGGTTATTGGATGAGCTTGCTTCAGATGATCGAGTCACTGATATTGCGGTGACTTGTGAGGGCCGCGTCTGGGCGGATCGTGGCAACGGTATGCGGGAGCATATCTTGCAAGTGCCATTCCGATCGCCGCAAGTGGTGCGTGATTATGCGGTGCAGTTATGCGCGCAATTGGGGCGCCGCCTGGATGATGCGTGCCCTATTGCCGATGCTTCCAATATGCATGGTGTGCGTGTCCATGCGGTGATAGCGCCGTTAGTGCCGCAAGGGGCGTCGATTTCCATACGATTCCCCGGCAGCGAGGTGGCATCGTTGCAGCGGCTTGCCCAGTTGGGCATGTTTCCTGCCGGCTGGATTTCGGTACTAAGCGGGCTGGTGAGCAAGAGAGCCGCCGTGCTGATTACTGGCGGTACCGGCGTGGGCAAGACCACCCTGGCAAAGGCGTTGCTTGCGCAGTGTGATGCGAATGACCGTATCGTCACCGTGGAAGAGGTGCGGGAGCTTGTCGATTTTGGCCATGGGAATCATGTTTCCATGGCGGCGAGGGAAGCGAACGTTGAAGGCGAAGGTGCGGTGGGCCTTCCCGATTTGGTGAAAGCCACGCTGCGCATGCGCCCCGACCGGGTGGTGTTGGGGGAATGCCGTGGCGAGGAGATTGTGGATCTGCTGAGGGCGTTCAATTCCGGCCACCGGGGCGGCATGACCACCTTGCATGCGAACAGCGTGGCGCAAGTGCCGAAGCGTTTGATCGCACTGGGATTACTGGCCGGGGTGGCTCCTCGTGCATTGGCCATGCTTGCCGAAGGCGCCTTCGATGCGGTGCTGCATCTTGAACGAGTGGACGGCCGTAGGCATATTGCACAAATCGGCACTTTGCACGCCTCGTATGGTGAATTGCAAGGCGTTCCATTGGTGGCTTGGGACGGTTCGGCCGAGCCTCGATATTCACCTCAGTGGCGTGATTTCGCGGCATTGTGGGGCTGTAGCTAGGGGGTGGGATATTGCTCTGGTGTGTGATGCTGACAATGGTCGCTGTGCTGATATGGCCTAGTCGCCAATCTGGGGTTGTTGATCGTCTGCGTGATGTGCGGAGTCTTTCTGGAAGGTTCAATCGAGGTGCTGGTGGAGGTTTCGTGAGCCGGAATGGGTGGGACTCGAACGTCGGAGGTGGTGCTGGGCGTAGAACGACAGCAGCATTGCCGAGGAGCGGAATCGCTCAGGTATTGGCCTCCGCCATCGCTCGCATGGCAGGTGGAGGAACGCTGGTGGAAGCGTTCGAGGAGCAATTCGGAGGACGTTTTGCCGTGCGCAGGCTGACCCCACAACGCCTGACCGACTTGTTTGAGCGGCGACGATTGCCGGACGAATCACGCGCGCAGTCCGTGCGTGCCGCCATGGGCGCTGCTGCGGCAGCGACAGTCAGCGAGGAATTGGGCTGCCGTGCTGTGCCCTGCTTGGAGGCGGTATTGGATGTCTACTCGCATATGAAATTGATGCAGAACATGAGGGCGCAGGCCTTCGCCGTGCCTCAAGCCACGGTTGGTTTGCTCAGCGCGTTGCCGGCAATCGCGGTTGTGTTGGGGGAATTGATGGGAGCTCACCCCTTGCTATTCTTGTTCGGTTCTCAACGCGGCCTAGTGTGTTTGGTGTCGGGCGGATGCTGCTATGTGGTCGGTCTGGTTTGGATGCGCGCCCTGATGCGAGACGGCTGACAGCTATCGGGGTGAGACGAAGATGATTGGAACATGCATTGCATCGGGGTGCGCGGCGTTCGCATGCTGGCTGAGCATGGTGAAGCCGCGTGCAGCCAGTCGTCTGCCTGACATTGGGCAATGGGCGAATCATGACGAGCCTGTTGTGGTTGCCGATGCGGCATGGACCATGCTGGTGCTGCGGATGGTGCAAGTGTCTCTGCGGCAAGGAGCCTCGGTTCCGCGGGCCCTTGATGTTGTGGGCCGCGCTGTTGGAGGCGCATACGGTCAATGCTTAAGCCGCGTGGGCGAATCATTATTGCGCGGCGTCTCATGGTCGGACGCATGGTGTGCCGCCTTAGCCGGGACGGATGCTTCGGCGGGGATGAACCATTCCGCTCGTTTGGGTGGCGCAAAACGGCGAGGCCGGTCAGGGCAGCATGGCGATACGGATGGCGGTGCTGGTGACATCGCACTGGGCATGATCCGCGAGTCTTTGGAACCGGCTTGGTTGCAAGGGGATTCTCCCGGAGTGCTTATCGATGCTGCTGTCGAACAGCTTGATAAGGATGAGCGAGCGCGTATAGAACGTGCCGCTGCCCGTTTGTCCGTGCGTTTGCTGATGCCGACTGGCTTGTGCTTTTTGCCGGCGTTTGTCATTGTCGGAGTGCTTCCAGCAATTGCTTCTTTCCTGATGTAGGTTTCTTCTGGCCTGTTTTGGTTGTCTCGTCTTGCGTTGTGCCATGACGCATGGCTGGTGGTTATCCACTTTTGTTGTGGATGACACGCCGCGGTGTGGATAACTTGGCAAGCTGGAACCACATGTGCTGTTCGCTGATGCGCCGCACGCCGGATTGCTTCACAGTGGAACTCACCTCGCGTCACAGTGTTCGGCGCGAGGGCCAAACGCTATCGCACGGAGTCAGGAGAGCGCACGATTGATGTGGGCCTTCCCGTGGGGAAAGGAATACCGATGGACACGCACATTCCCATCATCGTTGATGGTCAAGCGGGCATATTTGCCCACAGCAAAGCCAAAATCGCAGAGCTCAACGCCCGTGCCAAAGAACGGCTATGCCTCATGGATGCACGGATGCGCACGCTTATGGCTGAGCCGGAAGAAGGAGCGGCCACAGCCGAGTACGCGGTGGTGCTGATTGCCGCCACCGGGTTCGCGGCGCTTTTGGTCACCATTCTGAAGTCGGATGCCATTAAGACGTTGCTGACAAATCTGATCAAAAAGGCGTTGAACGTCGGGTGAGCGACTCGGGAGGGCAATGAACATGAGAAAAGGTCTCAGCAGATGGCTCGCCCGTTTGCCGCCTGTGCACAATGAGGGTGCGGCCACGGCCGAGTTCGCGGTAGTGCTGCCCAGCGTCATTGCAATAACGGGGGTGTTGCTGACGCTTACCCGAGTGGTTGCGGTATCCATGGATTGCCAAAGTGCCGCAACGGCATCCGCGCGTGAATTGGTGGTTTCTGATGATGAATCCGCAGCACAACAGGCTGCCGTGAATATTGTGGGAAGCCGAGTGGATGTGACTGTGCGTCAGGAAGGCAGCTTGGTGCGAGTGGCGGTCGAATGCCCCGTTTTGCCAGGGCCTTTGAATGTGACTCCTACTCGGGTGCATGGTGAAGCTGTGGCTGCGCGGCAATAACACACACGGTCGGTCGGGAGGGGGAACGGCGATGGCGGCATGTATGCCACGTATGTCACGTCTTGAAGAAGGGTCAGGCACAATGGCCGGTGTCATGCTGGTCATGCTGGTTGGGGTGGCTCTTTCGGCAACGGCGTGCATTGGCAATCTGGTGGTTTGCCAAAACCGGGCACGTTCCCTAGCTGACCTCATCGCTTTCGATGCCGCCTATGCCGCATGGCATGGGTGGGCGGACGATCCATGCGCGTTCGCAGGTCAGCTGGCCGTATCCAATAGCGTCGCATTGCCCGATTGCGTGGTGCAGTCGGATGATGTGCAGGTCACCGTGGCAGTGGATACTGCAGTCCCATTGACGCCGCGCGTGCAGCGAACGGCTCTTGCCGGACCGGCGGAATGCGATAAGGGAGGTGCTAGTGAGTAACCACACAGCATAAAACAGGGCCGCATTCTAGCGGACTTTCGCCATCCTTGGCTAAGGTAAAAGCATGAGCGAGAGTGAACACAACGAGCGCCGCAGCATCGTGGCAATGGTGGGAAACCCCACCTCCGATAAAGGACGCGGTGCCAAGGTGGATGCGCAGGTGCTGAATCTGCTGGAAGAGGCAGGTCGCTCCCATAATTTTGAAGTCATCGACATTACCGGTACGAGTTTCGAGGATTCATTGCATCAGGCTCGTGAACGGTCGCATGAGTATGACTACTTGGTGGTGGTCGGTGGCGACGGCATGATAGCGCTTGGCGCCAATGCGGTTGGGTGCAGCGGCAAGCCTTTGGGTATTGTGGCCATGGGGTCGGGCAACGATTTCGCTCGCGGGCTCAAGCTGCCGGTGAACCGTATTGAAACCGCGGTGGAAGGCATCGTGGGCGCCATCGTGCGCGGTTCGCATATCGATGTGGACATGGGCCGTGTGACTTCCTTGGAAGGTGGTTATGCGGTAGATACGTCCACCGGGGAGGAATACGAGTGCGAGGGCGACAGGTCCGCTGAGTATCCGATCGATCGCTACTATGCTGGCATGCTCTCCTGCGGTCTTGATGCGAGCATCAATGACCGTGCGAACCATTCGCGTCTGCCGACCGGCACCATGCGCTATTTCTTGGCGGTACTGGTGGAGCTGACGCATATGAAGCGTTACGGATACCACATCAAGGCCACGTTGGCCGATGGTTCCGTGGACGAGAGGGACATCATCACCCCGCTGTTGACAGTCGCGAATTCACGGCATATCGGTGGTGGTATCGAGGTGTCGCCATACTCCTGTTTCTCCGACGGATTGCTGGATTTGGTGTGGATGGATCATGTGCCGAACGTGCGGGAGTGCGCAGTGGCTCTTGCGAATGCGTATAACGGCAAGCTGCTTGTCTCCGACGTATTTGGGTGGGAGCGGATTCGAGAAATCGAGGTCACTCGCGCAGACGAAGGCGATGAGCCTCCGGTGCTGATGGCTGATGGTGAATACATCGGGCATTTGCCGGTTCGTGTGATGGCGGAGAATTGCGCGCTGCGCGTGCTGGTGCCGCCGGCCGTGGCGGCACGTGAGGTCGATTCCAGGCAGCAGGTGCTCGATGCCATCACCCGCGATGGCCGTGATCCCGTGACCGGACGCTTTAACTAGACGAAAATGCTTTGGCTCCCCTCTCCGAGCGGAGCTGTCGGCGAAGCTGACTGAGGGGAGGTCTGCCGCTGGCAGCGGTTATGCGATGTAGCTTTCGATGTGTAGCGTCTGTGCAATGACTTCCTTGATGGTGCGGTCGCTGACACCGGGGTGTGAGCGGATCAGGGAGATCAGCCCCACATTGAGCGTGAAGAACGTCTCGTGGACGTTGATGATTGGCAGCCCATGCATCTGCTCGAAGTCGCGCACTGTGGTCTGGGCGATGTAGTCTGCGATGCGGTCGGCGGCCCGGTCGATGAATTTGATGTACAGTTCGGCGTTGCCGTCCTGGATCATCCGGTTCGAGAACGGGCTTTCGTCGGCAATGAGCGAACGCAGTACGAGAACGATTTCGTCAAGCGCCTTGTTCACGTTGCCGATTTCGCGGGCCTGGTTCCATTCCTCGAGCTTGGTGAGGATCTCATCTATCACATCATCCAGCACGGCGTCGGCCACGGCGTCCTTGTCGTTGAAGTAGTGGTAGAACAGCGATCGCGTCATGCCGACCTTGCTGGCGATGTCGGAGACGGTGATCTTGGAGAAGCCCTTTTCCAAGCAGATTTCGCGTGCGGCGCGCACAATGGACTCGCGGCGAGTGTCTCCGCGGTTGGCGCGCTTGTCCTCGAGAATCTGGCTCATGGGTGCCTCCTGAATGTAACTGATGTTGACACTATGTTAAACAAACGGGAGTACGAGGAAATACCGAACAAAATAACGTCAATTCCGAAACCGTGTGGTGCATGTCGCCCATGAGATCGCCAATATATCGACGAAGCAATGAACTGCTCGGAATGGTATATACCGAAACGATCTCTGTTATTTACGAAAAATTGAGTGAGGGGCAAGGTAGGTTAGTAGCTATGGCACTTGCACTGTATCGTCGCTATCGTCCGGACACCTTTGAAGGTGTGATCGGCCAGGACCAGGTCACGGTTCCTTTGATGCGAGCCCTTGACGAGGGCAGGCTCACGCATGCCTATTTGTTCTCCGGCCCGCGAGGCTGCGGCAAGACCAGTTCCGCGCGTATCCTGGCCCGTTGCGTCAACTGCGCCAAGGGCCCAACCTCGCATCCGTGCGGCGAGTGTGAAAGCTGCAAGGATCTGGCCACCGGAGGCCCGGGATCCATCGATGTGGTCGAAATCGATGCCGCCTCACACAACGGTGTGGACGATGCCCGTGAATTGCGCGAACGCGCCGGGTTCGCCCCCGCCCGCGACCGCTACAAGATTTTCATCCTCGACGAGGCTCACATGGTCACGCAGCAGGGCTTCAACGCGCTGCTCAAGATCGTTGAGGAACCGCCCGAGCATGTGATGTTCATCTTCGCCACCACCGAACCGGACAAGGTGATTGGCACCATCCGCTCGCGTACCCATCATTACCCGTTCCGTCTGGTGCCGCAGGAGGTCATGGGCCCCTATCTGGAAACGATCTGCGAGAAAGAGAGCATCAAGCCTGAGCCCGGCGTGCTGAAACTCGCGATGCGTGCCGGCGGCGGCTCCATGCGAGACACCCTGTCCGTGTTGGACCAGCTCATGGTCGGTTCCGTCGAGGGCGTCATCACCCATGATGCCGCCGTGGCTCTGCTTGGTTTCACTCCTGAAGCGTTGATCGGTGAGGCCATCGATGCGGTCATCGATCATAACGGCGAGTCCCTGTACGGCGTGATCCAGAAGGTCGTGGTCGGCGGGTTCGACCCACGGCGATTCGTGGAGGATCTGCTGGCCCGCGTGCGTGACCTGCTGGTGCTGACTTTGGTGGGCGACCGCGCGGAATCCGTGCTGTCAGACACGGCCGAGGCCGAGGACATGGACGACCTGCACCGCCAGGCCAAGGCCCTTGGACTGAGCGCGCTCACCGCCATTGCGGATATCATCAACACCACGCTGGGTGCCATGACCGGTGCCATCTCCCCGCGTATGCGACTCGAATTGCTGGCGGCCCGACTGCTGGCCGGCAGCGAAAACGGGTTCGTTGCACCCGCTGCCGCTCCCGCATTGGGAGCTTCCGCGCCAGCCACAGGAGCTGTAGCCTCTGCCGCTCCCGCTACGGGAGGTGCAGCAGGTGGCTTTGCCGGCGCATCTCGTGGCGGTTTCGTCGGGGCCTCACACGGTGGATTCGCCGGCGCTGCACGAAATCAAGCACAGACGCAGACCGCGCCCGCAGCCGCCGCCCCTGCTGCGCCTGCATCTCCTGCTACGAATGCTGCGGCTCCAAGCTCCGACTCCCGATCCACTGATGAAAAGTGGAATGCAGCCGTTGCCGCATTGCCGCAGGCCATCCGCGAATACGTCACCAGAGACAAGGTGCCGACGGTGGCATTCGGCCCCAACCGTAAGGGATTGCCCTGCCTGTCCATGACCTTCGACAAGCCGCTCAGCCAGCATGCGTTTGCGCTCGCGGTGGATAACAGCGGCAAAAAGGCCGCAATCGTGGTGATGGATGCCGTACGCCAGGAATTCGGTGCCGATGCGGTTATCGCTCCTGCGGCCGTTGCGGCCAACGGTGAGCGAGTGGAATCCGTCAAGCGCCTGAGCCCCGAACAGTTGGCCAAGGTCAAGCAGCAGATTGCGATGGCCAAGGCGGGTCTGGCCGCTTCGAGTCTGGGAGCTGGCCTGGGCATGCATTCCGGCAGTGAGCCAAAAGCTCAGAAGCCGGCTGCTGAGGGGAACGCCGAAGATGCGGATGGCAGCCACCGAGCCTCTGGCGTAACGCCGGGAGGCACTTCGAACAAGCCCGATTTGGATGATGACGATCCATGGGCCAAACCTGCCGCATCGTCTGAGGCTATGGGCGAGCCATCTGCGTCTGCAGGTGAGCCGTCTGTTGATGGTTTTGCTCCGAGCAATCCAGACCCTGCATCTGCACAGGCGCCTGAAGAGCGCCACAAGAAGCATGTCGCCGTGCCGGACATGAGCGATGACGTGGACCCATGGGCAACGCCGGCAGCGCCTGTCGCACACGCACAAGATGCGACCGCCAATACCCAGGCCGGCCAAGCTGAGCAATCCGCCGCGTCTGCTTCCTCGAACGTGGGTGCCCCGGCTGCGGATCCTGCTGTCCCAACGGCATCCGCTGACCCGTGGAACCAGCCGGTGCCTCCGCCTGCCGAACCGAAGGGTGACCCGTGGAACCAGCCTGCTGCGTCTGCGCCGCAAGCTGCGCCGGATCCATGGAATCAACCAGCTCCTCCGCAATCGGAACCGGATCCGTGGAATCAACCGCAGGGTCAGGCTCAGCGGCAGACCCCATCGCAGAGTCAGGGTATGCCGCAAAGCCAGAACTCGGGCGCTGCTGACCCGTGGAACCAGCCAGTGCCACCGAGTCCTCAGCCGCAGGTTGCGGCCGAGGACGATGAGTATTCGATGAGCGACCAGTCGCTTGGCGATGCCACGGCCATGAAGATGGATGATCTCAAGAAGCTGTTCGAGGTCAAGAAGGTCGAGGAGTTTGCGGCCGATGACCCAAAGAACCCGAAGAACATCCAGCCCGCCAAGAAGCATACGGATGACTGATCGCAGCACACCATACGAAACAAAGAAAAACATGAGGAGCACACATGGCATTGGCCTATGACGGCGCCATCCAGCGGTTGATTGACGCATTCGGGCACCTGCCCGGAATCGGTCCCAAAGGAGCTCAGCGCATTGCTTTCTACATGCTGTCCGCCCCCGAAGATGAGGCCCGCGAGCTGGCCGAGGCCATCGAAGAGGTCAAGGCCAAGGTTCGGTTCTGTGAGATTTGTGGCAACGTGTGCGAGACGAGCCCTTGCCCGGTGTGCGCGGACCCGCGCCGCGACCGCAGCGTGATCTGCGTGGTCGAGGAGCCTAAGGACGTGATGAGCATCGAGCGCACCCGCGAATACCGCGGCCTCTACCATGTGCTCGGCGGCGCCATCAACCCGATGGCCAACGTTGGCCCTGCGGATTTGCGCATCCCCGGCCTGCTCAAGCGTTTGGAAGGCGATGAGGTCAAAGAGGTGATCATGGCGCTTGACCCGAACATCGAAGGCGAAGCCACCACCAGTTACCTGACCCAGTTGCTGCGTCCGGTAGGCGTCAAGATTACGCGTCTTGCCAGCGGTCTGCCGGTCGGCTCTGACCTCGAATACGCCGACGAAATCACCCTCGGCCGAGCCCTAGCCGGCCGCCGCGAAGCTTAAGCGGCATCTCTCTCCTTAGGTGTATCGTATTGATCCGATTGCGCGGGAACGGACCGATATTGATGTGATTGCGGCTGATTCTCTGAGTAAGCAGATATTGATAGGCGAGTGCAAGTGGCGTAACTCATTTAATGAGACGGAAGCCGTTGAGCGGCTGCGTGGGAGGGCCGGATTAATCCGCGGTTACTTGACGGAGACAGCTCGGTTTGTGCTGTTTTCAAAAAATGAGGTAGGTGAATCTATCCGAAATCGATACCGCGAGAATGAACGTATGTCGTTTGTGTCTGTGGACGACATGTATGCCGGATGATTATACGGATGGTGGCAACTCGCCTACTGGCTTCTTGACTGGCTCGGCAAGCACTCCCAACGTATCGTTGGCGCTTTCTCCGTCGCGGCGATGCCAGGGCCAGAAAGCGGCGTGATGCATGATGCGTGCGGGCTTGTGCCGCCGCAGTAGCCAGACGATGAACAGTCCAGCCAGCAGTATGCCGACACCGACCGCGATGCCAATGGTTCGCCCGTCGTGCACGTCGCGTGGTTCGGGGGCAGGCACAGGAATCGAGACACGGTGCCCGGAGATCAACAGTCGGTGCGTGTTCACACCGTACGGCGTACAGGTCATCAGCGTGACGCGGTCCTCGCCCGGCGCGATGCGCAACTTTGAGGTGTCGTCCGGCAGAATCACTGAGATGTTATCCACCTTGTATCCCAAGGTCTCGCCCATGACTTCGATATAGAAGAAGTCGCCCTTCTTCACCTCGTCCAGGCGGGTGAACATCATGGCCTCCACCAGACCGCGGTGTCCGGTGATTACCGAATGAGTGGACTTGCCGCCCACGGGAAGCGATGTGCCGTAGAGATGCCCGGCGCCAGAGGCAAGTGCCTCCTCGGAGGTGCCGTGGTAAATCGGCAGGTTGATGGATTGCTTGGGGACTTTGATGGTGCCCATCACGCCGTTGCCGGCATCCAGTAGCGATTGGTATTCCTTGTCTTTCTTGGAGGCTGAGTCCTCGCCGCTGGCGCGTGACCCACCCTGCGCGGCCGAGAACGGATCGACCGCCTCGCCCAGTACGGGCTGACCGGAATCGGCAAGCTTCTTGTTGTAGGCGCGTGCGACTTTCATCTTGTCCTCTGCCTGCGGGTAGGGCCATCCGGCCACTTGCTTGGCGCTGGTAGCAGCAGTGGCGGCCAGCTCCTGGCTGGATTGGAATTGCAGAGTCAGCGGGAAACAGGCCGCGCCGATGGCGGCGATGAGCAGAAGGATGGTGATGATGCGCATCGCCAGCAGATTGCGCTGGAGGCGGCGGCGTTCGGCTGCCAGATCGGAGACGTCGACGACCTCGTTGAACGGATCTTGGGTGAAAGTGTTGCTGGCTGCTGCCGCATCGGCTGCTGCTGAATCGTTTGTTGTTGTATCGACTGCTGCTGTATCGACTGATGCGTCGGCTATTGCTGCGGCGGATGCGTCGGCGGGTGCATTAGCGCGGGAACGGGCATGCTTGCTCTTCGGGCGTCTATGCAGAAAAGCCATTTTCTGTGTTCCCTCTCCCTATGCCTGCTGCCAGGGTGTGCGCATGCGTGTTTGCCTGTTGGCTGCCCCGAGTCTTGCTGTCACGTATGCCATCGAGTGTACGCCATCAATCGCATAACAATTTTCGCGGTACAAGGTACTGCGGAGAACCTGATTGCGCAACTCCCCGTCATGGGCCCCGCCGACCTTTTTGGGGAACAGCACGCGGTAGGCGGCGAGCTTGTAATAGTACGTGTTCGCGCGCAGGTACTCCAGTGCCTCCTGCTCGTCGCATAGTTCGAACGCGACGCCCCTGGCCTTGAGATGCGCTATCTGCCCCTCGGTTGACAGCATCGGCTTGGGCGAGGCGCCTGAGGTGTCGTCTTCTTGCGGCGGCCCTTCCGAGTGAATGGGATGTTGGTCAGGCATGGTATGTCCTTTCTCGCTGCGTCGCCCGGCCTCGGTGCCGGGCGGCGGCGTAGACGGGAGCATACCGGATTAAGCGCGTCCACCACCATGTTTTCGGACAATGTGGCTCCAGCTTCCCCGATCTTAGGGAGTTTCTCGCTGAGGATTGGACGGCAACGATGTTGAATGTATTTTTTGTACATTCAATGCACTAATTTTTGTACATTCAATGCGCAAAATTGATGGGTTCAGAATCGGAATCAAAAATGGGCGCAATCACTTTCGTGACTTCGCCCTACAAAAAATGGAATTCTATGCAGCATTGGTCAGACGATACCGCTGGTACTTGCTCTTGGGCTTGTCCGGGAGCGTCAATGACAGTTTCCCGGCCTCGACCATCGGCCGAATGTACTCTCGTCGCGTATATTGCAGGCTTCGGCCTACATGATTTGCGATTTCCTGCGCCAATCGCGGTTCGGCGCAATACGCAAGAATAGTATTTTCGATGTCGGCCGGGCGCGGGCTGTTCTTGTCTTGGCCGGGCGTGGCGTCATGGTCGCTAGCATTCGTTTCCGCGCTGCTGTTGAAGAACCGTACGAGGAATGAACCTCTCTGGTCGATAAATTCCGGCTGCCGGACTCCGTGTGTCCTAGCCTCATCCCGAATAACGGCGATCCCCGAGTGGCGATTTTCCGCGATTTTCTCAATCTCCAAAATTGAAACTAGCGTGGGATTTCGCGTCGGCATGTTGGCATAGCCCAAATCGTTGATGCTTTGGCCGCCGTATACGCCGCCCGGATTCCAACATTCCAGCCGATCCGAAAACATAACAAGTCGGATGGGCGTGCCGTTGCAGTATGGGCCATAATCGCGGTGCATGAGAGCATTAGTGATTATTTCTCGTACCGCGGTTTCCGGATATTCGGGGATGTCGGTGCGTTTTCCGTCGCGAATCACGACTCTCGTTTTCCCGTTGCGGGCAATGAACCCCAGCGCGCCTTCGAGCATCTCTGCGATAGTGCCCTCGTACCGCTTGTTGTCGATGAAGCGTTCTCCACCGTCATCGGGCTGCAAAACAGTGCCATTGACTGCAATAGCGGTAATGCAAAGGTTGGGGTAGATGCGTTGCGGGTAATCGCCGAGCGTCATCATTCCGGCAAGCGTCGGCTTATTGTTTTGCATGGCCCCGGTCAAAGACAGAATCTCATCGTCCGAGCGGCGGGGGAGTAGCCTCAAAGAACACCCGGCGGAATCCTGAATGTTTGCAGGTTGCGGGTTCACCGTCGTGGTGCGACAGGGCGGCATATCGGTTCAGTGTCACAGCGGTTTAGCGGTGGCTATGCGGTGCCACCGAACATCGGGTGTGCGGGCGGTGTACGGCGGAAGCGCGCGGGAGCATAATCGCCAAGGCTATTACGGTGTCCATATGCCGGCGATGGTTCGCTTCGCGAACGCGGCAACTTTTATAATCGTTGCGTTTGCGTAGAATAATCGGCAAATACTCCCAAGAGAAGAACAAAGGACAGCAGTGGCTCTCATCGTGCAGAAGTACGGCGGCTCGTCGGTCGCCGATACCGAATCGATCAAACGTGTGGCCAAGCGCGTTGTCGAGACGGAGAAGAAGGGCAACAAAGTGGCCGTGGTGGTCTCCGCCATGGGCGACACCACCGACGACCTCATCGATCAGGCCCTCAGCATCGACTCCAACCCGCCCGAGCGCGAGATGGACATGCTTATGACCGCTGGCGAGCGAATTTCCATGAGCCTGCTCGCCATGGCCATTCACGCCGAAGGCAGCCGTGCGCACTCCTTCACCGGTCAGCAGGCCGGCTTCCTCACCGACGCTCGTTACGGCGCGGCCCATATCAAGGCCGTCAAGCCGGATCGTGTGAAGAACGCGCTATCGCTGGGAGACATTGCCATCGTCGCCGGCTTCCAGGGCATCAACGCCAAGGGCGATGCCACCACGCTCGGCCGTGGCGGTTCCGACACCTCCGCCGTGGCGCTCGCCGTGGCCCTTGGTGCCGACGTTTGCGAGATTTACACCGACGTGGACGGCATCTTCACCGCCGACCCGCGCATCGTGACCTCCGCTCGTCGCATTCCTTCCATCGGCTACGAAGCCATTCTGGAAATGGCCTCCTGCGGTTCCAAGGTGCTGGCGCTGCGCTGCGTGGAATACGCTCAGCGCTTCAACATGCCGCTGCACGTGCGCTCCTCGTTCTCCCGCCGCCCCGGCACATTGGTGGTGCCTGACGGTGTGGATCCGCGCACGCTGCCGAACATCGACTGAGCGAGACCGAACCGAACCCGAATAACCGACAAAATCGTTAGCAATATCAAGCAAGACAAGGCAAGACATGACTGAAGAAGAAGCGAAATCCATGGGCGACCTGTTCCCCGACCTGGGTCCTGAAGCTCCGGTGATTTCCGGCATCGCCCACGACCGTTCTGAGGCGCTGGCCACCGTGCGCGGCGTGCCGAACGAGCCGGGCATGGCCGCCAAGGTGTTTACCGAGCTGGCCACCGCCGGCGTGAATGTGGACATGATTGTGCAGGCCGGTGCGTCCGTGGGTACTGCGGACATCTCCTTCACTGTGCCGGAGGCCGCCGTCAAGCAGGTGCAGAACACGCTGCTCGACAAGCAGGACGTGCTGGGCTACCACTCCTTCGATGTGAATACCAACGTTGGCAAGGTGGCCGTGGTGGGCGTCGGCATGAAGACTCACTCCGGTCTGGCCGCCAAGTTCTTCCAGGCCCTGAGCGATGAGGACATTAACGTGCTGATGATTTCCACTTCCGAGATTCGTATCGCCGCGCTTGTGCCGCTCGACCAGCTGAACGACGCCGTCAAGGCTCTGCACACTGCCTACAGTCTCGATGCCGACCAGATTGAAGCCGTGGTGTACGGCGGAACCGGTCGCTGAGCCGCGATACGTGCATTAAATCCGATGAAAGCCCTCCTTGTGGAGGGCTTTCTCGGTTTCGAGGGGCGGATTTGGCCTCTTCCGGACGTCTACTTCCATTTCGAGGGGCTCCTCGAATGCGAAACTCCAAGTATAAACGGCATTGCAGCAACATCATTTCGCCATTATTGAGCCACGGCTACTTGCCCATCAGCCCCTTGAAGCGGTAGTAGACGTCCGGAGAAAGCTAAATCAGCCCCTCGAAACGCGATTTGGTGCTGAAACACGATGCGAGAGACTTTTTTGGGTGGGAAAAAGTCAGGAAAGCATATGCGATAGTTGGCTTCAACGCAAGAGCCCGTTATTTCGTCGCGCGAGCGACGAAATAACGGGCTCTTCTGCAAAGCAGTATGGCAGCTACTTCTTGGTGATGTAGCCGAGGGCCTTGAGCATTTCGGCGCACTCGAGGGCGCCGCCGGCGGCACCGCGCAGGGTGTTGTGGGCCAGGCCCACGAACTTCCAATCGAAGATGGAGTCCTCGCGCAGACGGCCGATGGAAACGCCCATGCCGCCCTCGTAATCCACGTCAAGCTTGACCTGCGGGCGGTCCTCCTCAGTGAGGTACTGGATGAAGTGCTTCGGCGCGTGCGGCAGGCCGAGCTCGGACGCCTTGGAGGTGTAGTTCACCAGACGATCAATGAGCTCTTCCTTGGTGGCCTTCTTGCCGAAGTTCAGGAACACGGTGGCGGTGTGGCCGTTGAGCACGGGCACGCGGATACACTGGGACGTGATCTTGAGGTCGCCGTCGAACGGCACAATCTTGCCCTTGTCGGCGTCCACATGGCCGAACACCTTGAGCGGTTCCTTCTCGCTCTTTGCTTCCTCGCCGGAAATGAACGGGATGATGTTGCCCACCATCTCAGGCCAATCCTGGAAGGTCTTGCCCGCGCCGGAAATCGCCTGATAGGTGCTGACGACCACCTCGCGTGGCTCGAATTCCTTCCACGCGGCCAGCGCCGGAGTGTAGGCCTGAATCGAGCAGTTCGGCTTGACGGCGATGAAACCGCGTGTGGTGCCAAGGCGCTTGCGCTGGTGCTCGATCACCGCGAAGTGTTCGGGGTTGATCTCCGGCACCACCATCGGCACGTCCGGGGTCCAGCGGTGGGCGCTGTTGTTGGAGACCACCGGGGTCTCGGTCTTGGCATAACGCTCTTCAATGGCGCGAATCTGGTCCTTCGGCATGTTTACCGCGGAGAACATGAAGTCCACGTTCTCGGCCACGGACTCGGCGTCGTCGCCGTCCGCAACCACCATGTGCTTGGCGTATTCGGGCATCGGCGTTTCCATCTTCCAACGGCTGCCGACGGCCTCCTCATACGTCTTGCCGGCGCTGTGTGCGGAAGCGGCAAGCGTGACCACTTCGAACCACGGGTGGTTTTCCAGCAGCGTGATGAAACGCTGGCCGACCATACCGGTGGCGCCGAGAATGCCGACCTTTATCTTTTCGGGCATGATGACCTCTATGACCTTCGGGTTTCGATGGGCTGATACGTTCAAGCGACCATCTTGCAATGGCCGCAAACACACGGTAATTGTACGAAACATGCAGAACAACAGTGGCCGTCTTCCCATATGGCGGCTCGGCGGCGCACCCCATGGCGTACCCCGCGCAGCGCAGCCCGATATCCTCTCCATAACTGGCAAAGTGACTAGCGAAGAGACGGCAGTGTTCTACACTGGTAGCCATGTCTATCGCATCAGTAGAGGCGCAAAAGCAACTCGACCGTATCGTGGCCCTCGGCTACCCGGACGTGGCGGATATGAGTGCCGCCGCATTCCGCGCGCTTGCCGAGCCGCTCATCGGCGCGCTCGAGCATTCCGATCTCGGCTCGAACATCCTACTGGTGCCTACGCGCGAGCTAGTCTCGCCCGAATCGCTGATTGCGCGAACCTCCATCAACCGCATGGCCGGCTTTACCACCATGCCTCCGCGAGACATCGCCAGCTTCCTGCCGCAAGACGGATTCATGCCGCCCGAAGGCCCGTTCTATCTGGTGGTCGATCCGCATACCGGCACCTGCTACATCAACCGCGAGCCCGACGTGGCACGCAAGCTGATTGATTCCGACGAGCGTCTGCCGCTCACCCTCGAAGAAGGCTTGGCCATCGCCACCCAGCACCCTGAATGGCTGTTGGAAAAGAACGGTTTCAACCTGCTCGGCTCGCGCAGCGCGGACGGGCGCGTGCCGAGCATCTGGATGAGTCAGAACGCGCCGAGGCTCGGCGCCGTGTGGCCGAATTCCAAGCACACGTGGCTCGGCAACGCGTTCTGCATGGCCCGCCGCGGGGTGTCGCTGTTCCGATAGGGCCGGTGGGCCAAAATTCGGTGCTATCCTTCCTGGGGCAGATGGGGCGTTTTGCGGACACCTACTCGCCCTTCCGAGGGCAGTCGCATCGGCGCGTGGGGGCGTGCGGGGAGCACCCCGCCGTTGGAATATGGCGCAATATGAGGGGCCGATGCCCGTGGCGCGCCCGTTGAGGTGCCCTCGGAAGGCGGAGTATATGTCCGCAACGGCGGAAATCCGCCCTCGGAAAGCCAAGTGGCGGTCGAAGCGCGGGCCGATGGAACACGCTCGTTGCGCGGCGTTAATAGATTAGACATCAGACGTCTGATAATAGTAGAATGGAAATGCTCAGGCACCGGCATTTCAAGGAGGAAACCAGCATGCCATCATTCGTCGTCGGCGCATACGCGTCATTGCCCCAGGGGCGCGAAGCCCAGGAAACCTACTACGACCTGCTCGGCGAGCAGCCGTGGATCGAGGGCACCGAGCTGCCCTTCCCCGGCGACCTCGCGGACACCGCCGACCGCATCTGGCTGGCCGGCCACCTGCCCAAGCACTGGCGCGGCAACACCGTCACCGTCATCCCCGGCACCATGCAGCACGTGTGGAAGGACCCGAACTTCGGCCTCGCCAGCCCGGACGAGGACGGGCGCAAGGTCGCGCTCGCGTTCATGAAGCAGCTGCGCGAGGCGCTCGCCGACTTCGCCCAGTGGAGGGCCAGCCAGGACGTCAAGTTCATCGAAATCCACTCCGCGCCCACGAGGATCGCCAGCCGCGACGCCATGGCTGCCTCGCTCGAGGCCCTCGCGCAGCTGGACTGGTCCGGCGCCAAGCTGGTGATCGAGCACTGCGACAAGTACGTCGAGGGGCAGAAGCCGGAAAAGGGCTTCCTGCCGATTGAGGACGAGATCGCGCTGTGCGGGTCGGCCGGCATCGGGCTCACCGTCAACTGGGGACGCTCGGTGGTGGAGGGGCGCACGCCCGAAACCGCCGTGGCGCACGTGGAGGCCGCCGCGAAGGCCGGCGTGCTGAGCGGCCTCATGTTCTCCGGCGCCGGCCCGGAGGAGACCCAGTACGGCTACGGCTGGATCGACGGCCACCTGCCCATGAACCCGGACGAGCCGACCTCGCTCATGGATGCCGCCGCCATTAAGGCCGCCGTGCGCGCCGCCGGGGCGCAGGAGCGCCCGCTCGACTATCTGGGCGCCAAGGTGTGCGTGCCCAAGGACGCGACGGTCGAGGAGCGCCTCGACTATCTCGCGCACATCCACGAGGCGGTCGTCGCATGAGCGCGGGGGCGGCGCCCACCTACCTCGCCTTCGACATCGGCGGCACCAAAGTCGCCTCGGGATTCGTGACGTTGCCCGCAAGCGCAAACGCAAACACGGGCGCGGACGGCAGGCCCGAGGTGACGGCCCGCTGCGAAATCCCGACCGAGGCCGCGCGCGGCGGCGAGGACCTGAAGAACCGCATCGTCGCCTTCGCCGTCCGCCAGCTTGAGCGCGCCGAGGCCGAGGGCGTGGCGATCGCCGGCGTCGGCATCGCGGCGGCGGGCGTGCCGGACAGCGAAACCGGCGAGATCGTCTCCGCCACGGACATCCTGCCCGGCTGGCGCGGCCAGCGCATCTACGACGCGTTCGCGGCCGTGACCGACCTGCCGGTGCACATGATCGGCGACGTGGGCGCGCACGGTCTGGGCGAGGCGACGTACGGCGCCGGACGCGGCAGGGGCGTGGTGCTCTCGATCGGCGTGGGCACCGGCATCGGCGGCGCGATCGTGGTGGATGGCGCCTTGTTCACCGGCGCGCACGGCGTGGCCGGCCACGCGGGGCACGTGCCGAGCGCGCTGGGCCGCGGATTCCTATGCTCGTGCGGCACCCTCGAGGGGCACATCGAGCCGGTCGCGTCCGGCACGGGGCTGAAGGACCTCTACAATCGGCGCTGCGAGGAGGCCGGCGACGAGAACCTCCCGGCTGCGGACGGCGCCGAGGTGGCCGCCCGCGCGGCCGCGGGGGAGGAGCTGGCCCGCCGCACGCTCACCGACAGCGCCCGTGCGCTCGGCGAATGCGTCGGCGGCATGGGCAACCTCATCGACCCGGACGTGATCGTGGTCTCCGGCTCGGTCGTCAAGGCCGGTCCGATCTGGTGGGACGCCCTGCGCGCCGGGTTCGCCGATTCGGCGCTCGCGCTCGTCAAGCCGACGCCGCTCGTCGAGGGCGAGCTCGGAGGGGCGGCGCCGCTGATCGGCGCGGCGGCGGCTGTCCACCGGCGCATCGGCGCGCCGGACGACGCGCGATAGACAAGATACGACAACAGGAAGGAACCAGCATGCATCAGGCAATCGAGAAGATCAGGGGCGGCCTCGTGGTGAGCTGCCAGGCGTACCCGGGCGAGCCGCTGCGCCACCCGGAGACCATGGCGCAGATGGCCATGGCGGCCGTGGAGGGCGGGGCCGTGGGCATCCGCTGCCAGGGCCTCGCGGACATCGCGGCCATCAAGGGCCAGGTGAGCGTGCCGGTGATCGGCATCTGGAAGGACGGCGAGGAGGGCGTGTACATCACGCCGACCCTGCGCCACGCCCGCTGCTGCGCCGCCGCCGGAGCGGACATCATCGCGATCGACGCGACCGGACGCCCGCGACCGGACGGGCTGACCTACGCCGAGACCGTGCGCGCCCTGCACGACGAGGGCGTGATCGTGATGGCCGACTGCGGCAGCTTCGCCGACGCCGAGCGCGCCGTGGAGGCCGGCACCGACATCATCTCCACCACGCTGTCCGGCTACACCGGCGAGCGACCCAAGACCGACGGTCCAGACTTCGAGCTGCTCGGCCAGATGATCGAGGCGTTCCCGGACGTGCCCGTGCTGTGCGAGGGTCGCATCCACACGCCCGACCAACTGCATCAGGTCATGGCCGCCGGCGCGTGGGCCGCGGTGGTGGGCACGGCGATCACGCATCCGACGACCATCACGCGCTGGTTCGAGGCGAAGCTGTGAGCGGGGCGGGGCGCATGCTCAGCTTCATTGCAGCGGGCGATCCGAATCGTCCCCTTGTCGTCCTGCTGCACGGCGTGTGCGACGCGGCGATTGCCTGGTCCGACTACATCGACTATCTCAGTCATGATTTTCGCGTGGTTGCGGTCGATATGCTGGGGCATGGCCTGTCGCCGCGATATGCCGATGCTCAACTCCGACATCCATTCGAATCCGCGTATGAGGCGTTTGAGGAGACCGTTGAATATCTTGAACACGTCCACGGTGGCAGGGCGATCATGATCGGGCATTCCATGGGAGGTGCGATTGTGACGATGCTGGTCAGGCGTCGTCCCGATCTTTGCCTCGGTGCAGTGGTCGAGGATCCCGCATGGCTGAACGATGAGCAGCGACAGCGGTATGTGGACAACGCGCCGGCCAATGCGGCGTTGCTGCACGACTGGGCATCCGACCCGGCCAACGCGATCCGTCACAATCAGACGCGTCGTCCGAATTGGCCGATGGAGGATCATATCGGCTGGGCCTATGGGCAGAACCGATGTGATCCGCGATTGGAGCTCACCGGCGTGGTCAGCTTCGCGGAGGACTGGCATCAGGTGGTGTCCTCGATAGGGGTGCCCTTGGTGGTGGTCTCGTCCGACGATCCCTCAGATCTCGTGGGTGTGCGCGGGCTGGAGGAAGTCAGGGCAATGGGGAAGCCGAACCTTGAAACGGTTTTCATTCCCGGGTGTGAGCACGGTCTGCGCAGGACTGACATTGCCGCGTTCAATCAGGCGGTTACGCCCATACTGCACCGCTGGGCCGCATGTGAATCTCATGTTTCCGGCGAAATATAAGTTGTCTGATGTCTTAACACTGTGGTTACCGCGGTTTGAGACCGTTGCATTGCAAGGAAAAAACGTGGTAGCTGCACTCATAAAACGTCTGATGAAACTTGCAATCAGACATCAGATGTCATATGATTAAGAAAGATTCGATTGGATGGAGAATCGAATCCTGATTCAGTTATCACTCAACGAAGAGGAGAAACCGATGTACTCGTGGAAGACCCGAATGGCCAAGACCGCCGCTGCGGTATTGGCCGGCGCGCTCGCCTTGAGCGGCTGCGGTGGAGGAACCGGCACGACGAACGCCAAGGGAGGTCCCTCCGTCGCGGACACCATCACCGCGCAGGTGGCGTACAGCAGCCGTGACTTCAATCCGCTGTCCACGTCCATGGCCCTGCCGATGGCCGGCAACTGGCATGTGACCGAGGCGCTGTACACGCTGCAGATGTCCGACTATTCGTTGGTCTCCGGCTTGGCCGCCGGCGAACCGGAGAAGATCTCCGACACCGAATACGTCATCACGATCCGCGATGGCGCCAAGTTCTCGGACGGTAACGCCGTGACCGCCAACGACGTCAAGACCTCGTTCGAGCGCGTCATGGCGCCCGGCGGCGTTTACGCTCCGATGCTCTCGTTCATTGACTCGATCACCGCGCAGGGCGACAACAAGATTGACTTCAAGCTCAAGTACGCGTTCACCCTGTTCAAGGAGCGCATGTCGCTGGTACACATCGTTCCGGCCAGTCAGAGCGACGCGGACCTCAAGAAGATGCCGATCGGCTCCGGTCCGTGGAAGTACGTCGAGATCACCGATCAGCAGGTGAAGTTCGACAAGAACGAATATTACAACGGCGAATTCCCCGCGCAGGTCTCCCACATGGTGTGGAACGTGAATGTGGATGACACCGCCCGCGTCACCGCCATGCAGAACGGCAAGAGCGACATCATGGAGAACGTCCCCGCCAAGGCGTTCGACACCCTGAAGGCCGCCGGCGCCGACATCGAGACGGTGGATGGCTTCAATCAGGCGTTCATCATGTTCAACACCAAGCAGAAGCCGTTCGACGACAAGCGCGTGCGTCAGGCCGTGTTCTATGCGATCGACACCGAGAGCATGATCAAGAACCAGCTGTCCGGCGAGGCCAACATGGTCACCGGCTTCATGCCCGAGAGCTTCAAGGCCTATCACAAGGCCTCCAACGTGTATACCTACAACCCTGAGAAGGCCAAGGAGCTGCTCAAGGAGGCTGGTGTGTCCGAAGGCGTGAAGTTCACGCTCTACACCACGGATCAGACTTGGATCACCCAGCTGGCGCCGCAGATCAAGAACAACCTCGACGCGATCGGCTTCAACGTGGACATTCAGTCCATGAAGTCCTCCGCCCTGTTCCCGACCATCACCGATAAGGACGACGCCGACTTCTCTATGGTGCTTGGCCCCGGCGATCCGACCGTGTTCGGCAACGATCCCGACGTGCTGCTCAACTGGTGGTTCGGCGACACCGTCTGGACCAAGCAGCGCATGTTCTGGAACGGCTCCGACGGATACAACAAGCTGCATGAACTCATGGACAAGGCCGCCCGGTCCTCCGGCGACGAACAGCAGAGCTACTGGAACGAGTGCTTCGACCTGCTCTCCGACGAGCTGCCGATGTACCCGCTGTTCCACCGCAAGCTTTCCACCGCCGTCAAGAAGAACGTGTTCAGCTCCTACACCCCGATTGGAACCACTGGCCTGTACTTCCTGAACTCCAAGCTGAACGGCTGATCCACACAAGTCATTCGCCATCACATCCCGAGGGCGCTGCTGCGCAAGCAGCGATGCTGACGCGGCGACGCCCTTATTTTGCGCAACCATCCATTTGAGGAGCATATAGAGTGGGCAATTTACTTCGTTTGTTGGGAAGACGATTGATATCCCTGCCGTTTGTGGCATTCGGCGTCGTTTTCCTCGTGTTCTTCCTGATGTCGTTCTCCCAATACGACCCCGCGGTCTCGGCTCTCGGCGAAAACGCCACGGCCGAGCAGCTTGCGGCATACCGCCACGAGATGGGCTTCGACCGATCGTGGGGCGAGCAGTTCCTGTCGTATCTCGGCGGCCTGTTCCAAGGCAACCTCGGCGTATACGGCGTGAACAAGGATTCCGTGTCTTCCCGCATCGCGACTGCTTTCCCGATCACGTTGCAGCTGACGTTCATAGCGCTGATCATCGCCGTGGTGTTTTCGGTGATTTTCGGTGTGCTCGCCGCCCTTTACCGTGACACGTGGGTCGATCAGGTCATCCGTGTGATTTCCATCATCGCCATCGCTACCCCGTCCTTCTGGCTGGGCGTGCTGCTGATCTACCTGCTGCAGATCAAGCTGGCCCTGCTGCCGGGTGCGGGCGAGCTCGTGCCGTTCAGCGTGGATCCCGGTGAATATCTGGCGCGCATGGCCATGCCCGCGTTCTCGCTGGGCTTCCCTGTCGCCGGACAGATGACCCGCATCATCCGAACCTCCATGGTCGAGGAACTGGATAAGGACTATGTACGCACCGCCATCGGCGCCGGCGTGCCCAAGCGCGTCGTCATTGCGCGCAACGTGTTCCGCAACGCCCTGATTACTCCGGTCACGGTGCTTGGTATGAAGATCGGCTACCTCATGGGCGGCGCCATCATCACCGAGATCATCTTCTCCCTGCCCGGCATGGGCACGGCGCTGTTCGAAGGCATCAACGGCAACGAGCCGATTCTCGTTCAGGGTGTGGTGCTGGTGGTGGCTCTCGCGTTCGTGATCATCAACATCATCGTTGACATGCTGTACGTGCTTATCAACCCGAGAATCAGGACGGTGTGACATGCTGTTTGGCAAACCCAAAGTCGTAGACGCGGTGTCGCGTCCCGGAGTGAAATTCAACCGTTTCAGCAAAATGACCATTGGATCCAGGCTCGCGTTGCTGTTTATCGCGCTGCTGGTCGTCGTGGCCGTCGCCGCGCCGGTGATCTCGCCGGAGGATCCTCTCGCCATTACCGTGAGCTATCAGTCTCCGACCGCCGAGCACCTGTTCGGCACCGATAACGTTGGGCGCGACGTGATGACCCGCGTGTTCTACGGCGCACGGTATTCGCTCGTCATCGGCCTGCTGTCCATCCTGTTCGCCTTGGTGCTGGGCGCGCTCATCGGCGCGATCGCGGCCGTGGCCCGCACGTGGATCTCGGAAATCATCATGCGCGTCATCGACGTGTTCATGTCCGTGCCGGGCATCGCCCTCGCCGCCGTGTTCGTCTCGATCCTCGGCCAGTCCATGTTCGGCATCATCGCAGCCATCGGCATCCTGTACGTGCCGCAGATCGCCCGCATCGTGCGCGCGAACATCATCAGCGAGTACGGCAAGGACTACGTGCGCGCGGTCATCGTCTCCGGCGCCCGCGCCCCGTGGATTCTCTACAAGCATGTGATGCGCAACATAGCCGCCCCGGTTATGGTGTTCACCACACTGTGCGTCGCCGACGCGATCGTGTTCGAGGCGTCCCTGTCCTTCATTAATCTGGGCATTCCGGAGCCGACCCCGACGTGGGGCAACATCCTGTCCTCCGCCAAGGAAGGCGTGATCTTCGGCTACTGGTGGCAGGCGCTGTTCCCGGGCCTGATGATCATGATCACCGTGCTGTGCCTCAACATCCTGTCCGAGGGCATCACTGACGCCATGGTGGCCGCTCCGACCGCGCCGATCAAGGAAACCGACGAAGACAAGGAAGCCAAGCGTGAGGAGGATCGTCTGCTCGTCGATCCTGTCGCCGCCTACGCCGCCCAGCACGAGAGTCTGGAGGAATCCCTTGCCAAGCTGCGCGAGGCCGAAATGAAGCGCACCGACCGCTTCGAGCCCAAGAGCACCGAGCCGCCGGTCATCGAGGTCAAGGATTTGTGCATCAAGTTCCCGCGCCACGGCGACGTGAACGTGGTGGACCACGTGAGCTTCTCTGTGCGTCCCGGCGAGACCATGGGCCTCGTGGGCGAGTCCGGCTGCGGCAAGTCCATCACCTCGCTGGCCATCATGGGCCTGCTAGACCCGAAGGCCGAGATCAGCGGCGAGATCCTGTTCGACGGCAAGAACCTCGTCGGCATGGATCCCAAGGAGCACAACGCCCTACGCGGCCACGAGATCGCCATGATCTATCAGGACGCTCTCTCCTCGCTCAACCCGTCCATGCTCATCAAGGCGCAGATGAAGCAGCTCACCTCACGCGGCGGCACCCGCAGCGCCGAGGAACTGCTCAAGCTCGTGGGCCTCGATCCGGAGCGCACGCTGGAGTCCTACCCGCACGAGCTGTCCGGCGGCCAGCGCCAGCGCGTGCTCATCGCCATGGCCCTGACCCGCGACCCGAAGCTGGTCGTCGCCGACGAGCCCACCACCGCCCTCGACGTGACCGTGCAGAAGCAGGTCATCGACCTGCTCAACGAGCTGCGCGAGAAGCTCGGCTTTGCGATGATCTTCGTCTCCCACGACCTCGCCCTCGTGGCCAAGGTGGCGCACTCCATCACCGTCATGTACGCTGGCCAGGTCGTCGAGCAGGGCTCCACCAAGGAGATCCTCACCGACCCCCGCCACGAGTACACCCGCGGCCTGCTCGGTGCCGTCACCTCCATCGAGGCCGGCGCCGGAAGGCTCCACCAGGTGCCCGGCACCGTGCCGTCCCCGGCGGACTTCCCGAAGGGCGACCGCTTCGCGCCGCGCTCCAGCCATCCGATGGTGGGCCTTAACACCCGCCCGATCTTCAAGCAGGTGCCCGGCACGTACCACTTCTACGCGGCCCTGCCCGACGACGCGGACGTCACGCCCGCCGTTGACGCCCCGACAGCCATCAGCAAGGAAGGAGGTGCCCGATGAGCAAGGATCCGAACGTGCCGATCATCGAGCTCAAGGACGTCGAGGTGGTCTTCACCACCCGAGCCGGCTCAATTCTGCATCCAAACAAGGTCAAGGCGGTCAACAAGGTGAATCTGCGCCTGATGCCGGGCAAGACCATCGGCATCGTGGGCGAGTCCGGCTGCGGCAAGTCCACTACGGCCAACGTGATGTGCGGCCTGCAGCAGGCCACCTCCGGCCAGGTGCTGTTCAAGGGCCAGGACGTGACCCACCGCACCGCCAAGGAGCGCATGGAGATCGGCCGCGTGGTGTCTGTGGTCTTCCAGGACCCGGCCACCGCGCTGAATGCCCGCATGAGCGTCATCGACCAGCTCATCGACCCGCTCGTTGTGCACAAGCTCGGCGACAAGGCGAGCCGAGACAAGCACGCCCACGAATTGCTGCGGATGGTGGGATTGCCGGAGTCCGCTCTGTACGCATTGCCGGGCCAGCTCTCCGGCGGCCAACGTCAGCGCGTCGCCATCGCCCGCGCCCTGTCGCTCAATCCGGATGCGATCATCGCCGACGAGCCGACCTCCGCGCTGGACGTGTCCGTGCGCGCGCAGATCCTCAACCTGTTGTCGGATCTCAAGAAGTCGCTGGGTTTGTCCTTGGTGTTCATCAGCCATGACATCCAGACCGTCCGCTATGTGTCCGACGAAATCGTGGTGATGAACCACGGAACCATTGTGGAGCGCGGAGCGGCTTACGACGTACTGAACAATCCGCAGGATTCGTACACCAAGCTGCTGCTGGGCGCCGCGCCCTCGCTGCTGCACCCGACCGCGGAGGAATGTCGGTAAGCCGACGATTCACCGTTTCGCCATTCCGCCGTTGGCCTCCTTCAACGGGGCCGACGGCAATGGCCGACCATTATCCGAATAACTTGATTTTGTAAAGGAACCACCATCATGGCAACACAATTCCGCGGGGTCATCCCCCCGGTCGTCACCCCGCTCACCGCCGACGGCGAAGTCGACAAGGTCAGCTTCGCGCGCTCACTCAACCGCATGATCGACGCCGGCGTCGACGGCCTGTTCACGCTCGGCTCCTCCGGCGAGGTCGCGTTCAGCACCGACGCCCGCCGCCGCGAGATCATCCAGACCGTCATGGAGATCGTCGACGGCCGCGTGCCCGTGTTTGTCGGCTGCATCGACACCGAGACCAACCGCGTGATCGAGCACGCCAAGGAGGCGAAGGAGCTCGGCGCGTCCGCGATCGTGGCCACCTGCCCGTTCTACGCGCTCGGCGGCCTGCCGGAGATCGAGCGCCACTTCCGCCTCATCCACGAGGCCGTGCCCGAGCTGCCGCTGTTCGCCTACGACATCCCCGTGTGCGTGCACACCAAGCTGCCTGGCGGCCTGCTCGTCAAGCTTGGCCAGGAGGGCGTGCTCGCCGGCGTGAAGGACTCCTCCAACGACGACGTGGCCTTCCGCTTCCTCGTGGACGACAACGCCAAGGCCGGTCACCCGCTCACGCTGCTCACCGGCCAAGAGGTCGTGGTGGACGGCGCCTACATGGCCGGCGCCGACGGCTCCGTGCCGGGACTCGCCAACGTGGAGGCCACCGGCTACGTGCGCATGTGGAAGGCCACCGAGGCCGGCGACTGGGCCACCGTCAAGAAGGAGCAGGACTGGCTGGCCGCGCTCATGCGCATCGTCACCGTGCCGCAGGGCGTCGCGGGCTTCGGCTCCGGCGTGGGCGCGTTCAAGACCGCCATGGCGCTGCTCGGCGTGTTCGACACCAACCAGATGCCCAACCCGGTCCTGCCGCTCAAGGGCGAGAACGTCAAGCGCGTCGCCGCCGTGCTCGAGGAGTGCGGCATGACGCTCGCCCGCACGCCCGAGGAAGTCTCCGCCTCCACCGAGGCCTGACATCACGGCCTGACGTCAAGGTCTGAAAGGAAAACACCATGGCAGAAGTCATCATCGTCAAGAACCAGGAGGAGGCCGGAGAGCTGTACGGACGCTCGGTCGCGGACCTCATCAAGGCCAAGCCGAACGCGGTCCTGGGACTCGCCACCGGCTCCAGCCCGCTGGCCGCCTACCAGGCGCTTGCCGAGATCGTCAAGGAGGAGTCGATCGACGTCTCCCAGGTGCAGGGCTTCGCGCTGGACGAGTACATCGGCCTGCCGCTGACCCACCCAGAGTCCTACCACGCGACCATCCACCGCACGGTCGTCGAGCCCCTGGGGCTCGACCCGGCCAAGGTCCACGTGCCCGGCGACGTGCTCAACGGCACCCCGCTCGAGGACGGCGAGAAGGTCGCGGGCGCCGGCGCCGCCTACGACGCGGCGATCGAGGCCGCGGGCGGCATCGACGTGCAGATTCTCGGCATCGGCACCGACGGCCATGTGGGCTTCAACGAGCCCGGCTCGTCGCTCGCCTCCGGCACGCGCGTCAAGACGCTCACCGAACGGACCCGCATCGACAACGCGCGCTTCTTCGACAACGACATCAACCAGGTGCCCACGCACTGCATCACGCAGGGCATCGGCACGATCATGAAGGCCCGCCACCTCGTGCTGCTCGCGTTCGGCGCGGGCAAGGCCGAGGCGGTCGCGGAGACCGTGGAGGGCGGCATCAGCTCGTTCTGCCCGGCCTCGGCGCTCCAGATGCACCCGCACGCCACGATCATCGTGGACGAGGAGGCCGCCAGCCGCCTGCGCAACAAGGATTACTACCGGTACTCGTTCGAGCACAAGCCGGCCTGGCAGGCGATCTGACCGCACGTGGTCCCGGTTCCCTTCGTTGGGACCGGGACCACGGCGTTACATCTGAAGGAAGGCAATATGACCGAAACTCGTGAACAGGTCGTCGCTCGCGTGACGGCGGCCATGGACGGCGCGGCGGACGGCGCGTTCGGCTTCGACCGGCCGAACCCAGTCACCGGCGCGCCGCTGGGCCTCGTCGCCCCCGGCCACGCCGCCGACCTGCTGATCACCGATTCGGGCACGCTGGCGGTGAAGCACGTCTGGTGCGCCGGCCGCCGCGTGAGCTGAGCGGGCCGGGCCGGACGGTTTGACCGGACGGTCCGTCCGCTGGATTGCTTGCAACGATGCAGGATAGTTAAACAGGAAACGTAATACGAAAGGTACTCCCATGTCGCATATTCCCAATCAAATCCACCAGACATGGAACAGTGCGCTGCTTCCGGAACAGGGGGGAACGCTGCATGTGGCGTTCCACGTCGCCACGGACGGCATGCTGCTGGAAGCGCGAAACGCCGAACGCGTCGCGCTGGCGGTCACGGTTTCCCGCGGGTCGCTGGTCGTCGAAGCGCCCGAAGACCATATTGTGCTGGACGTCGAAGACACCTACGGCGTGCAGTTCGGCGGTGTCCACGACCTTCATATCACCTTCGGCGATTTTGGTACGCGAATCTATCTGGATGGCTATCAGGCCTTCGCCTGCGCGACCAACATTTGCCCGTCGAAGTATGCGCAGACCGGCGTCTTCCACTGCGCCAATGAAGCGCATATCGGCGTTGAGCGGCTGGAATGCTTCCCGGAGGCTTGGACTTCGGAGCGTATTCAGGGCAGCGTTCCCGTGCCGCAGCCGGATATTGAGTTTGCCGCGGCCTATTTGGCGGACAAGGATGTGAAGACGCTGCATGGCGTGACCGACGGCACGATCTATGCGCAGTTCCGCGTACGTGGCGTCGGACAGTTCGGCACGATTCTTGCGGCGCGCGATGACGATCGCCAGATCATGAACGTGGACATTGACGATGATGGCTTTGTGTACCGCGCTTTCGTCAAAGGACAGTGGTGTGAGTATCGCGCCCACGGCGATTGGAACGATGGCGGGTGGCATGATCTGGTCATCCGCGCATTCCGCGGTGCGGTGGACATCTATGTTGATGGCAACATGGAAACGCATCAGCCCGGTCAGGTGTTCTTCGGTGATCTCGAGGGGCTGAGCTACGTGTCGATCGGCGAGGACACGGCCGGTGTGCGGTTGTGCGGCGAAGTTCGCGGCGGCGGTCTGTTTCTGTATCCTCTGGGAGAAGGGCAGATTCGCAAAATCTCCGACGTGCCGCCCACCACCGATACCGCGTTGTTCGACAAAGGATATGAAGGATCCGCAAGCTACCGCATCCCGTCTTTGGTGACCACGCCCTCCGGTGTGACGATTGCCGGTGCCGACCAACGTGTGGTCATCTCCAACGATGCCCCCAATGAGATCCATTTCGTTGTCCGCCGCTCCTTGGATAGCGGACAGACGTGGCTGCCGCTGCAAACCGTCATCGCCTTTCCCGGTGATGGGCTGGATGGCGCGAGCGTCATCGACTCATGCATCGTCTGTGATCGTGAGACAGGCCGTGTGACGGTCATCATCGACCATTTTCCGGGCGGTCGAGGCTTCGCCAACGTTGAAAAGGGCTTGGGGCTGGATGCCCGGGGACGGCTCATCCTGCACGATGGCGAGGGGGCGGAATATCTGCTCCAACCTGATGGTGCGGTAACGTCCTTGGACGGAGAAGCCACGTCATACCGTGTGGATGAGGATGGCAACGTCACACGCGATGGTGAGTCCGCGGGCAACATCTATCTCAAGGAGGGTGTCGACCCGCATGAAAGCCTGCTGACCGCGCGTACCAGCTATCTGGTGGAAGTGCATTCGGACGATGATGGCGAAACATGGTCCAAGCCCAGGCACATCAACCATATGGTCAAGGAAGGATGGATGGGTTTTCTGGGCACGTCGCCCGGCAACGGCATCCAGCTGAGCGCCGGCAAACATCGGGGACGACTGCTCATCCCGTACTATTGCACCGGCACGAGCCCCAAGTTCAACGCAGGCGGCGCGCTGATCTCCGATGATGGTGGCCAGACGTGGCGCAGAGGCAAAGCCATCAACGAGGGGCGCGTAGTCAACGGCAAGGTCGTGGACGAACGGGACGTGCGCGATGACGATGCCACCACGCACGAATCGGTGTTCGTGGAACGGGCCAACGGCGATGTGCTGTGCCTGTTCCGCAATCAACATCATCTGGGCAGGGTCGGCAAGGCCGTTAGCCATGATGGTGGTGATACATGGGAAACCGTTGAGTTCGATCCCGATCTGCCGGACATCTTCAGCCAGCCCAATGCGGTGACGGTCCCGTCCAAAGCCGACGAGGAGCCCGGCTGCGCATCCGACCGGATCGTTTTCGCCAATGCCAGCCTGATGCGTCCCTACCGTGGCTGCGGTGTGCTGCGGCTTAGTGAGGATGGCGGCCGCACGTGGGCGCGCAATCGGTGTTTCAATCCCTATCACTATGTCTACCAGTGCATGTCGGTGCTGCCGGATGGGGCCATTGGCCTGTCTTGGGAGCGGGAAACGGCCGGAGTGTACTTCACGCATCTGCCGCTGAGCTGGTTCGGAGTGAAGTCGGCTGCGGAGGAGTGATCCTCGGCTATACGTGACCGTGCGTACAAAGGCGTCTTCCTGGCAACTCTGGAAGACGCCTTTGTACGCAGCATCTATATTTTTTGTACATTCGATGTACAATTTTTTGTACATTCGATGTACAATAATTGCATGTCCGATTACATTGCCCGGCCTCTGGCTGAATCCATCCTGCATGCTCGACGCAAGGCCGTGATCCTGGAAGGGGCTCGCGCCGTAGGCAAGACGATGATGGCCCAGCGCCAACTCGTCGGCGTCGGCTTTTCGTATGAAACCCTTGCGGATGCCAACGCATACGAACTGGCGAAAACCGATCTGCATGGATGGCTGGAGTCCTTGAACCTACCGGTGATCATCGATGAGGCGCAACGCATCTGCGATCTGCCGCTCGCCGTGAAGGAAATCGTCGATGCGCTGCCCGCCGGCCATACGCAGTTCATCCTCACCGGCAGCGCGCTCATCAACCGAGGTGGATTGGACGGCCAGGATCCTCTGGCCCGTCGAGCGCAGCGTTTCACCATGAGCCCCCTGACCCAACGTGAGATGCACGGCGTTGACACCAGCCTGGTGGACGATTTATGGGATGGAGAGCCGGACGTCTCCTTCGACGAGCCGATCGCCCGTCAGAAGCTTTACGATCTCATGGCCGCCGGAGGCTTCCCCGAATACTCGTCGCAATATGCCGAATATGCGGATTGGGAACGGGAAAGACTCGTGGCGGATGACATCCGTGCCGTGCTCGGCGACACCATTCTGCCCGATGAGAAACTTGACGCGGCCATCGCCGAAAATATCCTCACGAGGCTTCTGTGCATGCCCGGAGGCGTTCTGAATGCCAGTGCTTTGGGTGAGCAGCTTGCCCTCGACCGGCGTACCGTAGACCGTTATGTGGGCATCTTCATGCGGCGGTTTCTGGTGGGCGCGTTGCCGAATCTGCGTACCGCGCCTAACCGTCAGACCTTCGCCCGTGCCAAAATCCATCCGGTGGATACGTCGCTGAGCGTACAAACCATGCTTTCCAAGGGCCGCGATCCCATGGTCAACCCGGTGGATTACGGCAATCTCCTCGAGTCGTTCGTCGTCAACCAGATTCTGCCATCTGTGCAGTGGTCCCGCATTCATCCCGATTGCTTCTATTGGCGCGAATCAGGCTCCGGTCCCAAGGAGGTCGATCTCGTCATGGTAAGCCGGGATCGCATTGTCGGCGTCGAGGTCAAGTCCTCCTCCCGGGTAACCCGTGAGGATTTCAAAGGGCTGGCGGCGTTGGCCAACGACCGGCGGTTTTACCGGGGCTACCTTGTGTATACGGGTGGCCGCGTGATGAAATGGCCGGGTAATCTTTGGGCATTGCCTGTGGCGGCGTTATGGAATCCCGACGCATTTATAGCTGCGGCGGAGTGATGCGGGGCTGACGGCCTTCCGCCCGCTCCGCATCACGATTACCCAACTTCACTCGGTACCTCCCTGAATGCGTTGCTTTAGGATGGACTCGATCGGCTCGTAGTGGTCGATGACGGCTTTCCGGTATTCCTCGACATTACCGGCGAGGGCCGCGTTCAACATGCGCTTGTGGGCCTCTGCGGTACGGTCGAGCTCGCTGGACACCGGCAGACCCAGTTGGGGAAGAACCGCCATGTGCACGAGCCACAGGGAACGGACCATCTGCTTGACGATCGTGTTGTCCAGAGAATCGAGAATCCCCATATGGAAGTCAATGTCCAATGCGAGGAAGGTCTTGCCTTCCTTGGCGGTATTGGTCATGGACTCGGCAAGCTCCATGAGACGCGGTTGTTCGCTGCCGGCAAGCGATACGACCACTTCGCCGGCGCATCCCAAGTCCAGAAACCTGCGCAGCTCTACGACATCCTGCAGGTCTGTGAAATTCTTGCCGACAGACACCATGGATCGGAATGCGAGCGTTTCCACCATCGGATCCAAGGACAAAGAGCCCACGAAGGTGCCCTTGCCGTGTTCCACTTTGACGATGTTGAGCGCTTCGAGCTTGCGCACGGCCTCGCGCACGGAGGAGCGGGAGGCTCCGATCGTGTCGCACAGCTGTGTTTCAGTGGGCATCACGTCGCCGGATTGCAGGTGCTCGCGCAGGATGTAGGACTTGATCGCGTCCATCGTCTCGTCACAGCGACTGCGAGCGGAGACTGCGGGCGTGACCTTCAACGACAGTCGGGCCAGCAAAGCCAGTTCCCGTTGGCTGTACTCTCCCTGAGGGGTGAATGATTCCGCGTTTGGTGCTTCCGTTGAAGCTGGCGGTTCAAGTGCGGCCGAGTCGGATAGGTTGCTCATGATGTGCTCCTTGTCTTGTTCGTCCTCAAGTTGGTGACGCCGTTGTCGTGATCAATGATTGTGCAGTTCTCAAACGGCTTTTCTGTCTACAATAGTGCGAAACGAAAAGGCTTGTCCGGGTTTGGGTCGTTTTTTACCATAGCGCTGACTTTACCGGTATTGAGCATGGTTGAATGGTCCGGTTGGCCGTGACGCGTATGGCATGCTCCGAGGTTCCTTGACTTGTTGTTGCGATAACTCCGCATTGAGTCATCAGGCATCTGACAACTTCCATCGTATCATACGCATGGTGGCGGCATGCGGGCCGTTCGGTGGTCTTTTTCCATGCAGAGTTTCGCATGGCTGTGGGCTATCTGCGGAGTGTGCAGCAGATTCGGGAAGTCGTGGATAGGTGTCCGCAAAGGCGAAAAAGTTCTGCACACTATGGAGATGGCACGGTCGGTTGTGCGCCGCGGCCGTCGTAAGGAGACGACGTCGTGCGAATTTGCGGGGAGATTCCTAGTGTCGCACTTCACGATCTGTATTTTTTGTACATGCGATGTACAAAAATGCGCAAGCGAATGTATCACGCGGCCGCTGGTTCAGGCATTCCATATATCCCGACGATCACGTTTCTATGGCGGCTCTGGTGCGTACCGGCCGCCACGTCGTGAAATGGCCGGAATTCCGGGCGTTTCACGACTGACATTCCTCACGCTGCCACGTTTTTCGCGGGTTCCAGGGCCATGTTCGTATCGTTTTTCCTTGTTTTCCCTGTGGATTTGTCACGTTTTGCGCGGGTTTTGCACCCGCTGCTGCCACGTTTTTCCATTTTGCGGATGCATGCGGGTTCATGTGGGGTGCATATGGAGGCGTGCGGGCACTTATTGGCGCTTGCGGGCGGTCGCGGCTTTCACCGCGGAGCCCACCGCGGACGCCACCGCGGAGACTGCCATGCCGGCGAGCAGCGCGAGGGTGGCGAAGACGCCCGGTCGGCGCAGCTGGTCGCGCAGGGTGGGACCGTCCACCACCAGGTGGTCGCCGATGAAGACGCGCGCCTCATTGTGGCCGTAGCGCTCCACGAGGTCGCCGTAGGTGAGCATGCGCGTGGCGTAGGCGGACGGGTCGGATTCGCGGAATTCGAACAGGCGGATGCCGCGCAGGCGCGACTTGGGGCCGTACGAGGCGAAGCCGCAGGTGGGGGCATAGCCGAGGTCGAGCCCGTCCACGTGACCCACGAACGCGTTCTTGTGGTCGTGGCCGCAGTAGAGCGCGAAGTAGCCGCCCGCGTCGCGCAATGCCGCCACCTCGCCGCAGTTCACGTCTGCGCATCCGATCGATTCGCCGAGGATCGAACCCGGCCGGCACACCGAGCGGTCCAGCACGTAGCAGCGACCGGCGAACGTGCGCGCGCCCTCGACGGCGTTGGGCGTGAGGGGCGGCACCTCCTTGAGGCACTGGTAGAACTCCTGCGGCGGGATGTGCTGGAACGCGATCGCGGGCACGGGCCGCCCGTCGCCGTTGCGTTCGGCCAGAGAGCGCTGCACGCCGCCGAGCCACGCCAGGGCCTGCGGGGTGGGCGTGCCATAGCCGTCCGAGTCGGCCAGATCGAGCCCGCGCGGGTCGCGCGCGTATTCGGCGGGCGCGAGGTGCGACGACGGCTCGCCGAATACGGTGTCGTCGGGGGAGAGTCGCTCGGTGGCGTAGTCGCCCGAATTGACCATCACGACGCTCATGGCCACGCGGCCTGACCCGTCGGACGCCTCGACGGGCAGTGCGAACGTGCCGGGCTCGCAGACGAGCGGGTTGTCACCGTCCGCGCCGTGCTCCCCGGGGTCGCGCGGGTTGAGGCAGCCGGGGAACTCGCGGTAGATGCCGTCCTGTTCGCCGGCGAGGATGCCGCACTGGAAGTCGTGGTTGCCGTAGGTGGCGGCGAATGGGACGCCCACGCGCACGACCGGCCCGAGGAATCCGGCGAAGCACCGGCGCACCTTGGCGCGCGCGTCGTCGAGCAGCGCGTCCACGGCGTCGTCCGGCACCTCGGACTCGGGCGGATCGGGCAGCCGCGTCCCGTCGAACGTGCGGCGCCACCACGCCTCGAACCGCGTCACCTCGCGCACGTGGTCGCCGGGCCGCTCCCCGCGCCGGCGCAGGAACGTGCGCATCCACGCCGGATCGTACCCGCGGATCTGATCGCCGGTGAACACCACCAGATCGGGTTTGGCCTCGCGGATCGCCGCCTCGATGAGCGCCACGGTGTCCGGATCCACGTCCGGCCCGTCCTGCACGTCCGCCATCTGCAGCACCCGGAAGGTGCCGTCCCCATGTCCGTCCCCACGGAAGCGCAAAGTCGTCATACGGCCCACTTTAACCCATCCGCAATCCAACCGCCCGGTATGACGATTGGGATCTGTGACGCCGGCACGCCGCCGCGTAACCGCTATGTGGCATGGGCGCGGCGTTGGGATGCTGGAACGGTACGATGGAAGTTCGTTACGGATATGTAACGCAGTGATAGAGGAGCGCGTCGACTGCCCGGCATTCCCGCCGGCCGAAGGGGCGCGCCGATTCCAAGCAAAGGAGGAGTAATGGGTCAGGATCAATCGTCCGTGTTTGATCTCGCGGCCGTGGCCGCGGCGTCCAATGGGGGGAACAACGACCCGCTGCTGCCTCCGGCACGATTCATCGGCGATTCGCAGAAGCCCAGCCGTATGCCGTACAACAAGTACGCCTCATACAGCGAGCAGATCCCGTTTGATTACCCGGAGCGCACGTGGCCGGGCAAGCGACTGCAGCGCGCACCGCGCTGGTGCTCCGTCGATCTTCGCGACGGCAACCAGGCCCTCGTCAACCCGATGGATTCCGAGCGCAAGCTGCGCTTCTGGAACCTGCTCGTCTCCATGGGATTCAAGGAGATCGAGGTGGGCTTCCCGTCCGCATCCGAAACCGATTTCGACTTCATCCGCATGCTCATCGAGCGCGAGCTCATCCCGGACGATGTGACTATCGTGGTGCTCACCCAGTGCCGCGAGCACCTCATCCGCCGCACCTACGAGGCGCTGAAGGGTGCCAAGCGCGCCATCGTGCACTTCTACAACTCCGTGTCCGTGCTGCAGCGCGAAGTGGTGTTCAAGAAGAACAAGGAAGAGATCAAGAAGCTCGCCACCGACGCCGCCGAACTATGCAAGGACCTCGAATCCGAGGCCAAGGGCATCGACCTGTACTACGAGTACTCGCCGGAATCCTTCACCGGAACCGAGCCGGAGTACGCCGTTGAGGTGTGCAACGCCGTGATCGGCGTCATCAAGCCCACCCCCGAGCATCCGATGATCATCAATCTGCCCGCCACCGTGGAAATGACCACGCCGAACGTGTTCGCCGACGAAGTGGAGTACGTCTCCACCCACCTCGACGACCGCGATTCCGTGGTGCTCTCCCTCCACCCGCACAACGACGAAGGCATGGGCGTGGCCGCCACCGAGCTGGCCGTGCTGGCCGGCGCCGACCGCGTGGAAGGCTGCCTGCTGGGCAACGGTGAGCGCACCGGCAACGTTGACCTGGTCACGCTGGGCCTCAACTGGCTCACCCAGGGCATCGACCCGCAACTCGACCTGTCCAACGTACCTGAGATCCGCAAGACGGTTGAGTACTGCAACCAGATCAAGATTTCCGAGCGCCACCCGTACGCCGGCAACTTCGTGTTCACCGCGTTCTCCGGCTCGCATCAGGACGCCATCAAGAAGGGTCTCGAGGCCCGTCAGGTGGCCGCCGAGCGCGCTGGCGCCGATCTCGACAGCTTCGTCTGGCTCGTGCCCTACCTGCCGATCGACCCGAAGGATATCGGCCGCACGTACGAGGCCATCATCCGCGTCAACTCGCAGTCCGGCAAGGGCGGCATGGCATACCTGCTCAAGACCAACCACAACCTTGACCTGCCGAAGCGCCTGCAGATCGAATTCGACAAGATCGTCCAGAACTTCGCCGACACCACCAAGAAGGAAGTCAAGGACGAGGACATCTGGCGCCTGTTCAAGGACGAGTACCTGCCGGTCGAACAGTCCGGCATGACCGCCGCCGGCGTGGTTGTGGGCGATACCCACGACGCTTCGCTTGCGCCTTGGGGCCGCCTGAAGCTGCTCAAGGTGTCCGTCAGCTCCGGTGAGGACGGTTCCGACACCGTGCTCAAGGCTCGCCTGCTCGACCGCGGCGTGAACGTTGGGGGCGAGCAGCCCGTGGAGCGCGAGGTGTCCGGCATCGGCAACGGTCCGATCGCCGCCTTCCTCAACGCTATCTCCAACTTCGGCGTGGATGCCTCGATTATGGACTACGTGGAGCACACCATGTCCGTGGGCACCGACGCTATGGCCGCCTCTTATGTGGAATGCCAGGTCGGTGAGGCTGACGACGCGCAGATCGTGTGGGGCGTGGGCATTGACTCGTCCATTACCACCAGCGCGCTGAAGGCGATTATCTCCGCCATCAACCGTTCCCAGCGCAACCGCTGAGGCCGCTGAGTCGCACATATAGTATTGGCTCCCCTCTCTGAGGGGAGCCAATACTATTGGGTCTCTCCCTCAGTCAGCTTCGCTGACGGCTCCCTCATCAGAGGGAGCCGTTGCTGCCATCAGAGGGAGCTGTGCTGCGGCTCTTACTGCTGCTGGGATTGCGGCTGCTGCGGGTCGGGCGTGGGCTTCTGCTCGCCGTCGGGAGTGGTGGTCGGGCCGCCGGTGTCGCCGTCTCCGCCACTGCTGGTACCCGGATAATTCGGGCATTCGGTGGAATAGCTCGGGTTGGCAAGGTACTGCTGGGCGAATTCCTGTTTCTGCCGGGCCTCGGCATCAGCCTGCTTCTTGGCTTCTTCCTCGGCCTTCCGCTTGGCTTCTTCCTCGGCCTGCTTCTTGGCCTCTTCGTCATCGGTGGTGGAAGAAGAGGATCTCTGGCCGCCGCCCAAGCCCCACGTGCCGTCGGAGCCACCAATCTTGCCGCTGTCCTTAGGCGTGGTGAACTGCTCAACGGCGGTGCCCTGCAGCGCCTGAGTCATGTATTCCTCGAATAGGTGCGCCGGGTAGCCGGTGGAGGTGACGCCGTAGCCGCCGAATGCCGGCACAACCTGCGGGTTGCCGTCCGCATCCGGATTCCAAATGGCCCATACGTTCAACAGGCTGGGCGTGTAACCCACGAACGATGCCGCCAGCTCATCGTTGGCGGTACCGGACTTGCCGGCCACTTGGCGGCCGCCCAGCGCGCTGGACACGCCAGCGGCGGTGCCGTAGGTGGTGGTGCCCTGCATGGCCTTCTGCACCAGCGCGCAATCGTTGGCGTCGAACACCTGCTTGTTCTCGTTAGGTGCGTTGTAGAGGTCCTTGTTGTCGGAGCTCAGCACCTTGTTCACCATGTGCAGGGTGTTCTTCACGCCATTGTTGGCGATGGTCGAATGCCCCTGCGCCAGATCCCACACGGTCAGCGCGTTGATGCCCAGCACGTTGTACATGGAGCTGGTGTCGATCTCTCCCTCGATGCCCGCTTCATGCGCGATTTTCGCCGTGCGCTGCGGCGTAAGGTGTTCGTTGACGTTCATGAACACCGTGTTCACCGAGTTGGCGGTGGCCTGGTACAGGTTGATGTTGCCCCAGTTGATGTTCAGGGCGTTGTTGACCTCGGCGGTGATGCCGGAGAAATGCTGATGCGAGTTGCCATTGAACATCGTGTCGAAGTTCACGCCGGACTGCGCGGCGCCCAGCAGCGCGAACGGCTTCATCGTGGAACCCGGCTCGAACATGGCCTGATCGGCGTTGTTGAGCTGCTGCGAGAGGTAATCCGAGCCGGCGTAGACCGAGACCACGGCGCCGGTCTTCTGTTCCACGGCGATGCCGCCCACCTGAATGCTCTCCGGCATGCCGTCCGCGCGCGTGTCTCCCACGGACTGCATCGCATCCTGCTTGGCCTTGTCAATGGTGGTAACGATCTTATATCCGCCGGTGTCAAGATCTTCCTTGGTGAACGTCTTGGAAGCCACCAGCTCACGCCGCACCATATCCAACAGGTATCCGTTGGGGCCGGCGTATTCGTTCTGCTGCGTCACGTCGGCGGTCTGCGGGAATTCGGCGGACTTGTGATCCTTGGCGGTGATGTAGCCGTCTTCCTGCATGATGTTCAGCACGCGCTTGAATCGGGCCTTGGCCATATCGGGGTTGTCGGCCGGATCCCACGTGGAGGGGGAGGGGATGATGCCGGCGATCATCGCGGCTTCAGACAGCGTCAGATCCTTGGCGTCCTTGTTGAAATACGACTTGGCGGCGGCCTGGATGCCGTAGGAATTGCGGCCTAGGTAAATCGTATTCATGTAGTTGCACAGCACTTCATCCTTGGATTCGGTCTGCGCGATTTTGATGGCAATGATGGCCTCGCGGGCCTTGCCCACGTAGGAGGTGGTTTCGCCCATGTAGTAGCGTTCGGCATACTGCTGGGTGATAGTGGAGCCGCCCTGACGGGTGCCCTTGGTCACGTTGTTGATGAACGCGCGGGCGATGCCCTTGAGATCCAGGCCTTTATCCGTATAGAACGTGCGGTTCTCGGAGGCCACGATGGCGTTGCCCACATAGTCCGGCAGCCCCTCGCAAGAGATGATCTCGCGGTTCTGCTCGGCGTATGAGCCAATCGGCGTGGTGCCGTCGGCGTAATAGACGGTGGTCTTCTCCGCCAAGGCGAACTTCTCGGGCTGGGGCACCTCGGTGGTGGCATACAGGTATGCGAACACGCCGATGCCGATTGCCAAGCCGAGTCCGATAAGGCCAAAGAATATGCCCAATACCCACTTGAGCACACGGTGGCCGCCATTCCTTTTATGGCTGGGTGCGCGATGGGTGTTGGCCGGCTTGCGGCTCGTGTTGTTCTTGCCGCGAGGTCCGCGAGTAGAGCTTGTTTTCGTGGTGCCTGCAGTCTTGCTCTGCGTGGCGCGAGGCTTACGGAGCGCGGGGCCGCGGTCTGACGAATGTGCACGACGTTTATATGAAGCCATGATTCCACCGTAACTGCTGGCCTTGAACAAACGTTTGACGTGAACGCTCTCAGGGCGAACACCAAGCGCGATTTTCCCGGAACTCTTACAATTGGGCACTATTCTGCGACTTGCATGGATATTGGCTGAAAGCCGTGGGCGCAGCGCCGGCCGGCACGCGGCAATGCCTAATAAAAAGGGCTTCCCGTCGCTCGTCCACCCATTTTCTTAAGCTTGTCACAGCCTCCGCGTGGCGGTATGTCACCCAACTCCCCCAGGGCAGGAATGCAGCAAGGGTAAGTGGCCTCTGCCGGGTACGTGGAGGTTTTTCTTTTGTGCGGATTTGGCCCTGAGCGCGCGGCGATGCGGCGCACTGTCCGGGGCGCGGCCGTACAGTCGTGAATATGAATGACGCACAGAATCCTGTAATTCGTGATCCGCATGCGCCGGCCAGTATGGTGGGAGGCGCCTCTGATGCGCGCTCCGCCGCCGATAATGCAAGTGACCCGTTCACCGCGTTGGGATCGGGCTCCGCTGCGGCAAGCGCGTCCCCAAACGTCATCGATCCGCTGGCCGGGCTTGGCTCGCCGGCTCGCGGACCGTCGCTTGGACTTGATGATCTCGATCCGCTTGATTCCGGCGAGATCGACCGTGGACTGGCCAAGCTCGACCCGTTGGCTGTGCGCCCGCGTATCTCCAGTCGCGTGCTGTGCGCCGTGTTCGGCCTGCTGCTGATCGCGGCGGGATTCGGCATCTGGTGGGTGTGCGTGTTCACCGAAGACGGCCAGTCGTATGACGAACTGGTGTGGAAGAACCTCGTGGCCGGCGTGCCCGGCGCGGTCGGCGGCCTGATGTCGCTCGTCGCCCAATCATGGCTGGTCATCGCCATCAGTTGTCTGCTTGCGGTGATTGGCGTCGTCTCGGCATTGGTGCGTCGTCGTTGGTGGCTCGTCGGGCAGATCGTCGTGTTCGCCGCGGTGTGCCTGGCCGTCACCCGAATCAAAGGGGTGCTGCCGCGTCCGTTCATCATCAATACTGATTCTCCCGCAGCCAATTCCGCGCCTTCCGGGCACACGATGCTGGCCGCCGCCTGCGCGGTGATTCTGCTGCTCGCCGTGCCTCGTGCGGCACGTGCGCTGGCGGGCATTATCGGCGTGATTTGGTCTTGGACCGTCGGCGTATCCGTGATATACGGCCAATGGCACCGCCCCTCGGACGTGGCGATGTCAATACTGCTGGTGGCCGGTCTGGCGCTGATCGTACTGGTCTTCACCCGGACGTCCGGCATGGACGAGCCGGGCAGCCGCGTCTCTTCCGTAAGCGTGCAGATCGTTGGCAGCGTGCTGATCACCGGCGGCCTCCTACTGCTGGCATACAGCGCATACGTGATCTGGCAGGTGGTTCCGGGCCTGAATATCAGTGCGAGCTGGGCGGTGTCGGGTTCGATCGTCAGCGCCATCGTGGGCGTTGCCGGCGTTGCCGCGCTCACCTTCGGCCTGCTGCTGGCTTTGCGGCACATCACTGCCGCACCGCTGAGTCGATTGGGCCTCATTGGCGCGCCTCCAGCGCCTCCAAAACGGTGATTTATGGCGCGTTGTGGCCGTAAATTTGGCAGTTGACCATGAGTCGTGAGTATTATGACGCCAGAAACACCGCGCGTTTCACACAATGAATAAGGAGTAGGGCATGGCTACCAAGCTCGTGATTGTGGAGTCCCCGACCAAGGCCCACAAAATCGGTGACTATCTGGGCAAGGGATACACCGTCATGGCATCGGTCGGCCATATTCGCGACCTTGCGCAACCCAGCCAGGTGCCCGCGGCCGATAAACCCAAGTTCGGCAAGTTCGGCGTGGACGTCAACGATGGGTTCAAGCCCTACTACATCGTGGACGGCGATAAGAAGCGCACGGTAAGCGAGCTGAAATCCGCCCTGAAGGGCGCCGACGAGCTCTATCTGGCGACTGATGAGGATCGCGAGGGCGAGGCCATCGCATGGCATCTGGTGCAGACGCTCAAGCCCAAGGTGCCGGTCAGGCGCATGGTGTTCCACGAGATCACCAAGGACGCCATCAACGCCTCGCTAAGCAAAACGCGCGATGTCGACAGCCATATGGTCGACGCTCAGGAGACCCGCCGTATTCTCGACCGACTCTACGGCTACGAGCTGTCCCCAGTGCTGTGGCGCAAGGTGGGGCCGGGCCTGTCCGCCGGCCGCGTGCAGTCCGTGGCCACCCGACTGATTGTGGAGCGCGAGCGCGAGCGTATGGCGTTCAAGCGTGCGCCTTACTGGGATGTCGTCGCCACGCTGGCCGCGCCTGACGCTTTGGGCGAGCGCGCCGAGTTCGCGGCCCGCATGATCTCGTTGGGCGGCAAGCGACTCGCCGGATCCAAGGACTTCGGCTCGGATGGCCAGCTGACTCCCGATGGTTTTGCGGGCAGCGTTCGCCAGCTTGATGAGGCTTCAGCCACCGCCGTGGCCGAAGCGCTGAAGAATGCCGACTTCACCGTGATGTCGATGGAGACCAAGCCGTACCGCCGCCGCCCGCAGCCGCCGTTCACCACCTCCACCCTGCAGCAGACCGCGGGAAATCGCCTCGGGATGGGGTCTCGCGCAGTGATGCGTGCAGCACAGAGCTTGTACGAGAACGGCTACATCACATACATGCGAACCGATTCGGTGACGCTTTCACAGGAGGCCATCACCGCCGCCCGCAACGCCGTCTCCTACCATTTCGGCGACAAGTTCCTCTCCGCCGAGCCCAAGCAGTACGCCACCAAAACCGCTGGCGCGCAGGAAGCCCACGAGTGTATTCGCCCGGCGGGATCCCGATTCCATGACCCCGATGAGCTGGCCTCCAAGCTGCCCATTGACCAACTGCGCCTGTACACGCTGATCTGGCAGCGCACGCTGGCATGCCAGATGGCCGACGCCACCGGATCGACCGCCACCGTGCGCCTGTCTGCGCCGGCTGGTCCCGCCGATGGTGAGGCTGTATTCCAGGCATCCGGCACAGTCATCGAATTTCCTGGCTTTATGAAGGCCACCGGCGAGGGCCGCAAGCCCAAACCCGCCGCAGCCGACGCGGCGGCCGCCGATAAGTCGGGTGCCAAGGCGACCAAGTCCGATGCCTCCGAATCCAATGCTTCCCTACCGCCGATGGAGGTGGGCCAGCGGGTCGAGGCTTCCGACATCGAGCCGGATGGCCACGAAACCCAGCCTCCGGCTCGATACACCGAAGCCACGCTGGTCAAGACGTTGGAAGCCAAGGAGATCGGCCGCCCGTCCACCTATGCCAGCATCATCTCCACGATTATGGATCGCGGCTATGTGTATGAGCGTGGCCGTGCGCTGATCCCCAGCTGGCTGGCATTCTCCGTGACCAAGCTGCTGGAAACGAACTTCCCCAAGCTGGTCGATTACACGTTCACCGCTGAGATGGAAAACGGCCTCGATCGCATTGCTCACGGCGAGGAGACTGGCCGGGATTGGCTGACCCACTTCTACTTTGGCTCCGGCGAGGGCGCGGCCCGCAATGCCGACGAAGCGCATGAAGGCCTGCAGCAGCAGGTGGCACAGCTTGGCGAGATCGACGCCCGAGCCATCAACACCATTGACATCGGCGACGGCCTGCATGTGCGCGTTGGCCGGTACGGCCCGTATCTGGAAGATATGGAGCATCTGGATGCCGAAGGCAACCCGAAGCGTGCCTCCCTGCCGGACACCATCGCGCCGGACGAGCTGACCGTCGAAGTGGCTCATGATCTGACCGACAACCATTCCGGTGGCCCGCGCGAGCTGGGCAAGGACCCGGTTTCCGGCGGCACCGTGGAAGTGCGCAACGGTCGGTTCGGGCCGTATGTGGCGTTGGTGCCGCCTGAGGGTGCCGCCGATTCCGCCGCCACTGCGCCGGCCGGCAAGAAGAGCTCCAAGAAGGCCGCGGCCGCTGCGTCGCGTCCGAGGATGGCCTCGCTGTTCAAGACCATGAGTCCCGAATCGCTCTCGTTGGAAGATGCGTTGAAGCTGCTGAGCCTGCCGCGCGAGGTGGGTAAGTACGAGGAAACCAACGCCGAGACCGGTGAGGTTTCCGAATGCACGGTGGCCGCCAACAACGGTCGCTATGGTCCGTATCTGACCAAGACGAGCGCCGATGGCAGGTCGGATACCCGTTCGTTGGGCTCCGAAGATGAGATCTTCACCGTGGACATTGACAAGGCCAAGGAGCTGTTCGCCCAGCCCAAGTACGGGCGTGGTCGCGGACGTGGCGCCGCCAAGCCGCCGCTGCGTGATTTGGGCAACGACCCGAACACCGGCAAGCATGTGACCATCAAGGATGGCCGCTTTGGCGCTTACATCACCGATGGCGAGACCAACCGCACGGTGCCGCGCCAATACACGCCGGAGTCGATTGCGCCGGAGGATGCGTTCCGTCTGCTTGCCGAAAAGCGCGCGGCTGGACCCTCCACCCGTGGCCGCCGCGGCCGTGAGCGTGCCGGTGCCGCGAAGTCGGGAGCCAGGGGAGCCAAGAAGGGCGCTGCTTCGGCTGCGACCAATGCCGCCGAGGCCAAGCGCGCCGGACGCCGTGCCGAGGTGAAGAAGCTGGCGAACAAGGGCTGGTCCAACCAGCGCATCGCCGAAAAGCTCAGCTCCACCGCCGCCACCGTGAAGAAGGATGTCGACTGGCTGACCGCCAACGAGGGCTACGAGCGCCCCGCCGTAATTCCCAAGCGTGGCTGAGCGGAATTATTGCTCTACTTGCGTTTCAAGGGGCTGATTTCTCGTTTTGAGAATATCTACTTCCGCTTCAAGGGGCTGGTCATCTGCTGAACCACGAGTATGAACGGCTCCGCGCCAACGTCATTCCGCCGTTTTGGAACGTTGTCTACTTGGACAACAGCCCCTTGAAACGGAAGTAGACCTCCGGGAAAGGCCTAATCAGCCCCTTGAAACAGGAATAGACGTTCTTTAAAGCAAAAATCAGCCACTCCGAACGGAGAAGGGCCCGTGAATCGGGGCAGTAGCCGCAACTCTGCGCCTAACGCTAAGGTCGATAGCATGAGCGGTCTGTTTGTTTCATTTGAAGGCGTCGATGGCGTGGGCAAGACCACGCAGGTCGAGCGGCTGCGTGCGTATCTTGAGGCTCAAGGGCGCACGGTAGTCGTCACCCGCGAGCCGGGAGGCACTGCGTTAGGCAAGGCCGTTCGCCAGTTGCTGTTGCACGGCGTGAACGAGGGTGCCGCCGACATCGCGCCACGCGCCGAGGCGCTGCTGTTCGCCGCAGACCGCGCGCAGCACGTCGCCGAAACCATTCGTCCGGCGCTGGAACGCGGCGAAGTGGTCATTACCGACCGCTATCTCGATTCGTCCCTGGCCTATCAGGCCGGTGGCCGCGAGCTCACGTCAGAAGAGATTCGATCCTTAAGCATGTGGGCCACCAACAACTTGCTGCCGGACCGCACGTATCTGCTGGACATGGATCCGACACTCTCCCACAACCGTCTTGAACATGCCGAAGACCGTATGGAATCGGCCGGCGATGACTTCCAGTCCCGCACCCGCCAGGCGTTCCTTGACTTGGCCGCGGTCGAACCGAATCGTTTCCGCGTCATCGATGCCAGCCGGTCCATCGAGCAGGTGTGGGCCGCCATCGAAGCGGATATCAAGGAGCTGGCATGAGCGTATGGGATTCGTTGGTAGGCCAGCAGCCGGTAATCGACATGCTCAGCCGCATCGCGCAGGGGGACCCGAGCCAGATCGCCCAGTCGTGGCTGATTTGCGGCCCTCCCGGCTCCGGGCGTTCCAACATGGCCCGTGCGTTCGCGGCGGCGCTGGAAAGCCCCGACCATGGCATGAGCGATGAGCCCACGCGCGTCACACAGCAGGTACTCGTCGGCACCCACCCGGATGTCACAGTGCTGGCCACCAACAAAGTGACCATCGGCATCGACCAGGTGCGTGAGATCATCACCACCTCCGAGCAAATGCCAGCCACAGCACCATGGCGCATCATCGTCATTGAGGATGTGGACCGCATGCTGGAGCGCACCACCAACGTGCTGCTGAAGGAGATCGAAGAGCCGGCCGAACACTGCATCTGGCTGCTATGCGCGCCGAGCGCCCAGGACGTGCTGCCCACCATCCGCTCGCGCACGCGCATTGTGAATCTCGCCGTGCCCTCCGCCTCGGCAGTGGCCGGATTCCTGACTGCCACCACGGGCGTCGAGCCGAAAGTCGCCCAGCGGGCGGCCCGTCTGGCCGAGGGACACATCGGCATCGCCAAGTTGTACGCCACTGACGAGCAGGTGATGACGGATCGCGACGAATTGGTGGTGGGCGTACTGAACCTCGCTCGCGCCTCGGACGCGGTGCTGCTGGCCGGCAACCTCATCGACAATGCCAAGGCCCAGGCCGAGATGGACGCAAGCCGCACCGCGGCCGATCAAGAGGCGGAATTTCGCCGTATCAACGGTCTTGAGCCGGGGGAGCGGATTCCGCCGAAACTGCGTGGCGCGTTCAATCAGATCGCCAAGAAGGACGATCTCAAGCGGCTGACCACACGACGCACGCGCGATGTGCTGGACCGCGCGCTCAACTCCATCGCCTCCATTTACCGTGATGTGGCGGTCCTGCAGAACAATGCGGAGGATTCGGTCGGGCTTATCAACCTGGAGAATCGGTCGGCCATCACCGAGCTGTCCGTGCGGCTGAACCGCGCCGGCGCGGTGGCCCGACTGGACGAAGTGGCTTACGCCCGCAAGCGACTTGCCGGTAATGGCAATCCGCTGCTGGTGTTTGAATCGCTCTTTTGCGCGTTGATTCCGTGAGATTGCGCCCTTGGCGCTAGCGCAGGTGAGGTGCCGACGCAGTATGAGATGGCGCTTGCGATGCGCCCTGATGTTTGTGCGCTTGGCGGTGTAATGCAGCGCAGTGTGGTTCCGGCGCAATGCAAGGCGGCCGTAATGAGGGCCGCCCAATTTATTCGGCGTCTTGCGATCCCGGAGCGATAAGCCGCGAAGGCAGATTGACATGCACCGGTGTATTGGATTGATCGGCGAGCAGCCGCAGTATCTCGTCGGCGATCTGCTGCAGCGCTGGCTGAATCGGAGCGGGGTCGGACGTGAACGTGGTGTGCTGCAACCCTCCGATTTGCACGGCGGGAATCTCCTGCGCATATTGCGCCAGCACGTCGCCCAGATCAATGCCAGGCAGTGGTACGACAATCAGCCCATCCACATGGCGCGCCGCCATCAACACGATGCGTTCCTTCTGCACTTCCGGCGTCCGCCCGACACTCAGCGCCAGCTGCCGGCCGCTCTGGTTGACCAACGGCTCAAGCGTGTCGATAAGCCGTGCGCAGAACGGATCCTGAACGCTCGGCACAATCAGGCCGATGGTTCTCGTCACGGTGGAACGCAGCGCGCTGGCCGCAAAATTCACCGAATAGTTAAGGCTGTGGGCCGCGGCTCGCACGCGGCGGGCGATGTCGTCGTCCTTGGTGCGTTTGCCGGAAAGCACACGGGACACCGTGGCCGTGGAGACGTTGGCGATGGCGGCAACATTGACGATTGAGGCGGATGATGATTCCGCTGGCTCGTTCGCGGTCATGTGTGCCTCCTCTCCCAGAAAGCATGCCGGCTCGGTGAAATTACCGGCAATCACTGTAAAACAAAAGACGGCCGCCCGGACAGGCGGGGCGGCCGTTTGGCAAGTGAGAGAAGTTTCGCCCGTTTACTCGGCGGCGAGCAGGGTCTCGGTCAGGGAGTCGGCAACGGTCTCGGCGTTGTCTCCCTCAACGGTGATCTGCACGGTGTCACCCTGCTGAACGCCCAGTCCCATGATGGACAGAATCGAGCCGGCGGGGACGGCTGCGCCGCCTTCCTTGGCGATGGTGACGTTGCAGCCGGAGGCCGCCACGGCCTGAGCAAACTGTGCTGCAGGACGAGCGTGAATGCCGACGGGATCAGTGATGGTGATGTTGCGGGTAACCATAAAGGACACTCCTTTGCGTCTGTCTGAAATGGAAGTCATGCGGCCAATTGCGGCAGCTGCTTGATATCGAGTATACCGAGACGTAGAATAAAATCCAGAAAACGATTACCGTTGGCGTGTTGCAGATAATAAACCACCATAATAAGGGAACTAACAAAGAAGAACTTGCCGGCAATGGCTGCGGCTGCATACTCCGAAGTAGGCATCGAGGCCACTGCTCCAAAGAACTACTACCTTACGAACAAAGGAGAACCATTATGGAAATCAAGGGTGTTGGCATTGGCCGTGGCGTGGCGGTCGGCTCGGTTATTCGTATGGCGGCCCCGCTGCCGGAGCCTTCCGACGCGCCCCGTGCCGATACCGTGCCGGCGCAGGGAGAGATCGACCGCGTCACTAAGTCGCTGGCCGTGGTGAATGCCGACCTGAGCCGTCGTGCCGAAGAAGCGGCTAACGGCGACGAAGGCGCCAAGAAGGCCGCCCCGATTCTGCAGGCCATCTCCATGTTCGCGTCCGACCCCTCGCTGGCGGCCAGCATCACCTCGCTGATCAACGGCGGCAAAACCGCAGAGCGCGCCGTGCTGGAAGGCTTCGCCGCAGTTGAGGATATGTTCCGCGCCATCGGCGGATACCAGGCCGAGCGTGCCGCCGATCTGCACGATGTGGGCCAGCGCGTGATCGCCGACCTGATGGGCGTGCCCGCCCCCGGCATCCCGGAAAGCGAGACCCCGTTCGTGCTGGTGGCTGAGGATCTTTCCCCCGCGGACACCGCCGCAATCGACCTGAACAAGGTGCTGGCCATCGTCACCTCGCAGGGCGGCCCCACCTCGCACACCGCCATCTTGGCCCGCGCTCGCGGCATCGTGGCCGTGGTCTCCGCCGCCGAAGCCGAGAACCTGACCAATGGTGAGCAGGTCATCGTCAACGCCGCCAAGGGCGTGGTGATTGCCAACCCGACCGCTGCTGAGATCGAGGATGCCGAGGCCGCCAAGGCTCACGCCGCCAAGGCCAAGGAGCTGCGCGGCAAGCCGGGCGCCACCAAGGACGGCCACCACATTCCGCTGCTCGCCAACGTGGGCAAGCCCGCTGATGCCGACCCGGCCCTGGAGTATGGCGCCGAAGGCGTGGGCCTGTTCCGCTCCGAGTTCCTGTTTATCGGCAACTCCGAGCCGCCGAGCGTGGAAGAGCAGACCAAGGCCTACGCCGAGCTGCTGAGCCGCTTCCCCGGCAAGAAGGTCGTGATCCGTATGCTGGACGCCGGCGCAGATAAACCGCTGCCGTTCCTCACCCCGGAAGACGAGCCGAACCCCGCCCTCGGCCTGCGTGGTCTGCGCACGCTGAAGGCTCACATGAACGTGCTCGAAGGCCAGCTCAAGGCGCTCGCCGCCGCCGACGCCCAGACCGAGGCCGACCTGTGGGTCATGGCCCCGATGGTCGCTGACGAGCATGAGGCCGATTACTTCGTCAAGCTCGGCAAGTCCTTTGGTCTGAAGAAGGTCGGTGTGATGGCCGAGGTGCCGTCCATCGCGCTTATGGCAGACAAGGTGGCCGAGGTGGCCGACTTCGTTTCGATCGGCACCAACGATCTGACCCAGTACACGCTGGCCGCCGACCGTACGCTCGGCTCGGTTGCCAACTACCAGACCGCATGGCACCCGGCGGTGCTGCGCGCCATCAAGCTCATCGCCGACGCCGGCAACGCGCACGGCATGCCGGTGGGCGTGTGCGGTGAGGCTGCCGCCGATCCGGATTTGGCCGTGGTGCTTGCAGGCATCGGCGTCAACTCGCTGTCCATGACCCCGGTGGCTCTGGACGATGTGCGCGCCGAGCTCGCCAACTGGACGCTGGAGGAAGCGCAGGAGAAGGCCGCCAAGGCCCTCAACGGCGACTTCTACACTCCGGCCGAGTGACCGTGGCCGAGCAATCGGCTGAATAATCGGGAAAATGCCTTGTTTTCTATCTCTTTGAGGATAGGAAGCAAGGCATTTTCGGTATTCCAGGGCTTCCCTTCCGTCGAGGGGAGGCCCTCAGTCGTGTTTGGTTATCACCATGTATTGTGATGGCGTTTTGAGTTGCCGCAGACTGAAATCTGCAACATGGCTCGCGATACACTGGTGGGTATGAAGATTTCCGCCGATTTCACCGTTATTCCGGACGATTTCGCCAAGGCCGCGGCCCCTGAATATTTCAATGGTGGCGTGCCTGTGGTCTCCTTCCCGTTCTACATCGATGATGTGAACCCCGAAGCCTGTTACCTGCACTGGGAGTTCGTGGATCCGGATTCGATTCCGGTCTGTGGTTTCGAGTGGATTCACTGGTCTGTGGCCAATCTGCCCATCGATGCGCTGATGTACGACTTCAACGACTCGCATGCGCTGGCCATTCCGCCGGATTTCTCCCGTCAGCTGCCGGCCATGATTCCGGAGACCGTTCAGGGGCGCAACTCCTCGGCCTCCAAGTTCCTGGGTCGTAGCACTGACCCGTCGGTGATTATGCGGTACAACGGACCGCAGCCGCCGGACAAGGATCATGAGTATTATCTGCAGGTGTGGGCCACCAAGAAGCCGCTTCCCGGATTGAATCAGGGATTCTGGCTCAACGAACTGCTGCACGCGCTGCGTGCCAGCGGCGAGACGCCCGACACCGACGGCATCTTCCTGACCGGCAAGGCGTGAGCCGCATGAGCCCCGCAGGCGGGGGGCTGTCAGCATCGCTGACTGGGGGTGGGTCAGTACAAAACCACCCTCAGTCCGACTTCGTCGTTCAGCTCCCGCCAGCGGGAGCGTGACCACAACAAAGAAAGGACACCATCACACTATGGCCTGCACCACGATTCTGGTAGGCAAAGACGCGAGCTACGACGGCTCGACCATCATCGCCCGCAACGAGGATTCCGCGAACGGCGAGTTCAATCCCAAGCGATTCATCGTCGTCAAACCAAGCGAACAGCCGCGTGAGTATAAGTCGGTGATCTCTCACCTGACTATCACCCTGCCGGACGACCCGCTGCAGTACACCGCCGTGCCGAATGCGGACCTGAAGGAAGGTATTTGGGGCGAGGCCGGCGTCAACGAGGCGAACGTGGCGATGAGCGCCACCGAGACCCTGACCACCAACGAGCGCGTGCTCGGCGCCGACCCGTTCGTGGAATATGTGCCGGCCAAGGGCAACGAGCCCGAGGTTCCCGGCGGCATCGGTGAAGAGGACTTCCTGACCATCGTGCTGCCGTACATCAAGACCGCGCGCGAGGGCGTGGCCCGCCTCGGCTCACTGCTCGAGGAGTTCGGCACTTACGAGATGAACGGCGTCGCCTTCTCCGATTCCAACGAGATCTGGTGGCTGGAAACCGTGGGCGGCCATCATTGGATCGCCAAGCGCGTGCCGGACGAGGCCTACGTGACCATGCCGAACCAGCTCGGTATCGACGAATTCGACCTTGAGGACGCTTTGGGCGAGCAGAACGAGCACATGTGCTCCGCCGATTTGGCCGAATTCATCGAGGCCAACCATCTCGACCTCGCCGTGGAGAACACCACGCCGTTCAACCCGCGCGACGCCTTCGGCTCCCATTCCGACTCCGACCACGTGTACAACACCCCGCGCGCCTGGTACATGCAGCGCTTCCTCAACCCGTATGACGAGGTGTGGGACGGCCCGGACGCCGATCACAAGCCCACTTCCGATGACATCCCGTGGGCTCGCCAGCCTGAGCGCAAGGTGACCATCGAGGACATCAAGTACGTGCTGAGCTCGCACTATCAGGGCACGCCGTTCGACCCGTATGGTCAGCTTGGTGATGAGCGCACACGCCACATGTACCGTCCGATCGGCATCAACCGCCAGAGCCAGCTTTCGGTGATGCAGATTCGCCCGTACCGTCCGCAGGCCTCCCGCGCCGTGCAGTGGATCGCTTACGGTTCCAACCCGTTCAATACGCTGGTGCCGTTCTTCCCGAACGTGGATGTGACGCCGGCCTACCTCGAAGACACCACCACCCGCGTGACCTCCGAGAACTTCTACTGGGTCAACCGCATCATCGCCGCCCTGTGCGACGGTGCCTTCCGATCCACCTCCAACGCCGTCGAGCGTTACCAGGAGAAGACCGGTGCGATGGGTCACCGTCTGGTGGCCGCCACCGATGAGCAGATTGCGCGCCTTGGCCTGACCGCGGCCGAGGAAGCCGCCCAGTCCGCCGCGGAGGAGGAGTTCGAGGCCGACAACGTGGATGGTGACGTGCAGCCGATGGAGCCGGATGAGATCATCGCCGCACTGCGCAACCCCGAGGTGCGCGAGATCCTTGCCGCCGCCAACCAGACCATGGCCGATCAGCTCAAGGAAGAAACCGACAAGTTGCTTGACTCCGTGCTGTACACTCGCAGCATGGAAATGAAGAACGGCTTCCACATGTCCGACTTTTAGTCTTGACTCAGCCTCCCGCTGTGGGAGGCTGAGTCGTTAAGAAAACAGCCCAGTGGGCTGTTTTTAGGCGAAGAGGCGGCGACAGCCGCCCCACCACACACAGAAAGGCTTTATATGACCACCATCGAAGACTTCACCAGCCAATACGGCTTGGTACAGAAAATCGACGCATTCGGCTACATGAAGTACCTGGCCGAGAACCCCGACGCTCCGCGCAAGCACGGCAAGGTGATCCTTGTCACCGCCGATACGCCGCTCAAGGCCTCGCGCGGTGAGGGCAAGACCACCACGACCATCGCCCTTATTGACGCCCTGAACAAGCGCGGTATCGACGCGGCCGCCGTGCTGCGCCAGCCGAGCATGGGCATCACCGCAGCCGGTTCCAAGGGCGGTGCCTCCGGTGGCGGCAAGGCCTCCCTGACCCACCCCGAGCTCATCGACTGGGGTCTGTGCGGTGAGATGGGTGCCATCGAGGCGGCCCAGAACCTGCTCGTCTCCTTTGCCGAGAAGGCCGTGGATGAGGGCAAGCTCGACACGATTCTCGTGCCGCGCGTCTCCGAAGTGCCGAGCCGTTCCCTGCGTTCCATCGCTGTGGACTACGGCAAGGGCAACGTGGCGGAGAAGACGGTGCTCACCCCCACCTCCGAGCTCATGCAGATTGTGGTGCTCTCCCGTTCCATGGACGAGATTGCCGAGCGCGTGTCCAAGATGATCGCCGGCACCAAGGACGGCCAGGCCGTGACCTTCGGCGAGTTCGTGGACCTGTGGCGCATCACCGGCATTCTGGCCGATGCGGTCAAACCCGCCAAGACCGAGACCGTGAACGGTTCCCCGGTGTACGTGCACGGCGGCCCGTTTGCCAACGTGTCCATCGGCATTCCGACGTTGGTCTCCGTGGAGATGGCTTGCGCCCTGCATGATGTGGTCGTCGTTGAGGCCGGTTATGGCACCGACGCCGGCGCCCAGAAGTGGCTGGATATCGCGTGCCGCGAATTCGGTGCGCAGTGGCCGTCCGCCGCGATTGTGGTGACTCGTGCCTCCACCTGGCGCGATGATCCCGAGCTGGCTTGGCGCTACCCGTTCCACGTGCAGCGCCTGGAGAACCTGGACATTCCGACCTTCCCGCTCATCAACCTGTGGGAAGGCGAGGACGATCAGGTTCCGTCCCTGAAGGCCACCGCCGACGAGCTGGGCTTCCGCACGCCGATCATCGGCAACCTGTTCCGCGATGGCGGCGAGGCGCTGGCTCCGCAGCTTGATGGTTTTGTCGATGCGCTTGAGAACGGCTCCATGCCGGCTGAGCCGCGCTCGCATAAGGGCATGGCCCTGACGGAGAACGCCAAGTGGGTAGCCGAGAACGCCTATGGTGTTCCGGCCGATCGCGTGATCTACAAGCCGGGCTTCACCGAGTCCGCGGCCGAGGCCATGGAACTGTGCCAGTCTGCTGGTATCTCGCTGGATGATTTGGCCTTCGTGGCGGTCAAGTCCCCTGCGACCATGACCGACAACGACCGCGCCCCGGAGGCCGAGCGCACCGTGACCCTGAAGAAGGTCGAAGTGCACGCCGGCGCCGGTCTGGTCCACGTCAACCTGACCACCAGCCTCACCACCCCCATGCCCAAGATCGTGTGATTGAGCTTGAACCGCAGTAACTTGCCTTCGAGGGGCTGATTTCCGGTTTTCCGGAGGTCTATCTGCGTTTCGAGGGGCTCTTCGATTGCGAAACCCGGAGTATGACCGTTGCAATTTCAATGGTCATATTCCGGGTTTCTTGTATTAGCAGCCCCTTGAAGCGCTAGTAGAGTTTCTGAATGTTGGAAATCAGCCCCTTGAAATGCAGAAAGCCCGCCAGCGGCGGGCTTTTCATGTCTCGAATCCTCGCTTTGAGGTTGAGACGTTAAGCAAACAGCCTGGTGGGGCTGTTTGTAGCAGAAAGGCAAACGACAGTGAGCCAGTAATCTGCGGACGAGTTGGCAGTGAAGCTGACTGGGGGGAGTGCCATGGCAGACCACTCCCCCCCAGTCTCACTGTGTTCGACAACTCCCCCTCCGGGGGCAAGATACAACAACTAGAAGTTGCCGCCGTTCCAGCCCCAGTCGGTGGTGGCGGTGTAACGGATGTAAGTGCGGTCCTCGGGGACGCCAAGCGTAGAGTTCAATGCGGCCATGATGTTTTGTGTCAGCTTCTCCCAGGCAGAGCTCGGCACGGAACGGCCAAACACGTTGACCTCCACGTAGGCGGCCGGCTGGTCGTCGCTGCCGCCAAAGTAAATCGGCATATTGTCCTCAAACGGGCACATCAGCCAGCCCTCGGACTTGCCCGGCACAGCGGTGATTGCCCTGCCATATGCGGCCTTCAGTGCCTCGCGCTGCTCAGGCGTGGTGGATACGGACACGTGAGTGTGAATAACAGGCATGGATTCCTCCTTGATTTGGTTCGTCTCCAGTCTAGCTTTGGTGCCCGTCGTTATGCACTGCCTTGATTTCCTCCATAAGATTGCCTGCACCTCGTATCGGTTCCATGTTGCTTATGATTGGCTCTCCTCTCTGAGGGGGAGCATCTCCAATTGCGGAGATTATTGGACTTTCTGGCCAATTCGCACCCCACGGTCAGACCAATAGTGTTGAATACCCTCTGTGAGAAAACTGATTGAACAGCTGATGAAGTTCGGCATTGTAGGCGTTATCGCCTTTGTGATTGACTGGGGTATCCTCAACCTGCTGGTGGGCGTATTCCACATGCACAACGTGTTGGCTGCCACCATCTCTTTCATCATCTCCCTGATTTTCAACTATCTGGCGAGTATGAAGTTCGTGTTCAAGCATCGTGACGATATGGCGCGATGGATGGAGATCGTCATCTTCGTGGCGGGTGCCGTGGTCGGTCTGTTCATGAACGACGCCATCATCTGGATTTCCACCTACGGTATGAACCACGACGCTTTCGTCTCGCAGCACGCCGAATACCTGCTGCGCACCAACGTGGGCAAGCTGGTGGCCACCGCCGTGGTGATGGTGTGGAACTTCCTGATTCGTAAATGGCTGCTTGACGATACACACACCAACGCGATGAATCGTCTGAAGTCCGCCGAAAACCGTCTGACCGCCGAGGAGCTGGAAGCCAAGTGGCAGAGCAGCTTCTCTCATAAGCTTGGCGAGTGGTCCTTGGAGCACACCCCCAAAGGTTGGCCGAAGTAAGGCGTATTTTCGTCTCTTTCCGTGGTTCAACTGCTAATGGGCGGTGATAAGCCACATCTCAGCGTCAGAATTTCAGGAAAAGAATGGCTTCGTCCTGAAATTCTGACGCTGAGTCGTTGTTATCGTCGGTATTTTAGGAAATCACCCCTAATTTCCTAGATTTCTGTCGCTGAGTTCGGGCCAGTGACAGAAATCTAGGACGAGTGGGCAAATTTCCTGAATTTATGACGCTGCTGGTAGTTAGGGTGTTACTGGGAGCTGATGAAGCTGATTGGGATTGGGATTGGGATGAAATCATCTCAATCGTCAGAGGGGACTTGGCTATATGTCACACACTCACTTCGGTGAGGGTTGGCTGCTCGGTGGAGCCCTTGATCTGCTTGAAGCCAATCAGAGCAATCACCAGCGAAGCCAAGGCCAAAGTGGTGACCACCATAAAGCCGCCGTGCGAACCCATGCGGTCGATGAACTGGCCGGCAATGGCCGACCCGGCGGAGGAGCCGATGGAATTCATCGCGCCCATCCACGCCATGCCCTCGGTCAAACGCGAGGGCGGCACCAAGTGCAGCATGAGCTGGTTGCCATTAATCCACGTTGGAGCCTGACATACACCGATGATCAGGTAGATGATCATGATGACCCACAAATGCTTGGCGAACAGGAACGTGCTGATACCGATGTTCACCACGGCCAGGCAGAAGTAGAAACGCTTCCATAGGGCAATCGACCAGTTTTTCGCGCCGTACACCAGAGCACCCATCAGCGAGCTTATGGAGAAGCAGGCGAACACAAAGCCCGTGTACTGCTTCATGTTCGACTCGGTGGCAAACGCGATAATGGAAATACCGGTGGCCGACTGGAACGCGCCCAATCCAAACCATGTGACGCACACGGCAATCAAGCCCGGCCCCCAGATGGACGCCTTCTTGCCGGAACGCGCATCGGCGACCGCCTGCGCGATCTCCTTGTCGATCACGGCTTGGTCGGTTACGCCTTCGCGCTCAAGACGACGACGGGTTTCTTCGGCCGCGGTCTCCGCTTTCAATGCTTCGGCTCGAGCGGCCTCGCGCTCGCGGTATTCCTTACGGGAAATACCCTCAGCCCGTGCCAATGCAGTCTGCGACGGCGGCTACGGTGGTCAGCTCGGTGAGGAACATCAGCGCGCCCAACCACCAACGCACATGCCGGTGAATGAGAAAGCCAGCAGACCGGAAATCACGGCCAGCGTGGATGCCAGCGGATTGCCGATCACCCACATGCACTCGTCCAGCACACCGCACAGAGAAAGCGCTCGGTTGGTGCGCTCCTGATCACCCTTCAAGATCTTGGTCCAACGCGCGCGGCTCATCGCGCCCCACGGCGGGATGGCAGCCAGGAACGGCGTCAGGCAGTACAGCACCCATTCAGGCGCCCGATTGGTGATCGCCGTGGTCAGCGCGATGGCGGCCACGATCCACACGATGATCGTCGGAATCGAAACCTGCCGCTGGCCGAACTTATCGGTGAGCTTGCCGAGCAGTGGCGTGGAGATGGCCAGTGCGATCGCCTGGATGGCGGTGAGCATGCCGGCCAGCGAATAGTTGCCGTAGTAATGCTGTACGGAAATGGTGATGGTCATACCGACCATCGGGAACGGCATGCAGGCGATGACCGAGCCAATCGAATAGCGGGCGGTGTGGGGAATGCGCAGCAACTCCGCATATCCACCAAAGACCTTGTGGCCTACTTCCTTGATGCCGTCCATAACGGTATTCGTGTTCGAGTTGGACGAGTTATTGGACATAACAGCACTACGCTCCTTTCCGCTCCCGATTGGATGTCCCCCGCTGGCGTGGCGTTGCCAGCGAAGCCCTCATCGAATGATGTGTTGTCCATGGTCGCGCAAAGTTTGCGTCGCGTGTTCCACGCGCATATTTGCGTCACGGACAATTTAATCGTTTGATGGGGTGCGACACGCGGTAGATTGGAGATACCAGAACAATGTTTTCACGCCCATTGGGGCAAGGACCAGAAAGACGGCTCATGAGCGCAACCACCATTCATTTCGTCCGGCACGGCAAGGTGCACAACCCCGACCATCTGCTCTATGAGCGTCTCCCTGATTTCCATCTTTCCGATCTTGGCCGGCGCATGGCCCAGGCCGCTGCCGCCTATCTGGCCAAGAACCCCCAAACCAACACGATTGCCGCCGTGTATTCATCGCCGCTCGACCGCACACGTGAGACCGCCGGCGCGATTCTCGATGCCCTGAACCCGGTGCGCGAAGCTCGCGGCGAAGCTCCGCTCACCCTCGCCACCGATGAACGGGTGATTGAAGCGGGTAACGAGTTTCGCGGCAAACGTATCGGCCATGGCGAGGGTGCCTTGTGGAAGAACGGCAACTGGAAGCTCGTCACCAACCTGTACAAGCCCAGCTGGGGCGAGTCATACCAGCACATCGCCCAGCGCATGGATGACTTCGCGCGCGAGAAGGTCGCCCAGCACCCCGGCGAGCAGATCGTGGTGGTCAGCCACGAGTCGCCGATTTTCAGCTACCGACACTATCTGGAGACTGGCCACCCGGAGCACTGGATGTTCCTGCGCCACACGGCGCTTGCCTCCGTGACCTCGGTGACGTACGACAACGAAACCGGCCGTGTGATGTCAATCACGTATGTTGACCCAGCGGCCAACGTCAAGTAACGGCAGACTGGTGTCATACAACCTTGGCTTCCTTCTCTGAGACTGAGCCGTGAAGCAAACAGTCCAGTGGACTGTTTGTAGGCGAGCTATTGAGGCGCGGGCGTAGCCCGCCCACAATTGCTGTCGAGTTGGCTCGCGAAGCGAGACTGAGGGGAGCCTGAGTCGCGCAACCGAACTTCTCTCAGACGGCTTCGCCGCCAGCTCCCCTCGAGGAGGGAGCCAAGTAAGCGCGTACAATCGAGTGGTGGACGCAAAGGAGCACGGATGACTATCGAACTGAATCGTGAGGCAATCGCGCAGGTCGCGGCATTGCCGGCGGTGGCCAGGGCCGCTGAAGTGGGCTCGGGGCTGATTGCTTTATGGCCGTTGATCGAGGCTATGCAGATGGACAACGACGCCAAGTATGCGGAGAATCTGCAGGTGCGCATCACCCGTGCATTCGCGCGAATTCTGACCGGTGAAGACGTCACTGTGCCGGACGCTGAGTTCGTCTATGAGGGCGCCGATGAGATTCCCGGCCGCCCGCAGAATATCGTCGACGCCCTACTCGCTGCCAATGACGCCTACGATACGATGACCGGTTACGCCGAATCCGGCGATGCAGAGCTGATTATCGAGGCGGCCAACGCCTTGGGTATTGATTGGGATTCCGAAACGGCGGAATCAGTGAAGGAAGCGATCGCCGCTGTGGAAGCACAGGTTGAGGCTGACGCTGAGGCCGATGGTCGCCTGGCCGCGTCCGCCGAGCCTGCTGATGTGGCTGTTCGATTCGCCACCGCGCTCGCCGTGTGCGATGCGTTGCTGGGGTGTGGTGGCTGGGGATGCCGCCGATACTTCCGGTTCCGCTGATGGTGTTTCGGTCGATGATTCAGCAGACGCCGCAGACAGTGTTGCCGCCAGTGCAGCCGCCAAAGTTCTGCCGATTCTGCTCTACGTCAACGAACTGCGCGAGCAGTGCTCGGTGCCGCGCATCTGCCTGACTGACAAGCAGATTCTTGATCTGATTGAAGCCCGTGCCAATACCTCCGGCGCCGACTCTTTGGCCGCCACCGCCGAGTTCATCGCCCCGCTGGCTCAAGCCGAATGGGGCAAGCACCGCGAAGACGTGCTCTGGAACCCGGACGAGGCCAAGCGCCAAGCCAAGGAAGAGGATGAAAAGCGCAACAAGGAGGCCCTGGCCGCCAAGTTCGCACACATCAAGGACGACCCCAACAAGGAAACCGTGGAGTTGTGAGCGGTATTTCCCAGCTCTTTGGGGAAATCTTCGCGTTGGCGATGCCTTAGCGCAACGATTTCTCGAAATAAGCCCTAAGTTCGAGAGATCTTTGCGCTGAGTGCGGGTAAGCGCAAATAATTCTCGAACTCAAGGGTTATTTCGAGAAATTGTTGCGCTGAGAGTGAGTGAGCGCAAAGATTTCTCGAGATCAAGGATTACTGCGAGAAATCTTTGCGCTGGTAGCCGTGATGGGTGAACTATTCGTTGTCGAATCGTTTCTTTATGTCCAATCGGCGTCGCAAGATGCCGTGAACCCTTATAAATCAGGGGGGGATTATGGACATTGTGGTTGGTGGGTTCGGCGAGTTGCGCAATGCGGCATGCCCGGGCATCGAACAATTGATATTAAAAGCCGGCGGCAATGCCAGCAATGACAGCGACGATGCCGCACTGCTTAGCCGTGGAAGGCTGCTTGCTGACGTGCCATCGCCCACATGGATGGAGCTTCATACCGCTGCGGACGGCAGCCAGGTGCTGTATGCGGTGTTGGAAGACACCAATGAGATAGCGTCATTTCGCGTCGAGGGGGCGGGCGACTCATTGCGGCTTGTGGAGCTGTCCCGCGTACCCACGCCGGGTCATGCCGTCACTCATGTGGTGTTTGTGCGCGACGACGAAGGTCAGGGTCGCCTCATCACCGCCGACTACGCCGACGGGTACGTTTGCGTGCATCCGGTAACGGAATCCGGTGTAATCCTCGAAGTCGCACAGATGCTACGCGGCGAGGGGCATGGGCCGCTGCCAGCTCAGGAATGTCCTCACGCTCATTGGGTGCAGCCATTGCCTGATGGCCGAGTGCTGACCAGTGATCTGGGCGCGGATCGCATCTATGTGCATCATTGGGAGCACGGCGAGCTGATTCGTGAGGGCGCGGTGACCCTCGCGCCGGGCACCGGTCCGCGCGACCAGCATCTACTGCCGGTCGATTCCGATGACTCTGCGCACGATTGGCGTGTGGCGGTGGCTGGTGAATGGGGCGGCACGGTAACGCTGATTGGCCCTGAGCCCGGCCATGATGCCAAACATTTCGACAATGGAACAATCCGTGTGCTGCAAACGGTCAGTCTTGGTCCTGATGCGCTGCCGAAGCCGGATCAGGCGGCTTCGCTGGCGTTTGTGCCATGGAATGCACTGCAGGGGAACGCGGGTGCCGCGGCAACCAGCGAGGGCATAGCTGGGTTGGCGTATGTGGGGCTGCGTGGTTCCGAACGCATCGTGACGTTGTTGTGGGATGGCAAGCGGCTTACCCGGCTTGACGAGCCGGATGTTCTTGGTTGGCGTGGCCGTGGCATTGATTGTGCCGGGAGCCGTCCGCGTCACTTATTGGCGATTGGCAATCTACTGCTTGCCGCCAATGAGGCCTCAAATAATGTGGCCATTTTCCGTCTCTCCGCCGATGGCGAACCGAACCTTGCCGCCACGCTGCCTTCTGGAGCTCCGACCGTGTTCGTGCGGTTGTAAAGCAATGCATACGAGAAAACCGCATCCTCAATCGTGATATCTGTTTTTTCAGCCTAACGATTGGGGGTGCGGTTTTTTCAGTGGGAAGACCGGTTTGACCGGGCTGCCTTATCGTAATGTCACTGACCTTGCCACGACTTCTGGCCGTCGTCCTCGTTGTCGGAAGCCGGGATGGTTGAATCATCCGGTGCGACAGCCGGCTCGGCGGTAGGAGCTGGCGTGGCGGGCTGTCCGTAGTTAGAAGCGGGAGCCGCCGGCTGACCATAGTCAGGGGTTTGTGCGGCAGCGGGCTGCGTGTAGGTGGCAGGTGTCGCGGGCTGGCTGTAGTCGGGCGCAGTGGGAGCCGGCTGACCGTAAGCGGTAGGTGCGGCCGGTGCAGTCGACTGCGCGTACGGGTCGTGGCCCGGTACAGGCTGAGCAGTCTGCTGGGCATACGGATTATAAGCCGGTGCGGTCGGTGCGGCCTGCCCGTAAGGCGCGGCATTCGGGTCGCCATAGCCCGGCGCGGCCTGAGCGTAGCCGTTCGGAGCGCCAGCGGGAGGAACCGGAGCGCCATAAGGGACGGCTGCGGCGAAATCGTCGTCAAAACGCGCGCCTTCCGGCTTGCTGGGTAGCGCCATGAACACAATGTAGACAATGCCCGCTGCGGCCGCGATTATCGCGCCGATGAACAGGATGCCAAGGCTACCCGCTGCGGCTGTGGCATAGTAGCCGCTGTCAGAGGGGCTTCCCCAGACTCTGAGGACGCCGAAGAGTGCAGCGCCGCCGCCAACAATCATGAGGATTGCGCCAGCAAACACGGCTCCATAGAAGATGGCAAGCCACCAGCCGGGCTTGTTGATGTCGTGGAGACGGCGAACGGATAGTGCGATGCTCGGGACGAGTATGGCCAGGCTCCACAGCGAAGAGAGGAATGACAGGTGGTCATTGGAGACATCCACGAGGGTTGACAGCACGACTTGAATGGCAAAGCTGGCCAGCATCCACCACCAGAATTCGCTGCGGGATGCGCGGCCCCTGAACACCACGTACTTCTTCCAAAAACGCAGGAATGCCTCCTGGAAGGAGCATCCGTAGTAGGGCTTGTTCAGAGGAACCGCGTTGGTGTCTGTGGCGGCTGCGGGCGCGGGGTAAGCGTTGTAGGTGGGCGGCACTTGGCCGTATGCGCCATCGGGCTGACCGTAGGGATTGCCATTGGGCTGGCCATACGCAGGCTGGCCGTAGGCGGGAGCCGATTGCGCGCCGGCTGGTTGGCCGTAAGGCTGGCTGTATGCCGGGTTGGGTTGCGTCGGCTGCTCCTGTCCATATGCGGGCTGTCCGTAAGGGTTGCCGGAGAGCTGTCCATATGCGGGTGCGGGAGCTCCGTACTGCGGCGCCGCGGTATTCGGCTCGGCTGGATTATTGGCGTCAGGCGTGCCGTTGGACGCAGGATACTGCGGCGCGGGCGCACCATTGTTGGGATCGGTCATTGATACCCCTTTCACAAGATGAGACTCATCATCTCTCATTTTTCCAGTTTTTTTATGAAAAACCCAACAGAAACAATGAATGTTGTCTGAATGTGGACAGTCTTGGCGATATAGCGTGATTTGTTATCAAATTGATGTCGAATGATGATGACCGTTTCTGTTTGGTCGTGTTACTTTAAGACAAGATTTGCGTACGGCTGCAGGGACGGAGCTGGCGGGCAAGCGAAGTTCTCGGCGCAATGAATACCAACAATAAGACGTAAGGAACACCAATGAACCGCGATTACGCTGACACTGACGTCAACGCCGACCTTCACGAATCCCGTGAGAGCGAGTCCCAAGACTGGGATCTGCTCTTCGTGAGTCTGTCCTGCTGATTCCAAGGGTGGCGCGTCCGGCGCGCGCGGCACAATAGGGGATTATGACTGATGCTGAAAACACCAAACCCGAACTCCCCGAGAACGTTCGCGTCCGCTTCTGCCCGTCTCCGACTGGCACCCCGCACGTCGGCATGATTCGCACCGCCCTGTTCAACTGGGCGGAGGCTCGCGCCACCGGTGGCAAGCTGGTCTTCCGTATCGAAGACACCGACGCCGTGCGCGACAGCGAGGAAAGCTACAACCAGATTCTCGAATCCCTGCGTTGGCTGGGCATCGACTGGGATGAGGGCATCGACGTGGGCGGCCCCCACGGCCCGTACCGTCAGTCCGAGCGCACCGACATCTACAAGGACGTGGCCGCCAAGCTGCTGGCCGCCGGCTACGCCTACGAGTCCTTCTCCACTCCTGAGGAGATCAAGGAGCGCAACCTTGCTGCTGGCCGCCCGGCCGAGTTCGGCTACGACGGTTACGACCGCAACCTGACCGACGAGCAGAAGGCCGCTTTCCGTGCCGAAGGTCGCAAGCCGGCGCTGCGTCTGCGCATGCCCGACGAGGACATCGCTTTTGACGATCTGATCCGTGGCACCATCGAATTCAAGGCCGGTTCCGTGCCGGACTACGTGATTGTGCGCCCGAACGGCGACCCGCTGTACACGCTGACCAACCCGGTTGATGACGCACTCATGGAAATCAACGTGGTGCTGCGCGGCGAGGATCTGCTGAGCTCCACGCCGCGTCAGATCGTGCTGTACCGTTACCTCATGGAACTGGGCATCGCCAAAGAAATGCCGCTGTTCGGCCACATGCCGTACGTGATGGGCCAGGGCAACAAGAAGCTCTCCAAGCGCGATCCGGAATCCAACCTGTTCAACCACCGCGACAACGGCTTCATCCGCGAGGGCCTGCTCAACTACTTGGCCCTGCTCGGCTGGTCGATTGCGCCGGATCGCGACGTGTTCTCCATGGATGAGATGATCGCCAAGTTCGACGTGCGCGACGTGAAGGCCAACCCGGCTCGCTTCGACATCGACAAGGCCATCTCCATCAATGCTGAGCACATCCGCATGCTTGAGCCCGAGGACTTCCTGCGCCGCTCTGTGCCGTACCTGCACCGTGATGGTGTGGTTTCCGCGGATAACTGGGACGCGCTGACTGCCCGCGAGCAGGAGATTCTGACCGCCGCTGCTCCGCTGGTTCAGCCGCGCGTGCGTCTGCTGGGCGAGGTCGCTGGTATGGTCGGCTCCCTGCTATCCACCGAGGAATATCTGGAGCCTGCGGATGACGCCAAGAAGCAGCTCAAGGATTCCGCCGGAGAAGTGCTGGACGCCGCCATCGCCGCGCTGGAAGGTGTGGATGAGGCCGATTGGAAGACCGATTCCCTGCACGAGCTGCTCAACAAGACGCTGGTTGAGGACGGCGGATACAAGCCGCGCCTGGCCTTCGGCCCGGTCCGTGTGGCCATGTCCGGCCGCCGCGTCTCCCCGCCGCTTTTCGAGTCCATGGAGATCGTCGGCAAGCCGCTGACCGTCGCCCGCCTGAAGGGCCTGCGCGCGCATCTGTGATTTCTCTTCCCGAGGGAAGCTAAAGGCGGGCATCTGTTCACGCAGATGCCCGCCTTCGCATACTCCAAGCAATGCCTGTGCTGCCGTTGTGACTCGAAATGCCGAGCGCATGCATTCATTAGGTAGATTGGCCATTCACTTGGTAGGTGCTCCGTCACGCCGGTCATTGGAATGGCGGGTTTCTGTGGATGCGGCTTGAGCGCCACCTACCAAATGAATGGCCAATCTACCTAAGAATGAGCTGAGAGACCTCTGCTGTGCATTTTGGCCGATGATGATGTAACTAGATGCGGGTGGGTTCGGCTAATGCATAGTGCGACACGCCGGGAGTTGCGGTGATCTGTATCCTCGCGTACAGTATTCATCTGTTGCGCGGTTCGCTTCGCAACCAGTGAAAACTGAATATGCCCCCATCGTCTAGCGGTCTAGGACTACGCCCTCTCACGGCGCCAACACCGGTTCAAATCCGGTTGGGGGTACGACGAACAACTCTTCGGAGTTGCTACGCCAAGCCAAATTGGGGTGTGGTGTAATTGGCAACACAGCTGATTCTGGTTCAGCCATTCTTGGTTCGAGTCCAGGCACCCCAGCCAATGACCCTCGCGGATTCGCGAGGGTTTTTTGTTTTCCCCGGTCGAATCTCGGCGGTGCGAATCATGCCGACGTGCGGAGTGCCAGTCGGAGACGGGCAGAAGCGGACGCGAACGTTCTCGGGGAGTTCGGGTTTGGTGTTTTCAGCATCAGTCATAATCCCCTATTGTGCCGCGAGTGCGGACGCCGGTGAACAGCAGCGCGGTCGGTTTCTTGTCCACATAGGTGGCGAGATGTTCTCGAATCTTGCCGGCCAAGGGCGCGGGCACTTCGATATCGCGCTTGCTACTGGGCGTTTTCGTCTCCCCGAGGATTGACACCTTGTGCCCGTTCTCGCTGACTTCCTTGGCGCTACGGCGCACATGCAACAGCGCAGGGCTTGCATCCAGCTCTATATCACGATGTTGTAAGCCAAGCACCTCGCCTTGACGCAAGCCCAGCGTGCCGGCCAGCAGGACGCCAAGGGCGAGATTGGGCGGCATGGCGTCGGCGAGCGCCTGAACCTGCTCGCGGGTGGCTATCACATACACATGCTTCGTCGCCGGGCGCGGCACCTTGAACTGCGCCGGGTTCACCTTGATGAGCGTCGAGCCCTGATCGTCCAGCGGCTTTGTGGCGGCGGTTCTTTGTCGGCTTCGCCATGACACGCCTCTCTGATCGTCGGCAAGCACTAAGAGCGGTTAGGCGGTAAGCCCTAAAGCGGTACCGCTCAATTTACCGACTTTTCTACCCCAGAAAACGGTTCAGAACGTGCCGGGACGGAAAGCGGCCAGAATGCCGTAATGCCTCAAAAAGCCCGGAATACCGCCGTTTTGGCAATGAAAAAGCCCTTTTCCTATGGGTGGGAAAAGGGCATGAGCGGAGGATACGAGATTCGAACTCGTGAGGCTGTTACACCAACACGCTTTCCAAGCGTGCGCCATAGACCACTAGGCGAATCCTCCATGCCGTACTATGCTCGGTGAAACCGTGCTCAGTAGGCAACTCGAATAAACTACCACAGGTCTCGGATAAGTGCATACTCGGCGTGGCGTGAGTTCGAATCTCGTATCCTCCGCCTCCGATTTTTGGTGCGCGGACAGCTTTGTCGCTCGCGTCTCTCGTCTTTTGGCTGTGCAAATGCATCGTGGATGAGAAGTCTGCCTCATGCTGAGCTGCGCAGTCGCGCAACAGTACAGCCGTGCAGTCAAAAAACACACAGCCGCATAGCCGCACAATATGAGGGGATGTTACCGCTCGCATGCTGGAATCGCAGTCAGCATTGAGCGCCAATCTTTCAAATAGTGAGACATTTTATTGGCTCTTGAATGACGAAACCAGCTCTCAATACCGCACATCTACTAGAAAATCAAGACTGTTGTTGAAGAATTTTTTTTCTATAAAGTTCATAGTTGGTCTTGAGCTATTGAGCTATTGAGCTATTGAGGTATTTGCAGTGAGAGAGAGGGTTTAGCATGGTTCGTCGCGCCTGTGCGCAGTCCGCTGAACTGAACACAATTCGAGAACACGATACGCACGTTGCCGATTCCTTCGCGCGCGCGATGCAGGTGGACGCTGCCCATCAGCAGTCGTCCCCGATTCCGGCGCGTGCAATGGCTGCCGTCGTGTTCCTGTTCGCATTGATTGCCGCGACCTTCCTTCCCGCCGCAGTCATCCCGCAGTCTGCCTTCGCGGATACGCCAACGGCCACGGTGGTTACCGCAGCCGATAAGACGGACACCAGCGGCGTTGAGTACGCGACCTGGGTCGACGTGTCCAAGGCCATCGAGGCACAGCTGCAAGAAGGCGCCAAGGAATATAAGTCCGGCAACACTGCCGGTTCCACGTCCGCGTTTATGTCCGCGTACAACACCATCTACATCGCCTCCAACTTCACCGCCGTGGTGCGTGACACCATTAGCTCGGATAAGCAGACCGCCCAGCAGCAGGCTTTCCAGGACATACAGAACCTCTCTTACACGGCCGGCAACGATGATCAGCTCACCCAAAAAATCGACGCCCTGAGCGCCGACCTCGACGCCACTGCCCAGCAGCTCGACGCCAATACCCAGCTCGCCAAGCCGAAGCAGTACAACGAGAATCTTCAGAAGCAGATCGCCAAGGAGCGCAAGGAACTCGACGCTAAGAAGAAGCGCACCAAGAACACGGCCAAGACTTGGAAAGACGTCGCAGACGCGATGCTTCCGATTCTGGATAACGCCTACAAGGCCTATGAAGGCGGCGACGCCGCCAAGGGCGCCACGCTTGTGAATGACGCCTACTACCAGCACTACGAAAAGCTCGGTTTCGAGAAGACCGTGCTGAGCGCCATCAGTGGCAACCGCGTCTCCCAGGTGGAATACCAGTTCAAGCTGTGCCGCTCCTCGATGAACACCGGCAAGTCGACCTCTGAAGTCAAGAAGTACGTCGAAGACCTGAAGAGCATGCTGACTACCGATGCCGCCAAGCTCGACGGTGGCGCTGCCGATCAGGAGGGCGGATTCCTCAAGTTCATCACCAGCTCGGTCGGCCAGGCATTCCTGATTCTTATCCGTGAGGGTCTCGAAGCCCTGCTCGTGGTCGCCGCCGTGGTGGCCTACCTCGTCAAGTCCGGCAACAAGCGCTTCACCAAGTGGATCTACGTGGGCGTGCTCGCCGGTCTGGCCGGCGCAGGCGTGGTGGCAATCATCTTCATGGTCGCGTTCGGTGGCTCCGGCCCGCTGCAGGAGATCATGGAGGGCGTGTGCGCGCTCATCGCCATGTGCATGCTGCTGTGGACCAGCAACTGGATGCTTAACAAGTCCTCGGTCGAGGCCTGGAACCGTTACATCAAGGGAAAGACCGAAGCCGCAGTGGCGTCCGTCTCCTCGCAGGTCGAGGCCGGCGAGAAGGTGGCTTCCCGTACGGTGGTCTCGCTCGCCATGTTGAGCTTCCTCGCCGTGTTCCGCGAGGGCGCCGAAACCGTGATCTTCTACCAGTCCATCTACACGATGAGCCAGGATACGCACGGCATGGTGGTCGGTGCACTCGCCGCCGCCGTGGTTCTCGTGATTATCTTCCTGGTGATTCGCTTCACCTCCGTGAAGATTCCGATTGGCCCGTTCTTCTTGGTCACTTCGATCTTGATGTCCGTGCTGGTGGTCGTCTTCGCCGGCGGCGGTGTGCATGCGCTGATCGAGGGCGACCTGCTGCCCGCCAACTACTTGCCGGGCATGCCCACCAACGATTGGCTTGGCTTCTACCCGTACGTTGAATGCATCATCGCTCAGGTGTTGGCGGCCATCGCCGTCATCGCGCTGTTCGCGGTCGGATTCATCAAACAGCGCAAAGCCAAGGCCCAGCTCGCCGTCGCCCCGGATGCGAAGGCCAGCGAGGCTGCCGCTCAGGCGTAACACAACACAACACTTGCGGCGTGGAAACGGAAGCGATTCCGCCCCGTGCCGCCACAGCTAAAAACAAAATAAGTCGTGAATAATCCATTCACCACAACAAAAGGAATATAGAGAAATGATGAAGAACAAGAAGCTTGCCGCTCTGCTCGGCGTGCTGCTCGCCGGCTCCATGGCTGTTTCGATGGCTGCTTGCGGCTCGTCCAACAACGCCTCCGACACCAAGGCGTCGACCAGCTCCTCCGACACCGCCAAGAAGGACGATTCAGCCAAGGCTGATGCCCCGAGCGATACCGCTGGCTTTGAAGAGGTCCCGGTTGGTCCTTCCGGCACCGCTGAGGAGCAGGATAAGCCTGCCGGCCCGCTGACCGTGGGCGCTGTCTACTTCCAGCCGATCGACATGGAGCCCGCCTCCTCCGGTCTGAAGGCCGCCGATGCGAGCTTCCACCTGGAAGCCGACATCCACGCCTCCCAGGAAGGCACCGACTACGGCTACGGCAAGGGCGACTTCGTTCCTGACCTGACCGTGAACTACACCATCATCGACAAGTCCACCGGCAAGGAGGTCGAGGGCGGCAAGGCCACCTCCGGTACCTTCATGCAGATGAACGCCTCCGACGGCCCGCACTACGGCGCCAACGTCAAGCTCGACAAGGCTGGCACCTACCAGCTCAAGCTCTCCATCGAGTCCCCGGCCTCCAAGGGCTGGATGCTGCACGTCGACCCGGAGACCGGTGTGAAGAACCACCAGTTCTGGACCGAGCCAATCGAGGTCACCTTCGACAACTGGGACTACACCCCGCGTCAGTGGTGACGGCGTAAGCCCGGTGGGCTGTTTGTAACCGTCACGAGCGATGCGACAGCATCGCGAGCAGCATTGAGCCGGCCGCAGGCCGTCCATAATTGCTGGTGATTTATTAAGCTCCCTCTGATGAGGGAGCTGGACGCCGAAGGCGGACTGAGGGAGAGAAGAACAGTAAAACAATACGTGGAGTCTCTCCCCCAGTCTGCTACGCAGACAGCCCCCTCGTCAGAGGGGGCTTATATTACTTTTAGCGCCAATGCAACGAAAGGACGCGAATGCTTGAACAATTCGTGGCAGTGATGCCGGGAACATTGGCCCCCGCATTACTGGTGATGTGCCTGAGCGTGATGCTCGCGGTCGGCGAAGGGCGAGACAAGCCCTCCAGCGCGCATTGGCGTCTCATCGGCCTGATCGTTGGCCTGATCGCCGCCATCGTGTTCGCGAGCCTGCGCGCCTCGGCCGTGATCAACCAGCGCACATTCGTCAACTATCCGGTGCTGTGGTGCGCGATCATTGCCGACATCCTCGCCATCATCGTCGTAGTGTTCGCACGTCGCATCACCACCAATTGGCAGCGGCACAAGGCCATCATGCACATCGCGAACGCCATCGCCGCCATCGACATCGCGCTCACCCTGTTCTACGCACTGCCGGACGTTATTCTGCAGCTGACCATCTGGGTGGAGCCCGGCGATCCGATCTTCACCTCCGACATGCTGCTGCGCGCGCTCGGCTTCGCGCTGGGTCTGGCCATGTCGATTATCGTGGCCGCCATCTTCCGCACGCTGCGCTCCACCGCAGTGCGCGCCTCGTTCACCGCCGCGGTCCTCGCGGTGATGGTGATTCTCTTCATCCAGCACCTGACCGGTGTCATGCAGATTCTGCAGGCGCGCGGTTTCCCGATGGGCCACACGGCCTTCGTGGCCCTCGCATGGTCGATCAACCACAACAGCTGGATGATCATGGCGCAGGCATTCGTGTTCCTGATTCCGGCCGTCGCCTCCGTGGTGGCCGGCTTCCGCATGCCGCTGACCGGTGCGAACGAAGCCATCGGACGCAAACACAAGGCATTCCGACGCTGTGCCGTGGCCTCCGCCGTATGGAGCCTCGTGGCGATGATTGGTGTCACGCTGACCCTCACAGTCGGCGTCGCCGCAACCCAGCAGACCATCACTCTTTCGCCGCCGGAGGCCTACTCACTCAAGGACGGCGTGGCCACCATCCCATTCAGCCAAGTTGAGGACGGCCATCTGCACCGCTTTGAATACAAGGCCAAGGACGGCACCGTCATGCGCTTTATCATCATCAAGAAGAACGGTGGTGCGTATGGCATCGGTCTGGACGCCTGCGAGAACTGTGGCGACGCCGGCTATTACGAAAAGGATGGCAAGATCATCTGCAAGAAGTGCGAGGTGGCCATCAACCTGGCGACCATCGGCTTCAAGGGTGGCTGCAACCCGATTCCGTTCCCGTACAAGACCGGCAACGGCAAGATCACCATTCAAACCACCGATCTGGACGCGCTGAGCGCCCACTTCCAGTGAGTGAAGGCAGGAGGCAAAAACCATGTTCTTTCTGCGTATGATCGCTCGATCGTTCACCCGCCAGCTGCGCCGGCGCCTGCTCATCGCGCTTACCGTATGTCTTTCGGCGACGGTGTCTGTGTCGATGCTGGGCGTCGTGTTCGACGTGGGCGACAAGCTCAACGCCGAGCTGTCCACCTACGGTTCGAACATCACCGTACAGCCCAAGGCGGATGCGGTCGTCTCCGACCTGTACAACACCGAGGCAGGCGGCGTGGCGTCCACCAGCGATCCGACCGCCTTTCTGAAGGAACCGGACGCGGCCAAGATCAAAACAATTTTCTGGGCGTTCAACATCACCAACTTCGCGCCGCAGCTCAACATTCACGCCACCGTAAACGGCACCAATGCGTCGATCGTCGGCACCTGGTTCAACAAGAACCTGAAGCTCTCCACCGGCGAGACCACCGTGGTGGGCGTCGAGGGCATGCGTTCGTGGTGGCAGCTTGACGGCAAGTGGCCCAAGGACGATTCCGACCAGGGCATTATCGGCAAGACGCTGGCCACCGAACTCGGCGTAACAACCGGCGACACCGTGACCCTCAACAAAACCACCGCCTCGGGCAAGAAGAACGAGCAGAAAATCACGCTCACCGGCGTCTACGATTCCGGTGACGAGGATAACGGCTCGCTATACATCGCATCCTCCATCGCTCAGGTGCTGGCCGATTTGCCCGATTCGGTGGACAAGATCGAGGTCAAGGCCCTGACCACGCCGGAGAACGACTTGGCTCGTAAGGCTGCGCAGAATCCGTCCGTGCTGAGCCAGGACGAGTGGGAGACCTGGTACTGCACCGCCTACCCAAGCTCGATCGCCTACCAGATTGAAGAGGTGATTCCGGGCGCTGTGGCCAAGCAGGTGCGTCAGGTTGCCGCTTTGCAGGGCAATGTGCTGCAAAAGACGCAGGCCGTGATGATTCTGATGACCGTGCTGAGTCTGATTGCCGCCACCGTGGCCGTGGCCAACCTGATGGTCGCCTCGATCGGCGAACGGTCCGGTGAGCTGGCGTTGCTCAAGGCGCTCGGTGCCACCGATGCCGCAGTGTCCCGCCTGATGATGGCTGAAACGGCGACGATTTCGTTGCTGGGCGCGATTGTGGGTGCGCTGCTTGGTTCGGGTGTGGCGCAGCTGATTGGGCAGGTGGTGTTCAGCTCCGGCATCACCATGCGGCCCATGGTGTTCGTGCTGGTGTTCGTGCTGCTGGCCGTCACCGTGCTGTTGGCATCCGCCTCTTCGATTCGTTCGATTCTGAACCTCAAGCCCGCGGAGGTGCTCCATGGCCGCTGAGTTTGCCCACATAACTGGGAAGGAGGAAACCGATGACTAACACCGGCATGTTCTTCAGGATGCTGTTCAGCGCCGTGTTCCGCCGTCGTTCGCGCGCGATGATGGCGGTATTGGCGTCTCTGGTCGGCGCGGCCACACTGTTCTGCTTGGCGATGATTTGCATCGCCGTGCCGCAGCAGATGAATGAGGAGATGCGTGCGTATGGCGCAAATCTGATTGTCACGCCTACCGAATCCACTGGGGATAAGGCCGGCATAGATGAGTCGATGGTCCAGCACACCACTGAAATGGTCAAAGCCAAGGGTTCTGCGAAATACGCCACCTATCGCTACGAAAACGTGCGTGTGAACGCGTCTCCGTATGTGATGGCCGGTGTCGATGCGGCGCAGGTAAAGAACCTCAATCATCACTGGGTGGTCGACGGTAAGTGGCCGTCCTCCGGCAAGGTGCTGGTCGGCCGTGACATCGCCGATGCTATCGGTCTCAAGGTAGGCTCCGCCATCACTATCGGTTACCGTGCGTCCGATAATGCCAGCTCTACTGGTACTTCGGCCTCCTCTAACGAGGGGACCGGCTCGGCGAATGACGAGACCTCCTCAAGCAGCTCCCAAAACTCGTCCAACGACATGCAAGGCATGGATATGTCTGGCGACATGGCTGGTATGGATATGTCAGGCTCGTCATCCTCGGACCAGTCGTCCTCAAGCCAAACCTCTAATGGCCAATCAGGCCAATCCCCGTCCGATCAGCCAACTCAAGACGGCCGCGTCTCCAGCGACATCATGGATACCTCCGGCACCGAATTCCGTGTGGCCGGCATCGTGGACACCGGCGGCAGCGAGGATTCGATCATCTACGCCACCAACGCCGACGTCAACAAGCTCACCGGCGTGACGCGCGGCGTGGACGTTATTGAATATTCGGCCGGAACCAGCGACCTCGCAGGTCTGGTTTCCAGTATCAATGAGATGACTTCCATGCACGTCAAGGCGCAGCAGGTCACTAAGATCACCGCCTCTGACACCCGCATCATCACCATGTTGCAGACGCTGTTCTGGGTCGTCTCGCTCGTGGTGCTGGTGCTTACGCTCGTCGGCGTTGGCACCACAATCAGCTCGATCGTCTCGCAACGACGCAACGAAATCGGCCTGCGTAAGGCCCTCGGTGCCAGCTCACGCGCAATCGGCATTGAGTTTTATGTCGAATCGGTGTTTTATGGCCTCATCGGTGGTCTGATTGGCACTGCAATCGGCTACGGACTCGCCAGCTGGCTGTGCGTGGCGGTGTTCGAGCGCTCCATCGGATTCAACTGGTGGCTGGCGCTGATTTCCGTGGTGTTCAGCGCGTTGGTCGCCGTAGTCGCCTCCATCCCGCCCGTCCACCGCGCCACCCGTATTGACCCTGCCGTTGTGCTTCGCGAAGAATAAAGAAAGAGAATCGTCATGCTACTTGAACTCAACCACATCTCGAAGATCTACGGCGACCTGCACGCCGTAGACGACCTCAATCTGACCGTGCCGGAAGGCGAATGGCTGGCCATCGTCGGTTCCTCCGGTTCGGGCAAGACCACGCTGATGAACATGATTGGCTGCATGGACACGCCCTCCAAGGGTTCCGTGAAGCTCGAGGGCCGCAAGCTGGAGGATCTGAACGCCACGCAGCTGGCCGACGTGCGTAAGAACCTCATCGGCCTGGTATTCCAGAAGTTTTATCTGGTGCCGCACCTGACCGCTGTGGAAAACGTGATGGTGGCGCAGTACTACCATTCGGTGGTCGATGAGAAGCAGGCCATGGAAGCGCTGGAGAAAGTTGGTCTGAAGGATCGCGCCCACCACCTGCCCGGCCAGCTCTCCGGCGGCGAGCAGCAGCGCGTGTGCGTGGCTCGTGCGCTAATCAACGATCCGAAACTGATTCTGGCCGACGAGCCCACCGGTAACCTTGACGAGAAGAACGAGAAGATCGTGCTCGACCTGTTCCGCAAGCTGCATGAACAGGGCACCACAATCATTGTGGTCACGCACGATGCGCTGGTCGCCAGCTGCGCGCAGCGCGAGATCATGCTCAACCACGGCGTGCTCGTCGGTGAGAAGTGGAATGACGAGGATGCGCGCAAGGCGTATGAGGCGGTCGGTGGAAAGCCCGCTTCCACGGGTGCGCAGGTGGAAGGCGCACAAAACGGCGAAACCGCCATCGGATTCGCCGACCCCACCAAGGCCGCAAAAACCGGCGGCGAAGAGTAGGGCCGTATATTGGCTTCCCCCGGGCACGAGGGGAGCCAGTGTGAGGTGCGAATAGGATATTGGATATGACTGAAAAGAACACGTTGAAGAAGTCCGCGACGCTGGCGGCGGCTGGACTGGTCGTGGCCGGTGCGCTGCTGGCCGGGTGTGGCGAATCCAAGGCCACGCCGATGGATGACGCGTATGCCGGTAATTCGGGCGAGACCCAGAAATCGCAGGAAGAGCAGTCGCAATCCCAGTCGGATAGCTCGAATGGTTCCGATTCCAGCTCGTCTCAGAACGACCCGTCCACCACCACATCCGACAAAAAGGACACCGGCAACTACAAGGACGGCGACTACTCCATCAACGGTCAGTATGGCCCGGTCGGCGAGGATTCCATCGATGTTCATCTGACCATCAAGGACGGCAACGTTGAGAACGTGGAAATCGTGGGTCACCCGTTCACCAAGATTTCCAAGGGCCACCAAGATGACTTCGCCAAAGCCATCAACGGCGTGGTGGACGGCAAGCCCCTGAAGGGCCTCAAGGTGGATAAGGTCGCCGGCGCCAGCTGGACTTCCGACGCCTTTAACAAAGCCCTCGAAGTCGCCCGCCAAGAGGCGTCCATTCAGTAGTAGGTAGACATCTGCAGATTTTTCAACCGCGGGAATGGGCATTCTCCGCTTCAAGGGGCTGATTTGGCCTTTCCGGAACCTCTACTTGCGCTTCGAGGGGCTGCTTGAGGGCGAGATCTCAACTATCAGACGCATATTGGTTACGTTATTCTGCCGTTTTTAGTGCCTGTCTACTTTGCCATCAGCCCCTTGAAGCGGAGATAGATGTTCTGAAAAGACCAAATCAGCCCCTCGAAGGTGAAGTGCACGTGTAGTCCGTTACTTCAGTAACGCCGGCCAGAGTAGATCAGACATACGGGCGGCCCAGGCGGTGTCGTCATCCATCGCTTTGCCTTCGATGGCCTCATACGCCACCAAAGACCCGATGATGGTGGATAACAGCAGTTTCTCGTCAACACTTTCGCGGAATACACCTTGCGTCACGCCCTGCTTCAAGAATGCGGCAACTCGACTCAGCCACGGCGTAATCACCTGATTGACAATGTGCTGGAAAAATTCGGCCTCGCTGGATAGCACAATGCCTACGCGCTTGACATCGATGTTGTTATTGCGCACCCAGTCCACCAGTCGTTGCAACAACTGAGTGAAATGCTCCCGCGTGGGGCTGGGTACTGGGCCGGCGTCCGGGTTGACCAGATACATGGCACTGATCTCGCGCAGCAGCTCGTCAGCATTATGGTAACGGCGGTAAATCGTGGTTTTGGCCACGCCGGAACGACGAGCCACCTCTTCGATGGTCACGCCGCTGATGCCGCGATCCACGGCGATCTGCAGCGTGGCCTGCATCAGCTTGCGATCCGTCGCCTCGCGGGTGCGCTCGCCTCGGAGCATCGTGTCCGTTGTCCTCTCCATCATCTCTTCTCTTCAACATGTGCTCCCGCTGGCGGGAGCTGGCCGGCGGAGCCGGACTGAGGGTGGTTCATGTCGTCGGCTCGGGCCATATTCCCTAGCTCAGTACCTTAGTGCTCTCGACCTGCGCCACATACCACTGGTTGAACTTCACCAGTGGCTTGCGCAGCAGCAGTCCCAACAGCAACAGCGGCGGTATGAACGCCAGCAGCAGTCCGGCAGCCCTCCAATAGTCCATGTCGTAGATGCCGGCAATAGCCGCGCGCATCATCGTCACTGCGTGGGTGAGTGGCAGGAACGGGCTGACTTTCGCGATGAAATCAGGCAGCATTTGCATCGGGTAGGCGGCGTTTGCGCCCGATATCTGCACGATGAGCATCAGCACGCCGATTGCCTTGCCCACATTGCCGAAGCTCGCCACCATGGTGTAGGCGAAGAACGAGAACACCAGCGAAGCCAGCCATCCTGTCAGCATGAACAGCAGCGGATGCACGGCCTGCACGTGCAGGAACAGCAAATCGCCGCCCAAGGACACAGTGGACTGCAGCAACGCAATCAGCGCGAACACCCCGTAATGGCCTAGGAATAGCTGATGTGGGCGCGGGTTGCCCAGTGATTCGCGGGTGCGCCGCGACACGGAGGTTTTGAGCGTGACCGCCATCAGTAGCGATCCGACCCACAGCGGAATCAGCGTATAGAACGGGGCCATTGAGGAGCCGAAATTCGCCACAGGGAACACGGCCTTGCGTTTGAGCTGCACTGGAGCGGCCAAGGTGCTGGCCAACGTTTCGGGGTCGTTGCCCAACACCTCCTTGACCATGCTCATGTCGCCGCTGTTCAGTGCCTCGCTCAGCTTGCCGTTGAACGACGTCAGTTCGGAGCTTGCGGAGCGTAGTTTGTTGGCCACTTTGTCCAATGTGGCGTGGGCATCGGCAAGCATGCTGTCGGCATCGCTTGATGTGCTTCGCAGATCGCCGAGTGTGGTGTTCAACTTGGCCGCGCTGGTGTCCAGAACACTGGAAGCATCGGCAACCGTGGCCGACAAGGACTCGATTTGTGGCTGCACGTTACTGGCGTAATCCGCGGTGATGCTGGCAATGCTGTTTTGCGCCTGCTTGGCCAGGTCCTTGACCTGCGCCCGCTGGTTCTGCGCGTCTTGGTTGCCCTGGCGGATATCGCTGGCTGTCGTGTTCAGCGCCTGCTGCAACCTGGTCTGCCGTGTGATTGAGCGGTCCAATGCCTTGACGATGGACGAATCGTCGCCCAGTAGTCCGGCCAGCGTATTGCGGATTTCGGTGTATTGCGCGGTCTGCTTGCCCACGGCTGTGGCCTGGTGTTCCAGCTCGTCGGCGGTCGTGGTGGCTCCGCTGTTCGCGTCGGCATAGAGCTTATCGATGGAATCAGACACCGCGCCGAAGCTGGAGGCGCTCGTGTCCAGCGCGTTGCTCATTGCCTCGGTGGTGGTGCTGAGTGCGCCGGCCACATCGCTGACGCCTTGTTTGGCGCCTTTGAGATCTGTGATGCCTTGTTGCGCGGCGCTGGAAGCCTGCGTGATGAGCGCGTTCGCGGTGTCCAGCAGAGCGCCGGCGGAATCGGTGAGTGAGCCATAGGTGCCGAGAAGATCGGCGGTGCTCTCGAGCTGGGTGGCGAATCCGGCGATATTCGTATTGAAGGTGTTCAGTTGCTCTTTCGCTGCGGGCGTGGAGAGTTGGTCAGCCAGCGATGACGCAATCTCCAGCCCGGCTGAGGTGATGGTTTTGGCAAAGACGGTGTTGATTTCCGCCGCCACCTCGTCGGTGCCCTCGTTGAGTAGGTTCGGAGCCAGCGCGTTCTTCTTCTCGTTGCGGTAGTAGGTCAGCTCGGCGTGCTGCACATCGTCGGAGAAGAAGGTCATCATGTCTTTGCTGAACTGCTTCGGAATCACGATGGCCGCATAGTATTTACCGGATTTCGCGCCTTCGATGGCGTCGGACTTGGAGGTGATGGTCCAGTCGAGTTCGCTGTTGGCGCGCAGGGCGTTGACCACTTGGTCGCCCACGGTGACTTTAACCGGAATCAGATCGGATCGATAGCCCTCATCCACATTGGCTACGGCGAACTTCAGGTTCTTCATGTTAGAGAACGGATCCCAGCAAGCGGCCACATTGAACCAGGTGAACAGGCCGGGAATCATGACCAAGCCAATCACGATGATGATGGACACCACATTGCTGGTCAAGCGCTTGATGTCGCCGGTAAAGAGCTTCCAGATTGTGCTCATCGTGCGTGCTTGCCTTCCTTGGTCGGCGGTGTTGAGGGAATGGTAAGGGTGTCTGCGCTGTGGTCGGGCCGTGCCTCGACGTTGGCCGGCGGCCGGTGACCGGTTTTATGCCTGTACAGCATGGTGCGAATCGATTCGTCGGAGAGGTTGCCGAGTTCGGTTTGGCGGCGGATGGAATCGCGCATATATTCCACGACCATCAGGAAGCCGACGATGATGAGCACCCATGCCAGCCACGTGCCCATCACCACGATCTTCTCGCTGGTGGTCAGCGAGAAGACGATGATGAGCGCTGCCGGCACCACGAATCCGGCAATCAACGCGCCCAGCAAGAGGCGTGGGTAGTGGTAGGCGAATTTGGCGGCGCGGCGCTCGATGGCGTGGCGGTATTCCTCGCGGTCGGCCAGTGCGGCGATAGCCTGGGTGACGCGGTATTCGTTGCTGGTGATGTGCACCGGCTCGCCGATAATCATGTCGCTTTCCTTGATTTCGCGGGCGAACAGACGGTTGAGATTCGCCAGCTTGGGGCGGGCGCCGAGGCCGAGCAGGAAGGCGAGCGTGGCGAAAATTAGCATTTTGCCGATGTAGCCAAACCAGTGACCGTCATAGAAACCGCCGATGGTCTCGCGCAAGGCATCGATGGAATAGGTGAACGGCAGCAACGGGTAAAGCGTGCGGAAGAATCCCGGCATCATTTCGATCGGGTACAGGCCGGAGGCGCCGGGCACCTGCAGGATGACCAGCGCCACGCACACGCCTTTGCCCACGTGCATGAAGGTGGTGGAGAGGGCGAAAATCACTGACATGTACACCAGTGAAGTGATGACGCAGGTGAGCAGGAACACGGGCGCGCTCGCGCATTGAATGCCGATGATGAGGTCGCCGATGCCAGTGACAAGGCCCTGGGTTGCGGCCAGCGTGGCCAGCAGCAGGAAACGGCCAAGATAGCCCTGGGAAGGGGTGAGGTTATCGATGTCTTCATCGTCGGTCTCGAGCTTGGGAATCACTACAAGCACGAATGCGCCCACCCACAGAGACAGGGTGGTGAACAGCGGTGCCATGCCGGAACCATAAGCGGCGACCGGATAGATGGCCTTCTCGCTAATGACGGTGGGAGAGAGCATGAAGTCGGATATTGTGCTGGCGTCGAGTTTGCCGTCGGTGCCGATAAGCGCGTTTAGCGAACTGGAGATGCTCAGGGCCTTGATATCCGTGGCGAGTGTGCTGAGTTTGGCCTGCACGCCGGCCAGAGCCTGGTCGGTGCTGTTCAACGCGGTTGTGGTGGAGGAGACCGCTTTGTCGAGCTGGTCGAGGGTCTGTTCCGATTGATCGATGAGCGAGCTTTGCGAGGTGATGCCGTTGGACAGCGTACTGGCTGTGGAACTCAACGTGTTCAGGCCGGTGTTGAGTTGGGGAAGCGCGCCGGAAACCAGTGTACTGCGTGCGGTGTTGGTGGTATCCAGTGTGGTCTGGGTAGCGGTGTTGAGGCTGCTGGCCAGGCCTGCGGTATCGGTGTAGGCGTTACCGATGGTGGTGTTGAGACTGCTGAGATTATTCAGGGTTTCGGCGAGGTTGCTATTGCGGTTGTCCAGCTTGTTGATGGCGGATTTGAGCGGTTCCTGATTGGCGTTCGGCAGTTCCTTGAGCTGGGCGATGACATCGGCGTTGGCCTGATTGATGTCTGCGGCGGTATTGATCATGCCGCCTACCTGTTGGTTGGCGGAGTTCAGCATGCCGGTTACTGTGCCGATGCTCTGATTGGCTCGAGAGGAAGCCTGGCTCAGCAGGCTTGACCCTTGGTCGAGGGAGCCGGATGTGGCGGTGACGAAAGTATTCAGACTGGTCTGTGTGGTGCCGATGAGTTTGGACGCGCCGGCCAGTCCCTGTGCGGTGTCGATGCCGAGTTCTCGTGCGTCTTCCAGCGCTTGGCGGGCCGTCCGTGTTTGTTCAGGCGTGCCGGCGAGCTTGGTGTTGAGTTTGGCGATGGTGTCTCGCGTGTGCTGCACGTCACTGGAGGCTTCATTGAGTGCAGTGATCGTTTTGGCTTTGGTCTGGTCTTCGGCAGCGATGGCTTTGTCTCCGACCGTGTTGATGACTTCGGTAAGCACCTCGGACACGGTGGACACAAAAGTGGAGTTGACCGTGCGGTCCACGGTGGATGCGCCGACGTCGGTGACTTTGGGCGCGATGGCGCTGGCTTTCTCGTTGACGTAGTACTGGAGGGTGGGTTTGTCTTTGCCGCCGGTCACCACACCGGCAAGGTCATTGGAGAAATCCTTGGGAATCACGATGGCGGCATAGGCTTTGCCGGATTCGACCTGGCTCATTGCTTCGGCCTCGGTAACGAAGGTCCAGCCGAGCTGGTCGTTGTCTTTAAGCTGGTTGACGATTTGGCCGCCAAGATTTTGTTTGCCGATCAGGGCGTTGTCGGTGCCGGTGTCGTTGTTGGCCACGGCGACGGTGATGCCGTTGGTGTTGCCGTATGGATCCCAGAAGCCGACGATATTGTACCAGGAATACAGCGGCGGAATGAACACCATGCCGAACATGATCACCCAAGCTGCCGGCACTGTGAACAGGCGCGCGAAGTCGCGCTTGAGAACTTTCAGGATGTTGCCCACTGATACCCCCGGAGCCTGCTGCTGGATTACTGCGTTTCTCGTAGCGATACGGTAAGCGTAGCGCTACGGTTTAAGTAGCGTAATACCGCCGGGGGAGATTGATGGGTGATTTCGTCCGAATATGCGACTGCCCGGCGGCTTATCGTGCGCCGTTGGGCAGTGTGTCTGGTTTTGGTGTTTGTGGGGCGTTGAAAAGAGTCGTTTTGGGCGGTATCCTCTCCCTGCCGGGAAAGCCCACCGCGTGGTTAACTTTTCACCGCGATGTGTTCGTCCCACCACGTAGTGACTGTTCCACGGCGAGGTGTCGCAAAATGGCTTTATTCAGCCAAAACCAAAATCCTGCTGACAACGTGGTGGGGTGTTCGCCGCGTGGTGGAGGTGGCTGTAAGGGTGTCAAACTGTTTTGATGCTCCTAAGTTTGGCAAACCCCCGATTGGGGTGATAGCGTGAGATGACGCTACGCGGAGGGAAATCATGCTCAGAAACGACGATGCGGCCGCAAGCCCCGGGAATGCGCGGGAGCGCCGCAGCGGCATGGATATGCCGGGCACACATGCGGATTCCGAGGATAGGACTGCCGCGGACAACATTATCCACGTTGCCGATGGTGCCAAGTCCGCCGTCGTGGCTGATTTGGTGGCCGACGAGTTGGACGTTGTCGGTCTGAATCCCGATGCCAGGCGTCTGCCGATTCTGGCGCGTATCTATGGTGTGCTGGTGCTGCTCGACGGTCTGGCCGTGCTGCCGTTGGTGGTGCTGACCTGCATCTACTCCGTGCGTGAGATTCTGAATGGCCGTGTGCACGTCGATGCGATGAGTCTGACCTTCATTCTTTCCGTGGTCTACGCGTTGGTACTGATCGTCAGTGCCGTATGCCTCATCGTGTTCGGTGTTCTGCTATTGCGTAATCACCGCCGTTATGCCGCGCGATGGACGTATGTGCTGATGCCTCTCACCTTGGCCGACGGCATGCTGTCTCTGGCGCTGACCGGCCTCGGGTTCAACCTGTTGCTGCCGATGATCCAGATGATCATCCTCATCGTGATTTCGGTGACTGCCGATCCCTCCCTGATAGAGGAGAGACGCTTGCAACGCGCGCTCAAGCGTATGGATGAGCGCGATGAGTACGAGTCCGCCGTTGCTGTCGGCATGCTCGGGCGTGATCAATCCGGCAAAGGCTATATCGCACTGGACTTCTTCAATATCTTCTGGCTGTTCACCATCGCTTCAGTGGGTGGCTTGATTGTGGAGACGATATATCATTTTGCGCTCTATAACGGTGAGCTGCAGGACCGCGCGGGTCTGCTGTGGGGGCCGTTCTCGCCGATTTACGGCTGCGGTGCGGTTTTGGTCACCGTGTGTTTGAACCGCATGTGGAAGGCGAATCCGTTTCTGATTTTCTGCGCGTCGGCGGTGATTGGCGGTGCGTTCGAATACTGCACGAGTTGGTTCATGGAAGTGGCATTCGGCATCACTGCATGGGACTACACCGGTCGCTGGCTGTCCATTGACGGGCGTACGTCGGGCCAGTTCATGTTCTTCTGGGGTTTGATTGGCGTGGTGTGGGTCCGCTGGCTGTTGCCTCGCCTGCTCGCGCTCATCAATCGGATCCCTTGGAAAGTGCGGTATTCGTTGACTGCGGTGTGTGCGGTGCTGATGGTGATCGACATCGTCTTCACCCTGATGGCCCTAGATTGCTGGTATGGGCGCATGGCCGGTCAGCCGCAGACTTCGCCGGTTGCGATGTGGTTCAGCGAGCGTTATAGCGATGCCTATATGGCCAATCGTTTCCAGACCATGCACCTTGATCCCTCCAAGGCCGGGCGAATGTAACGAATCTCTTATGCGAGAGGCGTAAGACAGCTCGTGCGTGGTGACCGGCCGGGCGATAGACTGGAGCATGTTGTGATAATTTGGGGTCTCCGACAGGGAGGCCGCCGGTCGCGCCACTGCCGGGACCTTGGTCTCGGTTGCCGACGAACCGGTTGAGCGGGCAATCACATATTGCCCACCTGCAAGGAAAGGCAAGGCACATGGCCGAAGCTACGGCAAACATCGGTGTGATCGGACTGGCTGCGATGGGTTCCAACTTGGCGCGCAACCTGGCACACCATGGCAACACGGTGGCACTGTTCAACCGCCACTACTCCCGCACCGAAAAGCTGATGAATGAGCATGGCGCCGAAGGCAACTTCGTGCCGGCCGAAACGCTCAAGGAGTTCGCCGCATCCCTGAAGCGCCCGCGTACCGCGATCATCATGGTCAAGGCCGGTGCGCCGACCGACGCGACTATCGAGCAGCTGGAAGAGGTGTTCGAGCCGGGCGACATCATCGTCGACGGCGGCAACTCCTTCTTCAAGGACACCATCAAGCGTGAGAAGGAAGTGCGCGCCAAGGGCTTCCACTTCGTGGGCTGCGGCGTATCCGGTGGCGAGGAGGGCGCGCTCAACGGCCCGTCCCTGATGCCCGGCGGCACTGCGGAATCCTGGAAGACCCTAGGCCCGATCCTCGAGTCCATCGCCGCCAAGGTGAACGGTGAGCCGTGCGTGACCCACATCGGCACCGATGGTGCCGGACACTTCGTCAAGATGGTGCACAACGGCATCGAATACGCCGATATGCAGGTGATTGGCGAGGCTTACGACATTCTGCGCCGTGGACTCGGCATGGACGCCGAGGAGATCGGCGATGTGTTCGAGGAGTGGAACAAGGGCGACCTTGACTCCTACCTCATCGAGATCACCGCTGAGATTCTGCACCACAAGGACGCCGAGACCGGCAAGCCGTTCGTGGACGTGGTCGTGGATCACGCCGGCATGAAGGGCACCGGTACCTGGACTGTGCAGACCGGTCTGGAGTTCGGTTCTCCGGTGGCCGCAATCGGCGAGGCAGTGTTCGCTCGTGCGCTTTCCTCCCATGGCGAGCTGCGTGAGGACGCTCAGAAGGAAGGCCTGGCCGGCCCGAACAAGACCATCGATTTGGCTGGCGAAGACAAGACCGCGTTCATTGAGGACGTGCGCAAGGCGCTGTTCGCCTCCAAGGTGGTGGCCTACGCGCAGGGTCTGAACGAGATTCAGGATGGAGCCAAGGAATACGGCTGGGACATCAACCTGTCCGAGGTGGCCCGTATTTGGCGTGGCGGCTGCATTATTCGTGCCCAGTTCCTGCTCGACCGTATCACCGAGGCCTTCAAGGGCGATAACCCGCCGGCCTCCCTGCTGTTCGACCCGTACTTCGAGAAGATTATCGGCGAATCGCAGGATGCATGGCGTCGCGTGATCGTGCGCGCTGTGGAAGCCGGTATCCCGACCCCGGTGTTCTCCAGCTCCCTGGCCTACTACGATGGGCTGCGCTCCAAGCGTCTGCCCACCGCCCTGACCCAGTCCCAGCGCGACCTCTTCGGCGCCCACACCTACGGCCGCGTAGACAAGCCCGGCGTGTTCCATACTTTGTGGGCCGAAGAGGGCAAGCCGGAAATCGAAGCGTAGCTTCGGAAGTTCCGGCTTAGGGGAGCCCGGTGGGCTCCCCGGCCCTCTTCGGAGCGTGGCGGCTATGCCGCCGGGCCAACACTGAGCCTCGCCGCAGGCGGGTCCCTGATTGCAGGGCCGGAGGCGAAGAGGGCAAGCCGGAAATCGAAGCGTGACGATATAGCTAGGCTCCCCTCAGAGAGGGGAGCCTAGCTACAGCTTTACAGCTTAGTGACGGTTTCTTCCGTGGAGAACCAGATGAATTCGTCCACTCCGTTGGCGTAGGACGACGGATAATTCGGATTATTCGGCTTCGCAAATACGTGTGCCAGCGAATCGGCTTTACCAGCACCGGCAGCGAAGAACCACGTGCGGCGCGAACTCGCAATCATCGGAGCCGTCAAAGAAACACGCAACGGCGGCATCTTGGGGGAGTGATTCACACCCACAGCCAGCCGGTCGATGACTTTAACCTCATCATGGCCGGGGAACAGCGAAGCGTAATGGCCATCTGGTCCCATACCCAGAATCATCAGGTCGATGGTCGGCTTCGGGCCAAGCTCACGGATGAGCTCGGCCTCGTAATCGCGTGCAGCGGCGTCAAGCAACGCGTCGTTGGCAGCGTCAGCGGCGGCACGAACGGCGTCGTCATCGCTTTCGGCATTGGCCATGGCGTCGGCAATCTCGTCGGTGGAACGCACGTCGGCTGCCATCTCATGAATATTCGACTCGGGCAGCTTGCCGTCGGCCACCAGTTTGTCCAGTAGCAGTCGGCGGGCTTCCAGCGCATTGCGGTCGGTATCGTACGCCGGCACAAACCGTTCGTCACTCCACCAGAAATGCACGCGAGACCAGTCAATCGCCTCGGCCAGCGGATCATCCAGTACCAATCCCAGTGGTTGCGCGGCCGAGCCGCCGGACAGCGCCACATCCACGCGCGTGCGATGCGTACTATCCGGCAGCCTTTCAGCAAGCAGATCAAGCAATGCCAGCGCAAACCGCTGTGCGCCGGCCTGAATCATCAGATTCTTGTCTGGATAGACGACAAGTTTACGAGTTGCCATAAGTGTTCCTTCACGTAAAAAAGACCACCCTCAGTCAGCTCCCGTCAGCGGGAGCCAATATGCTCCTCCCGCTGACGGGAGGTGGCACGAAGTGCCGGAGGGTGGTCAAATGAATATGCTCATCAGTGACGAATCAGATCCCAGCCCTTATTGATGACATCGGCGTAAATCTCATCCGGATCGATGCGACGCAACTCTTCGGTGAGGCAGTCCTCAATCGTGCGTACGGGAACGGAAATCGTCTGCGGAGCCTGCCCCGGCATGGAAATCAGTGCCTGATCCTCATACGGGCGTTCCAGTGACACCACGCCGTCATCGCGAGTCAGGTACACGCCGGTCACAGCCTCGGCATCGGGTACGAATTCGGTTTCGACTGGCACTCCGAGCTTGAGGTGCAGCCATGCGCACAGCAGTTCCATCGGCAGGAAGTCGGCCTTGCCGGTCACCTTGGCAGCAGTGATGGGCAGGTGCGGCGGCTGATCCAGCATGGAGGCGAGCATCGCGCGCCATACGGTCAATCGGGTCCAGGAAAGATCGATGTCTTCTGGAGTCCAGTTGCGGCGCAGGCGCTCGATCGTTGCCTCGGGATTGTTGGAGTTCAGGGCGTCGGTGATACGGCTGCGGGCCATCGCACCCAACAGATCCTTGGAAGGATTCGACGGTGGCGTGGTCGGCCACCAGGCCACTACTGGTACATCCGGCACCAGCAGAGGAATGACCAGAGTATCCGGGTGATTGATCAGGCCGTTGCGCGGGCGCAGAATAATAATCTCGCCGGCACCGGCATCCGCGCCGAAGCGCACCTGGGCGTTCAGATTGGAGTCATTCGGGTCGGCTGAGCCATCCGTCAGGTCGACTGCCGGATTATCGCGGTTGGCGCTGACCTCGGCGGCGACTTCACTGGCATTCGGCTCGTCGTTGGATTCGCTGCTGTGTGCGGTATCGGGCACAACGGCGATCACGCGGCAAGGATGCTCGCGGCTGGCCGAATTGGCCACCTCAAGCGCGTGCTCCAGGTTGGTGTCGTCGGTGGCGATCAGCAGCGTCAATACACGGCCGGTCGCCGATTCGCCGCGCTCCTCGTGCAGTTGCTCGATTTTGTGCGCAATCTCGCGGGTGCGAGTGTTCGGCATATCGATGATCATGGCATCCTCCAGTGGCGGCCGTCGCGTTCCAGCATCTCATCGGCCTGTGCCGGTCCCCACGTACCAGCGCGGTAGGCCTGCGGCTGGCCGAGCGTGGCCCAGAATTGTTCAATCGGATCGAGGATTTCCCAGCTCAGGTTCACCTCTTCGGTGGTCGGGAACAGAGGCGGATCGCCGAGCAGCACGTCCAGAATCAGTCGCTCATAGGCTTCCGGCGAGTTCTCGGTGAAGGAGCGGCCATAGCTGAAGTCCATGTTCACGTCACGGACCTCCATGGTGGAGCCGCCCGGCACCTTGGCGCCGAAGCGCATGGTGACGCCTTCATCGGGCTGCACGCGAATCACGATGGCGTTCTTGCCGAGTTCGCGCACGGCGGTCTGCTCGAACGGCAGGTGCGGGGCGCGCTTGAACACCACAGCGATTTCGGTCACGCGCTTGCCCAGGCGCTTGCCGCAGCGCAGGTAGAACGGCACGCCGGCCCAACGGCGGGTGTCGATGTCAAGGCGGATGGCCGCATAGGTTTCGGTGGTGCTGGAGGGGTCGATGCCCTTCTCCTCGAGGTATCCGACCACTTCGTGCGAACCCTGCCATCCCTTGGCGTACTGGCCGCGTGCGGTATTGGCGGCAAGATCCTTGGGCAGACGTACAGCGGAGAGCACCTTGGTTTTCTCGGCGGTCAGATCCTTGGCGGTGAAGCTCACCGGCTCTTCCATGGCGGTAAGGGCCATGAGCTGAAGCAGATGGTTCTGGATCACGTCTCGTGCGGCGCCGATGCCGTCGTAGTAGCCGGCGCGGCCGCCGATGCCGATGTCTTCGGCCATCGTGATCTGCACGTGATCCACATAATTGGCGTTCCAGATCGGCTCGTACATGGCGTTGGCAAAGCGCAGAGCCAGCAGGTTCTGCACGGTTTCCTTGCCGAGGTAGTGATCGATGCGGAACACGGAGTTCGGGTCGAATACTTCGGAGACCACGCTGTCGAGTTCCTTGGCGCTGGCCAAGTCATGACCGAACGGCTTCTCGATAATCACGCGGCGCCATGCACCTTCGGACGAACGAGACAGGCCGGACGCGGCCAGCTGCTTGGCCACTTGCGGGAATGCGCGCGGCGGCACCGACATGTAAAAGGCATGATTGCCGCGCGTACCGCGGTCGCGATCAAGCTCCTGCACAGTGGCGCTTAGACGCTCAAAAGCCTCGGGGTCGTCGAACGTGCCCTGCACAAAACGGATGCCGGCGGCCAGATTGCGCCAGGTCGATTCTTTGAACGGGGTGCGGCAATGTGCCTGAACCGCGGTCTTGACGAATTCGATGAACCGTTCCTGGGTCCAATCGCGGCGTGCAAAACCGGTCAGGCCGAAGCTCGGCGGCAATAGGCCACGGTTTGCCAAGTCATAAACGGCCGGCAATAGTTTCTTTTGTGCCAGATCACCCGTGACACCGAAAATAACGAGGCTGCACGGGCCGGCGATGCGGGGCAATCGGAGGTCGCGCGAGTCGCGCAGGGGATTGCTCCAGTTGGGGGATTCACTCATGATTATTAAGGGTAGTCGCCGGAGGCTATCTATCGCTAGAGGCGATATACGATGTGGGCTGCGATTTATCGCACGTTTGTGAAGTGCGGGCGGGGTAGGAGCGGGGTGAAGGCGGGAGTCCAAGCGATGGCGCGGTTCGAGATGTGCGCGTGAACGCCGTGCAGGCATATCAGCGTGCTGCCAGCATTTTTCCAGTGTTCGTGCGAGTGTTCCAAAGATTGGAATCAGGGCTTTTCCATGTCAGCCCATTGGGAGAAAATGCATATGAATTAGTAACACAGTGTCAACTTTAGATGTGAAGTAATTATTATCATGCCTCGATCAGTGTCTTCGTCGTCGTATCCTCATGAGTATTCGAGGCATGCCTCCCACGCTGCAAAGCCGCATCGCCCACATCCACAGCCATGTAAGCCTCGCCAGCTGCGCCTTGATTGGCAGGCCCTGCTGCGCTTCTTCCAGAATCTGAGTGAGCGGTTGCCGCAACGTCATCACGGCAAGGTCAAGATACTTAAAGGTTCCGTATACACACGGCGTCGCATTGTGGTGGGCTGCTTGGGCGTGCTGCTGTTGGTCGAATTGTTCCAGCTGTTCTGGCCGTCCGACAAATTCTTCCCGCTTGCCACACTTGACGGTCATGCCGTGGGTGGGCAGAGTTCGCAGCAGGCTGCTGAGACGCTTAACGCCGCAACATTGAAACGCACAGTAAAGCTGACCGATAAAACCACAGGCACTACGGTGTCGCTTACTGCCAAGCAGGCCGGCATCACGGTGGATTACACGGACCGGGCCAAGGCGGCGGCCAAGCATTCCGTGGTCAAGCGCATTGTTCCGTTCTCCTGGCTGTTCGTGCACAGCACCACATCCGATTCCCTGCCCGATGCGCTGGGAACGTCCGACAAGCAGGCGCATGAGGATATGCGCAATGCTTCGGTGCAAGGAACAAAGGGCGAGCTCAAGATAGTCAGCGCGGCACCCGGCTACACCTTTACTCCTGCGGATATTCGTTCTGCCGCTGGATCGAGTTTTTCCAGCAGCGCTACCGGCGACTTGGCCGCGGCAACCATCGAGATGGGCATCGTGAGCCCCACAGTCTCTGACGACACCGCCGAGCAACTGCTTGACACTTTGAATAAGGCGCTGAGCAAGGATGTCACGTTCACCTATGAAGACGGCACATGGACAGTGCCGGCCAAGAAAATCATCAATACTGTCAGTACGACAGTGAATGCGCAAGACGACACCAAGCTGGACGTTACCATCAGCGAATCCAAATTAATGCGGCAGCTCAAATCCAAAGAAATCGCTCTCAAGGTGGCAAAGAAAGCCGCTGGTGCCGGTGTCGTACCTGCGACGATTGCGGTGAAAGGAAACGCCTATCAAGTCATAGACGCGAGTGCCACGGCGGCATCGCTGTCAGGCATGCTGGCCAGCGGGCAGAATGTGCCGGTTGCCGTTTCAACCAAGGACTTCAGCAACGTTGAGTTGTATGAAGGTCTGCCCGCCAGCGGCACCATTGAGGAAAAGCTCCAGCAATTGTTCGGCGATGCCGATTATGAGGTCGCCGTCTACGACCTGAAAACCGGCAAATCCAAGATCCAGATTGACGCGGATACCGCGATGGCCTCTGCCAGCACATACAAGCTGTTCATCGCTTATTCGATGATCCATGCTGTGGAAACCGGCCAAGTCACGTGGGATAGCGCGCTCAATGGCATGACGCTGAGTTCCTGCATGGCCACAATGATCATTAATTCTGACAACAGCTGCCCGGAAGCGTGGCTGGCCCGTTACGGCTTCAGTACTGTCACCCAACAGGCGCATGATATCGGAGCCGCCAACACCAACTTCGTGCCGTACGACATGACCACCACCGCCAACGATTTGGCCACAGTGCTCAAGGGCTTCTACAGCAACTCGATTGCCTCTCCGGATTCCACGGACCAGCTGTTCTCACTGATGGAAACGCAGGTGTACCGCGAAGGTATTCCTGCGGGCATAGGCTCGGACGGCGTGGTGCAGGACAAGGTCGGCTTCATGGACGGTTTGCTACACGATGCCGCAATCGTGCGCTCCGATAAAGGCGACTACGCGATGGTCATTATGACCGACGGCTCGAGTTGGAACAAAATCGCCCAAGCCAGTCTGCTGATTTACGAGTCTTTGTGAGTTCTGAAGGCCTGCGGCTGCTGCTGGTTTTCGCAACGCCGTAGTTGAAATATCCCAAGACGGTGTGTAGTTTAGTAGAGTTGCCCCTCTAGCTCAACGGTTAGAGCAGCGTCCTTTTAAGTCGTGGGTTGTGGGTTCGAATCCCACGGGGGGCACGAGTGAATCCTTGGAATCGCAATGGTTCCAAGGATTTTTGGTTCGACCAGCCCGGCTCCTAGAGTGGTACTCCATGTCATGCACCACGATTCTTGTCGGCAAAAACGCCAGCTACGACGGTTCCACCATCATCGCCCGCGACGACGATTCAGGCTCCGGCCGTTACGATCCCAAGCGTTTCGTCGCCGTCGCCCCTGAAGACCAGCCGCGCCACTACCGCAGTGTGCTCAGTCACGTCGAAATCGACCTGCCGGACAATCCCTGCCGTTACACCATCGCTCCCAATGTGCTGAACAATCGTGGTGTGCTGGCCGAGGCCGGTGCCAATGAACACAATGTGGCAATGAGCGCCACCGAAACCATCGCCGTCAACGAGCGCGTGCTTGGAGCGGACCCGATGGTCGAGCTCAAGCCGGCCGTTAGCGAGCCCAACAGCCCCGATTATCAAGCCGAACAGCCGGGCGGCATCGGCGAAGAGGACATCATCACTCTCGTGCTGCCATATGTCGCCACCGCTCGTGAAGGCGTCGCTCGGTTGGGCGAGCTGCTTGAAACTTATGGCACCTACGAATCGAACGGCGTAATCATTTCTGACGTAGACGAGATTTGGTACGTCGAAACTATCGGCGGCCACCATTGGATCGCCCGCCGCGTGCCCGATGATTGCTACGCCACCATCCCCAACCAGCTCGGTATCGATGATTTCGACCTCGCGGATGCATTCGGCGAACGGCGTGAATACATGTGCAGCGCCGACCTGCGCGAGTTCATGGCGGTGCATCACCTCGACCGCACGATGGGTGCGATGTCGGGCCGTTTCAACCCGCGTAAGGCCTTCGGCGCCGCCACTGCCAAAGACCATATTTACAACACGCCTCGCGCTTGGTACATGCAGCGTCATCTCAACCCGAGCGAGGACTGGGATTCGCCGTCCGCCCGCTATACGCCTGAATCTGATGACATTCCGTGGTGTCGCGTACCGGAAGACAAGGTGAGCCTTGAGGACGTCGATTTCCTGCTGTCCTCACACTTCGAAGGCACGCCATACGACCCGTATGGTACGACCGGTACGCCGGAATCGCGCCACCGGTACCGTCCGATTGGTGTGAACCGCACCGGCCATATGGTGGCGATTCAGATTCGTCCGTATGTGTCGGCTGCCAATCGCACGGTGATGTGGGTGTCGTTCGGTTCCGGCCCGTTCACTGCTGCTGCGCCGTTCTACGCAAACGTCAACGATACGCCTGCCTACCTGCGTGACACCACGCCCGAAGTCTCCACTGGCAACCTGTATTGGACGAACCGCCTGATCGCCGTTGTGGCCGACGCGCACTGGTATGAGACGAACCGGTTCATCGAGGGCTATGCCGAGGGTGTGCGCGCGTTCGGTCACCAGCTTGTCGAACGTACGGATGCTTCGTTGGCCGCTGGCGGTGAGGTCGCGCACGATGTGCCGACCGTGTTGGAGCAGGCCAACGACGACATGGCCGACTACCTGCGCGAACACACGACCAAGCTGCTGAATGACGTGCTGTACACCTCCAGCAACTTGATGCACAACAGTTTCGCAATGTCCGACCGCTGGGCCGAGTAGCAAAACATCGGTTGGTAATAGTTATGCCCCCTGCTTGGCGTGTCAGCGGGGGCAAGCCTTGGCCTAGTTGAAGCCGACGATCCGCTCGGCGATGAGATAGCCGTTGCGCACGATCCAACGGCCGGGTTTGCCGGGCAAATTGAGCGCGCGGGACATCAGTTTGGCGCGTACATCCTTGCCGATGGCCGGTGAATAGGCGTCAATCGCGTCCCACAGCTCGGTTTTCTTAACATAATTGGCCGGATCGCGCGAAAGGATCAGGAACGCCGAGGTCACGCATGACTCGATTGCCAGGAAGTGAATCATGTACCGGTACAGGCCTTCCGGCACTGTGCCGCGTTCGGGCGTGGCCTCGGTCATCAACCGGTTGACGAGCCGCAGCTGGTCCACGCGGCGAATCATCACGTCGGTCTGCACGCTCTGGCCCTCACGCCCGATGAAGTAGTGATAGAACGGCACATCGAGATACTGGATGCGCTTCACCCACGGGAACGGCTGGTACGAGTAATAGAAATCGACGTAGAACGTGTGCTCGGGCAACTGCAGCCCGGAATCGCGCACCACCTGCGTGCGGAAAGTGAGCACATGCATGATGATGTACTGAGCCAGGCCGAACTTGCCCAGATCATCCCAGCCGAGCACGCGGCCGGTCTCCATCACATGACGGAAGTTCACCACGATCTTGTGGCGCTTGGTCACTTTGTCATACACATAGTTGGTCACCAGCATGTCGATCGGCTCGCTGGCCTCACGTTGCGCGCGCAACGTGGCCAGAACCGTGTCGATGGCCTGCGGGTCGACCCAATCGTCCGCATCCACCACCTTGACATACATGCCTGTCGCCGCCGCGATACCGGTGTTCACCGCGCCGCCGTGACCCTTGTTCTCCTGATGAATCGCCCGCACGACGCCTGGATTGGTGCGTTCCAGCTTACGCGCGTACTCCAGCGTGCCGTCTTTCGAACCGTCGTCCACAATCAGCACTTCGAGGTCGCGGGTGTCGCTCGCCGAAAGCAGCGAGTTCACGCAACGGTCGAGATAGGACTCCATATTGTATGCGGGGATTACAAAGGTGAGCGTCTTTGCCGTGTTGGTCATGAAAGCCTTACGTCCTCACATATTTAGTCGTTCTGTTCAGTTTCCTGTTCAAACCGTAGCACTTCGGCTTCCGGCTCGGCAGAGTGTTGCGCAACCTGCTTCCCTGAACTCACATTCTGCAACCCTGAATCTTCCCTGAGCGTGTGGTCGAGGTCCGTCTGCTTTAAGGGCGATGATGCCTCGCCGTCCGGGACCGGTGTTTCGGCATCGATCCCGCGTTTGGCCCGGCGCTCGGCCTCCTTCCGGGCCTTGACGCCTTCAAACAACAGCTGCGGCTTGGAATCGAGCCGGCTCAGGCCATGCCATGCCAGGTCCACGATGTACGCGGCCAGCTGCTCCTTGCTCACCTTGGGCCGGTCGGCCCAGTACTGGCCGGTGAACACGGTCATGCCCACCAGCATCTGTGCGTAGTATGGCACGCCCTTAACGGAGAGCTTCTGCCGTTTGAATGTTTCGGAAAGAATATCTTCAACGCGCACGGCGATATCGCCCAACAGCGAGCTGAACGAGCCGGACGGATCGGTGCTGGGCGAGTCGCGTACCAGCACCTGGAATCCTTCGGCGTTCTCTTCGATATAGGTGAGCAATGCCAGTGCCGTACGTTCCACAATCTGGCGCGGATTTACGGTCGGGTCATCCAATGCGGCTTCCAGCACACTGGTCAGCGCTCGCATCTCACGATCCACGATTACGGCGTACAGGCCTTCCTTGCCGCCGAAGTGCTCGTACACAATCGGTTTGGACACCTTGGCGTGTGCCGCAATCTCCTCGACGCTCACTGCCTCGAAGCCTTTGGCGGCAAATAATGCCCGCCCGATTTCAATCAGCTGTTCGCGCCGCTGCAGCGATGTCATGCGTGAAGAATGTGCCATAAAACTCCAGCTTAGTCGGCGGCTGGAATCGGCGGGGATTCCGTCTGCGGGCTAGACTTGGCAGATATGGATATGAATACTGTGCTCGCCATTGCTGGCGTGATTGTGGTGGCGATTGTCGTAATCGCCCTGAGTGTGTGGCTGGGCAAGTCCCGCAAGCGCGATTTGGATCGTGCGATGGGCAAGACTGCTCCCGATGATAAGCGCACCCGCGATGCCAAGGCCGCTGCCGATGCGCGACTGACAGCGGAAGCTGAGGCTGCCAAAGAGAGCGAGAAAGCCGGAGGTGCTGCGGCCGGTACCGCTGCGACGGGCAAGTCCGCTGCGGACGCCGAATCCGTTAGCCCTGCTGCCAAGCCGGCTGCGGCCGAGTCCACACCCGAACCCGCCAAGACGGAAACTCCGGAATCAGTCGGCTCCCGCCTGACCCGGCTCAAGGCCAAGCTCGCCAAATCCGGCAATCCCTTTGGCAAAGCGCTGTTCGACATTTTGGCCAAGGACAACCTGTCTGAGTCTGATTGGGAGGATGTCGAAGACACACTGCTGCTGGCGGACGTCGGCGCCGAGGCCTCCGCGCAACTGGTCGACGATCTGAAAACCGATGCCCGCATCACGGGTAAGGCCGACCCCGCCGAGGTGCGAGCCACGTTGAAGGACAAGTTGCTTGACCTGGTTGGCCGTGACACGGATCGTCGCCTCAATGTTGAGAAGCCGGGTGCCAACAAGCCCGGTGTCATCATCATGGTCGGTGTTAATGGCACTGGTAAAACCACCACGGCTGGCAAGTTGGCACGACTGTTCGTATCTGAAGACAAGCAGGTTATCATGGGCGCCGCCGACACCTTCCGTGCCGCTGCCGCCGATCAGCTTGAGACATGGGGCGCGCGCGTCAACGTACCGGTAGTCCGCGCCGACAAGGACGGCGCCGATCCGGCGTCCGTCGCATTCGAGGCCAGTGCCAAGGCCAAGGAAGCGAACGCGGACGTGCTCATCATCGACACTGCAGGTCGACTGCAGAACAAGTCGAACCTGATGGACGAGCTCGGCAAAATCCGTCGCGTCACTGAGAAGAACCTGCCGGTGGACGAGGTGCTGCTTGTGCTTGATGCCACCACCGGTCAGAACGGTATGGCCCAGGCCAAGGTGTTCGCTGAAGCCATCGGTATCACCGGTGTGGTGCTTTCCAAGCTTGACGGTTCCGCCAAGGGCGGCATTGTGATCAGCGTGCAGAAGGAGCTCGGCGTGCCGGTCAAGCTTGTGGGTCTTGGCGAGGGCCCGGACGATCTGGCGCCGTTCGATCCCGAAGGCTTCGTAGACGGCATTCTTGCGTAAGCCAACGTCCACGTTGTGAGAGCGCAAAACGCGCGACTTACCTATAAACCAAGCCCCGAATCATGCTCGAAACATGGTCGGGGCTTCGTCATATCCGTTGGAATCGCGCCAAAATTTCCCCGAGCGGTCGCACGTACGCTTCCAGCCACGCTTAACAATCGCGTAACTTGTCGTAACGAAACCAAAACGCGACCGGCTTTAACTGACGAACTGTTAGCCCCCATAAGGGGGACGGCATTGTAGAGACAAAGTCGACGCCGGCTGCGCAAAGCCCCCGGTGCCCTGAACGAAAGAGAGGGAGGTAGACATGGGAGCGATTGATTCCGGCAACACCGCATGGATCCTGACATCCGCGTCCTTGGTTTTCCTCATGACGCCTGGTGTGGCGTTCTTCTACGGCGGTATGGTTCGTGCTAAGGCCGTCCTGAACATGCTGATGCTTGAGGCGGCTGCCTTGTCAGTCACCATGATTATCTGGACCCTGTGGGGTTGGTCGATTGCTTACGCCGGTTCCGACATCGGCGGCATCTTCGGCGATCCGGCCAGCGGCTTCCTGCTGAAGGACTCCATGGTGGCTCAGGATGGCGTGTTTACCGCCACCGGTCTGAACGGCAACAACTACCCGGTTTCCGTGGACGTTGCCTTCCAGGTCGCTTTCGCGATGATTACCGTCGGCCTGATCTGCGGCGCCATCGCCGAGCGTGTGAAGTACAGCACCTGGATGATCTTCGTGGCGCTGTGGGTCACTTTCGACTACGCTCCGATGGCCCACATGGTCTGGAACGGCGGTCTGCTGTCTGCTGACGGCGCCATCTCCAAGGCCATCGGCGCCGCCGCCCACGATTTCGCAGGTGGTACGGTCGTCCACATCAACGCCGCAGTTGCCGCCCTGATTATCGTGCTCATCATCGGCAAGCGTAAGGGCTTCGGCACTCAGCCGTTCCGTCCGCACAACGTGCCGTTCGTGATGCTCGGTGCCTTCCTGCTGTGGTTCGGCTGGTTCGGCTTCAACGCCGGTTCCGCCTTCGCCGCCAACGGCACGGCTGGTTATGCTTGGGTTTCCACTTCCGCTGCTACCGCCGCCGCAATGCTTTCGTGGGGCTTCACCGAGAAGATTCGTTCCGGTCACTACACCGCTATGGGTGCCGCCTCGGGTATGGTCGCCGGTTTGGTTGCCATCACCCCGGCCGCCGATGTGGTTTCCCCGCTGTGGGCCATCGTGATGGGCGCCATCGCTGGTGTTCTGACCTGCCTGGCCTGCGGTCTCAAGTTCAAGTTCGGTTACGATGACTCCCTCGACGTCGTCGGCGTGCATGGCGTTGGTGGTTTCACCGGCACTATCCTCATCGGCTTCTTCGGTGAAGGCACTGGTCTGCTGGCTGGTGGCGACTGGAAGCAGCTCGTCGTTCAGCTGGTCATCGCTCTCGTCGCCATCCTCTACTCCGCAGTGATCACCGCGATCATCGCCTTCGCTCTGGAGAAGACCATCGGCTGGCGCGTCACCGAAGCCCAGGAAGTCGGCGGCATCGACCTTGCCGACCAGGGTGAACGTGCTTACGATTTTGCTGGTACTGCCAGCTCCGTTCTCAAGGAGGTGAAGTGAAATGAAGCTGATCACCGCTATCATTCAGCCTCATAAGCTCGATGACGTCAAGGAGGCCCTCGCGGCCGCCGGTGTGCACGGTCTGACCGTGTCCGAGGCTAACGGCTACGGCCGTCAGCGCGGTCACACTGAGGTCTACCGTGGCGCCGAATACACCGTGGATTTGATTCCGAAGATTCGCATTGAGGTGCTGGCCGATGACGCCGACGCCGAGACGCTGGTCGGTGTGATCGTTAAGTCCGCTGGCTCCGGCACCATCGGAGACGGCAAGGTGTGGGTCGCTCCGCTTGACTCCGTGACCCGCGTGCGTACCGGCGAGACCGGTTCCGCCGCAATCTGATAAGGCGTCCGTTCCCCGGAGAGAGGTTCGGGCTATCAAATAGACAGATCCCCGCACGCTGCCGTATGGCCGTGCGGGGATTTTTGTGGTGGTTGGGATACTTGGGCTTCAAGGGGCTGATTCATCCCGTTCCGGAGGTCTACTTCCGTTTCAAGGGGCTGTTGGTGAAGTATCCGCGCTCTGAAAATGGCGGAATGACGTAGAGCTCGATCTCCGAATAAGCTGTATACGAATTGGTGGCAGCCCCTTGAAGCGGAGATAGACCTCCGGGAAACGACAAATCAGCCCCTTGAAACGCGAAATGACATAATCATCGATGAAAGATGGAGCGATGGCGTCAGCAGTAGATGGCTTGAAGCAACGATTCATGGATATGAGCCAGCCGGATGACGCTGGCATCTACCGGAATGGTTCAGCCAAGCGTAAGGCCCGCACGGAATTGGCCATGCAATGCCTCACCGAGTTATGGCAAGAAGCCTGCAAAGGTGTTTCATTCAGCGTGCCCGATTCCGGTATCGGCTTCGCTGCGGTCGGTTCCCTCGCCCGAGGGCAGCTCGGCCCCAGCTCGGACCTTGACCTGGTCATCCTCTATGAGCCCCGCGCCCTCAACGACCAGCAACTCAATGAACTGGCCAATAAACTTTGGTACCCCCTGTGGGATAGCGGCTTGGACCTCGACCATTCGATTCGCACCCGCGCCCAGTGCGAGGAGGTCACTGATCACGACCTGCCCGCCGCCATGGGGTGGCTTGATGTCAAACCTATCGCCGGAGACACGGAACTGATACAGACCACTGCCACCTCCATCTTGGAACGATGGCGCAAAGCCGCGCGCAAGAGGCTGCCCGAGCTGCTCGACTCGGCTAAATCTCGACTGGACGAGTTCGGCCGTCTTCAATACATCAATCAGCCCGATATCAAAGAGGCCCGCGGAGGCTTGCGTGATTCGGTGCTGGTCTCCGCGCTTGCCGCTTCATGGCTGGCCGACCGCCCGCATGGCATCTACGATGATGCCGTTGAACGCTTGCTTGACGTTCGCGATTGCATTCATCTGGCGGCCGGGAAAGACACCAATCTGCTGCTTACGCCGTATCAGGCCAAGGTGGCTGCCATGTTGGGCCTTGCCGATCCGACGTGGCCGGAGAACGAGCGTGCCGCCTATTCCATTGACGATCTGCAGACGCTGCTCGCCCGCATAGGCCGGCGCATTTCCTTTTCGCTGGATTCCACCGCTTCGCGTGCCGAACATTCGCTCACCCATGAAAAGCCGCGATTCGCGTTCTTCCAGATGTTTTCGCAGCGCGCAGGCGGCAGACGCGAGGCCCCGCAATTCGATGTGGTGGCTCCCGGTGTGGCCAAACATGAGGGCGAACTGGTGTTGGCCCCCGGCGTCGATCCTGCCAAGAATGCGACATTGGCGCTGCGCGCGGCTGTGGCGTCCGGAGAATTTGGGCTGCCCATCAACCCGTCCACACTCGTCAACCTCAAAAACTGTCCGATTCATGACAACCAATGGGATGATGAGTCGCGCGAACTGTTCGTCCGGCTGCTGGCCTGTGGGCCTGAGTTGTTGGATGTGTGGGAGAGCATTGACTTTGCGGATATTCCCGGCCGGTGGATGCCCGAATGGCTCGGCATCCGCAATCGTCCGTCCGCTTCGGCCGCCCACCGGTACACCACCGACCGGCATATGGTGGAGGTCGCGTCGCGGCTGACCCGCGAGACGCCGTCCGGCGGCCGATATGACGACGACCATTTCAAGGCATTGCTTCTGGCGGGCATCACCCACGATATCGGCAAGCGAGCATTCGTGCGCGATCATGCCGCCGAAGGAGCTCGCCATGTACCGGTGATTCTCAAACGTATGGGGTATGCGTCGGAGATTATCGATTGGGTCACCGTGCTGGTACGTGAGCATCTGACACTATCCGAATATGCCACAGGCAAGGATCCCAACGACCCGGCCGTGGCTGAGGAACTGGCCGACCGTCTGCACCATAACAAGCTCTTGCTTGATATGCTGTTCGATCTGACCCGTGCTGATGGCTCGTCGTTGGGTGCCACCGCCGGCGAGAGCATCACCAAACAATACGGCTGGTCCAAGTGGCGTGAACAGATTGTGCATGGCATGTACGCAGCCGTGCGCGCCGCGATGTAGCAATCCAAGTCCCCTCTGACGAGAGGACTCCCGGCGCAGCCGGGTGGGGGAGAGAAGTACGGCCGTGATTGTTGTGAACTACTTCATCCAGACGTCCGACCGCACGCGCAGTCCGTTGAACAGGCCTCGTCCGCCCATCAGCACCACGTTGAACGCTGCCCAAAGCATCGCGGTCCGTGACAGATCGTCAGGCATTATCGGTGTCACGATACTGGCCAACACCAGTATCAGGGCAATATAGACCACAGCAGTCAATGTGCAGGTGCCGGCCAGATAGCGGTAATCGCGCGCACCAATCAGAATGCCGTCAATCGCCATCATCCAGCCTTGTAAGGGGAAGAACACGCCCATAGCCACCATGCCAACGGCAATCAGTATCTGAACATGCGGCGTGGGGGAGAACAGGCGTCCGGCAAATAGTCCGACTATTGCAAAGACCACACCGATGATTGCGCCGGCCACCAGTCCTGCACGCCCGGTTGCTCGGGTCAATTGACGGGCTCGGCTTACGCTGCCCGCACCCAATGCGGTGGCCACAAGCGTTTGCCCGGCAATACCCACTGAATCCAGCATGTTCATCGCGAAATTCCAAGAGGAGTTCACCGCTTGAAAACCGGCGAGCACAGAGGTACCCATGCGCGCCGCGCAGGCGACGGTAGCCACCATCGCCGCGCGAACCGCCAGCGTGCGGATGAACAATGGTAGTCCGTCGCCGCCTGCTGCAGCGATGCCGGCAATCCGCGGTCTGAGGCTCGCTCCGTCCGCGCGCGCCCAGAGAATGGCCGGCGCGACCAGAAACAGTCCCATATACCATTGCGCTATCAGGGTCGCTATGCCCGAGCCGGCAATACCCCAGTGCAGCACGATTACGAACAGCACATCAAGTACCGCGTTCATTACGGCGCCACTCACCGCCGCAATCAGGGTGATGCGCACTTTCTGCAATCCGCGGAAGATGCCGTTCGCTGCGTATACCAGCAGCATGCCAGGAGCACCCAGCACAATGGCGCGTGTATAGGCGACCGCCTGGTCCAAAACAGCACCTTTCCCGCCCAGCGCCTGGCATAACGGCTCGGCTCCGGCGAATAGGCCAAGACTCAGCACGATGCCGATGCCCAAAGCCAGCCAAAGTCCGTCGATGCCGGCCTGCAAGCCCTCGCGGCGGTGCCCCGCACCGAGCAGATGCGCCACTTGGGCTGTGGTCGAGTAGGCCAGAAAAACGCATAGCCCAACGGCGGTCAGAATGATGGTGGAACCGATGGAAAGACCCGCAAGCGCCGTGTCTCCAATATGGCCAACGATGGCCGTGTCGATAAGCACAAAGGTTGGCTCGGCGATGAGCTGCCCAAACGTAGGCAATGCCAGCGCGATGATGCGGCGATTGACGGTTCGGCTATTGCCGTCGGCGGAGGGAGGATCTATGTGCACGCTCACACGCATACCATGCATTGTTTCATCGCGCAAGCAGCTTTAAGGACTACATCAAGTTATCCCCCCCCCTTGTCCACCAAGTTATCCCCCATGTGTGGATAACTCAGTGGATTATCCCCAAAGTTATCCCCCAAATGTGGATAACTTTTTTCTCTATCCACATTTCAGCTTCCGCGTGTTGCCGCGATGTCTCATTGATGAATAACTGCTGAATTGATTGTGCATAAAAACGCATAAGCACATACCAATATGTAAGTCATCGCATCTTCCCTTTTTGCGGTGGCGAAATACGGAGTGGAGGCTTCTAGGGGCGGTATCTTCTGGCGCTCGCATATTCACGTAATTACTTCGTTACCGTACGATATCTTCCGTCGGGCGCTGCTCTCTCTATACTTGGTGGCTATGGCAGAAGGAAACGACACTTCATATCAAGGCGGTTACTCGGGCGGCGCCAGCTATCAGGGCGGCGCCGATCGTGGCAGCCGTAGCGGGGCATCCGGGGCGACAGCTGCTGGCGACCCGATTTTTGACCGCGTGCCGCCGCATGACGACGACGCGGAAATGGCCGTGCTCGGCGGCATGCTGATGAGCAAGGATGCCATCGGCGAGGTGTCGCAGACCATCGACGTGACCGACTTCTACCAGCCGAAGCATCAGACGATATATAACGCCATCATTGATCTGTTCTCCGCCAGCCAGCCGGTGGATGTGGTGCTTGTGGCCAACCAGCTGCTTGCCGATGGCAATCTTGAGAAAGTTGGCGGCGCGGATTATCTGCATAGTCTGGTGGCCTCCGTCCCTACCGCTGCTAACGCCATGTATTACGCCGAAATCGTCCACCAAAGGGCGATTCTGCGTAACGTGATTGCTGCCGGCACCAAGATTGCACAGCTCGGCTACTCTGCCGAAGGCTCACAGGCCGAGGATGTGGTCAATCTTGCCCAGTCCGAAATCTATGAGATGTCCATGGGCAAGGTCCGTCAGGACTACGCCGCCATCGGCCCGGTGGTGCATGACGCGCTCGACCAGTTGGACAAACTGCAGAACGGTCTGGTCCAGAAGGGCGTGCCGACCGGCTTCCGAGACATCGATGACGTAACCCAAGGTCTGCAGCCCGGACAGATGATCGTCGTCGCAGGACGTCCGGCCATGGGCAAGTCCACGCTTGGCATCGACTTCGCCCGTGCCGCAGCTCTGCATCACAACATGACTTCCGTGGTATTCAGCCTCGAGATGAGCAAGGTGGAGCTTGCTCAGCGCATTATCTCCGCCGAGACCAATATTCCGATGGCCGCCTTGCGTCGCGCGGACGATATCACGCCCGAACGCTGGAACACGTTGAACAATTTCTGGAACAAGATGCAAAACGCGCCGTTCTTCATTGACGACAGCCCGAACATGAGCCTCATGGAGATCCGTGCGAAGTGCCGCCGACTCAAGCAGACCAATGACTTGAAGCTCGTGGTCATCGACTACCTGCAGCTCATGACCTCGGGTAAAGCCGTGGAATCCCGCCAGCAGGAGGTTTCCGAATTTTCCCGTGCCCTGAAGCTCTTGGCCAAGGAACTCGAAGTGCCGGTTGTGGCCTTGTCCCAGCTGAACCGTGGCCCGGAAATGCGTAACGACAAGAAGCCGCAGCTCTCCGATTTGCGTGAATCCGGTTCGATCGAACAGGACGCCGACGTGGTGTTCCTGGTGCACCGCCCGGACTTCTATGACAAGGAAGACCGTCCCGGTGAGGCCGACATCATCATGGCCAAGCACCGTAACGGTCCGACCGAGACCTTCCACCTCGCCTTCCTCGGCGCCACGTCCAAGTTCAAGGACATGCCGCAGGATTACAACGCCAATCAGGGGGTGTGATCATGTTTGCCACCGTGGCTGTAGGCCGATTGATTCGCTTCGCTTCCCGCATCACCAAACATGGTGGTTCGGCGTTGCCAGGCAAGGTCGTGGAGAAAATCGACCCCGGATTCTTGTCTCGCACACTGGATCAGCTGCCGCTCGGCGTGGTACTGGTTTCTGGCACGAACGGCAAGACCACCACCACCCGCATGGTCGCTTCGATGCTTTCTGATTTGGGATTGAAGGTATTCACCAATCCCACCGGCTCGAACTTCGTGCGTGGCGTGGTCTCCGCGTTGCTCACCGAGGTGAATCTTGCCGGCAAACTGGACGCCGACATCGCCGTGCTGGAATTGGATGAGGCGTATGCCGTGCATTTCGTGAAGCAGGTCAAGCCCCGTTATGCCCTATTGCTCAACGTGATGCGCGACCAGCTTGACCGCTTCGGCGAAATCGACACGACTGCCCACCTGTTAAGCCATGTGGCTGAAGCTACCACCGGAACCGTGGTGCTCAACCGCGAGGATCCGCGTATTGCAGCGCTCGCTGCCAAAGTGCCGGCCGGCACTGCGGTGCGCTACTTCGGTCTTACGGACGATTTGAAGCACTTCTTCCCGTCCGATGACGATATGGCCACGACGGTAAGTGCGGAAACGACAACCACCCCCAGTCCGACTGTGTCGGACAGCCCCCGCCAGCGGGGGCGGGAAGATGGCTTCCCGCCGGCGGGAGGTGGCGCGTCAGCGCCGGAGGGTGGTCAGCATGACCTTCCCGCCGATGTGACCCTCACCGCGGTTGGTGACCACCATGCCACCTTCCACATGGACGGCCAAGACTACGCCACCGATGTCAAACTCGAAGGCGTCTACAACCTCTACAACGCCGCAGCCGCACTGGCTGTGGCCCGTGCGGTAATGCAAGACAACACTGCTGCCGCCAAAACCGTAGCCTCAACCAATGCCTGTGCCGTATCCGCAGACGATCTCATCGCCGCGGTTTCCCGCGTCACCCCGGCATTCGGGCGCGGCGAGGTCATCGATGTGAACGGGTCCCCGGTCGAGCTACTGCTGGTCAAAAATCCAATGGGCTTCCGTCTCTCGCTGGCCAGCTTCAGTCCGGCCGGCGCGGACACCATGATCGCCATCAACGACGAATATGCGGACGGACGCGACATGAGCTGGCTGTGGGATGTGGACTTTACCTCACTGCGCGAGTCCGGTGTAAACATGGTCTCCGGCGTGCGCGCTTGGGATATGGCATTGCGACTGGGCTACGACCAAGTGCCGGTCGCCAATACGAACACCGACCTCGAGCAGGCGGTCACCGCATTCGTGAACACCAACCCCGGCAAACGCAAACACATCTACTGCACGTACACCGCCATGCTCAAGACCCGAGCAGTGCTGGGCCGCATCACCGAAGTGCGAGACGCAGGCGTAGGCAAGTAACCACCCTCCGGCGCTTCGCGCCACCTCCCGCCAGCGGGAGAGCAGAAATAGCCCGGATCGGGAACTCTCCACTTCCCACCGGCGGGGATATCGACAAGGAGAACGTGACATGAGCAAGATAATCGACATCATGTCCCTGTACCCGAAGGACATGAACATCTACGGTGACTCGGGCAATGTGCTGACTGTCAGACGTCGACTGAGCCTGTACGGTTATGAGCCGGTTATTCACCAATACAATCAGGGTGATGACTGGCCGGAACATGTCGATCTCATTCTGGGCGGTGGTGGTCAGGACACCGGTCAAAAGAAGATTATTGATGACTTCTACATGCGTGCCGACCTGCTGCGCTCGCTGGCCGCAGACGGTACCCCTATGCTTATGATTTGCGGCCTGTACCAGCTGTTCGGCGAATACTTCGAAACCGTGGACGGTACCCGACTGGACGGCATCGGCGTCATCGGTGCCTACACCGTAGGCCAGGACGTGCGCATGATTGGCAATCTGGTTGAGCACTCTGATCAATTCGGCGATGTGATTGGTTACGAAAACCACTCCGGCCAGACATTCCTGCGCGACGGCGTACAGCCGCTCGGCACGGTCGATCAGGATGGCCGTGGCAACAACGGCGAAGACCATACCGAGGGCGCGCGCGTGCACAACGTGATTGGCACCTACATGCACGGCTCGTTGCTGCCTAAAAACCCCGCCATCAGCGATTTCCTTATCGAAACCGCCGTGACTCGTCGTTACGGTACGTTCGATACGTCCGATCAGACCCCCGAACAGGCCAAGGAACTCGCCCGGCTCGATCAAGTGGCCACCAACGCGCGCAAGGCTGCCGCCGAACGTCCTCGGTGAATTCTCGGTGAGGCCTCAGTAAGTACCAATCAGCGAAAAACCAGCCGAAATCAGTCTGAGGGTCTAGTACATTGCCCTGCTGTTTGCGCTAGGCTTGGTGGTACGAGACATGGCACCAGGCCATGTCGGACCTCGAAGGAGGGGTATCATGGCTGATTTTGATTTGGGCGATGGCCTGCGCAAGGTCCTGCTGGCGGGCATCGGTGCCCTTGCCACCGGATACGAGAAGAGCAGCGAGCTTGTCGATGAGCTCGTCAAGAAGGGCGAGATCACCGTTGAGCAGGGCAAGGCCCTGAACACCGAGCTCAAGCGCAAGGTGAGCGAGACGGTGGATGACGCCAAGAAGGCCGCCGCCGAAGCCGGCGACAAAGCTGCTGCCGCAGCCGACACCAGTGCCGCCGACAAGCCCGCTGACGAGGGCAAGGCCGAGTGACCAAGCCCACACGCACTACGCCGGAATCAGAGTCGACCCCGCTTTCCAGCAGGGTCGACCCTATTCTGACGCCTGCGAAAGCCGAACGTGAGGCGGCGGCGAACCGGTCCGTTGACACGTCGGACACGCTCAAGCAGACCGTTACCAAGGCGACTCCGAGCGTATCCGACGAAACGCTGGCACTGTTCGGACGCAGGAACGATTTCGCCACGCGCTACCATCTGACGCGCCGTGGCAAGATCAAACGACTGGGGCAGATCACCAGAATCGTCGAGCAATTTGACGTGCTGCACGGCCTGACTCCGGTCAAAATGCGCCTCATGTTCGAGGCGCTCGGCCCCACGTTCGTCAAAGTGGGCCAGATTCTGTCGATGCGCTCCGAGATTCTGCCGCAAAGCTTCTGCGACGAACTCGCCAAACTGCGCGCCGACGCCGACCCAATGCCGTATTCCACGGTGTTGGATGTGCTTGCCGCCGAATATGGGCGTCCCGCCGACGAGGTGTTCGCGCATATCGACCCCAAGCCGTTGGGCTCTGCTTCACTGGCGCAAGTGCATCGCGCCACGCTGAAAACCGGCGAAGATGTGGCCATTAAAGTGCAGCGCCCGGGTGTGCGCGAAATCATGGCCCAGGACGTCTCCATCATGCGCTCCATAGCCAAGGCCGCCACTAAGGTGATTCGCACCTCACAGATCGTGGACCTGAAGGGCGTGGTCGAGGAGCTGTGGGACACCTTCGAATCGGAGACCGACTTTCTGATCGAGGCCCGCAATCTCGCCGAATTCAAGCGCTTCTCCGTCCGATTCAAATACATGGACTGCCCGACGGTGTACGCCGAACTGTGCACCGAGCATGTGGTGGTCATGGAGTACATCGACGGCATCTCCGTCTCCCACCCGGGCCAGCTCATCGACGCCGGTTATGACTTGAAGGAGATCGGCACCAAGCTCGTCGACAATTACGCCACACAGATTCTCGACGACGGCTTCTTCCACGCCGACCCACATCCCGGCAATATCCTCATCCGGGGCGGCCAGATTGTACTTATCGACCTCGGTATGACCGGTCGGCTCGACCAGCGCACCCGTACAGTCCTCAAAGAAATGATTTTCGCCGTCGCCAAACAGGATTCGCCCGCTCTGGCCGAGGGGCTGCTGCGATTCGCCGGCACCGAGGCCGATCCGGAGGACTATCCCGCGCTGTTGGCCGATTTGGACGTGATCGTCAAGGAATTCGGCACCGTGGATTTGGCCGAACTGGACATCGCCGCCTTCCTGACCGCGCTGACGCAGATGGCCGGCCGCCACAACATTGAGGTGCCCAGTACGGTGACCACCATCGGCCGCGCGTTGGTTACGCTCGAAGGCTTGCTGGACGAGTTCATTCCTGATGTGAATATGATCGAAATCATTTCCGACCATATCGCCACGTCGAAATCGCTGAAGAACGCCACCAAAGACGAGATCAAGTCGCTGGGCGTTGAGGGGCATCAGGCTTTGCATGCCACGCTCAGCACCATGACCGAACTCAAGACCGTGGCCCGTATGCTGACCCGTGGTCAGTTGCGTGTCAACATGGAACTGGTCGGCTCCGAAGAGCCGTTCCAGCTGCTTTCGGATATGGTGAATCGTCTGACGATGGCCCTGATTGTGGTCGGTTTGTTCGTTGGCTCGTCGATTGTCTACTACGCCGGCATGAAGCCGATTATCTTCGGCATTCCGGTCATCGGCTTCATGGGCTACGTCGTGGCCTTCGCCCTCGGCGTATGGATCGTCATCGACATCTACTTAAAGGGCCGCAAAACCAAGAAGCGGTAGGGTATCGATTGATATCAGTCCAGCGGGAGGGCGGATTCGCGCTGGATAAGGCGGCAGGGTACGTAGTCGACACCGTGATGCGGGTTGCCGTCGATGGCATCGACCAAGTATCATGCCGCACGCCGTCCGATAGTTTCGGTTTCGTTGTCGATTGACGTCAGTGCGGGCCCCGAGCTGGAGGTCAGTACTGACCAGTTATCGTGGCCGATAACGGCGACGTCATCCGGAATGCGTAGATCCTGCTGCTTGAGCACGTCAATGCAGCCTCGGGCCAGCTGGTCGTTTTGGCAGACCACAGCGTCAAACGTGACGCCCTGATCGAGCAGCAGGCGGGTGGCGGCGCGGCCCCAACCCTCATCCCACTTGCCATACCGGATTGGCCCGGCCGGTTCGATGCCCAGCTCAGCCAGTGCCTCGAGCGCACCCTTGGTGCGGTCGGTGACAGCGGTATAGGTTTCGCCGCCGCCGATAATGGCGATGTGCCGGCGACCGCAAGAAATGAGATGGTTGATGGCCATGCAACTTGAGCCCGGCTGAAACCGGTCCTTAATTGCAGGGCCGGAGGCGGTGCAGTGAAGGGCCTTAAGAAAAGGACAATCATGAACGTTACAATCACTTCCTTGTTCTGGAAGCGGCGTCGCGACCAGATCGTCGAATCCGTCATCCCCTACCAGTGGTGAGTGATGAACGACGAAATCGACACCACAGTGCCCGACGACCCGGCCGGCAACCAGCTGGCTGACAACAAAAGCCACGCGGTCGCCAATCTGAAGGTTGTCGCCGGCGAATTGGACGACGAATTCCACGGCATGGTGTTCCAGGATTCCGACGTCTACAAGTGGCTTGAGGAAGCCGCTTATGCGCTGGCCTACCATCCGGATCCCGAACTCAAGGCGCTGTGCGATCGCATGATCAATCTCATCGCCCGCGCTCAGCAGTCGGACGGCTACTTGGACACTCTGTATCAGGTCAAGTCCGGCGTATGGGCCGACCGCCCGCGCTTCAGCCTGATTCAGCAGAGCCACGAGATGTATGTGACGGGTCACTACATCGAGGCCGCCGTCGCCTACCATCAGGTGACCGGCAATGAGCAGGCCCTTGAGGTCGCCAAGAAGATGGCCGACTGTCTGGACGCCAACTTCGGCCCCGAAGAAGGCAAGATTCACGGTGCCGACGGCCACCCGGAGATTGAGCTCGCCCTCGCCAAGCTGTATGAGGAGCCCGGCGAGAAGCGTTACCTGACGCTTTCCCAGTCCCTCATCGACGTGCGCGGCCAGGATCCGCAGTTCTACGCCAAGCAGCTCAAGGCGTTGAACGGCGACAACATCTTCCCTGACCTCGGCTTCTACAAGCCCACCTACTTCCAGGCTGCCGAACCCGTGCGCGGCCAGCAGACCGCGGACGGCCACGCCGTTCGCGTCGGCTACCTGTGCACCGGCGCCCATGTAGATCGGTTGCTCGGCGATCAGGGGCTGATCGACACCGCCAAGCGTTTCTGGAAGAACATCGTCACCCGTCGTATGTATGTCACCGGTGCAATCGGTTCCACCCACGTGGGCGAGTCGTTCACCTACGACTACGATCTGCCGAACGACACGATGTACGGTGAGACCTGTGCTTCCGTGGACCGCTACATCTACACCGAGCGCGACGGTGGCAAGACCGTGCTCAGCCACCAGTTCATCGCCAATAAGGCCGAGTTCGCTTCCGGGCTCACGGTTGAACAGCGTTCGGACTTCCCGTGGAACGGTCACGTGGAATACACGGTGAGCCTGCCCGCCAGCGCTACGGACAGCTCGGTCCGATTCGGACTGCGTATCCCCGGTTGGCCTTGGGCTCTTATGCACTGACCGTCAATGGCAAGTCTGCCGTGGCTCAGCCTGAAGATGGCTTTGTGTATCTGATGGTCAACGCGGGCGATACGTTGGAGCTTGATATGTCCGTCAAGTTCGTGCGTGCCAACTCCCGAGTGCGTTCCGACGCCGGCCAGGTGGCCGTCATGCGCGGCCTGCTGGTCTACTGCGTCGAGCAGGCCGACAACCCCGGTGATCTGTGGAACTACCGTTTGGCCGATGGCGTTGATGCCGCTGCCGCTAAGACCGAGTTCCAGTCTGATTTGCTGGGCGGTGTGGATACCGTCTCGTTGCCGGCTGTGCGTGAGCAGGCTGATAGCGATGACGCCGCGCTATATGCGTCCGCCGACGTTGCGCCAGCCACTGAAGCAGCCATACTGACACTGGTGCCGTACTACTCATGGGCCAACCGCGAGGTCGGCCAGATGAGGGTCTGGCTCAGACGATAATTCTTACCCCTCTATTCTCCTTCCATTGGGTGAGCCTCCCACTGCTGAGCAGCGGCGGGAGGCTTTCTCATATGCGGGGTATGATGGGGTGTCGATTCACTGGGGAGAGCAATAATGACGGCATATATGGATCACAAGGACCTCGCCAACGAGGTCATCGATCAATCGCGGGCACAGGAGATCACGGACGGCGTGCATCGGGTGCTTGATCGTATCGCTGCGGCTGAATCCATGGCCGGGCGGGAAGCTGGTTCGGTGCAGCTCTTGGCCGCCACCAAAACGCGTGACGTTGGCGAGATTATGGCCGCGATTGGTGCCGGTATCCATCTCATCGGCGAGAATCGGCCACAGGAGGTTACGGTCAAGGCTCCGGGATTGACGCGCTTGCTTTCGGAGCGTGGAATGTCGTTGGGCGTGATTGGCGAGGCTGGGGCTTTCAACGGCGCAGCGGCGTCTGGCGCTGCGAACGGCGCCGGTGATTCCGATTCGACTGGTGCATCGGCCAATGCCGCGAATCATATTCCGTTCCATCTCATCGGCCAATTGCAGGCCAATAAAATCGGCAAAGTGCTGCCGGTGGTGAACACCATCGAATCGGTGGATTCCATCGAACTGGCGGAGAAGATTGCGCGCCGCGCCACCATGCGCGGCATCACGGTCGGAGTGCTGCTGGAGGTCAACGAATCCGGCGAGGAATCCAAGTCGGGGTGTGCTCCGAGCCATGCCATCGATTTGGCGCAGCGTATCGGTGCCATGGGCGGCCTTGAATTGCAGGGACTGATGACCATCGGCGCCCATGTGGACGACGAACGTGCCATTCGTGCGGGCTTTGCGCATCTGCGCCGTACCCGTGACCAGATTCTGGCCTCCGGTGCAGAAGGCACTGCCGGCTGTAAGGAGCTTTCCATGGGCATGACCCACGATATGGCCTATGCCATCGAAGAGGGCTCCACCATCGTGCGCGTCGGCACCGCCATCTTCGGCGAACGCGCCTTTATCTGAGGCATTCCTAGTTTTATTTGTCTGTTATCGACAGAATTTTAGGAAAAAATCGGCTTCGTCCTGAAATCCTGTCGCTGACTTCGTCTTAGTGACAGGATTTCCGGAAATGAGCCCACTCTTCCTAAAATCCTGTCGCTCAGTTGTGCTCAGTGACAGGATTTCAGGAAGAGTGGGCTCATTTCCTAAATTTCTGTCGCTAAGAGGAGCTGGTAATACAAATAAGGTGTCGCGATACATAGAAAAGGTCGTCGCAATCAAGTGACGACCTTATGAATATCGAAATAGAGCAATCACGCGTAGATATTGCGCGGACGCATGTCCTCGGGAAGCCCCTCCAGCAGAATCGCCACGGAACCTTCCTCGAACACGGAACGGATACCGGCGGCCAGCAGAGGCGCGCAAGACAGCACGGTCATATTCGGCAGACGCTTTTCCTCGGGAATCGGCACGGTATCCATGAACACGATTTCATGAGCGCCGCAACGAGACAGCCGTTCCACAGCCGGGCCGGAGAGCAAGCCATGGGTGGCGACCAGCGTCACCGACTTGGCGCCGGATTCGTTCAGGGTGCGCACGGCCTCGCAAATAGTGCCGGCGGTGTCGACCATATCGTCGATCACCACACAATCGCGACCGTCAACATCACCGATGATGCCGTGTGCCTCGGCGTGGTTCGGACGGGTGATGTCGCGCTGCTTATGGATAAAGGCCAGCGGCAGGTTGCCCAACTTGGCGGCCCACTGCTCGGACACCTTGATACGGCCGGCATCAGGGGAGACGATGGTGGTGTTGTTCAGGTCAATGGCGGAACGCACATAGTCAAGCAGCACCGGCATGGCGGTCAGATGGTCGACCGGGCCATCGAAGAAGCCCTGCTCTTGGGCGGCATGCAGATCAACCGTCATAATGCGGTCAGCGCCGGCGGAACGGAACAGGTCAAAAATCAGGCGAGCGGTGATGGGCTCGCGGCCGCGGTGCTTCTTGTCTTGACGAGAATAGCCAAGGAACGGGGCCACCACGGTAATCGACTTGGCGGAGGCGCGCTTCAAAGCGTCGATCATGATGAGCTGTTCCATGATCCACTTGTTGATATCGCCTGAATGGCACTGCAGCACGAACACGTCCGCACCGCGCACCGGCTCGGTGAACCGCACGTACATCTCACCGTTGGCAAAGTCGTAAGCGGTGGTCTCGAGAACCTCAGTGCCCAGGCATTCGGCCACTTTCTCGGCCAGCTCGGGGTAGGCGCGGCCCGTGACCAAAACGAGTCGTTTATCCGGAGTGCCTTCAAGAATTGCCGACATGCTTTCGCATCCTTTTGTGTTGCAGTGTTTTTAGCCTTAACCAGTGTACTAGCACCCCACCGCAGCGCGTGCCGTGAAGTGGGGCTGTGTTGTAAGAGTGCTGCAATCGTTGATGAACATGCGGCACTGTCTCGCCCTGACCATAGGATAGGCAAGTTGCTCACAGGGTGGAGTGCATCTGCATCACCCTATGATTAACACGCATACACACTCCTGCCACGGAACGTCCGTGGCCGAATAGTCCGAAGGAGGTGGGTGATGTCTGCGCACAAGTACGAACTGATGTTCATCGCCGATCCTGAGCTGGATGAGCGCGGTCTGAAGAAGCTGACCGAGCAGTATCTGGAACTCGTCACCAAGGAAGGCGGTTCTTTCGATGAGCCCGATTACTGGGGCCGTCGCAAGCTCGCCTATGAGATTGCCGGTAAGACTGAAGGCAACTACGTCGTGGTGAAGTACACCGCCGAGCCCGCTACCAGCGATGAGCTTGACCGTGTTCTTAACCTCAACGAATCCGTGATCCGTACGAAGATTCTTCGTAAGGGCTGAATTAAGCGTTAAGTCAGCTGAATAGCTGGTAAGTAAGAAGGCAATGGCATGGCAGGCGAAACGATTATTACCGTAGTCGGTAACCTTACCCGCGATCCTGAGCTGCGTACTATTGGCAGCGGTTCCACTGTGGTGAACTTCACCATTGCGGCTTCCACTCGTCAGTACAACCGCAACACGAATCAGTGGGAGGACGGCGATACGCTGTTCATGAACTGCTCGGCTTGGGATGGTCGTACTTCGTCGTTGGCCTCTAACATCGCCAACAGTTTGTCCAAGGGCATGCGCGTTATCGCGCAGGGTCGCTTGACCCAGCGTTCCTACCAGGCCCAAGATGGCACCCAGCGCACGGTTGTTGAGCTGCGAGTCGATGAAATCGGCCCGTCTCTGACTCGTGCCACTGCACAGGTGACCCGTCAGGCTAGCCAGGGCGGCTTCCAGGGTCGTTCCAACGGCGGCTTCCAAGGTGGCCAGCAGCCCGGTCAGGGCTACGGCAACCAGGGTGGCTATCAGGGCGGTTATCAGGGTGGCGCTGGATATTCCCAGCAGTCTGCCCCGTCCAACCCGGCCGCACAGTCCGCTCCGGCAACTGATCCGTGGAGCAACGCCGGCTCCTCTGATTCCGGCAGCTTCTCCACGTTCGGCGCTTCCTCCGATTTCGGTGGCGGCGACGATTCCGATCCGGAGTTCTGATCGATACTTACCCGCTGATTAGCAGCAATCAATATCAAGATTTATAAGGAGAACATCATGTCACGTAAGAGGCCGCAACCGCCGGTCAAGCCGTTCAAGAAGAAGCCGAACCCGCTGAAGGCCGCCAAGGTCACCGAGATCGATTACAAGGACGTCGCGCTGCTGCGCAAGTTCATTTCCGATCGCGGCAAGATCCGTTCCCGTCGTATCACCGGCGTGACCGTGCAGGAACAGCGCGAGCTCTCCAAGGCGATCAAGAACGCCCGCGAGATGGCCCTGCTGCCGTACGCCACCTCGGGTCGCTGAGTTAGGGAGGCTTTGAACAATGGCTGAAACTAAGGTTATTCTTACCCAGACCGTGGCCAACCTGGGCCACTCCGGTGACGTCGTCGACGTCAAGTCCGGTTACGCTCGCAACTACCTGTTTCCGCAGGGCCTGGCTTTCGCCTGGACCAAGGGTGCTGAGGCTCAGATTACCGCTATGAAGCGCGCTCGTCTGGCCAAGGCCGTTGCTACCCGTGAGGAAGCTATTGCCGCCAAGGACGCTATCGAGGGCACTACCGTCGAGATCGCCGCCAAGGTGTCCGAGTCCGGCAAGCTGTTCGGGGGTATTTCCAACGAGGCTATCGCCATCGCTCTGTCCGACAAGGCTCCGGTGAACCCGAAGTCCATCGAGGTCGAGACCATCAAGACCACCGGCGATTTCCCCGCCAAGGTGGCCCTCCACCCGGAGATTACCGCTTCCTTCTTCGTGAAGGTCGTGGCCGAGTGAGCTATTCCGGCCTTGCGCTGGAATCTTTCAGACTGACAGTCTGAGCTTAAGCATTGAACCCCGTGCGGCGATTGCCGTGCGGGGTTTTTCGTGAATTGCGGCAAGTTTTTTTCGATGGTGTGCTGATTGATAATCGGCTCGTCTACACGCGACACGCCGAAGCTTGCGAGAGTCTCAGATTTGAGTATATTTATCACCTGTTGCATGGAACACTGCAGCGCCTAACCAAGCCCCTGTAGCTCAGTTGGTTAGAGCAGCTGACTCTTAATCAGCGTGTCCAGGGTTCGAATCCCTGCGGGGGCACAGATAAGTCGGAATCGAAAGATTCCGGCTTTTTGTTTTTTGGCTTAGCGGCAGCACTGACAAGGTTTCGTCAAGGGGCAAAGTGTACAATCGCCACGTTTGCTTTCGCGCCCAGTGAAATCGTGTCGCCGGCTCCGCGAACGGATTCCAATCATAGAGAAGGCCGTGGGGCAGTCATGTCTGCCGTGCGGCGAAGAGAAAAGAAGAAGCAGTGGAATTTCCCCTCTTTACCAAGTTGGCAGCTGAGTTTTTCGGCACTGCCATCCTGATGATTTTCGGCAATGGCTCCGTGGCTAACGTCGAGCTGAAGAACACCAAGGGTCATCACGCTGGATGGCTGAACATCGCCATGGGCTATGGCTTTGGTGTGATGTTCCCGGTAATGATGTTCGGCGGCGTTTCCGGCGCACACATCAATCCGGCAATGACCCTCGCTCAGGCTATCAACGGCCTGTTCCCGTGGAGCGAAGTGCTGCCGTACATCATCGCGCAGTTGCTGGGCGCCGTTCTGGGCCAGTTCATCGTCTATCTGACGTATTACCCGCATTACCAGGAGACGGAAGACGCCGATGCGATTCTGGGCACTTTCTGCACCACCGATGCGGACAACAAGAAGGTCAACTACTTCCTGAACGAGATGTTCGGCACCCTCGTGCTGGTGTTCGGCGCCCTGTGCTGCCTGTCCCTGCCGTGGGGCAAGGCTGACCATGCCGCTTCTTCCATCGCCGTCGGCTTCATTGTGTGGGGTTTGGTGACCTCCATGGGCGGCCCGACCGGCCCTGGCCTGAACCCGGCCCGCGATCTCATGCCGCGTGTGCTGCACGCCATCCTGCCGATTCCTTCCAAGGGTTCCTCTCGCTGGGGCGAGGCTTGGATTCCGGTTGTGGCTCCGATCGTCGGCGCCATCATCGGTGCTTGGATGTTCGTGTTCTTCTTTGCGTGATCGGCATTGATTGACTCTATATGCGAATGGCCTCCGTCTGTGTGGACGGAGGCCATTCGTGTATGCAGGTAAACGCGATTACGAAAGGAAGATCTGCGGTGCTTTCGCGAAGTTCGTGGCGCAGTGCTCGCCGCAGAAGTAATAGGACTTGCCCTCATACTCGCGCGTGATCGCGTCATCGTTCACAGCCACGGTCATGCCGCACACCGGATCAGTGGCGGTTTCGCCGTCCGCAGGGGCGTTGTGATGCATGTGCATTCCCATATCCATAGTGTTCTCCTTGTTGGTTGGATTATTGGATTGGTCAGTTACGTGATTGAGTGAAGTGCGATCGTCAACAATAACGGTCGGCTCAATAGTGTTTGCAGTGGTGGTTGCTGCGGCAGAACCGGTGATGTCTGTGGTCGTGCCGCCGCTGATATTCGCCGCATGAAGACGATTGGCGTTCAGCACCAGGCACACCGAGCTCAACGCCATCGCCAGTCCCGCGATCATCGGGCTCAACAGCCATCCGGTGAACGGGTAAAGCACGCCGGCGGCAATCGGAATGCCGATGATGTTGTATCCGAATGCCCAGCCAAGATTCTCTCGGATATTGCGCATCGTGGCATTGGACAGATTGATGGTCCTGATGACGCCGCGCAGGTCGCCGCTCATCAGCGTCACGTCTGCCGACTGCATCGCCACGTCGGTGCCGGTACCGATGGCGATGCCGAGATCGGCCTGTGCCAGCGCCGGGGCGTCGTTGATGCCGTCACCCACCATCGCGATAAGATCGTGCGGCGCGCGGGAGGAGCCGGACGTGGCTGTGTTCTCATCACGCTCGCGCTGCAGTTTGGCGATCCAATAGGCCTTGCCATCCGGCTTGACCTCGCAGATCACCGTATCGATGCCGACCTCACGGGCGATGCGCCCTGCCACTTCGGCCTTGTCTCCTGAAAGCATCACCGTGCGTATGCCGCGTGCACGCAATGCTGCAATCGCTTCCGGCGATCCTTCCTTAACGGTGTCCTGCTCGTAGCTCGGTTTGTTCCAATCGGCGGTTGTATCCACCACGCCGCGCGTAATAGTGCCGGTCTTGTCGAAGACCACAGTGCCGATGCGCCGCGCCTGTTCCAGAGCTTTTGCACTGGTGACCAGCACGCCGTTGGTGGCGCCGAGCCCCAGAGACACAGTGACCGAGAGCGGGGTGGCAAGACCCAGAGCGCACGGGCAGGCGATAATGAGCACGCTGACTGCGGTGATCAGCGCGTGCGCCAGTTGCGGCGCAGGGCCAAGCGCAATCCATATGGCAAAGGTCCATATAGCGATGACCATCACTGCTGGCACGAAATACCTGGCGATTCTATCGGCCAGCTGCTGCACCGGAGCTTTGGTTGCCTGCGCGCGGGCCACCATCGCCGCGATTTGGGAGAGCACAGTATTGGCACCGACCTGAGTGGCTTGCATGACGAGGTCACCCTTGAGCAATACGGTTGCTCCGGTGACGGCCGCTCCGGTCGTTTTGGTGACGGGCTTGGATTCGCCGGTAATCATTGATTCATCGATACTCGCGTTGCCGGCCACGATGATGCCGTCTGTGGGCACGCGCTCGCCGTTCTTGACGACCAGCAGATCGCCGACGGCAATCGTATCGATGTCCATGTCCGTGAAATTCGCGGGATTGAGCCATTCCACGTTCTCTGGCGAAGCCGCATTCAGCTTATGCGCGGTGCGAGGCCGTAGCTTGATTAGTGATTGCACCGCCTTGCCGGTGCCTTCGCGGGCCTTGGTCTCCAGCAGTCGACCGACCAGCACCAGGGTGATGACCACACCGACCGATTCAAAATACGGCTCGCGTGAACCTTCCGGAAATACCTGAGGGGCTACACAGGTCACCAGCGAATAGAGATAGGCGGCCGATGTGCCCAACGAGACGAGCGAATTCATATCGGGGGAGCGGTGCGCCAGTGCGGGGAATCCGACCGCGTGGATCGGGTGGCCGCAGTAGAACATCACCGGTGTGATGAGAATGGCCTGCAGCCATGGATTCACCATCCAGTGCGGCACCAGCATCGGATTGGCCATGTGCAGCATGGTGACGATGAACACGGGGAGTGTCAGCACTGTGCCGATGACCACTAGTCGTGTCAACGATGTGATTTCCTTCGTGCGTTCCGCTGCCTCACGTCGTTCTGCTTCTGCGGAGTCCACCATCGGGGCTTCCGCTGATGCAGTGAGCGGGTGCGGTTTGTCCGTGCCTGCGCTGGCATTTCCTTCGACCTTCAGCAGGCCGTGCACCATATTCATGCCGCAGGCAAATGGATATTCGCCGGCGGGCAATGCGGGCAATTCCACATCGGTCACCGCATTGCCGGGCAGCATGGCATCGAGGCCGAGGTCGCCAAACACCACGTGAGAGGTGCATTCACCGGTCTCCTGCCGGTCGAATGTCAGTGTGATCGGTGTGCCCGCGCGCATACTCACCACGGCAGGGGAGTAGCCACCTTTGACGGTGATTGTTGCGGTCTGGCGCTTGCCGGAGGCGTCCATGGCCCCGGATGCGGCCTTCTGCTCGCCGAAAAAGAACCTGAGCACCAGCCATGTCAAGGCGGCTGCCGCAATCAGCGCCGCGGCGGTCGAGAAAAGGTTGAACTCCATCACCGCTCCTTCCCATCAGTATTATACCGAGCAACAGTGTATACCCTATACCCCTATGGGGTATATAATGGGGTGTGTTCAGCTGAAAGATGAGTATCAGGAGGCAGCGATGCACGGGTATGACGACGATAAGGCCAAAGTCATTGCGCGGCTGCGCCGCATTGAGGGGCAGGTTCACGCCATTACGCAGATGGTGGAGGACGATAAATACTGCATTGACGTGTTGACGCAGATTTCGGCATCGAATTCGGCGTTGAAGTCGGTGGCCTTGATATTGCTGGACGATCATCTGAATCACTGTGTGCGCCAGGCGGCGGTGCAGGGCGGTGAAGTTGCCGATAGCAAGCTTGAGGAGGCATCCGCGGCCATCGCGCGCTTGGTGAGGTCGTAGTTGGTCGTGTGTTTGGCTGTTGGCCCTGGTTGTCTGTCGTTATGCATGCGGCGATTGTCGATGCTGACGTTAGGAAACAGGAACATATCTACCGCCGGTTGAAGATGGTGGAATACTGGGAACCATGTTTGAACAAATGGGAACTGTGATTGTGGTCATCGCCGTGCTGGTGGTCGGTGCGGGGCTTGGGCTTTGTGCCGGCTTTTTATTGGGGCGGCATAAAGGTCAGGCTATGGCGCGTGATGCCAGGGCTTCGGAGCTGGAGGAGGTCAAAAGCTTGCTGGAGTCGGCGCATGGGGAGATTGCCGATTTGACCGCTCGCAATGCAGCTTCTCAAGCGCAGCTTGAAGGTGCGAACCAGCAATTGACGTTCGTGAAGTCACAGCTTGCTCAGGCGCAGCATGCGGAACAGATTCGCATCGAGCGTGAGCGTGAACGCGCGGCCGCCGAGGCTGAACAGAAGCGTAAGGCCGATGCCGAAGCCGCCGAAGTCAAGCGTGTCGAGCAGGAGGCTCGTCTGAAAGAGCAGAGTAAAGTGCTGGAAGCGCTTGCTCCTGTTGCCAAGAATCTCGATTCGCTCCAGACCAAGGTCACCCAAATCGAAGAAGGCCGCAAGAAAGAGATGGGTGCGCTCGGGGCTCAACTCAAGGGCCTGAATGATCAGCAGGCCCGGTTGGACAAGGAAACGAGTTCACTATCCGCGGCACTGCGCAACAATAAGGTTCGTGGTGCCTGGGGCGAGGCGCAGCTGAAGAATATTGTGGAGTCCGCGGGATTGCTGGAGCACGTTGACTTTGACACCCAAGTGGTGGTGTCCGATGCCGACGGTCGTATGCTCAGGCCGGATATGGTGGTGCATCTGCCCGGTGGCAAGACCATTCCGATTGATGCCAAGGTGCCGTATGCCGACTATCAGCGGGCTTGTGAGATTCCCGAGACCGCGGGCCCCGAGGAGTTGGATCGTCGTAACGACCTGTTGCGATCCCATGCCAAGGCGCTTCGAGAACACGTGCGTGCGTTGGGGGAGAAGGCCTATTGGAATGCGTTCCCCGTCACTCCTGATTTCGTTATCGCCTTTATTCCCAATGAGGCGTTGTTGCAGGCGGCGCTTGAGGCCGATCCCACGCTGATGGATGATGCCTTCTCCCGCAAGGTGGCCTTGACCTCGCCAGTGACCCTGTGGGCCGTGCTGAAATCAGTGGCCTATGCATGGCAGCAGCAATCGCTGACGGATGATGCCAAGCAGTTGTTCGATTTGTCTCGAGAGCTGTATGAGCGCTTCGCCGTGCTTGGCGACTATGCCACCAGGCTGGGAACCCAAATCACCAAGACGGTCAGTGCCTATAACAAGTTCGCATCCAGTTTGGAGCGACGTGTATTGCCCACGGCTCGCAAACTGCAAAAGCTCGAACCCACCAAGGTGCTCGAGGAAGTGCCTCTTATCGAATCAGACAAAGGCAATGTCAGTGAGTTATCCGCCCCCGAGGTGACATCGTCGGAGGATGATGAGCCGGTCAAGCTGACTGCCTCAGGCGATAGGCTTGAAGCATGACTGAATCTGGATTCCGCCCGACCGGCACCTCGGACCTCAATGTTTCACGCGACGCTTCCGCTTTTGCCATGCTGGAGCCGCGTGAGCAGCTGGCCACCCTGCTGAAGGAGCACGTGGTTGGCCGCCCGTTTTCGGAACTTGCCTCGGTGACTTTCGATCATCGTGCCGCCACGGTGATGGGTCATGTGCTCATTGACACTCTTGAAGATGCAGGCTATTCGGTTGATGATTTTGACGCCGTTGGTGCCTTGACTGCAGCTGCCGTACCCATGGTGTCTGCCATGATTCATGCTGCTGCTTCTCGTGGTGAGGATCTGGACGGATTCGTAATGGACTTCGTGTATCCCTCAATCAAGGGTCCGTCTATTGAAGGACGGCGCGTGATGCTGTTGGATGCATGGCTGTCCGAAAAATCGTATGTGCAGACCAGTTCGCTGGTTACCCTGCGTAATGGCAACGAACTCAGCCTCGACTTCGGCGTGGTCGAACAACTCGGCGCTCAGGTCGTGGCTATTGCCTCACTGGTCGGCGGTGGAGCTAAAGACATCAATGTCATCAACCCCTCCACTGGCGAAAGCCACGTACTGCCATTCGTTCAGGTCTTTGACGAATCCGAGCTGAGGTAATTCCATTCGTGGCTTCCCCATTCGGGAGGCTGTCGGGCGCAACGAGACCGCTGTGGTCGGCGCGCACGACGTTGATAATCTCCGAGGAGCAACTGTGCACGCACCCAACCAGATTTCCTTGGCGGCAAAAGCCTCGGGCGAACCGGAATTCCGTGAAGTCGGTCTTGGCCCATGGGCTGAAACCCATCCCGGCGAACCTCGTCCTGATGACTTGGCATCGCCTAATTACGATGTCCGTTTCGATTCTGCTCTGCTCGATGAGGGCGATCGCCGCAATGTGCTCGACCGATATCGCTACTGGACTGTGCAGGCCATCAAAGAAGATCTCGATGCCCACGGCCGCCACGATTTCGAAGTGGCGGTGGAGAACTGGACCCACGATTTCAATATCGGATCCATGGTGCGCACTGCCAATGCTTTTCAGGCCAAGCGCGTGCATATCGTCGGCCCGCATAAGTGGAATCGCAAAGGCGCGCTGATGACTGAGCTCTACCAGCACGTTGAGCATCACCCCTCAATCGCGGAGTTGGTGGAATGCTGGCATAATCGTATCGCTGGTGAAATCGCTACCGAACGGGCGCGGACTGGGGCGGCTGCCTTAAAGGCCCATGCCATCGCCAGTGCTCATAATGGGGCGGAGACTGGTACCGGCAATGGGTCGGAGGGTATCATCGGTAATTCCGGTGCAACTGTGTCCTCCCACGTGTCGGCGCTGAATGCTGTTTCGGCAGTTGCCGAGGCCACTGCCGAAATCGCACAGGCGGATGCCCGCATCAAGGAACTGGAAGCCGCTCGCATCATTGCTCTGGACATCATTCCGGGCGCGGTGCCCATGGAGACCTATGCATTCCCCAAGCGCTGTCTGCTACTGTTCGGCGCCGAAGGCCCCGGGCTGAGCAGTAAGGCCTTGGAACTAGCCGACGACGTGGTATACATCTCCCAATTTGGTTCGGTGCGGTCCATTAACGCTGGCGCCGCGGCGGCCGTGGCCATGCATGCATGGATTGCCCAGCATGCCGCAACCGCAGTCTGATGGAGCATAGAGAAGCCTCGCTGCCATCGCAATTCCGCGTATTATCTGTGGTGTTGCGTCACAGCAATAGTCCGTGAAACATTTTGTGAAACATCAATTCCCCATATTTCCTCCTGTGAAACATTGCGTGAAACACAAGCCCCGGTAGACGTGTGTCGACAGCTCTCCCCAATCTGTCCAATATGGGCTAGAGTGAAAGCATGATTGAAGTTGAGGAGCTGAGCAAACGCTTCAAGACCAAGCAGGCACTAGACGGTGTGTCGTTCACTGCCGAAGATGGCAAGGTTACGGGTTTTCTGGGACCGAATGGCGCAGGCAAATCCACCACTATGCGTGCTGCGCTCGGACTCATCAGCCCGGATAAGGGCCGCGCGCTAATCGATGGCAAACCATATGTCACCTTACGCGCACCAATGCGTGCGGTCGGTGCGGTGCTTGACGCCAAGTCCGCGCATAAGTCGCGCACTGCACGAGCCCATTTACAGGCCCTTGCCTATACCAACAACATTCCTAAGCGTCGAGTCGATGAGGTCATTGACATGACCGGTCTGCAAGCTGTGGCCAAGGTCAGAGCCGGTCAGTTCTCGCTCGGTATGAGCCAGCGACTGTCCATTGCTGCGGCATTGCTGGGCAACCCGCACAATCTGGTGTTGGACGAGCCAATCAACGGTCTCGATCCAGAAGGCATTAAATGGGTTCGCGACTTATGTCGTTACTACGCAGCTGAAGGACGAGCCGTGCTGCTGAGCTCGCACTTGATGAGCGAGGTGGCGTTGACCGCGGATAATCTGGTGATTATCGGGCAAGGCCATGTGTTGGAAACCACCACAGTGAGTGCATTCGTGGCCGAGCATTCCTCCAGATCCATCCGTGTGGTGACGCCGGAACCCGACAAGTTGCGTGCGATTTTTACCAGTAGCCCTGAGGTCACCGTGGTTCCCGATACTCGCAAATCCGATGACCCGCAAGTAGGCGAGGTATTTCGTGTCAATGGCGCCGACTTGGTTGCGGCGGCACAGGCGTTCGCCCGGGCCGGCCTGATTACTTACGAATTCGTCGAAGAGCACGCCTCTTTGGAAGAGTCGTATATGGCGCTGACCCACAGCAGCGCCGAATACCTGGCCAAGGAGGTCGGATGATGAGCTCCAATACCATGAGAACGGCCACGGAAAACGCCAATATGACCGGCAGTATGAGTGGTGCAGCTGCTGAAAAGCATATGCCTGATGCGACCGGACCCAGCCAACCTGCCAACGCAGAGGCTTCCGGCCGTCCTGCCTCTAGCCGTCATGCCAGCAGCATGTACCGTCGTGCCAAGCTCACTGTGTTCGGCTCGCTAAAAGCCGAATTGCTGAAACTGTGGTCACTGAACTCCACCAAGGTGCTGTTGGGTATTGCGGTCGCGCTCATGCTGGCTATGTCCGCGTTGAGCGCTTGGAGTGTGACCTTCATGGCGTCTACGGATTTGAACACTGGCAAGACGCTGGACAATCCCAAGCCCATATCCGCCGCAGATCTGTGGGCGGTACTGGCTTCTTCCGGCTCGACCGCGGCGCTGGTCATCGGCATTTTCGGCGTGATGGCCATCACCAGCGAATACACCACATCAGCCGTGCAATCCAGTCTGACGGTCAACCCCAGGCGCGGCATGTTCTATGCCACTAAGTCCGTGGCCACGGCCCTGTTTGCGCTGGTTGCTGGTATTGCCGCCATTCTGCTGGCCGCAGGTGTGCTCTGGCTATTCACTCGAGGCCATGACATTACGGCGCTGACCAGCGATCAAAGTCGAATCATTCCTGTCACGTTGATCGGCTTCCCTCTGACTATTGTGCTGGTGTCCCTGATGGCGCAGGGACTTGGCGGCATGACCCGTTCCACAGTGGGCGGCGTATGCGCGCTGATCGTGCTCTTCATGGTGCTCTCGTCAGTACTGTCCATCACATCGATGGCCATTAACCAGGTCGAATGGCTTGGCACTTTGTCCTATCTGACACCGGACACCGCCATGAATCATTTCCTCGGCGCTGGTATAGAAAGCAGCTCGCAGTCCACCCTTGCCGCAGCCGTTAAACCGAACTACTGGATTCCCGATTGGTGGCAGTCCGGCCTGATCCTCCTCGCCTGGGCCGCCGCAGCATGGGCTGGCGGACTCATCGTCACCAAAAAAGCGGACATCAAGTAGCTATGTTCTCTGCTGCAGGATTATCGCCGCATAAAGCAATCACACCTTCGTGCATCAGACATATTCTGACGATTGTTATCGCATCACCATTGTTGCGTCGGGAACGCCGGCAGCCCGTAGTTTATTGATCATTGGATGCTGCTTCAACACATCCTCATAAGTGAACCGAACTATGGAGTCGACTTTGGCTCGATACAGTCCGGTTTCCCGCTCTTTTTCCGCGTGCACCGCTCCTTGAATACCCCTGCGGTCATTCATATTCGGATTGGCGTATTTCTCGTACCCGTCATATTCGCCGACGATAAGACGGCCGTCGGGCAGCCGCCAGAGATAATCTACCCGGTACAGCGCGCCCGTTTGCGGGTCGGTGATGTCTTGCTGCAATTCGGGGACCATGAGTCCGCCTTCAACGATTGTGCCTCGACCGAGTGATTCGCCGCCGTTTTCGCTTGCCGGGTTCGCATAATGAAGCAAGCGGAATATCGGCGTGCAATCGCGGTGCATAGTGCTGCAAATATTGAGAATGTCCGCAATGGCAGTACCTTTACGTAGTGCCGAATCGATGATTGGCAACGCGAAGCGAAAATCGGTAGACAGCCCGCAGTCCACTACTGTTTGTGCCCCATTGGTCACAGGGATTCCATTGACATATTCCGGTGCACAATGTGGTACGAATACACGTTTGATATTGGCATTGTTCGCGTTGGTACCTTGCGACGCGGTGGCGATGGTAACGGAGCCGGCATGAAGATGCCATGGGTGTTCGAAACCATGCAGTGCCGCTGCGGTGACTCCGGCGAAAACCCAGTTTGGATGCTTGAGATGGAGTGTGCATGCCACATGCTGTATGCGTTCATCGGGTTTGAGCGCATTCCAGTATTCCGGTTTGACATACATGTTGGGAAATACTCGCTTGAGCTCGAGTTCTTTGGCTCGGCGAATAAGGGCCGAGCAGTGTGATTTTGTTCGGCCGTAAATACATATGCCTGCTGCTTCCGCTTGCGCGATAAGCGCATCCACTTCTTTGTGATGTTTCATGAATCGAAAGTATGCCAATCGAGAATGAAGTGTCCACTTGTTCGGGCAATGTGGTCGCAGCTTCGAGCGGATTCGCATGTGAGGATTGCATAGATTGGCTATATCTCGCGGATGCTTGCGGATTGAGGCGTGAATCATCGGCATGATAATTATGTATGTGCCCCCGTTGCGGCGTGGAATGTGGATAACTATTTCGAGTGCGTTGATGCGGTGCCTGGAGAGGCTTTCCTGTTCCTCGCACTTGCCGGATTCGGTTTTTGGCGTTTAGAGGGACAATTGGTGTTTAAAGAGGGGCAAACCTGACTAGCTCGTATTTTTGCTCCGCTGAGAAGTCGTGAGTAGAACATTTTCTCGATTAGATCGAGGTTTTGCTTCGCTGGGGGACAGCAGTGAGGTGCTTTCATGGTCAGCTCGTGGTTTTACCTCGCTGAGTGCCAGTAAGCGTGGTTTTTCTTCGGCTTTGTCGTGGTTTTGCCCCGCTTGGGATGCTGGGCGAGGTATCTTCATTGGTTACTCGTGGTTTTGCCCCGCTGCGAGGTGATGAGTGGTGCGGTGTCGTGATCTGTTGGTGGTTTTGCTTCGCTTGGGATGATGAGGGAGGTGCTTTCGTTGGTTATTCGCGATTTTGCTTCGTTGAAGGGTTGTGAGTGAGTCGTTTCCATTAGTTACTCGTGGTTTTGCCCCGCTGAGGGGTGATGAGTGGGGTGGTTGTGCGGTTGGCTGGTAGGTTTGCCCCGTTGGGAGCTCTCGAATTGGTGGTGGAACCCGTGAAGGGCTGGCGCATTGTTCCAATGGGCGGGAAAACGAGGCTTTCCGACAACTGCGTGTCACATACGGCTCATATAGTTATGGCCATGCCAACATTTTCACGCGAAGAAATCGTGCATTTGGGCGATCTGGCCCGAATCGCGCTCACCGATGAGGAAATCACCCGTCTGCAGGGCGAACTGAACGTCATCGCAGACTCCATCAACAAGGTCCAGGAAGTCGCCTCCGACGATGTTCCGCCCACCGCCAACCCGGTTCCGCTGGAAGCCTACCTGCGCCCGGACGTCGCCGAAACCCCGCTCACGCAGGAAGAGGCGCTCGCCGGTGGCCCGAAGACCGAGGCCGGCATGTTCGTGGCACCGCGAATCCTGGGAAGCGAGGAGTAATCGATGAGCAACGAAACCGCAACACTCGTCAAACTGTCCGCCACTGAGCAGGCTGCTGCCATCAAGAAGGGTGATGTCACCTCCCACGAGCTCGTCGAGGCCCATCTCAAGGTGATTGAGGCCGCCGAGCCGTCCATCAAGGCCTTCCTGAAGGTCTCCGGCGATGTGGCCCTCGAGCAGGCCGACGCCTTCGACGCCAAGTCCGCAGAAGACAAGGCCGCCCTGCCCGAGCTGGCCGGCGTGCCGATCGCCATCAAGGACATGATCGTCACCAAGGGCATCGAAACCACCGCCGCTTCCAAGATTCTCGAAGGCTGGGTGCCGCCGTACGACGCCACTGTCATCGAAAAGCTCAAGGCCGCCGGCATGCCAATTCTCGGCAAGACCAACCTTGACGAATTCGCACAGGGCTCCTCCACCGAGCACTCCGCCTACCAGACCACCCACAACCCGTGGGATACCGAGCGCGTGCCCGGCGGCTCCGGCGGTGGCTCCGCTTCCGCAGTCGCCGCATTCGAGGCCCCGATCGCCCTCGGCACCGACACCGGTGGTTCGATTCGTCAGCCCGGCGCTCTGACCGGCACCGTGGGCGTCAAGCCCACCTACGGCGGCGTCTCCCGTTACGGCGCCATCGCCATGGCCTCCTCGCTCGACCAGATCGGCCCGGTCTCCCGCACCGTGCTCGACTCCGCCCTGCTGCAGGAGATTATCGGTGGCCACGACAAGCGTGATTCCACCTCCATTCCCGAAGGCCCGCGCCCGATGGTCGCCGCCGCCCGCGAAGGCGCCAAGCGTGACCTCAAGGGCATGAAGGTCGGCCTCATCAAGGAACTCGGTGGCGACGGCTTCCAGCCCGGCGTCGAGGCCCGCTTCAACGAGGCCGTCGACAAGCTCAAGGAAATGGGCGCCGAGGTCGTTGAGGTCTCCTGCCCGCACATCGGATACTCGCTGGGCGCCTACTACATCATCATGCCGTCCGAGGTCAGCTCCAACCTGGCCCGTTACGATGGCATGCGCTACGGTCTGCGCGTCATGCCGCCGGCCGGCGTGCCCCAGACCGCCGCCAACATGATGGCCTACACCCGTGAGGCCGGCTTCGGCGACGAGGTCAAGCGCCGCATCATCCTCGGCACCTACGCCCTGTCCGCCGGCTACTACGACGCCTGGTACGGCTCGGCCCAAAAGGTCCGCACGCTCATCATCGAGGACTTCAAGAAGGCCTTCGAACAAGTCGATGTGCTGATCTCGCCTACCAGCCCGTCCACCGCCTTCAAGTTCGGCGAGAAGATGAACGATCCGCTGGCCATGTACGTCAACGACATCGCTACGATTCCGGCCAACCTTGCCGGTATGCCCGCCATGTCCATCCCGGCCGGCCTGTCCGACGACGGCCTGCCCGTCGGCTTCCAGTTCATCGCCCCGCAGCAGCGCGACGAAGTCATGTACAAGCCGGCGGCGGCCCTGGAAGCCGCGCTGGAAGACAGCTGGAACGGCCCGATCTGGAACGACCTCAAGACCCCGTGGCTTGACGGTCTGAGCAAGTGAGCATCGGAAGGAAAGAAACAACATCATGGCTGAAAAACTGATGAAGTACGCCGATGCCACCAAGAAGTACGATGTGGTCTTCGGTCTGGAAACCCACGTGGAGCTGTCCACGAACACCAAGCTGTTCTGCCCGGCCCACATTGAATTCGGCGGCGAGCCGAACACCGAGTTGACCCCGGTGAGCCTCGGTCTGCCGGGAAGCTTGCCGGTGATTAACAAGACCGCCGTCGATTACGCCATCAAGCTGGGCCTTGCCCTGCACTGCGAAATCGCCGAGTGGAGCCAGTTCGCCCGCAAGAACTACTTCTACCCGGACATGCCGCGTGACTACCAGATTTCGCAGTACGACAAGCCCACCAACGGCAACGGCTATCTGGACGTTGAGCTGGAGGACGGCACCGTGTTCCGTGTGCCGATCGAGCGCGCCCACATCGAGGACGACGCCGGCAAGAACACCCACGTGGGCGGCGCCGACGGCCGTATCGAGGGTGCCGACCACTCGCTGGTCGACTACAACCGCGCTGGTGTGCCGCTGATCGAGATTGTGACCAAGCCGATCGAGGGTGCGGGCGACCGCGCTCCCGAAATCGCTGGTGCTTATGTTCGCGCTATCCGCGACATCGTGCGCGCGCTGAACATCTCCCACGCCCGCATGGAACAGGGCAACATGCGCGCCGACGTGAACGTTTCGCTGCGCCCGAGCGCCGATGCCCCGTACGGCATCCGTTCCGAAACCAAGAACGTGAACTCGTTCCGTGGCATCGAGAAGACCATTCAGTACGAGATTCGCCGTCAGGCCGCGCGCCTCGACGAAGGCAAGGAGATTCTGCAGGAGACCCGCCACTGGGATGAGGCTACGCAGACCACCGCTGGCGGCCGTCTGAAGTCCGATGCCGACGACTACCGTTACTTCCCGGACCCCGACCTCGTCATGCTCCACATCACCAAGGAGCACATCGAGGAGATGAAGGCCCAGATGCCGGAAATGCCGCGCGAGCGCCGCAACCGCCTCAAGGCCGAGTGGGGCCTGAGTGATCTGCAGATGCGCGACATCCTCAATGCCGACGCCCTCGACCTGATTGAGGAAACCGTCAAGGCCGGTGCCAAGGCTGCCGGTGCCCGCAAGTGGTGGCTGGGCGAGCTCTCCCGCGAAGCCAACGCCAAGGGTGTGTCCCTCGAAGAGCTGCCGATTACCCCGGCCGATGTGGCCGAGGTCGAGAAGCTCATCGCCTCCGGCAAGCTCAACGACAAGCTCGCCAAGCAGACCGTCGAAGGCGTGCTTAAGGGCGAAGGCACTCCGGATGAAGTCGTCAAGAAGCACGACTACAAGATCGTCGAAGACAACGGTGCCATCGAGACGGCCGTCGACGCGGCGTTCGAGGCGAACCCGGACGTGGTCGAGAAGCTCAAGAGCGGCAACATGAAGCCGATGGGCGTGATCATCGGCGCCGTGATGAAGGCCACGCGTGGCCAGGCCGACGCCAAGGCCGTCACCAAGGTCGTCATGAGCAAGATCAAGGGCTGATTAGATTCACTGGCTCCCCTCTTTGAGGGGAGCCTTTATTCCTTTTGTAAGGGAACGACCCCACTCACTTCCAGCGTTCACCCAGTCAAGTAAGATATGTTCGGCACTGAATCGCGAGTCGAAACAGGGGACATACGCTAATGACTGAAACCAACGAGACGCTGAGCCTGGCTACTGACGCGCAACTTACGCGCGATCTGCCACATAGCATCGTCATTCCACCGATTACCGGTGAAATGGTGCATTTGCGCCCCGCTACCGTTGAAGACCTGCTCCGGTTGGATGAACTCGACGCTTTCTATGGCGCGTCCAAAATCACCGGTAAAGATGCGGCCACCGAACGTGCCGTCGTGCACACATGGGTTCGTCGTTCTCAGGCTTGGGAAGCCGGACAGGCTCCCGCGGAATCAGGCGTGGGCGATCCGGAATCTCGCCGCACCATCGCATGGGCCGTGCTTACCGACGCCGACCATGACGATGACGGCATGATCGATGCCGCTCCCACCGACAACGTTATCGGCATGATTTTCCTCATCGATATCGATGGCTGGTCCCGTTCCGCCCGTATCCAGATCATTCTGGGCAAGGACTACCGCGGCCGCGGCTATTCCCGCGATGCCATGCCGCGTGTGATGACCTACGGCTTTGCCCCGGAGCCGGCCGGCTTGGGCATGCACCGTATCTGGGTGAGCGTTCCGGAAACGAACACTCGCTCGATTTCCGTCTACCAGTCGCTTGGTTTCGTGCCGTCGGGCACATCGCGCGATGCCCTGTGGGATGTGGAAAACAATAAGTATCAGGATCTTATTGTTATGGATACGTTGGTGGATGAATACGATCCGATTCGCTCCCTGGATGCTTTCGGCATGCACTTGATTGAGAACAATCCCGGCGTCAAGGAAGCGCTGTCTGCGCGTGAACACTCCATGGCGATTCAGCAGCGTGTTGCCGAGCCCGGAGCAGGAGAGCAGTCCACGGCTGCCGACGAGTCCGAGACATCGTCTGAAATCGCCGAAGCACCTGCCCAACCGCAGAGCACCAGCGAGCAGGCCACCACGGGAACGCATACTCGTTCCACGGATGAAGAGAGCAATTGGCCGTATGGTCAGGCCGACCGCAAATCTTCCAAGGAAGCTTGGTGGCGTACACTGGGTCGCGGACGCAAGCGAGATACGGAAGGTGAATAATCGAGCATGAGCGCCGAGGATCTGGATAATTACGAAACTGACGCCGAACTCGCGTTGTACCGGGAATACCGCGATGTCATCAAGCTGTTCACGTACGTCGTGGAGACCGAGCGCCGTTTCTATCTAGCGAACAAAGTGGATTTCAATGTTCGTTCCGCAGGCCAGGACGTCTACTTCGACGTGCAGCTGACTGATGCATGGGTATGGGATGTGTACCGTTCCAGCCGTTTCGTCAAGTCGGTGCGTATCGTGACGTTCAAGGATGTCAATGTCGAGGAAGTACAGAAAACCGACATCGACATTCCTGACGATATTCATTAAAGGTGTATCTGCCTTCGCCAAGATAACAAGAGGCGGCAGCACAAAGAACCTGTTTGCATCGCCCGCGCGCATCGCGGTCTATGCAATATTCGCAAGGGAATACACAGTTTGAACGTGCGTTTCCGAGGCTTACGATAAACTATCGCTGATTTGGTTATAAGGAGATGCAAGTGAGCGAAAAGCAATCTGTGGTGATTATCGGTGGTGGTCCTGCCGGTTTGACCGCCGCATGGGAATTGATTAAGGACGGCGGCGCTGATAAATACGATGTGACTGTGCTTGAGGGAACCCGTGCATTCGGCGGTATCTCGCGTACCGTGAAGCACAACGGCAACCGCATGGATATCGGCGGTCACCGCTTCTTCTCAAAGGACGAGCGCATCATGGATTGGTGGAAGACAGTTCTGCCGCTGCAGGGCGCGCCTTCCTATGATGACAAGAAGCTCGGCCGTGAGCACGATATGGAGTCGGGCGGCCCCGATCCCGAGGTGGAAGACAAGGTGATGCTAAAGCGTCACCGTGTGTCCCGTATTTTCTGGAACCGTCACTTCTTCGACTACCCGATTTCCCTGAGCCCCAACACGCTGAAGGCTATGGGCTTCAAGCTCACCATGGTGGCCGGCTTCAGCTACTTGAAATCCATGTTCCACAAGTTGCCCGAAGACAATCTGGAGAACTTCTACATCAACCGCTTTGGCCGCAAGCTGTACTCGATGTTCTTCGAGGGATACACGGAGAAGCTGTGGGGACGTCACCCCTCCCAGATTTCCGCTGACTGGGGTGCCCAGCGCGTCAAGGGTCTGAGCATCATGGGTGTGCTCAAGAACGCCTTCCAGAAGCTGCTGCCCAAGCAGCGCTCCAACGCCGAGGTCGAGACCTCGCTTATCGAGGAATTCTGGTACCCGAAGTATGGCCCCGGCCAGCTGTGGGAGACTGTGGAATCCAACTGTGAGAACGCCGGCGTCAAGGTGCTGACCGACGCCACGGTGGTCGAACTGCGTCAGAACAACGGCTCCATCTCCTCGGTGGTGTATGAGGACTCCGAAGGTAACCGCACCGAGCTTGCCGCCGATCAGTTCATCTCGTCGATGCCGGTCAAGGACTTGGTCAACGCCATCGATGCAGCCGGTTCCGATCCGGAAAGCCCTGAATCCAAGGGCGCTCCTGCCGACATGACCAAGGTGGCCAACGGCCTGCCGTACCGCGACTTCGTGACCGTGGGTCTTCTGGTCAAGCACCTGAAGCTCAAGAACACCACGAACATTCCCACCCTCGGCAACCCGCCGATTGTGCCGGACTGCTGGATTTATGTTCAGGATCCGGGCTACAAGGTCGGCCGTCTCCAGATCTTCAACAACTGGAGCCCGTACCTGGTCAAGGACGTGAACGACACCGTGTGGGTTGGTCTGGAGTACTTCTGCGAAGAGGGTGATTCCTTCTGGAACATGAGTGAGGAAGACGCCACCAAGTTCGCCATTTCCGAGCTCACCCGCATGCGCGTGATCAATGGCCCGGATGAGGTCCTCGACTCCCACCGTGAACGCGTGAAGAAGGCCTACCCTGCATACTTCGATACCTACGAGCACATGGACGAGCTCATCGAATACCTCGATGGCTTCGGCAACCTGTACTGCGTGGGGCGTAACGGTCAGCACCGTTACAACAACATGGACCACTCCATGGCCACCGCCATTGAGGCCGTCGGCAACATCAAGACCGGCAAGACGTCCAAGAAGAATGTGTGGTCGGTCAACACCGACAAGTCCTACCACGAAGAAAAGTAATTAGCGGAGCGTATGCCGCCTTTCTTCACCCCCGACGCACCTCAGTGCGCCTTCGGGGTCAGACGGCGGCCTCCGCACGCGCTGATTACTTTTCTTCCCTCGCAGATTTTGCATTCTCGGCTCCCCCTCTGAGGGGAGCTGGCTCGCGAAGCGAGATTGAGGGGAGCCAACCCCAGCAATTACATACGGCCTGCCGATACTCGGCGGGCCGTTTTGCATTGGTCGTGCTCGCGTTGTAGAGTGAACAACGTTCGCGAGAACATCAGAGACGTAGCGAACATTCATGAGCGGTACAGCCGCAAAATCACTCTTAACCCCGTAACAGGCATGGGCCTGTTCGGTATGGAAAGGGCAACCAGTGGCAAATAGCCAGAATCTTGAGGATATGAAGCTGCCTGAGCTCAAGGAGCTCGCCAAGCAAATGGGTCTGCGAGGCACGTCTACCATGCGCAAGCCCGAACTGCTCGCCACCTTGCAGGCCGCCCGCAGTGGCGGTGAGCCGCCGGCTGGCGTCACTGTGCGCACTCCCAAGGCCGTCACCAAGGCAGCCAAGGCTGAGCCGGTCGTCGAAGAGACCGCTGCTCTGGCGGAACCGCAGCTTGATCTATCCGCACTTGCCGAAGAGCCCAAGGCCGCGGAACCCCGTCGTGTGCGCCGTAAGGCAGCCGATGAGGCCACTGAAGAACCGCGCGATGCCCGTCATCGCCGCGATGATGAACGAACCGGCCGCAAGCCGCGCAAGCAGGCCGATGAGGCCGGCGATCTGCTCGCCTCCCTCGATTTGGGCGAGACAACCGCTCCCGAGCGCCGCCGCAACCGTCGTGATGACACCGAAGCTCCGCTCATTCGCCGTGTGCATGATGAGGATCAGCCGCGTCGCCGTCGCCGTCCTGCGGACAGCAGCGACGAGACCGTGCGCGATTTGGATGACATTCTGGCCACGCTGCCCACGCAGAAGCACGACGAACCTTCCGACGATGGTGAACAGAGCGAAGACCGCGAGTTCAGCCGTCGCAGCCGTAACCGTGACCGAGATCGCGACAACCGCAATGATCGCAATGACCGCCGCAACCGCCGTATGCGTGGTCGTGACCGTGGCGAAAACGCCGGCGAGGACGATCGTCGTTTCGATGATCGTGAGAACCGCAATGACCGCCGCGAGGAGCCGCAGGAAGACCTGGTACCGGTGGCCGGCATCGTCGATGTGCTCGATTCCTATGCGTTCGTGCGTACGTCCGGCTATCTGCCCGGCCCGAACGACGTGTACGTCTCCATGGGCCAGGTCAAGAAGTATGGCCTGCGCAAGGGCGATGCCGTGCACGGTTCCATTCGAGCCCCGCGCGAGAACGATCGCCGCAACCAGCGTCAGAAGTTCGTGCCGCTGCAGTCCATTGACTCGATTAACGGCCAGAGCGTCGAGGACGCACTGAACCGTCCGCAGTTCTCCAAACTCACCCCGCTCTACCCGCAGGAGCGCCTCAAGCAGGAGACCGCGCCGAACAAGCTCACTGGCCGCATCATGGATATCGTTTCCCCGATCGGCAAGGGCCAGCGTGGTCTGATCGTCTCCCCGCCTAAGGCCGGTAAAACCATCACCCTGCAGAACATCGCCAATGCCATTGCCGCCAACAACCCCGAGGTTCACCTGATGGTGGTGCTCGTGGACGAGCGACCTGAAGAGGTCACCGATATGGAGCGCACGGTTCAGGGTGAGGTCATCTCCTCCACCTTCGATCGTCCTGCTTCCGATCACACCACCGTTGCTGAGCTGGCCATCGAGCGCGCCAAGCGTCTTGTGGAGCTCGGCCAGGATGTCGTAGTGCTGCTCGATTCCATGACCCGTCTGGCCCGTGCCTACAACATCGCGGCTCCGGCTTCCGGTCGTATCCTGTCCGGCGGTGTGGATGCCCAGGCGCTCTACCCGCCGAAGAAGTTCTTTGGTGCGGCCCGCAACATCGAAAACGGCGGCTCCCTGACCATCATCTCCTCGGCACTGGTGGAAACCGGCTCCAAGATGGACGAGGTGATTTTCGAGGAGTTCAAGGGTACCGGCAACATGGAGCTTCGCCTCTCCCGAGAGCTGGCGGACAAGCGCTTGTTCCCGGCCATCGACATCAACGCCTCCGGCACCCGCCGCGAAGAACTCATCACCGACCCGCAGGAGTTGCCGATTATCTATCGTCTGCGCCGACTGCTGGGTGGCATGGAGCCTGAGCAGGCCTACCAGACCCTGGTGCCGCGTCTCAAGAAGACCGCCACGAACCGCGACTTCCTAGCCGCCATCGTGCAGCAGGCCAACACCGGCAACGCGGTCAACGGCAACTGATTAGGCTGCTAGAATCTGACGTAAAGGGCTGTCTCCATTAATGCGGAGACAGCCCTTTTGCATAGCGCATGCGTCATCCATCACATTGCAGCTGTAATATTGCCGCAGCGCTTCTTCGCATAACGAAGTTATATGACACGGAGAGGAACATCATGAGCTCTATCGTTCTGGGAATGGGCAACGGCGCAGTCATGTTTGGTGATCGTGATGCCAGCAATGTGCCCGATGATGATCTCATTCAGCTGGTGAATCCTGCTGCTGTTAATATCAGTGCCTTTGATTTAAGCGTACTGCGCGGCGATGGTATTTTCGAGGCCACCACCGTGTTCAAGGGCTTCCCGATTTCGTTGGAAAACCACCTGCGCCGATTGTCGGATTCCGCCCGGCTGATGGATTTGCCTACTCCCAATATTGCGGCCATTACGCGCGGTATTGAGAAGGTGATGTCTGCCTATGATGATCCTGAACCGGCACCATTACTGCGTATTATCGTTTCGCGCGGTCTCGATCAGGAAACTGGAATCGGCAAAGCTGCTGCGGCGTCTGGCAACACTGCGCCGACTATTTTCATTTGAGCCTTCTGTTGTTTTCGTGGGTTAGAGGATGGGTGTTGGTAGGTGGGTGGGTAGGCCGCTGCATCGGAGTTTGATCATGGCGATGAGGTTGTCGGCGTGTCGGAAGCCGTAGGCCATGCGGATGGTGACCTTGATCTTGTTGTTGAACGCTTCCAGACGCGCGTTGGAATAGCCGGGTCCGATGGTTCCGAGGATGTCGTCCCTGCGTCTGCGGATCTTCCTGCACAGTTCCACGACCTCGGGGATGCGGCTGTGGGAAGCCCGGAAGATCCATCGTTTCAATTCGGCTTCGGCTTGTCCGACGGGTTGGTGCGGGAGCGTCCTGAGGAGTTCCCTCAACTGCCATGACCGGTAGAGCTGGCCCCTGGGATCCGTGTCCCTGAGCGTCTCCAACGCTCCGGATTGCCGTTCGGTCAGGTCGCCGGGGTTCTTGAGCACGGCGTATTTCAGGCCTTTCATCGTCTCCGTGGCTGTCTTGTCGTTGCCGCGCCGGTCCTGGTTCCACAACCGTTGCCTGACCTGGTCGAGCGTGTCGGTCATCCAGGAGACGATGTGGAACGAGTCGAGCACGCGCTCGGCGTTCGGCAGGTGCTCCTTCACGCTGGCGTCGATCCATTTGGCGCCGTCGCCGGTGACCGCCTTGATGGAGGCACGCTGCTCGTCGGTCAGTTGTCGGAAGAACAGGTCGAGGACCTCCTTGCCGTATCCGTCGTGCGCCCAGACGACCCGTTTGCGCTTGTGGTCGACGACCACGGTGATGTACGTGCGCCCCTTCCTGTAGCTGGTCTCGTCCACGCCGATCGCGGTGAGACCGTCGAACATGCACGGCATCGAGGATCCCAAGCGGGCGGCGACCCTGCGCGCGATGTCACCGGCGGTCCTCCACGCGATGCGTAGGAATCCGCCCACGGTCTTCCGGCTGGCGACCGCCGTCAGCCACGCGCGCTCCATCTCGAAATCCCTGGTGAACCGGCTGCCCGGCTCTGCCCACGGCACTTGGGCGACCACCACCCCATGCTCCGCGCACGCCACGCGCGGCGCCAAGCCCATGAGCTCGACCCCATAGCAGTCGAAGTCCTGGTGGCGCCATCGCCGTTCGCCGCCCCCGTCGTCGTATTTGGGGCACTTGCGCCCGCAACGCGAGCAACGCAACTCGCCCCTCCCGCGCCGCACCCGGACCACCAGGACGGGAGCCGGGCGCAGCGGCGAGTCGTCGATGGACACGTCCTCGACGGCCATGCCCTTGACGTTCAGCAATCGTTTGAATTAGCTCTTCAACTAAGGCGCTTTCCTCGGTTGTATTTCCTGGTCGAAAAACAAACCTGCAGGAAGCGCCCCTCACACATTGGGATCCAACGGCTCACCGACGAACCACCACCCACGAAAACAACACAAGAGCCTCAAAATAAGGACAGCCACCGGAACCGATGGCGTCAGTCAAATGTGGGGTCACCGCCCAAGCCGTCATCCACCATTATCGCCGATCAGAAACCGGCATAACCATTATCAACGTCAAATCGACACGCCGACCCAATCACATCCATTGGACCGGTGCATAATCGTGAATAGCCGAGTAACCACCGCCCCACATAAGCACCGGCCAACGGTTTTGCGGCACTGAACTCGTACGTGATATACAAGTCCACCGCCCGATCACGCTGCACCCTGGAATCCTTCACGATGACACTCGCCCTGGCCCAATAAGTCCAAGGGAACATCCACCCCGAATACGTTTGCACCCATTCGATTTAGGCATCAGTGAGTATCGTTGAATCGTATGATGGATAATTCGCAGACTGTGCCGAAGTTGACGTTGCAGCGTCGCATCGAGAGCATGGATCTGGTGTTCATGGCCGCTGGACGGCAGGAGTGCAAGCCGTCGGATTCGAGCGGCCCGAGGACATGCTCCTATCACATGCTGCATTTCGTGCTCAAAGGCAAGGTGCATTTCTATCTTGGTGGGCAGCATTACATCGTCAATGCTGGGCAATGTTTCTACGTGCCCGAGGGAACCAATACGTTCTATTATTCCGATCCCACCAATCCATGCATATACGCGTGGATGAACTTTACCGGCGATGATACGGTGGAGATAGTCCGGGAATGCGGCATGTCCAATGTGTGCCCCGTGATCGCCTTGCCGGATGTGAAGCCTATCTGGGATTTCATTGGCGGACTATTGCATTGCTATAATCCGACGCCCGCCAACGATATAGCGATCCGCGGGTTCATGCATTTGATCTTTGCAACGCTGATGCGTAACCCCAACGTTTCGAGCATCGCGCAGGAAGCCAGGGATTCATCGTCCGAGAATGATTTGATCAAGCGTGCAGTCGCCTATGTGCAGGAACACGCGGACGAGACTCTGAGCGTACAGATGATCGCGGACGCATTGTGCATTAGCCGCGGGTACCTGCACCAGTTGTTTATTAAGTATCTGCATACGACTCCGCAACAGTTCGTCATCAATTCGAAGGTTCAGAAGGCGTCGGAATTGTTGATCAAAACCAGAATGCCGATCGCGCGGATCGCCGAGCTGTGCGGATATCGCAATCAGTTCTCGTTCTCAAGGGCGTTCGCGCGCGAACTGACGCTCAGCCCGAGCGAATACCGTCGGCGCTTCAGCAATCCGGACCGTCTCGTCACGGAATAACCATTCCGACGCTGTATTGCAGTTTGTAAGATTTTGAGAATCCTTTGGATATCTTTTTGTATGTCCAGAAATGTTCGGTTCCTCAATTTGTCGGCTATATATTGCAGTTTGTTCACTAGATAGGCCTTGAGCAGCATCATCGGATGTCATCTTGCATATAATCTTAGTACGTCATTCGAGAAGTGATCAGAAGGACGTAATCAGAAGGAACGGAAGCCCGCAAATTCAAGGTTGAAATGCGGATTAATGTAAGGATTCAACATGCGCAAAACCATCGGTAAGGCAATGGCCGCAACGACATCTTTGGCATTGGCATTGTCTATGGCGGCCTGCGGGTCGTCGAGCGAGAACGCGGAGGAAGCGACAAAGGTCGGTGGCACCATCACCATCTGGACGTGGGAGCAGCCGGGCAAAGCGTTCGAAGCCGCCGCGAAGGGATTCCAGGAAGCCAATCCCGGTACGACGGTGAAGGTCGAAAACGTCGGTAACCCCGCCATCTGGGACAAGATCACCACAGGGCTCGCTGCTGGCGGCCAGGGTCTGCCCGACATCATGAACGTGGGCATCGACTACATCGGCGGCTACATGGACAAGTTCCCCGACGCGTTTGCCGACCTGTCCGATTATGGCGCGGATGACCTCAAGGACGATTTCCCGTCCGGTGTGATGAAGAGCGCCACGCGTGACGGAAAGATCTACGGGCTCCCCTTCGAAGTGAACACCGGAGCGCTGGTCTACGACGTGAAGATGTTCGAAGAGGCCGGCATCACCGAGGACGACATCTCCACATGGGACGGTTTCATCGAATCCGGGAAGAAGCTCAAGGAGAAGACCGGCAACTACATGTTCGGCATCAACAAGGCATGCACCGGCAACGCGAACTGCGGTGACACTTGGCAGATTATCACTGCATTGCAGAACTCCTTCTACTTCGACACCGACGGCAACATCACCATGAACGGCGAGGCCGGCGTCAAGGCCATGGAACTGATCAAGGAGGCGAACGACGCGGGCATCGTCATCGAGCTGCCCGGAACATCGGACGACTCCTCGTGGCAGGTGCAGCAAGGCAACGTCGCCACACTGGTCGACCGCTCCTACCTGCCCGGCGTGCTCAAGACCAAGTTCCCCGACGCTAAGAACCGTTGGAAGGTGACCGCTCTGCCCGCAGTCGAGGAGGGAGGCCTGCGCTCCGTGGTGCCCGGCGCGACCTACCTGTCCGTCGCCAACGCGAGCAAGAACAAGAAGACCGCCTGGGAGTTCATCAAGTACGCGCTCGGCACTACGGAAGGCCAAAAGGCCATGTATGAATCCCAGGGCCTGTTCCCCGGCTATCTTCCGTTCATCAAGGAGGATCTGAACACCCCCGACGAGTTCTTCAACAATGAGAACGTCAACGAGGTGTTCATCAAGCAGCTCGAGGACGAGACCCCCGAGCTCAACTTCACCGGAGACTACGCGAAGGCGCTGAAAGCCATGATTGATGCCCAAGTCCAGGTGCTCACCAAGGGCGCCGACCCGCAGAAGGCCTTGAACGAGGCTGCGGAACGTCTCGCCAACGAGACAGGCCGCAAGATCGCCTGACCTTATCAGAATTCGCATGGGGTCGTTGGAACCTCTCCACCCCGACGGCCCCATGTCTTTAACAATTAACGGTACTCCGACGAAGGGAAAGGAGCGACAATGGTGACGCGAGCCAACACATCATCAAGAAAACACTTCCTGACACAAAGAAACGCGCCGTACATCTTCTTGCTGCCAATGGTGCTGCTATACGGCGTGTTCAAGATTTGTCCATATCTATATTCCGCCTGGCTGAGCTTCACGACCAACCAGTCCGGCAAACAATTGTTCGCTGGATTCGACAACTACACGCGCCTGTTCAAGGACCAATTGTTCTGGAAGGCGCTGGGCAACACCGCGATCATCCTGGTGATCCAGGTGCCGCTGATGCTGTTTCTGGCGATCCTATTGGCCGTCGCGTTCAACTCCGCATTCCTCAAACTGCGTTCCGTTTTCCGCATGGGTTACTTCCTGCCCATCGTCATGGGTTTGGTCGCATACGGAATCCTGTTCAAGAACATGCTCGACGCCAACAGCGGAGTGGTCAACTATCTGCTTGAGCTGATCCATTTGAAGCCCGTCCCGTGGCTCACGGATTCGACATGGGCGAAGATTTCCATCATCATGGCCATGACCTGGCATTACACTGGTCAGAACGCCATCATCTACCTGGCCCAATTGCAATCCATTCCCACTGAACTCTACGAGGCCGCGTCGGTTGATGGCGCGAATGGATGGTGGAAGTTCCGCTCCGTGACCTTGCCTGGCTTGAGGCCAGCAATCCTGTTGACCACCGTGCTCAGCACCATCGGCACATTGCAATTGTTCGACGAACCCTACGTGCTCACCAACGGTGGTCCCGACAACGCGACATTGACTGTCGGCATGTACCTGTACATGCAGGGTTTCAAGTATTTCGATTTCGGATACGCGTCGGCAATCGGCTATGTGATGCTCATCATCATCGTCGGTCTGAGCGTCATCCAATTCTGGATCCAAAGGGAGAAGTGACATGGCCACGCCAAATCTCAAAGTAGACAAGTCCCAGAGGGTCGATGCGAAGCGGAACGGCTGGCGCACCGTCGGACTGACCGCCATCCTCGGGATCGGACTCATCGTCTTCGTGTTCCCGTTCTACTGGCTGCTCGTGGCGAGCACCAGAAAATCCACGGACGTGTTCTCGAAGACACCCCACATGATCCCTGGCACCGAACTGTTCAACAACATCCGCAACCTGATGACCAACACCCAGTTCGGCGACGCCATCGTCAACTCGCTCATCGTGTCGGTCACCTACGTGATCGTCGGCGGCGTGATCTGTTCCCTGGCCGGGTACGCGTTCGCCCAATACCGCTTCCGCGGCCGTAACATCCTGTTCGCACTGGTCATCGGTGTCATGGCATTGCCATCGCAGGTCACGCTGGTCCCGTTGTTCAAGATGATGTTGTCGTTCGGCTGGCTGGGAACTTACCAGGCGCTGATCTTGCCCGATCTGGCGTTGCCGTTTGGGGTGTTCCTCATGAGACAGGCCATGTCCACGTTCCCCACGTCGATCGTCGAGGCTGCGCGCATTGACGGCGCTGGTGAGATGAGGATCTTCGGCACAATCGTCCTGCCGACCATGAAGCCCACGCTCGCCGCATTGGCGATCTTCATGTTCCTCGGACGTTGGAATGACTTCGTGTACCCGTTGGTGATCACCAGGACGCCGGAACAGTACACGCTTCCCGTCGCCCTTGCCACATTGCAGGGTGCGAACACCACGGATTACGGCCAGTTGCTCGCCGGCACGACGATCTCGATCCTACCGGTCCTGATCCTCTTCCTGTTCCTCCAAAAGGAATTCGTGTCTGGCATGACGGCGGGATCTGTCAAGGAGTGACATTCTCAGGTGCCAAAGAAGGCACTGGAAAGGACGGCTCATATGCTTTTGGATCATTTCAAGGACATGCTGCATGAGGGGCAAAGCCTCGGCGCGACGTGGATCATGCATTCGGACGGGCTGACCATCGAGACGACGTGTGAAGATGGTCCGGCATCGAAGGGCATCGTGTTCGATGTGACGGCGGCGAATCCGGGGGCCACTGCGACGATTGTGATCGGCAAGCCTCTCGGCTCCATCCAGAGGTTTCACATGGTCGGATCCCGTTGCCGCGAGCCGTTGCCTGCTGACTGGGCCGGCGCCACGCAGGTGTCGTTGGTCAATTCGGCCCCCATGGGATGCATGGTCGACGATGCGGACAGGAACGTGCTGTCATTCGCATATTCGTTCGCACAGGACGAGATTACGATGCGTTACGGCGTCGACGAGGAACACGTGTTGTTCGTCGTGATGCTGCAGATCCAACGTGTTCCCGGACATAGCCGACTGTTACTCATGGATGACGGACTGCCGTTGGATGAGACGATGCGGCTCTTGGTCGAATGGGTGGCCGATGGTTCCGCACCTTTACCCATGGCGGACAAGGCGCTGGAACCGGTTTTTTCCACCTGGTATGCGTACCTGCAGAACGTCGACGCCGAGACCTTGGGACGTGAGCTCGACGGCATGAGCCGACTGGGATGTGGATCCATATTCATCGACGACGGCTGGCAGCAATATGGCAGCGGGCGCGGATATTCCGGTTGCGGCGACTGGGTTCCCGATCCCGTTAAATTCCCCGACATGAGTGCCACTGTCAGGAGGTTCCAGGACGCGGGGGTCGGCGTCGTCCTGTGGATCGCACCCCTGTTGCTGGGCGAGAAGGCGCACGTGTTCAAGACGTTGGAACGATACGCGCCCATCCATGACGACGGGCTGGGACGGCAATTCCACGTCCTCGACCCACGACGCAAGGCGGTCCGCGACTACATCGGCGGCGTTTGCGCTCGGATGGCCAAGGATTACGGCATCGCCGGACTGAAGATCGATTTCCTGGAACAGGCCGGGGCCTACCAAGGCCAGCCATTGGAGAATCCCGAACCCGGCGACGTCACCGATGTCGGCGAGGCGATGAGACTTATGCTCGAACGGATCAAGACCATGTTGATCGAAAACTGCGGTCAGGTCCCGGTCGTCGAATTCCGCCAACCCTATTCCAGTCCCGTCATCGCACCGTACAGCAACATAGTCAGGGCCAGCGACTGTCCCGCCGATGCCCTGACCAATCGAATCCGCACCATCGACGAACGGCTGGCCGCTGGTAACCGCGTGGTGCACGGAGATATGCTGCTGTGGGACGTGAACGCGGGAGCGGAGACATGCGCGGCGCAGATCCTCGCATCGTTCTTCGCCGTGCCTCAGATCTCGGTCCCGCCGTCGGCCATGTCGAATGGTCAGTATGAATCCTGCCGTTTCCTACTGTCCCTATGGCGCAAACACCGAAACGTCCTGTTGAATGGCCGTCTGCAACCAGTGTCAAGCATTCTGGGCTATCCACTCGTGCACGCGTTCGACGGCAACGGGACGCAAGTCAGCGGCGTGTACGCGCCGGACATGATCATCGACGTGGACGCGGATACGAGAACGCTGATCATCCTCAACGCATCCACGGAAAACAACGTGACCATTCGCCTGCGCGGTGACGGCGGGACGGTCAAGTTGACCGGCCACGCATACGACTGCACAGGAGCCATCACTATGCAGTTTGAAGAAGATACAGATGCGTTCCGTGAAAACGGAGACGCGACGATCACGACGATTCCAGTTCCCACCTATGGCATATTGGAATTGGCGCTAGAGCGATAAAACGCGATACTTTTCTGAACCACGGTTGTTGGACTGGAGAAATTCAGATTCGATGATCGGAGGTGTGGTTCTTTCGTATGGGTGAAGATCGGAAGAGACATTACGACGACGGGTTCCGGCGCGAGGCGCTGGAACCCGTCAGGGCCGGGGCGGGCAGCAGGACGTTGGCGCGCCGGCTTGCGATGCCACGGCAGACCCCGAAACAATGGATCCTGTTGTATGGATCCAACGGCGAGGAGACAGTCATGGGAGCCACCGGCAACAGGCGCTATGACTGGTAGACGAAGGTCGCGGCCGCGCGCGACCACGTCGAGGACGGCCTGACCGTAGCCGATGTCATGGCCAAATACGGGATTGCGAGCATCGCGCCGCTCAACCGCTGGTGCCGCGACTACCGGACGGGCGGCGAGGAGGCGTTGAGACCGAAGCTCAAGGGCAGGCCCAAAGGCGTGAAATCCAAGCCCAAACCAAAACCAACGCGCGAGCATGAGCTCGCCGAGGAGAACGCCTATCTGAGGGCGAAGGTCGCGTACCTGAAAAAACTCCGGTCCCTGCGGGCGAACAAGTCATGCGGCGCGAGCGAAGCGCCGTCGTCCGACTGCTCTCAGGGCAAGGACACCGGCTCGACCCCCTGCTGAGGATAGCGGGGCTGGCCAGATCCACGTACTTTCACCATCTGTCGCATCCGGGGCATGCGACGCGCCCTGATTTCGAGCCCATGGTCCGGGAGATCTGGGCGCGGACCGCCAACAGGGGCGGCCACCGGCAGATCCACATGTGCCTGGCGAATGAGTTCGGACAGAAGGTATCGGCCAAAAGCGTATTGAAGGTCATGCGCCGCATGGGTCTCAGATGCGGGATCCGCAAAGCGAACCCGTGGAGGAAGTAAAGCTCGTACAGGGGCGATCAAGGCGGGCAAGTGCCGAACCTGCTCGAACGCGACTTCCGGGTGGACCGGCCGTTCGCCAAGCTCGGCAGCGACGACGGTTACACGCTTGAGTGCCCGAACTCCTCCATCGTGGCGCGATACGGCGATACATTGATTACTCCAGATCCGCGTATCGGCATTCTTCATGGAACCTCGCAACGCGAAATGTTCGCATGGGCGCTTCAAGAGGGGCAGAATACGCAATACAAGAAGCTGCCATTTGCTGAACTGCGGGAGGCTGATCGCCTCTATATGGTGCATGGCGGTTGGGTGATTCCGGTCAACGAGCTCGATGGCAAAGCATACGCCGTTGATATGGCAGAAATTGCAGCAATCAATGATGCAATCCATACTGGCCGTACCCATGATGATGCGCTCGGCATTGAGCCAGTCGGAGATTACGACGTCTGAGTATCGCGCAAGGACTTGAACGGGAGTATTCTCGATATCATGAGCGAAACGAGCAGCGACTGGCAAAAGACCACCATTGATTCCGCCCAAGCGGCGGCTCACCCGGAAACCGCGCAGGCGGTGGCGCGTATCAAGGCGCTACGTCAGACCATCGATAATATCGATTCGGCGGCCATAGCCCTGTTGGCCGAGCGTTTCAAAGCCACCTCGCAGGTTGGTGTGCTCAAAGCCAATGCCGGATTCGCCCCTGAAGACACCAAGCGTGAGGACTATCAGATCGAGCGCCTCCACCGCATCGCCATGGATGCCGGGCTCGACCCCGAGATCGCCGAAATGTACCGTGAATTCGTGGTCACCGAGGCCAAGAAGCGGCACAAGCGTATTGCCGACGCCGGAGGAGACCCGGGCGTGCTCGACGTATTTGCCTGAGCTTCTCGTAGCAATCCATTACTGGTCAGCGGCACACGAATTGCCCATGTCCTTTCAGGAGCAATGGCGACTACATTGATACGGGACTATCGATACCGATAGCCAAAACCGTATAACCATTGACCACATTGAACGGAAACGCCGCCATGAGACTTGCCTCCGCCTTGATCAGTTGCGTACTATGCGTAACCGGCACTGTTGGCGGTGCGTGGCTTTCCCGTCCGGCATCAGTCGATTATGGCTCTCTGCTTTCCAAAGCAAGTGACATCTATGCCGTTACCGATGAGAGGGGAGACGCAACCCGGCTGTATGTGGTGAACAATGCCAGCAATGCGGCAATCTCCCGCATTCCGGGCGCGGCTGCCGAATTGCCGTGGAAAGTCAACGTCACGTATTCGCTGGATGGTCCGAACGTTGAGGCCAACGAGATTTCCGGAGCGTCTGGACTTGTCGGCATATACATCGATGTCAAACCGCAGTCCAGTGCAGCCAACCATACGATTCCGGTTGTCACCTTCACCGTGCCCACTCAAGTGACTGGTGATATTTCCGCCGATAATACGGCTTCGGTAGCCACGCAGGGCTCCGATATTGTGGTAGCCGCGGCAGGGAACGTTTCTTCCGGGCTGAAATTCAGCTGCTACATGGACGCGAAGAAGTTCTCAATGGGTGCCGTGACGCTCGCCGCGCTGCCGTCTTCCGGAGAGCCGTCCGTTGGAGCCGATCCTCAGGCCGCAGGATCCGCCACTCAGTCCGAGGCCGATGCCGGCGACCAAACCGCTGCCGATACAGATGCTTCCCAGCTGATTGCCAACAGCGCTACTTTGGTTGGTTCCCTGACGGATGCGGGCTCCGGCGAGCACCAGCAGCTTATCGATCAGCTGGATGCGCTGCGCAGCAACGAACGTGCGCTCGACAAGTCCGTGGTGGCCGAGCGTAAAGTAACCCACAAGCAGGCTTTTGATGCGTATATGGCTGCATATGTTGGCGCCTATACCGATCACTTGTCTGGGTCCATTGGTGATTCCAGCCAGCTGTCCGCGCTTATGGGAACAGCCGGAGAGCTTTCCAAAAATACGCCATTAGCCCAAGCGGTGATTGATCTGGCCGATGCAGTGAACAATGTGAGCGCCGCGCACCAGCATGCGGGTGCAGTCGAAGCATTGGACGAAGTGATTCGGCGCATCCAACAGCAGGGAACCACTGGTTTGGCGGATGATTTGAACACCGAAGCCGCCGAAGAGGCCACCAAGGGATCCAAGCAGTATGCCGAGGGGCAGAGCCAATTGTCTGCTGCGATGATCCCGTATTCGATGAAATACACGGACGTATACACGGCCAATCTCAGCGCGTTGACCGGCGGCACCTCGTCTGGTGCCGGGATTCACGAGCAGCAGGCAATCGCCGAAACCAATAGCAGCGACGATTTGACTGAGGCGCAGTCCAAGGTCGATGCTGCCATGAGCACACTCGCCACGGCATCCGAGCACACCGGTAAGGCTGCGGCATTGCGTCAGATTGTGCTTCGTTTTTCAGACCAGTTCGCCAGTTCCGGCAATGTGCAGAATGCGTCGAGCGGTTCTGGCTCGGTTGATCAGGCCCATGCACTGGCCGGCTTGGCGGACGCGCAATCGCAGTCGTTCTATGGCAAGACTCGTGCCGCGGAAGCCAAGCGCAAGGCCAGTGCTGCACGCAAACAGGCCAAGGCCGCACAGCGACAGCAATCGCAGCATGCTGATGCCTCGCTGGTGGATGACACGATGTCGCTGTCTTCAGCGGACGTCATGCACTATGCCAATGGTGTCAACTCGTCAATCGGCTCTTCGCAGACCGCCGACACCTTTGCCGGAGGCAAGCTGAACTCTGCAGACGGGTCAACCGAGCAAAGCAGCGGCAAGTTCAAAAACGCCGTTTCTCAGGCCGATGATTCCATGGATGTTGCCCCAACGCTGTTTGGCTTTGGCAGTGGCGGTACATTGCTCAAGCATGATATGAGCACACTGGTCAACGAGACTGTAGAGATAAGCGATGCTGGTGAGCTCCTGAACCAGGCGGTCGCCCAGATCAATACTTCTGCCGTGCAACAAAAAACCGCCGGAACCCGATATCTCATCGTGGTTCCGACGGTTTAATCTGGCTCAAAGAGGGGAGCCAGAGCGGCGACTTACTTCTTCGGCTTCTTGACCGGGGGTTCGCCGAGCTCGCTGGTCTCGACGGCCACTTCGGTTTCCGGTGCATCCTCGGCAGCGGATTCCGCCGTGTGCTTGGCCACCAGGTCGAACTTGCCGATTACACGGCCGGCCTGTGCGATGTCGCCCAAAGCGGCGTGAATCGCGTCCACGCCCTCGGCAGCGGCGGAGAGCGCCACAGACAGAATCGGGGTCTTCATGGAGACCTTGGCCTCGGACTTGATCTTGCGCAGCTGCTCCACAGCCTTGCCGGCCCAGGTCAGCAGCTCGGGGGAGGCACCGGTGGCAGCCTCGACGTACGGATCCACAACCGGCCAAGCGGCGCGGTGCACGGAGCCGGAACCGGCGTGCATCCAGCTCCACACCTCTTCAGAGGCGTACGGCAGGTATGGAGCCAGCAGACGAGCAAAGGCATCCAAGCCCAAGCCCAGCGCGGTGCGGGCGGACTTCACGGCCTTCTCGGACGGCACATTGCCCTGCTCGTCCGGAGTTCCATAGGCACGGTTCTTGACCAGCTCGATGTAGTCGTCGCAGAACTGCCAGAAGTAGGACTCGATGACCTCAAGCGCCTTGGAGTGCTCGTAAGCCTCCAGCGCTTCGGTGGCCTGACGCACCACCAAGGCCAGCTTGGCCATGGCGGCGCGATCCAGCGGCTCGGTCACATCGGCCGGGTTCCACGAAGCCTCAGCGGCTTCGCCCACGTGGTGGTTCTCGTCCTCGCGGCCAATCGCCAGTGCAAACTTGGTGGCGTTCAGCAGCTTGATGGCCAGTCGACGGCCGATCTTCATCTGGCCGATGTCATACGTGGCATCGAGGCCCAGGCGCGCGGCGGCAGCCCAGTAGCGCACGGCGTCCGCACCGAACTTCTCGATCGGCTCGTTCGGCACCACGACGTTGCCCTTGGACTTCGACATCTTCTTATGGTCGGGATCCAGAATCCAGCCGGACAGCGTGGCGTGAGCCCACGGCAGGCACTTGTTTTCCAAGTGCGCGCGGTCCACGGTGCTGAACAGCCAGGTACGGATGATGTCCTGACCCTGCGGGCGCAGATCCATCGGGAAGGTGGACTTGAACAGGGCCTGAGAAGCCTCATCCGGCTCAGCCCAGTGGGTCACGATCTGCGGGGTCACCGAAGAGGTGGCCCAGGTATCCATGATGTCCTTTTCGGCGGTGAAGCCGCCGGGCACATCACGCTGAGACTCGTCGTAGCCTTCCGGCACATCGATGGTCGGGTCGATCGGCAGACGATCCTCGCTCGGGGTGATCGGGCGATCGTAATCCGGCTCGCCGGAAGCGTTCACCGGGTACCACAGCGGGAACGGTACGCCGAAGAAGCGCTGGCGGGAAATCAGCCAGTCGCCGTTCAGACCGTGCACCCAGTTCTCGTAGCGCACGCGCATGAAGTCGGGGTGGAAGTTCAGTTCCTTGCCGCGCTCGATGAGTTCGGCGTTCAGCTTCTCGTCGGTGCCGCCGTTCTTCAGGTACCACTGGCGGGAGGTGACAATCTCGAGCGGCTTGTCGCCCTTCTCGTAGAAGTTCGTCATACGCTTGGTCGGCGTCGGCTCACCGTCCAGGTCGCCGGACTCACGCAGTTTGTCTACGATGACCTTACGGGCGGAGAACGTGGTCTTGCCAGCGGTCTCGGCAAAGACCTCACGGCCGGCCGGGTCGGTGATCCAATCCGGGGTGTCCATCACGATACGGCCGTTGCGCTGAATGATTGGGCGGGTGGGCAGCTTCAGATCGCGCCACCACTCAACGTCGGTCACATCACCGAACGTACAGCACATGGCGATGCCGGCACCCTTGTCCATTTCGGCGGCCGGGTGAGCCAGAATCGGCACCTTGACCTTGAACAGCGGGGAGTAGACTTCCTGGCCGAAGTACTGCTTGTAACGTTCGTCATTCGGGTTGGCGATCAGCGAGGTGCAAGCGGCCAGCAGCTCGGGGCGGGTGGTCTCGATGTAGATTGGGGTGCCGTCCTCAAAGCGGAAAGCCACTTTGTGGTAGAAGCCCGGGTATTCGCGGGACTCAAGCTCGGCCTGAGCCACTGCGGTCTGGAAGGTCACGTCCCACAGGCCGGGGGCATCCTGCTGGTAGGCCTCGCCGCGGGCAAGGTTGCGCAGGAAGGCCTTCTGAGCCACGCGCCGCGGGTGCTGGCCGATGGTGTGGTAGGTCTGCGACCAGTCGATGGACAGGCCCAGCTTGCGCCACAGGGCCTCAAACAGCTTCTCATCCTCGGCGGTGAGTTTCTCGCACAGTTCGATGAAGTTCTTGCGGGAAATCGGCACCTGATCCTTGGCATCGATCTTCTTGCCATCGGTGCCCTCGAACGGCGGCTTGAAGTCCGGGTCGTAGGGGAGGGACACGTCCACGCGCACGCCGTAGTAGTTCTGCACGCGGCGCTCGGTGGGCAGGCCGTTGTCGTCCCAGCCCATCGGGTAGAACACGTCATAGCCGCGCATGCGCTTGTAGCGCGCAATCACGTCGGTGTGCGTGTAGGAGAACACGTGACCCACGTGCAGCGAACCGGAAACGGTGGGCGGCGGGGTGTCGATGGAGTAGACGGCCTTACGGTCGCGGGTGTTGCGGAATTTGTAGGTGCCGTCTTCGTCCCAGACGGCGCGCCACTTGTCCTCAAGCCCGTCCACGCCGACCTTGTCGGGCAGCGGGGTGAGTTGCGCGTTGATGATGGAATTGCCTTCAGTCATAAGGCCAAAGTTTATGCATGTTGCATGACAAGGCGTTGTTGGGTTTGCTCTATCCTGCTTCGTTCGTCTGCTCCCCTCAGTCCGCGAAGCGGACTGAGGGGAGCTTTCAGGTGGGAGTGCTTACTTCACCGTGAGGTCGGCCAACGGCATGCGCTGGTCGATGAGCGCTGTCGGATATCCGGAAAGCTTGGTGGAGGCCACGGTAAAGCATTTGCGCGTATACAGCCAGTTGCTTGCCGCATCTTCGCTGAGCTTGCGCGCATAGACCTTCATCTTCTCGGCATAGTCGGCGTCGTTGGTGGCGGCACGGGCATCGGCATAGGCCTGCTGCACCTCGGCATGGTTGTAGTGGAAGATGGAATCCGGGTCGGCAAACGTGCCGGCGTCATCGGTGCCATTCATGCTCATCAGGGTCAGTTCCCAAGTGCCGTCCTGAATACGCTTGACATATTCTTCGTCAGATACGACTTCCAGATTCACCGAGGGGCGCGGCAGCTGTTCAATCTGCTGCTTGATGGTTTCGGCCATCGGCTGCCACTGCGCGGTGACCACCAAATCCACCGTGGTCAGATAGGGGCCGAAATAGGAGGTCATCGTTTGCGTCTTGGACATATCGTGCGGGAACAGGCCGGTCAGATCCTCATAGCCGGGTTCCAGCGGGCTGATCGGGCCTCCCAGCGCACCGCTGGAATCCGACTGCGAGGCGGCGATGCCGGCCGAATCGATGAGGTATCGGAATGTGGTACGCACATTCTGATCGGACATAATCGAATCGGAATTGTTGTTGAACGCCAGCAGCACCTTATCTGTGGTGGTGCCTTCGGTGACGGTCAGACCGTCCTTGCCGTTCATCTGCGATGCCACGGTGGTGGTGGCGGGTGCGGCCATATCGATAGTGCCCTCGGATACGGCATCGGCCAGCGACGTCTCATCGGAATATTGGGTGAATGTCACGGTACCGACGTGCGCCTTGGTGCCGTGGTAGCCCCCGTTGTAATCGAGCGTCAACGACTGTCCGGGCGTGAACTTGCCAACGGTGAACGGGCCGGAACCTACTGCCTGCTTGGCATAGTCGGCATCGCCCGCTTCGGAATCGTACACAATGCCCAGTCTGCCGGACAAGGCACGTAGCAACGTGGGGTTGGTCTGCGCAAGAGTGATGACCACGGTGGAGTCATTCGGATTGGTGACCGACTTCAGATCGCCCAGATCATCCACGTCGGCATATTTCTGGGTTATCGCCTGCTGCAGGGACCACACCACATCCCCGGCATCCAACGTGTGCCCATTGGAGAAGGTGAGTCCGGAGGCGATGGTCATGGTATAGGTCAGCCCGTCATCGGATGTTTTCCAATCCGTGGCCACGCCCGGCTTGAGCTGGTTGTTCTGATCGACGGTCAGCAGTGTTTCGTACACGTTGTCTAGCAGCAGACGTTCCGCCGAGGCCGATGCCGTGGCACGGATATCCAGCGATTGCGGCATATCGGTAATACCGACGGACACCTTGGTATCCGGGCCGGAATCCAGTAGACCCGGAATGGAATGACTGCGCGTGATTACCGACCAGCCAACCCACACCAGTGCGCTAAGCACTGCGGCGACTACTAGGAAGACCACCCATCTGAACCGCTCGTTGCGACTCTTATGCATGCCCATCAGTCTAACGAGGGTGCGCTACCGAACGTCACTTTGTACTGATCCCAGCGCTGGGGCAGGTGGCGGTCAGCGGGCAGTTGGCGCAGTCTGGCGTGCGGGCATGACAGGTGGATCGGCCGAACAGGATAAGCCGATGGCTGAGATCCGTCCACTCTTCAGGTGGGAAGCATGCGGTAATCTCCCGCTCGATTTTCACGGGATCCAGATGAGTGGAGCGCCAATCCGATCGCCAGCGCAGACGACCGGTCACGCGCATCACGTGAGTGTCCACGGGAAAGCCGGGAATGCCGAAAGCGTTGCCCAGCACCACATTGGCGGTTTTGCGGCCAACGCCTGGCAGGCTGGTCAGCTCATCCATCGATTGTGGGACCTGGCCGTCAAAGCGTTCGTCCAATGCCGTGGCCAAGCCGATGAGATGCTGGGTTTTCGATCGGTAGAAGCCAAGCGGATGGATAATATCCTCGATCTGAGCCGGGCTGGCCTCTGCCAAATCATGAGCCGTGGGATACGTGGCGAACAGTTCGGGGGTGACCGTATTGACACGCTTGTCGGTGGTCTGGGCGCTGAGCACAGTGGCGATAAGCAGTTGAAGCGGGGAGGTGAAATGCAGGGCGCACTGCGGTTGCGGAATCATACGGCATAGGATGTCGTATTCCTTGTGCATGCGCTCTATGCGCGCGGTTTTGGTTTCTCGCATGAGAGGTGAAACCTGTGAGCCGTGTTACGCGGCGGTCTCTTCCGTATCGGCACCGTCGTCAATGGAGGATGCCTTGGCCGCTTGTTGTGCGGCGGCATCGCCCTTGTCGTTTTCCGGCGGATCGAAGCGATATCCTACATTGCGGACTGTGCCAATGAGATGCTCGTATTCGCCGCCGAGTTTGGCGCGCAGACGACGGATGTGTACGTCAACGGTGCGGGTGCCGCCGTAATAGTCGTAGCCCCACACTTCCTGGAGCAGCTGGGCGCGGGTGAACACGCGGCCGGGGTGCTGCACCAGATACTTGAGCAGTTCGAATTCCTTGTATGCCAGGTCGATAGGACGGCCATGCAGGGAAGCGGTATATCCGTTGGTATCCACAATGAGATCGCCGGAGCGGATCTGCCCGTCTTCCACAGTGGTGGACGATTCGGACACGGAACCGGTGGAAGCAATAGCGGGGGCGTTGCCTCTCTCGGAAACCAGACGAAGACGGCCCTCGACTTCAGCCGGGGAGGCGGTGGTCACCACAACATCGGCAATGCCCCATTGGGAGTTGACTACGGTGAAGCCACCTTCGGTAAGCACCAACACAATCGGCGTGGAAAGACCTGAAGCGTGAATCAACCGGCACAGTGTTTTAGCCGTGGCCAAGTCATCTCGAGCATCAAGAAACAGAATGGTGTTTTCCGGCATTTTCACCAGACTGGCCGCATCCATAGGCAGCACGCGAACACGATGGGAGAGCAATGCAAGTGACGGCAGCACGGTTGCGGGATCGCTGGCGAAGGTCATCAACGTTAAGTCCGTCACGCTAATCCCCCTTGGTGATACTGCACGCTTTTGTCTGAATTGGCGCGAATCAAGGGCAACGTCTCTTTCTTTCGCGCGGTTTCCCCTATTCTACGCGCCTGTATTGGACACTGATATGTAACAATCGCACAATATGAACGGGGGAATGCCAGGGTCAGCTGACAAGCGGCATGATAACCAAGGTGGTGGCGGCGATGGTCACGCCCATCAGCATCACCGGCAGCAGACCAATGCCGATCCACGGATGGCTGGCATTCGGATCGGGATCGGAGTCGCGCGCCCACAGTATGGAGGCCACTACCAGTGCCGCGGCCAAGATGACGAGCACGATGACGGCAATGTCGCCCACCGTGGTATTGCGAGAGATCATGGTGCCAAGATCAGGCAGGAAGCACCAGCCGGCCACGGCAATGGAAGCCACTCCTGAAGTGACGGCATGAGACAGGGAACGAATCAGATGAGAGCGATTCTCCCTTGCCATTTGGCGGCCAAAGGAGAACACCACCAGCACTACGAGCAGCAGGCCGACAACAAGAGCCCACGAGTACCAGCCTGGTATCTTGCCATCAACGGCGATGTGCTGAGGTGCGATTCCTCCGGAGGGGAAAGGCACAACGACAAAAACCAACGATATGACGCCGAATACCACGGTCGTGACACGATCTAGCATCGTGCCGCGGAACGGCCATGAGGCGATGAACGCCGCCAGCACCAGCGCAACGACAATCATGGGAATGATGGGCGTTGCGCCGGGGGTCGGAATAACCGTGGCCGCAACCAGCAACACGTATGCTGTGACTTGCGCCAGCAGCATGCTTGGTACCTTGTGCTTCCAGCTGTCCTGGGTGGTCTCGGTCATGTCAAGCCTCTCGATGGAAATGTCTGTAATCCTAATCCTACGTCGTGCAGAGGGACAGATTAGAACGCGATAATGCCCAGGTGCTCCAGCAGTACTTTGATGCCGATGAGAATCAGCACCACGCCACCGGCAATCTGCGCGGGCTTCTGCCAACGGGAGCCGAAAATACGCCCGATGTACAGGCCGGCTGCGGAGAACAATCCGGTGACCACGCCCATGGAAGTAATGGCAAAGATGATGTTGATTTTCATGAAAGCAAGGCTGACGCCCACGGCGAAAGCGTCGATGCTGCACGCCACGGCCAAAGGCAGCATATGCTTCCAGTCGAATTGCGCGGTCTCCTTGGCGTTCTCTTCGTCTTCATTGAAGGCCTCGCGAACCATATTGCCGCCGATGAATGCCAGCAGGCCGAAGATGATCCAGTGGTCGAAAACGGTGACATACGTGCTGAATGTGGAGGCCGTGAAATAGCCCAAAAGCGGGAAAAGCGCCTGGAATCCACCGAACCACAGCGCTGTTTTAATGGCATCCTGCAGGCGAATACGGGAGACGGTCAGGCCTTTGCCGATGGAAACGGCGAATGCATCCATGGCGACAGAGACGGAAATAAGCAAGGTTTGAATGATTATCGAAATCATGGTGTGACAGAAGGTTCATCGCCGGCTCCTGCCGTGCGATGGGCCTCGACCAGCGTTCCCACACGCCGCCTACGCCTAGTTGAAAAAACAGTCTATAAGTATAGCACAGAAACGAAGAAAAGCCCTTCCTGAAGGGCTGTCGGCCTGGTGGTGCAGGTGGCTATCAAGCAGAGCGCAAACAACAAAAGGCCCCCGAAGGAGCCTTTTGTAAGTCATTCAGCGATTCAGAGCCGAATCACTTCTCGGAATCGGCGAGACGCTGACGAGCCGCAACGATTTCCTTCTCGGCGGCTTCAACGCCGGTCCAGTAGTCGCCCGGCAGAACTTCCTTGCCCGGCTCCAGAGCTTTGTACTGCTCGAAGAAGTGCTTGATTTCAGCCTTGTGGTACTCGTTGACGTCTTCGATGTCCTTGATGTCGTCGAAACGCACGTCGGCAGGCACGCACAGCACCTTGTCGTCGCCACCGGCCTCGTCAACCATGTGGTACAGACCCACGGCGCGGCACTCAACCACGCAGCCGGGGAACACGGAGTTCGGAATCATCACGAGAGCGTCCAGCGGATCGCCGTCCTCGCCCAGGGTGCCATCGATGTAGCCGTAGTCATCCGGGTAGCCCATTGCGGTGAACAGGGTGCGATCCAGGAACACGCGGCCGGTCTCGTGGTCGACTTCGTACTTGTTCTTGGAGCCGCGCGGAATTTCCACAACGACGTTGAAGGTTTCTGCCATTGGTTATCTCCTTGTTTGGAAACTATTCGTTACACACACTACTACTGGGCGGGCACCCCGGCTATAGCTGTGCCCGCCTTTCGTTTCACTGCACGGACAGGATATGGGCCACGTCCGCCCATGGGGCGAGCGAGACGTAGTTGTCCCAGCCCCACTGGAATTCACGACCGGTGAGTTCGTCACGTACGTTCAGCGGACGATCGGTGGGTAAGCCCAGCTCATCAAGATCCAGATGAATCATTGCCTGATGGGCGTTGTGTCCATCAAGGTTGACCACCACGATCAGCGTGTCCGCGTGGCCGGTGCCGGTCAGCTCTGCCGGTGTATGGCGGGCGAATGCCAGCACGCCCGGATCGGAGGACTGCAGCACGGTGAGGTTATGGTAGCTGCGTGCTGCCGGGTGGGCACGGCGAATCTTGTTCAACGAGGTGAGCATCTCGGCCACGCCGAACTGCTTGGCCTTGGACCAATCGCGGACTTTGACCTCGTACTTCTCGTTGTCGATCTGCTCCTCAAAGCCGGGGCGTTGCTTGTTCTCGATAAGCTCGTAGCCGTTGTAGATGCCCCAGCTTGGGCTGCCCAAGGCTGCCAGCACCGCACGCACGCAGTGGCCGGCGATGCCGTTGTCACGCACGTATGCGGTGAGGATGTCCGGCGTGGTGGGCCAGAAGGTGTTGTGCTGGTAGTAGCCGTCATCGCCATTGGTGGTGGGCAGATACTCCTCCAGCTCTTCCTTGGTGTTGCGCCACGGGAAGTAGCAGTGGGACTGGGTGAATCCCACGTAGCTCAATGCGCGCATCATGCCCGGGCGGGTGAACGCCTCGGCCAGAAACAGGATTTCCGGGTGCTTTTTGGTCACTGCGGCAATCACGTCCTGCCAGAAACGAACCGGCTTGGTGTGGGGGTTGTCGATGCGGAAGATGGTAACGCCCGCCTCGATCCACAGGTTCATAATGCGCTCGACTTCCTTCTCAATGCCGGCCATGTCGGCGTTGAAGTCGATCGGATAAATGTCCTGATACTTCTTCGGCGGGTTCTCGGCGAAGGCGATGGTGCCGTCCGGCTTGTGCTTGAACCATGCCGGATGCGCCTTGACCCACGGGTGATCGGGGGAGCACTGCAGGGCAAAGTCAAGTGCGATTTCGAGGCCCAACTCGTGCGCGCGCTGGCACAGTGCCTTGAAATCGTCCATGGTGCCAAGCAGCGGGTCCACCGTGTCGTGACCGCCCAGTTCAGAGCCGATGCCGAACGGGGAGCCCGGATCGTCGGGGCCGGCGATCAGTGAGTTGTTGCGGCCCTTACGGTTGGTCACGCCGATGGGGAAGATCGGCGGCAGGTAGACGATGTCAAAGCCTTCGGCGGCGGCACGTTCCAGGCCGGCCATCGAAGTCTTTAACGTGCCTTGCACGATCTTGCCGGTGGCGGGATTGATGGTGGCGCCTTCGGAGCGTGGGAAGAACTGGTACCAGGCGGCGAAGCTGGACTTCGGGCGTTCTACCTTGAAGCGCTGGGGCTGGCTGGGGGAGATGCCGTCGCGCAGCGGGTGGGTGTCGTGCAGCGTGGCGATGCGCGGATTGTCTCCGGCAGCCAGGCGATCTTCGGCGCTGAGCGAAGCGTCGGCCATGGTTTCGGCGGCCTTCTCCAAAGTCTTGCGGTCGCGTGCGGTGAGATTGGCATCCGGGGTTGCTGCCCAGCGAGCCAACAGTTCAGCGCCGGAATCGAGCGCATTGTTCACGTCATCCTTAACGCGAACCTTGATGCGGGCATCATGCAGCCAGGAAATATAGGTGTCTTCCCATCCTTCGATGGTCACGGTCCATTCGCCCAGCTGACGTTTGACGGCCGCATAGCCATCCTCCCACGGCTTCAGGTCGCTGTGGTCGCCGCACTTGACGGTCACCACCCAACGATCGAGACCGGGGTTCACGCATGTCATGGGGCGTCGCAGGGTTTCCTTGCCGCGCGGATTGCGCACTATGGCGGTGGCGCCTACCTTGGTGCGGCCTTCGATGAACACCTGGGCGGTCATCTCGAACGGTTCGCCGAGCTCCACGCGGGCGGGGAAGATGCCGCGTTCCTCGGCGGGGGTGATGTCCATGACGTTGATACGGCCAAACTGGCCCGGCTCGCTCGCTTCGATGGTGGGAGCCGGCGCCTCGCTGGCGAGGCCCTGCAGGGCTGCCGGCGGAGTCGCTGTTGCGGTGCGGGCCCGCTTGCGCTTGGTAGTCGAGGATGAGGTCGTCTTTGACTTCGCGGTCTTGGTGGAGTCGCTGTTGCTTGTGCGCGTGGTCGCGCGATGTTGTACTGCTGCCATACTGCCCATTCTAAAGGGCTTGAGCTCGGGGACGCGCATTGTGGACACTTCTGGCGAAACGTTCTGCAAACGGCATGAAGTGGATAACTTGATAGCCCAGTTATCCACAACTCGCCGAAAAAACGCAAGCTCGAACCACATTGGCCTGAAACCATGTGCCGCACGCCGCCAACCTGCCATGCTCGTGGTCTATCCGCACGCACAAGGATGTGCGGTTCAAGCAAGAGATTGAAGAAAGGACTCGCGATGGCATTGGCATGGCGGAGAAAGGGCATGTCCATACTGGCCATGCTGACGGGATTGATATTGGCGCTGGCAATGGTGCTGGGTATGGCCGGCGAAGCCTATGCGGCGTCGCTGAGACCCTCCGAGCAGAATCTGCATATCCGGTTTACACACGGCATTTCACTGCCTTTGGGAGTAATAGGGCTGGATACCTCGAATAACCATTACTACTGCATGGAAGCAGGGCCCATCACCGACTACACGGTCGGCCCGGTGCGATTGCTGAAAGACGACCAGAATGCACGCCGCATGGCCTGGATTCTTGAGCAGTACCGAAAAGCTGGCGCGCGGGATCATGCGGCCGTGGCGGTGATTATCCAGGATCATTTCGGCATCGGCACTCAGTGGGCGCAGCAGCGGGAGAGCGTCCGGCAGCAGCACCCGGATATCATTCCGCGTGCGGAACAGATATGGCAGGAATCGGAAAACAAAGTGGCCGCGGACGTTGTTGTGGAACGCATCGATGCCGTGGCGCTGCGCAGCGGATCCGTGGCGGTGAGCGTGAAGGGATACAACGGTGAGCTTGTGGAAGGTGTTCCATTCACGGTAACGCTTGAGGGGCCGGCGCATTTTGTGAGTACCGGAAAAGCTACGTTCTCAGGTGTATCCACCGCTACCGTGCAGCACCTTGCATGGGAGGCAGATGGTCACGGCGAAGTAACGGCAAAAACCACCTACGAGTACGGGCGCTTGCGCACTATGGACGGCATTCAGCAGCTCCTGGGCCTTGATTCGTTCGTCTCGACGGGCGGTTCGGCGACGACATTCACGGTGCGCAAGGACTTTGCTCCTATGGTGAGTACCACGGTCTCGGACAAAGTGGTCGATGCCGGTTCCCCAATATTCGATGATGTGACCAGTGGCGTGGCCGACTCCAGCAGTCACTGGGTGCCAGACCTCGCCTTGCAAGCCGAAGGGTACTACTTTGATGGTCTGACTGCCGATGATTTGGGCTTGGTCATCGAACCGCGCTCGCAGGAAAGCGCCGATGGTTTTCTGGCGAGGATCAAGCAAGCCGGGTATCGTCCATCGGCATACGGCCAGACTTCGTTCACCGGTTCGGGACAAACTGTGCGCGTGCAAGCCATGACCGAGCCTGGTGGCAGTACGCCATATCTGGCAGGTGAGGCGGATCGGGCCGATGGCGGTGGAACCGGTACGGGCAGTTTCGGCACGTGGGTGTGGGTGTTCCGTCGTGCTTCGCAAAGCGATGAGGCCAAGCAGTATCTTGTTCGGGACTGGTCCAGCACGTTCCTTGAAGCTGCGGAAAGCAATGTGAATCGTCGCAAGGTCGCGGTCGAGTCAACGGTGACCGAGCATTCCGCTCATGTGGGTTCTGAATTGAGCGACACCATAACCGTGTCCGGCTTCCCGAGCGACCATGGGTCGTTCGCCGGCAATGAGGAGTATGGATTCGGCGCTGACCGCCCGCATGCCACCGTGAGTGTGTGGTGGTCCGGCGATGCGGATGATGCCGTCAATGACGAGGCATATAAACCGACTGGCGCCGAAGTGCCGGCTGAGGATGAGCATCACCGCTTGGTGGGATCTTGGGAGATTCCGGCGCGCAACGGAACGTTCAAGTTCGGTGCGGGATCGTTGGACGCGCATGGCGAGCCGGTGCACATCGTTGCCGATCAGCATGGCTGGTATGTGTTCGTCTGGGAATTTGCGGGCGATGACCGTGTGATGCCGGCAGCGAGTAGATACGACGATGCATGGGAGCGGACGCGTGTGTTTGAGCCGGGGGAGCCGGAAGAACCGGAAGAACCGGTGGAATCTGAGGAGCAGCTGCCTCATACTGGAATCAGCATGGTCATGCCAAGCGCAGTGGCGGTTGCGTTCCTTTCCGTTGGCTGTACGATGCTTGCCATAGTCAAGCGCCGCAGGCGGTGAGACGGCATAACGCAGAAGGTCGGAACCCAATAGGATTCCGACCTTCTGAATGTGGTAGCGGGGCATGGATTTGAACCATGGACCTCTGGGTTATGAGCCCAGCGAGCTACCGAGCTGCTCCACCCCGCGTCGGCTTGTCTTTTAGACAGCTTTATCTACAATAGGGGCAATTTTCAGGAAGTCAACTCGGCGTGTTGTGCTGAATCATGGCCCTGAGCATGTTCTCCTCGGCCGATCGGTTCCAGCAATCCTCTCCGGGAGAGGGGGCCAACGAGAAAGACAGTAATAGCGCGCTATAAATGGCCGTTATAGGAATGCCGGGGAGCGATATCCAAGAAATTGACATAATAGAGGGTATGCCTATCAAGATCCCCAGTGGCCTTCCGGCCAGAGACATTCTCGACTCGGAGCGCATCTTTGCGCTCGAGAAGCCCGAGGCGGAGCGTCAGCGCGTCCGCCCGCTCAGACTGGTGATTCTGAACCTCATGCCCAAGAAGATCGAAACCGAGACGCAATTGCTGCGTCTGATCTCCAAATCGCCGTTGCAGGTCGAGATCGACTTCATGAAGACCTCCACGCATGAGGCCACGCATGTCTCCGCTGACCATCTGGTCAAGTTCTACGAGAATCTTGATGCCTTCCGCGACAACTACTACGACGGCTTCGTGGTGACCGGTGCTCCCGTGGAGCATATGCCATTCGAGGACGTGGACTATTGGGACGAGTTCAAGACGATTCTTGACTGGGCGTCCACGCACGTGTTCTCCACCATGTATCTGTGCTGGGGTGCCATGGGCGCGCTGTACGAGCGTTACGGCATCCATAAGGTGGATTACGCCGAAAAGATCTTCGGCGTATTCCCCCAGTATTTGCAGGATGAGTACTGCTTCCTGACCAACGGTTTTGACGAAATTGCACTGCAGCCGCACTCGCGTCTGGCCGGCGTGAATGAGGATGAGGTGCGTGCCAACCGCAATCTGCAGATTCTGACATGGGGTCCGCAGTCGGGGCCAGGGCTCATCGCCACGCGCGACTTCTCCGAGGTGTTTGCGCTCGGCCACTGGGAATACGGCAAATACACGCTTGCCGAAGAATATGAGCGCGATATGGCCAAGGGGCTGACCAATGTGCCGTTCCCGCAGAACTATTTCCCGCATGATGATCCGAAACTGGAGCCGCTGTTCGCTTGGCGCGCACATGCGAACCTGCTGTGGCGCAACTGGTTGAACTGGGTGTACCAGACCACGCCGTATGACCTGACCGAGGTTCCGGGGCTGCGTGCCGAAAAGAAGCTCGGCACTGATCGTTCGATTCGCCATGAGCCCGGCGGTCCGCGCGAGGATGATTTCAAGCCGTTCCTCAACGACGGCTACGGCGTTATTGAGGGCTGATCGTTCGCACAGTGGACTGTAATCTGTTCACGATACGGACGATTGAATGAACATAATCCTACACATCGGCGAGATGCGACTAATAGCAAACAACACTCGCGAAGTGCCGGGAAAAGCCTTACGGCAGTAGGGATGAGAAAAGACGCGCCGAGGTGGGCTTGACTTTGTCTAGACACAGGCAAATAATCACTCTTCAGTCATTCGGAGTCGAATGCCCAGCGCTGACTCCGTGTCCACGCTCAGCAGACTCCGCATCGAGACGACGAAAGTAACGAGTCTGTCACATTCGCCCGCCCGGTGGGTTTAAACTGACACCTGACATTGAAGAAGCAGGAGGCGTGAATATGGTCGGTTCGTTCGGCGCAGGATTGCTGTTGGCGAACGAGGGCGCTCATCTGCCCTCAGTCAACGACTTCCTACCCCCGGAGATCCTGTTCCAGGGCACTCCGTTTGCCATCAACCGTATTATCCTGATCCGCATCGTGGCCACCGTCGTACTGTTGGTGGTGCTCGGTATTACCGCCAAGCATGCCAAGCTCATCCCCGGCCGTTGGCAGGGTGTGGTCGAGTACGGTCTTGACTTCGTGCGTGACAAGGTCGTTTATGACGTGATGGGTGAGGCTCGTGGCAAGCGCTACGTGCCGATGATTACCACCATCTTCTTCACGATCTTTGTCTTCAATCTGTGCGGCGTCATCCCTGGTATGAACATGGCTGCCACCGCCACGGTGGTCATGCCGTTGGTGTTCGCTCTGTGGACCCTGATTCAGTACTGGGTCACCGCAGCCCGCTCGCAGGGTCTCGGTCACTATCTGCGCCACGAGCTGTTCACGCCTGGTGTGCCGTGGCCGGTCTATTTCCTGCTGGCCCCGATCAACCTGCTTGAGTTGTTGATCATTCGCCCGGCTTCCCTGACTATCCGTCTGTTCGCCAACATGGTGTCTGGCCACCTTATGGTCGCCACTTGCTTGGCCTTCGCGCAGTACTGGATGGTTGACGCGGCCAACAAGCTGCAGGGCATCCCGGTGGGTGCGCTGTGGTTCGCCGGTGGCTTCGCCATGACGTGCTTCGAGGCGTTCGTCGCCTTCCTGCAAGCCTATGTCTTCGCGATTCTTTCCACCGTGTACATCAACCTGAGCTTCCCGGAGGAGTGAGGCGCTGTCTCGACTTCGGAACCCGGTCTCGCCTAATATGGCGGGATCGAAAATCAAAAATTTATAACGTCGCCAAGTACGTTAGAAAGGAAACACAATGGATATCATCACCCTCGCAGAGGTCGCCGGCAACCTGTCCGTCATCGGTTACGGTATCGGTACTCTTGGCCCTGGCATTGGTCTGGGCATCCTCTTCGGCAAGGCCATGGAATCCACCGCTCGTCAGCCTGAGATGTCCGGCAAGATCCAGACCATCATGTTCATCGGCCTGGCTCTGGTCGAGGTGCTGGCACTGATCGGCTTCGTTACCGCCCTGATGTTCCACTGATCGAACGTTTTCTCAGTCGAATACAGAAGGCAAAACGAATCCACCAGTGAAAGGAGGACTTCATAATGACGCTCGCAGAAGGCGGAATTGATCTGTTCATTCCCGAGACCTATGACATCGTATGGTCGCTGATCATTCTTGTCATCGTTGCGGTGTTCTTCTACAAGTTCTTCATGCCGAAGTTCAATGCGATCTTCGACGAGCGCGCCGCCAAGATTGAAGGCAACATCGCCAAGGCGGAGCAGGCTAAGAAGGATGCGGACGAAGCCAAGGCCAAGTATGAGGCCCAGCTGAGCACCGCCCGTGTGGACGCCGCCAAGATTCGCGACGACGCCCGTGCTGAGGCGTCCCACATCATCTCCGACGCCCGTTCTCGTGCCGAGTCCGATGCGGCTCAAATCACCGCTTCCGCGCAGCGCTCGATCGAATCCCAGCAGCAGCAGGCCATCGTCTCGCTCAAGGGCGAGGTCGGTGCTCTTGCCACCGCGCTTGCCGGCAAGATCCTCGGTGCCAAGCTGGAAGACAACGACGTGCAGTCCTCGATGATCGATTCGATGATCGACGATCTGGACGCCAAGAAGTGACTGTGACCATTCGTAACCAGAAAGGGAGGTGACCATGCGAGGAGAGGCATCTCGTATTGCAGACCGCGAGTCGCGTGATTCGCTGGCCCCGAAACTGCGCGACACCCATGAGGACGCGTGGCGGATCGGCAACGAACTGTTCACGATTACCAGCGCGCTGGACAACAACATTCAGCTGGAGCGTGCACTGACCGACCCATCCCGCCCGACTGCCGATAAGGTGGTCGTGTTCAAGGAGATGGTCGGCGATCAGGTGCACCCGATGACCACAGAGATCATGACTGATCTGGTCTCCCGCCGTTGGAGCCGTGCCAGGGATATCGCCAATGCAGTAGAGGACTTCGGTGTGGACGCCATGATGTACTACGCCGACGCCACTGACTCCACGTTGCACGTATCCATCGAGCTGTCCCGACTGCATTCCTCTTTGCTGAATTTGCCGGTTGTGCGTTCGAAGCTTTACGACGACCAAGCCCCCAGCGAGGTTCGTGTCAAGCTGTTCCGTGAGCTGTTCGGAGATAAGAATCTGAACAAGGTCACGATGAGGCTTGCCGAGCACGCCACCTGCAACCTGCGTCGCCGCCGCTATCTGGAAACCATCCAGTGGCTGATCAAAAAGTTCTCCCGCCATATGGGCCAGTCGATGATCACCGTGACCACCGCAGCCCCGCTGAAGGAAGAGCAGATCAAGCGACTGATCGATGTCTACTCCGCCAAGGTGGGACGTCAGGTGCACATCAACTCGGTGGTCGATCCGACCGTACTGGGCGGCATGCGCATTCAGGTGGGCGACGAAGTCACGGACAACACCGTGGTCGCACAGCTGCAGAACCTGCACCGCAGGGTACAGACGGAAGCAAGCCCGGTCTGAGAGCTGAGCCCATCCGCCCAACACAAGCAAAAGACTTGACTGAACAATAACCAATAGAAGGAGTGATCATGGCAGAACTGACCATCGATCCCGCCTCGATTCGCAAGGCCCTCGACGACTTCGTTGCGTCGTACAAGCCGAGCGACACCCCCACCCAGGAAGTGGGCTATGTCGCCACGGCCGGTGATGGCATTGCGCACGTGACGGGATTGCCTGGTTGCATGGCCAATGAGCTGCTGACGTTCGAAGACGGCACGCTCGGCCTGGCGTTCAACCTTGACGCCCGTGAGATCGGCGTGGTTATCCTCGGCGATTTCGCTGGAATCGAGGAAGGCCAGGAAGTGCGCCGTACCGGCGAAGTGCTCTCCGTGCCTGTCGGCGACGGCTACCTCGGCCGCGTCGTGGATCCGCTGGGCAACCCGATTGATGGCCTGGGCGAGATCCAGGGCATCGAAGGCCGCCGTATCCTCGAGGCGCAGGCACCCGACGTGATGCACCGCCACCCGGTCGACGAGCCGCTGTCCACTGGTCTGAAGGCCATCGATGCAATGACCCCGGTCGGTCGCGGTCAGCGCCAGCTCATCATCGGCGACCGCCAGACCGGTAAGACCGCCATCGCGATCGATACCATCATCAACCAGAAGGCCAACTGGGAGTCCGGCGACCCGAAGAAGCAGGTTCGCTGCATCTACGTGGCCATCGGTCAGAAGGGCTCCACCATCGCTTCGGTGAAGCAGAGCCTGGAAGACGCCGGTGCCATGGAGTACACCACCATCGTGGCCTCCCCGGCAGCTGATTCCGCTGGCTTCAAGTACATTGCCCCGTACACCGGCTCGGCCATCGGCCAGCACTGGATGTACAACGGCAAGCACGTGCTCATCGTCTTCGACGATCTGTCCAAGCAGGCAGAGGCCTATCGTTCGATTTCCCTGCTGCTGCGTCGTCCGCCGGGGCGTGAGGCTTACCCGGGCGATGTGTTCTACCTGCACTCTCGTCTGCTCGAACGTTGCGCCAAGGTCTCCGATGACCTGGGCGGCGGTTCGATGACGGGTCTGCCGATCGTCGAGACCAAGGCGAACGATGTGTCAGCCTACATCCCGACCAACGTGATCTCCATTACCGATGGCCAGATCTTCCTGCAGTCCGATCTGTTCAACGCCAACCAGCGCCCCGCCGTGGACGTCGGTATCTCGGTCTCTCGAGTCGGTGGCGCCGCACAGACCAAGGCTCTGAAGAAGGTCTCCGGTACCTTGAAGATCTCCTTGGCGCAGTACCGCTCGCTGGAATCCTTCGCCATGTTCGCCTCCGATCTGGATGCGGCATCCAAGGCCCAGCTGACCCGTGGTGCTCACCTGACCGAGCTGTTGAAGCAGCCGCAGTTCCACCCGTATTCCATGGAGCAGGAAGTCGTGTCTGTGTGGACCGGCACCCACGGCAAGCTCGATGACCTCGAGCTGTCCGACGTGCTTCCGTTCGAGCAGGGACTGCTGGACTACATCGACCACAACACCGACATCCTGAAGACCATCCGCGAGACCGAGGACTTCACCGCCGATACCGAGGCTGCCCTCGATAAGGCCGTGGATGAATTCCGTTCGACCTTCGTTTCCTCCAACGGCAAGCCGCTGGTCGAGAAGAAGCCGGACGTTGCCAAGGCAGCGCCGGTCGATCAGGAAAAGATCGTGGCGGGAGAGAAGTAAGCCATGGGCTCGCAACTCGCATTGAAATCACGCATCCACTCCACTGAGTCGTTGGCCAAGATCTTCAACGCTCAGGAGATGATCGCGTCTTCGCATATCGCCAAGGCCCGTGATGTGGCCCTGAACGCGAAGCCGTACACTGATGCGATTTTCGATGCCGTGCAAGCGTTGGTGGCACACACCCATATCACGCATCCGATTGCGGTGAAGGACGAGAACAACCCTCGCGTGGCTGTTCTCGCCCTCACCTCGGATCGTGGCATGGCCGGCCCGTACACCTCTTCGATTATCCGTGAAACGGAATCGCTGCTCGCCCGCCTTGATGCGGCCGGCAAGCAGCCGGAGCTGTTCGTGTACGGACGTCGCGGTTCGACGTACTACAAGTACCGCAACCGTGACATCGCGGCCACATGGGAAGGCGACACCGACCAGCCCGGCGTGGAAATTGCTGAAACCATCTCCAGCACGTTGATGGATGCCTACATGAAGCCGGCGGAGCAGGGTGGAGTTTCCGAGCTCTACATCGTCTACACCGAGTTCATCAACATGGTGGTGCAGAAGGTGCGCGTGCTGCGCATGCTGCCCGTCGAGATCGTGGAGAGCGAGACCAAGGTTCCCGCTCCTGATGAAGAGGCTCCGGCTGTGGCGGACGTGGCTCCGCTGTACACCTTCGAGCCGAGCATCGAGGAAGTGTTGGATGCCATTTTGCCGAAGTACATCCAGTCCCGTATCCACGAATGCCTGCTGACAGCTGCCGCATCGGAGACCGCAAGTAGGCAGAACGCCATGCACACGGCTACCGACAACGCTCATAACCTGATCGATGACCTTACCCGCAAGCTCAACGCCTCGCGTCAGGCCTCGATCACCCAGGAACTTACCGAAATCATCGGCAGCGCCGACGCGCTGAACAAAGAGGAAGAGTAGGAACGCATATGGCTGACAACCAGACCACAGCGGCCGAGCCTACCGACGGTCGCGTCACCCGCGTCCAGGGCTCGGTTATCGACGTTGAATTCCCGGTGGGTCATCTGCCCGACATCTACAACGCCCTGAAAGTAAAGATCGTCAACACCGGCGCCAAGGAAGAGGGCGAGGCAAAAGTCACCGAAATCACCCTTGAGGTCGAACAGCACCTCGGTGATTCCACGGTTCGTTGCGTTGCTCTGAAGCCTACCGACGGCCTGGTCCGTGGCACTTTGGTCTCCGACACCGGAGCCCCGATTTCCGTGCCGGTCGGCGATGTGACCAAGGGCCACGTCTTCGACGTGTCCGGCAACATCCTCAACAAGAAGCCGGATGAGACCATCACCGTCACCGAGCGCTGGCCTATCCACCGCAACCCGCCGGCCTTCGATCAGCTGGAGTCCAAGACCCAGATGTTCGAGACGGGCATCAAGGTCATCGACCTGCTGACCCCGTACGTGCAGGGCGGCAAGATCGGTCTGTTCGGTGGTGCAGGTGTGGGCAAGACCGTGCTGATTCAGGAAATGATTCAGCGCGTGGCCCAGAACCACGGCGGTGTGTCCGTGTTCGCCGGCGTTGGTGAGCGTACCCGTGAGGGTAACGATCTGATCGGCGAGATGGGCGAGGCCGGCGTGCTCGAGAAGACCGCACTGGTCTTCGGCCAGATGGATGAGCAGCCGGGTACCCGTCTGCGCGTGCCGCTGACCGCACTGACCATGGCTGAGTACTTCCGTGACGTGCAGAACCAGGACGTGCTGCTGTTCATCGACAACATCTTCCGTTTCACCCAGGCCGGTTCTGAGGTGTCCACCCTGTTGGGTCGTATGCCTTCCGCCGTGGGATACCAGCCGAACCTGGCCGATGAGATGGGCTCCCTGCAGGAGCGCATCACCTCGACCCGTGGTCACTCGATCACCTCGCTGCAGGCCATCTACGTGCCTGCCGATGATTACACCGACCCGGCTCCGGCCACGACCTTCGCCCACTTGGATGCAACCACCGAGCTTTCTCGTGACATTGCCTCCAAGGGTATCTACCCGGCTGTGGACCCGTTGAGCTCCACCTCGCGAATCCTCGATCCGCGTTACGTGGGTCAGGCTCACTACGACTGTGCCAACCGCGTCAAGGCGATTCTGCAGCGTAACAAGGAGCTGCAGGACATCATCGCCCTGATCGGTATCGACGAGCTCGGCGAAGAGGACAAGACCACCGTGAACCGTGCTCGTAAGATCGAGCAGTTCCTCGGCCAGAACTTCTACGTTGCCGAGAAGTTCACCGGTCGCCCCGGCTCCTACGTGCCGGCCGACGAGACCATCGAAGCCTTCACCCGCATCTGCGACGGCGTGTACGACGACGTCCCGGAGCAGGCATTTTCCGGCATCGGTGGCATCGACGACCTCGAAGAGAAGTGGCACAACATGCAGAAGGAACTGGGTGCGTGATGGCTGCGGAAAAAACCACGATGAAGGTCAACATCGTCGCTGCCGACCACCCCGTGTGGCATGGCGACGCGGCGAGCGTGACCATTCCCGCCTCCGAAGGCGGCATGGGCATCCTGCCCGACCATGAGCCTGTGCTCACGGTGATCAAGCAGGGTACGCTCACCGTGGTTGAGCCCGATGGCGATCGCCACATGTTCGAGGTGACCGACGGATTCATCTCCTTCGACTCAAACAAACTCACCGTGGCGGTCGAGCGTGGCCACGACGTCCAGTACTCCGGCACTGCTGAGTGATTCACTCTGCTATGACCTTGTAAGGGGGCTCTCTGGTTTCCAGAGAGCCCCCCTTTGCTATGTGTTGCGCTACAGTGGTGGCCTATGCGAATTATTGTTGCCGACTGTTCTGCGGAGTACTCTGGCCGTCTCAATGCCTCGTTGCCTTTGGCCAAGCGTGTGTTGCTCATTAAGGCCGATTCCAGTCTGTTGATTTTCTCTGAGCTGGGCTCCTATAAACCGCTCAACTGGATGACCGCACCTTGCACGTTGAAGGACATCACGCCCGATGGCGCTGATGATGATGCGGATACGCCGGTTCCGGAAAAAGTGCTGCGCGTGAGCGCCGACAAAGGTTCGGACATTTTGGAAGTGACGTTGCAGCACATCTATTCCGATGAGACGTATGACTTGGGCGAAGATCCGGGCCTCATCAAGGACGGTGTGGAAGACCATCTGCAGCGATACTTGGCCGAGCAGATCGAACGTATCGGCAAGGGCGCTAAGTTGGTACGTCGTGAATATCCGACAGCCATCGGTCCAGTGGACATCATGGCCATCAACGCCGAGGGCGAGCATGTGGCTGTGGAAATCAAGCGTCATGGCGGCATCGACGGCGTCGAACAGTTGACCCGCTATTGCGAGCTGCTGAATCGCGACCCGCTATTGGCCCCGGTGCACGGCATCTTCGCCGCACAGACCATTACGCCGCAGGCCCAGGTGCTGGCCAAGGACCGCGGCTTCACCTGCCTCATCCTCGACTACGACGATATGAAAGGCACCGAGGACGATAGCCTCAGGCTGTTCTGAATGCAAAGTTGCCCCCGCTGGCGGGGGCTGTCGCCGTGAGTCGACTGGGGATGGTCCCCAACGTAAAACCACCCCCAGTCAGCTTTTGCTGACAGCCCCCGCCAGCGGGGGCAACGCTATTTGCTGAGTGTTTAATACGCGGCGAGAATATCCACTACGAATACCAGCGTGGAGTTCGCGGGGATCGAGCCTTGCTTCTTGTTGCCGTAAGCCTGATCCGGCGGAATCACCAGCAGCACCTGGGAGCCGACGGTCTGACCAATCAGACCCTTCTGCCAGCCTTCGATCACACCGTGCTGGCCGCCGGAATACATGTCGGCCTCAAGTGTGGTGTTCTTATCCCAAGAGGAGTCGAACTGGGTGCCATCGGTCAGCCAACCGGTGTACTTGACCACCACAGTGTTTTTGTCGGTCACTTCCTTGCCGGTGCCCTTGACCAGTGTCTGCGAGACCAGCGAATCGACCGCACCTTGGCCGTTCATGTCGATCGACGGCTTGCCGTTCTTGGCACGCGTCACCTTCGGCAGATTGGACGGCACGTCCTTGACCTCTTCGCCGGTGGCCTTCTTCAGATCCTTGGACTTGGAAACGAACGTCATCGCCAGAATGTAGGAGTAGCCGGAAGAATCCTCGGCGTTCACACCGAAACCGATAGTGGTGTTGAGCTTGGCGCCCTTGATCTGGTCGTAATAGGTCGAAGACAGGGTGGAGGAATCGACCAGGAGCGAGCAATCCGGCGTATTTTTGGTCCACGTATCCATCAGCTCGGTGCCGTCCTTGACATTCAGGGCGATACCCTGGGCGCAGACGCGGTCACCTTCTTCGATTGTGTCGCCGTCACCCTTCTGCAGCACCACGTAGGAGCCGTCGGACACGGTCATCGGGGCTTTGAAAGAGATGGTCGGCTTCTCGCCCAGCTTGCCCTTGGCGGTTACGCCGGCAATCTGATTCGCCGTCTTGGAAGAGGACGACTTCGAGGAGTCGCTCTTGGAATCGGACGAGTTCGAGCAGCCGGCCAGCGATATGCACATGATCAGCGAGCAGGCAACGGCTATGGTTTTGGTCAGGGTAGACAAAGTACGCATGGCACACCACACTACCGGTAAACCCTGATTTTCAGCCTTTCTAGGTAATAGACAGGTGAAGATTGTAGAATAGTGCCGTTATGAGTGTTGAAGAACAAGCAATGGGCCCAGATCAGGAGGCCACGGAGTCTGACGTAGTCAGTGACGTGACCGACTCGACCGATGTCAGCGATGCCAATGACGTTGCCGATGCCGTCGATGGTACTGATACTGAGAGTGCCGAAGGTGTCGATGCTGAGAGCACCGAGAGTACGGAAGACGCCGAGACGCAAAAGTCCGAGCGCCCGACTCGTCATGCCATGATCATGCGCGGCGTGGTAACGCCTATTTTCGGTTTGCTAGCTGTGGCGGCGATTGTGCTCGGAGTGCTGAACGCCACGATATGGAAGCCTTCCAGCGAGATCACCGCATCTGCCAACGTGACCGGTTCTCGCTATGTGGTTACCGATCCCGGCGTGCTCACCTTGTTGGATAAGAACACGACGATGACCGTGAAGTCCTCCTCGTCCAAGGATGAGACATGCGTAGCCTTGGCTTCCACCAAGGATGCAGCCGGTTGGGTAGCAAGCGAGAAGTCCTATCAGCGCATCAGCGGTTTGACTTCTTGGACCGAGCTCGGCGTTCAGAAGGGTGAGCCCACCAAGAACCAATCGGGCTCGTCGGATGACGCCAACGAGGTGGCATTCAAAGACTCCGATATGTGGACTTCCGTGAAGTGCGGCAATGGTTCGGTGACCTTTGATAGCAAAGATCCTGCCACTTCGACCGTGGCCATCATGGATCTCGGCTCACATAAGGCGTCCGCCACTATCAGCATGCACTGGGTGCGCTCTGAAGTTCCCGATTTCGCCATGCCGTTCTACCTGTCCGGCGGTCTGCTGGCGGTAATCGCGGTGTTGTGTGCGTCCGTGTTCGCCATGCCGCCGCATAAGCGCCGTAAGCGCATTGTGGAGGGCAAGGCCACTGCGTCAACGGGGCCGTCGTTCGCGGAACAGGTTGAACAGGGAATTATTGGCAACGGCTCGATTCCGGCTGAAGTGCCGCCGACCGGCCGTAAGCGTCGCCGCCATGCCGCACGCCGTCGCGGTTCCAAGAAGACCGTGCCCGCCGAGTCGGCCGAATCTCCCACGATTATCGATCCCGCGTCCCGCAATTTGGTCGCCGATCAGCAGTCCGGCGAAGCGGGGGAGACCGAGACGATGCCGGATACCGAGTCGACATCAGTGATTTCTTCTGATGAGTTGCAGGCATACTTCTCCCGTTTGGCTCAGGAAGTCAATGACAGTGAAGCCTCGGATAGTGCTGCGGCCGATGATGTGGACAACCAGGAGGAGAACTGATGAGCATGCGTTGGAACAAGCTGTGCGTCGCCGCTCTCTCCGTTGCCGCGCTGATTATGCCGTTGGCCGCTTGCGAAGGTCAGCTGCCCACCCCGGCCGCTGACTCATCCACCAAGGCTCAGCCGGATTTGACCGAGGCGCAGGAGAAGAAGATCCGTACCAAGATTTTGGAAACGATTGATCAGGCCGACGCGGCTCGATCCGCGGACGGCTATCAGTCCGTGATGGGCGGGCCTCAGCTGGAGATTCGCACCAGCCAGGCCACCATTGCCCAGAAAAGCGGCTCGATGTCCAAGTATGCGACCATTCCTAAGGACATCGCCCAGGTGGTGATTCCCACGGATGACGGCTGGCCGCGCTCGGTATTCACCATCACCACCACTACCGAAGACCAGCAGTCCAAGCGTTTATTGGTGCTGAATCAGGAATCAGCCCGTCAGAATTACAAGCTGATGGCCATGGCGCGTCTGTTTGAGGGAGCGCAGCTGCCGAAGTTCGAGGTGCCGACCATCGGTTCGAGAATGGGTACTGACAAAGATGAGAATCTGGTGGCCACTCCTGCCGATGCGTTGACCCAGTATGCCGACGTGTTGCAAAACGGTGCGAATAGCAAGTTCGCCTCGCAATTCGCGGATGACCAGCTGCGCCAGAAGATCGCCGAACTGACCAATACCGTGCAGGAGGGCATCGCCCGCAACAACGGTACGCAGGAGCAGACCTTCACTGCCGCGCCCGACCAGATGTGGGTGATGCGCACGGCTGACGGTGGCGATCTGGTCGTGGGCCGTGTCGATTCCGTATGGACTCGTCAGGCCGGTGACGGGCGCGAATCCCAGCCCGCCTCCGATGATGAGAAGATCCTGTTCAACAGCGACAAGTACACCAGCACCATGAAGGTCACATACGTGAACGTGGTGGCGTTGTACATTCCTTCGGCCAACTCCGGTCAACAGATCACCGCCGTGGGAGCCGACCGCACCCCGGTCAAGGTCGAGGCGCTGTAAGTTTCCCACCACGTAGTAATTTCCCCACCGCGATGTCAGACGAATTTTGCCTTTCGTGGAATAACGCCGTTTTGGGTAACCACGTGGTGGACGATTCACTACGTGGTGGGAATTTCACCGCGTAGTGGAAGAATGGCTACGCGGTGGGAATCGGCACTACAATCGATTCCAGCATTGTTTGATTGTCGGGCGTGCGAATCGTGCGCGTACATGTGGAGGCATATATGGCTGATCAGCAGCAGTTCAATCCAGGAGTATCGTTGGCGGGTGCTGTCGATTTGGAAGCGCTGAAGCATCAGGTCAAGGCTGAGCCAGGACAGGCTGGCGGCGCACCGGCAGCTGGTGGCTATGTGATCGACACCACCGAGAACACCTTCCAGGCGATGGTGCAGACCTCCGCCACGTTCCCGATTCTGCTGTTGCTGTGGGTGCCCACTGACGACCGTCTTTTCTCGATGGCTCGCGCGCTGGGCGATGCGGTGAATGGCCTCAATGGCCAGATTCAGCTCTCCCGCATTGACATCGCGACTAATCCTTCGATCGCACAGGCACTGCAAGTGCAAGGTGCGCCGGCCTTGTTTGCGCTGATTTCCGGTCGCCCGATGCCGTTGCTACAGGGTCTGCCGGGTGATGATGAGCTGAAGCAGCTTACCGATGAGGTGATTCCCAAGATTATTCAGGCCGCGGCCCAGTCCGGCGTGACCGGCACTGCGCCGTATTCCGGCGATCCTGATTCCGATGCTGCCGCGAGTACCGGTGCGACTGGTGCTGATACGGAGCAGGTGTCTCCCGAGCACGCTGAGGCTCATCGCTTGGCCGAGGAAGGCGACTACGCCGGTGCCGCCGCTGAATATGCACGTGTTATGGAATCCGATCCGTCTGATGCGCTGGCCGCCCGCGAACATGCCAAGGCGCTTTTGCTGGCCCGTTCCGGTTCCGCGGATGTGCGCGAGGTGCGTGCCGCCGCAGCCGCTGCGCCCGACGATGTGGAAGCGCAACTGGCCGTGGCTGATATCGATATGATTGGCGGCCAGATTCAGGATGCTTTTGACCGTCTGCTTGACTTCTTGGCCGCAGGCCATAAGGGCGATCTCGAGGCGGTGCGTCAGCGCCTGCTCGAGTACTTCACCATCCCCGAGCCGACCGACCCACGCCTAGCTCGTGCCCGTCGCCGTCTCGCAACCCTGATGTACTGATTTTCCTTGGCTTCCCTCGGGTGAGGCCGAGCCGTGAAGCAAACAGCCCAGTGGGCTGTTTGTAGGCGAGGGCGAGACGATAGTCGAGCCAGAAAGCTGCGGGGCAAAGCCCGTCCTTAATTGCGGCTGAGCTGGCTGTTACGCCATCCGGTTTTTCCCGAAATACTGCTGGAACCGTGGCCCGTCCAAAGCCAGCTCCTCTTCAAAGTCGTCGGCCCATGTGCTGAACGGCTTGGCAGCCAGTCCGTCATTGTTGAATCGCGCCTGATCGGTGATTTCGGTAACGCAGAACTTCGGAATCGTCAGATTGGTTACTGGTCCCGATCGTTCGGCCTCGGCCACGATAAGAGGCGCATTGAGCCCGCCAAACACATCCACACTCCAGCCGTCCTCCGCAATCCATACGGAATAGCGGTTCTTGATAACCACTTCGCCGCCGCGCTTGATGAGTTCCGCGGCAATGCGGGCGTCAATCTCACGCTCCACTTCATATCGGGTGCCGCCCACGGACGGTCCCTTAACGGTAACGAAGGCCTCCGAGAACTGCTCGCGGTGCTCATCCAGCACGGCAATCGGGTCGATGTCAGGGGTCATATTGACGCTCACCTTGTGTGAGACCAACCTGACGCGCAGCGCATAGTTGTCGGCATGCACGTAGTAGCTCTGGATGATGAGGGCCGGGATGTCGCCGTCGTTGTATTCGTCTGGCAGCTCGCGGCAGAAGAAGCGGCGTTCGTATTCGAAGTCATCTGTAGGTTCCGACATAACCCCATTGTAGAGCCGTTTGCGGCGTTTCCTTAGGTTTTGCCGGTGATTGGCCTCACAATATGGTCATGATGCCGGCTGGGCTGCGCTGTTCGATGATAGTGGCTTGGCGCGGGTGATGGTTGGTGTACAGTAAAGAAGTTGCTCGGGTTTGTAGCTCAGTGGATAGAGCGTCTGTCTCCGGAACAGAAGGTCGTGGGTTCGATCCCCATCAAGCCCACCAGTGGGGCTTTCGGCATATGTCGAAAGCCCTTTTTTCATGCTCGCTCAGGGTTCCCCGAGTTTTCTCTGAGGACATCCATGAATACCCCATGGAATGCTGTTGTGTTGGGTTTTAAGAGCGCATAATGAAATGGATTGAGGTCGTGGAACTCACCCCATGAGGAGGTGTGCGATGATCCGGAACGGGTCGCAGCGGCATTGGTCGGTTCACTTGCTCGCTATGGTACCGGCGCTGTCTCTGGTGACGGGATTCGCGGTTACGGCGGGCCTGCGTGTGCGTCGCAAGGAACAGCCGTTCTGGCATATGTGGTGAAGCATCCCGGAAGCGCTCTGCTGCATATCGCCCGGGCGGTGAGGCGGAATATGGCCGCATGGCGGGCAGTGGCATCCGCAAGCGTGCCTGCGCTCGGTAAACTGCTACGTAATCGGGTTCACTAATCCAACAAGAGGAGCACATAATGAGCGAGAAGATGGAAGCCGTAGCTACTTCGGAGGCCCCGGCCGCGCTGGGCGCGTACAGCCAGGCGGTGAAGGCCAATGGTTTCGTGTTCGTGTCCGGTCAGCTGGGTATTGATCCGACCACCGGTGAGCTGGCAGGGGATACCGCGGGCGAGCAGGCCGCGCAGGCGCTGAAGAACATCAAGCATATTCTCGACACCGCCGGTACTGGCATTGAGCATGTGTGCCGTGCCACCATTTACCTGAAGAACGTTGAGGACTTCAAGGAAGTGGACGCTCGCTACGCCGAGGTGTTCATCGGTTCCGTGAAGCCCGCACGTGTGGCCTTTGGCAACAACATGATTCCCAAGGGTGCACTGGTGGAGATCGACGCCATCGCCGTGGAGTGACGTATTTGCCCCCGCTGGCGGGGCTGCCCGGCAATAGTCGGACGGAGGGGGGTGGTTTTGGCCGTGAGCTGAGACCACCCCCAGTCAGATGTGCTGACGGCATCCACCAGCGGGGCTGGTAATGCATGGTTTGGGCGTCGGTTCGTGCCACAATAGTGACCATGGCATCCAAAGGAAAACCGTCGCCGCGTTCGGCTGTGAGCCCGCTGAGCGACGAACAGGTCAAGCGTCTGGCAGGCAGCCATACACTTGTGGACCCCACCAATTACTATCCGACTGGTCCGCGTACGCCGAACCAGCCGGAGATCAACGCCCAGAACCCCAAGGCCACCAAGCGACTGCTGGCCGGTGTTTCCGTGGTATTCCGCGCTAGTTGCAGGACCAAGGCATGGGGTCTTGACCATGTGCCGGAAACCGGCCCGTTCATTACCGCGGCCAGCCACATCACCATGTTCGATGTGTTCGTGCCGATGATGAGCCTGTTCCACATGGGCCGTCGCCCGCGTTACATGGCCAAGGCCGAGATGGCCAAGTGGCCGCTGATCGGCAAATGGTTCCAATTGGTCGGCATGCAGCCGGTGCAGCGTCGCTCCGGCAAGGCCAAGCAGATCGAGGAGACCTCAATCGATATTCTTACTTCCGGCCGCCCCCTCACCGTTTGGCCGGAAGGCACGGTGACCCGCGACCCGAAGAAATGGGTGATGAGCATCAAGGAGGGTGTAGGATACATTGCGCTTGAAGCCTCCCGCAGACTTGGCCATCAAGTGCCGCTCTACCCTGCAGTGACGTGGGGCGCGGCTTCCATCAACCACTGGTGGCCGTGGCCTCGCAAGAATGTGGTGATGTGCTACGACGAGGCGCTCGATTATTCCGATCTGCTTGTTGACATGGATTCCTGGGGCGATGAACCGCCCGCCGAAGCCGTGGACGAATTGATGTGGCGCGTATTCAAGCGCATGAACACGGTGTTGGAGGAGATTCGCGGCGAGCGATTCCCGGCAGAAGGCTATTGGGATTACCGTTCCATGAGCCGTAAGCCGTGGCCCGAGGCTGGTGGCCAGTTCCCGGCGGTGGAGTAGCATAACGCGCAGTTGCGCGCAGCGAAAATAGGAATTTGATATGGGTAGGAAAATAACGGTTCTCGGTGCAGGAGTATGGACGGAGCCGTAAAGGCGACAGCCCGGTGGGCTGTCGGTAGGCGACGCCGAACGACGATAGCCGTGAGGTAGAAAAACAGCACTCCATGCGACAAGCGAAGGTAGGAATTTGATATGGGTAGGAAAATAACGGTTCTCGGTGCAGGGGCATGGGGTACTGCTTTCGGCCAGGTGCTGGCGGATGCCGGCAATGACGTGACCATGTGGGCCCGTGAACCGGAAATCGTCGAGGATATCCGGGACAATCGGCGCAATGGTGTTCGCCTGCCGTCTGTCAAGAAGCTGCCGGACGCCATCACCGCCACTGGCAATCGCGCCGAAGCCGTCAAGGATGCCGATATTGTGGTCGTGGCCATCGCCGCCCAGTTCGCCCGTGTGGCACTCATTGAGTTCAGGGGATTGATTCCCGAGCATGCCATCGTGGTCAGCCTGATGAAGGGCATCGAGCGTAACACCAACAAGCGCATGGATGAAGTGGTTCGTGAGACCCTTGATTTGCCGGCTGACCGCTTTGCCGCCATCTCCGGCCCGAACCTGTCCAAGGAAATCGCCGATCGTCATCCCGCAGCCACCGTGGTGGCCTGCGAGAACATCGACAACGCCACCATCGTGGCCGAGGCCTGCACCACCAAATACTTCAAGGCGTTCGTGACCACTGATGTCATTGGTCTGGAAATGTGCGGCAGCCTGAAGAACGTGACCGCGCTCGCCGTGGGTATGGCTCGCGGTGCCGGTTACGGTGAGAACACCGCCGCCATGATCGAGACCCGCGGACTTGCCGAGCTCACTGCTCTGGGTGCTGCGGCAGGCGCCGATCCCAAGACCTTCTTTGGGCTGGCGGGTGTGGGCGATCTCATCGCCACCTGTGGCTCGCCGCTTTCCCGCAACTACACGTTTGGCTCCAACCTCGGCAAGGGGCTGAGCGTGGAAGAAGCCACTAAGGTCAGCAATGGCGTGGCGGAGGGTGTGCCTACCACGGATGCGGTGGTGGCTTTGGGCAATCAGCTTGACGTGCCCACTCCGTTGGCCTATCAGATGAGCCGTGTGCTCAATGAGGGCATTTCCTGTGCGGAAATGCTTGCCGGGCTTTTCGGGCGTGAAATCACTGTCGAGTAGACTCATAGCAGATTAAAAGTTTCGTTCAGCAGTCAAAGGATGGTTATGGCCAAGAAACGTATTGTGGTGCTCTATGGTGGGCGTGCGGATGAACATTCGATTTCCTGCATCTCCACGGCCGGCGTGCTGGCGGCTATGGATACCGAACGTTTCGAGCCGATTCCGGTGGGCATCACCAAGGACGGCAAGTGGATTATCGACGGTGAGGATCCGCGCGGCTGGAATCTGGACGGCGATGAGCTGCCGACCGTGAAGATCACGCCGAAATCCCGTCCGGTGATTCTCGACCCCTCGCGAGGCAAGGACGGTTTCTTTGCCGGTGAGCCGGATCATCTCCGCAATGCCGACTCCGGTTTTGGCACCAGCTTTGTGAGCTTGTCCGATCCTGAGATACATCACGTGCTGACCTCGCTGGGGCATGTCGATGCGGTGCTGCCTGTGCTGCATGGCCCTTACGGCGAGGACGGCACGGTGCAGGGTCTTCTCGAGATGATGGGTGTGCCGTATGTGGGCTGTGGCGTGTTCGCCTCTGCCGCCTGCATGGATAAGCACTACACCAAAGTGGTGCTCAACGCTGCCGGTATTCCGACGGCTCCCGGCATTATGGTGGATGCGCGCGCGTTCACCGCAGCCGATGTGGTCGCCCAGATCGAGGCAGCCGGATTGGCTTATCCGCTGTTCGTCAAGCCTTCCCGTGCTGGATCCAGCTTTGGCGTCACCAAGGTGGATAAAGCCGAGGACCTGGAAACCCAGCAGGACCGTGTGGCCGCTGCCATCGCCACGGCCGGTGAGCATGACTGGAAGGTGCTCATCGAGCAGGGCATCGACGGCCGCGAGATCGAATGCGCCGTGCTGTGCCCGAAGGCGGGCGATGAGCCCGAGGCCAGCTGGCCCGGCGAAATCGTGCTTGACCACCAGAATGACGACCAGTTCTATGATTTCGATTCCAAGTACATGGATGCTTCCGCCAGCCATGTGGAAGTGCCGGCCAACCTGCCCGTCAGCGTGCTTGAGGATGTACGCGACGTGGCTCGCCGTGCGTTCAAGGCCGTAGATGGAGCGGGTCTGAGCCGCGTGGATACCTTCGTGACTCCGGACGGCACCGTGATGGTCAACGAGATCAACACCATGCCTGGCTTCACGCCGATTTCCATGTATCCCAAGGCGTGGGACGCCACGGGTGTGGGATACACCGAACTCATCACCCGTCTGATCGAAGGCGTGTTGAAGTAATCTCGCAACAGCGACTGCGTGGCTTCCCTCCTTGGGAAGCCATTTTTTTTGACGTATGGCCGTCGAGCGTCAACAGTTCATGCCGAGTTTTCCTGAGTTCAGCCAACGTATGGCAAATGGCGAATGCAATTCACTTTCACGCCAGTGTCCGGACAGATTGGACGCATAGTTTCTTTTCTTGGGATTACGGGCTGCGCGCATGCCGCGCAACGAGCCCGGTTCCCCCAGACTTTTCCGTCTGGATGATGTTGAGAAAAGGAACATTATGAACAACCTGAGTAAGATCGCGGCCGGCTCCCTTGCCGCCGTGCTTGCATTCTCCATGGCCGCCTGCGGCTCCAGCAGCGCCTCCTCCGATGGCGCCGGCGAAAGCGCCGGCAAGGCCGTCACCGTGAACGGGAAGTCCGCCAAGGCCACTTCCCTCGCCGACTTCGGTACTATGGAAGACCTCGAAAAGGCCGCCAAGGAAGAGGGTGCGCTGAACGTCATCGCGCTGCCGCACGACTGGTCCAACTACGGCGAGGTCATCGAGGGCTTCAAGAAGAAGTACCCGGAGATCAAGGTCACCGAGCTCAACCCGAACGCTTCCTCCAAGGAAGAGCTTGACGCCGCCAAGACCAACAAGGGCACCGACGCCGCCCCCGACGTGTTCGATGTCGGCCAGGCCATCGCCGCCACTTCCACCGATAGCTTCGCTCCGTACAAGGTGCAGGCCTGGGACAAGATTCCGGACACCGCCAAGGATGCCGACGGCGCCTACTACGCCGACTACACCGGCATCATGTCCGTGGGCTGGAATGCCGATAAGTACGGTGAGATCAACTCTCTGGACGATTTGCTCGATTCCAAGTTCGCCGGCACGGTGTCCTTGAACGGCAAGCCCGCTGAAGCCGGTGCCGCCTTCAACGGCTACCTGATGGTCAACCAGCTCGCAGGCGGCGACATCAATAACCTGCAGCCTGGTCTTGACTTCTTCAAGAAGCTGCAGGAAGCCGGCAACCTGACCACCGTGGACGTGACCAACGGCACCATCGACTCCGGCCAGACCGGTGTGGTGTTCGATTGGACCTACAATCAGGCTTCCTACAAGAAGGAGCTCAAGGATAAGGGCGTGAACTGGAAGTACAAGACCTTCCCGAAGGCCCAGGTCGTAAGCTACTACAACCAGGCCATCAACAAGGACGCGCCGCACCCGGCCGCCGCCCGCCTGTGGGAGGAGTACCTGTACACCGCCGATGCCCAGAACCTGTGGTTCAAGGGCGGCGCCAACCCGGTGCTGCTCGACTCCATGAAGGAAGACGGCACCGTTGATCAGGACACCCTGAAGGACGCCATCACCATCGAAGGCGACCCGGTCTCCTACACCAACGATGACTCCACCCGCATCACCGAGTGGCTCCAGAACAACTGGGACAAGACGATCGGCAACTGAGGTTATCTCGCATGACTGCCGCAATCGCACAGAACGGACCTGCTGCCGCCAAGGCCGCGGGTCCGTCCGCTACTCCCTCCGCCGCCTCGTCCGTGCTGGCGAAGCATCGTCAGGAGCTGGGCACGCTTGCCTCCACGCTCCCGTTCTTTGCCTACACCGCCTGCTTCCTGCTGGCTCCCACCGTGATTGTGGTGGTGGGTGCTTTCCAGGATCGCAGCGGCGGTTTCACGCTCTCGAATTTCAACAAGATGTTCGAAGCCAACACCGTCGCCGCATTCGGCACCTCGATTCTGGTGTCCGTGGCATCTTCCGTGATCGGTGCGGTGGTGGGTGCGCTCGCCTCCTACGCGCTGGTCATCGGCGCCAAACCGAACGGTCTGCTGCGTCGCATGATCTCCGCCATCTCCTCGGTGCTCGCCCAGTTTGGCGGTGTGATGCTTGCGTTCGCGTTCATCGCCACCATCGGCATTAACGGCATCGGCACCATGCTCATCAAGACTCTGACCGGCTACACCGTGAACCCGAACTGGCTGAGCTCGCTGCCCGGTCTGATCACCATCTACTGCTACTTCCAGATTCCGCTGATGATTATCATCTTCCTGCCCGCAGTCGATTCGATTCGCCCGCAGTGGCGTGAGGCCTGCGAATCATTGGGCGGCAATACGTTCCAGTACTGGACTCGCGTGGCCTGTCCGATTCTGGCTCCCCGCTTCATCTCCGCGTTCCTGCTGCTGTTCGCTTCCGCGTTCTCCGCATACGCCACTGCCGCAGCCTTGTTCTCGCAGCGCTCGATTCTGGTGCCGTTGATGATTCAGGGTGCCATGCGCAATGAGATGGATCCTAACCAGCAGGGCTTTGCCCAAGTGCTGGCATTCGCAATGATCATCGTCGTGGCCATCGTCATGCTGCTGAGCCACGCTGTGGAAAAGAGGGCCGGACGTTGGCAGTGAATGCAGAAGATACCCGCGCGTTCGATACTGACGGCATCGCCGGTGCCGTCGTCGCGTCCACCGTAACGTTCCCCAAGCCCCCGCAGCTGCGCGCCGCACGCCGAGCCAAGCAAAGCGTCATCAAATTCGTGATTTTGTTCGTCACGCTGGCGTTCCTGTTCGTGCCGTTGCTGGCCATGCTCATCTTCACCCTGCGTCATCCGCTCTCCGGCCGCTGGTCGGCGGCTCCCTGGATTGCGATCTTCACCGGCAACGGCGAATCGTTGGGTGCCGACCTGACAGTACTGTGGCAGGGCGTTGGCACTTCGCTGGCGCTGAGCGCGGTCACTGTGGTGATCATGCTGTTGCTGCTGGTGCCCACCATGGTTATCGTGCACATTCGCTCCAAAGCCTTGGAACGCGCAATCGAATGGGTGGCCACCTTGCCGCTGACCATCCCGGCCATCGTGCTGGTCGTCGGCCTTGGCCCGATCTACCGCTGGCTTTCTGCCGACGTGCTGAGCACCAACCCGATCTGGCTGTGCTTCGCCTACGTGATCCTCGTCATGCCGTTCGCGTTCCGCGCCATCGCCGTGGGGCTCAACTCCATCGATGTCAAGACCCTGGTCGAGGCCTCCCGTTCGCTCGGCGCCTCCTGGCCCAAGGTATTCTTTAAGGTGATTATCCCGAACCTGTGGCAGTCGATTCTGTCGGCATCCTTCATCTCCATCGCCGTGGTGCTGGGCGAATACACCGTCGCCTCGCTGCTCGGCCGCATGAACCTGCAGGTCGCGCTCTACCAGCTCGGCCAGTCCAATTCACAAATCTCCACCGCCATGTCGCTGCTGGCTCTGCTCTTTGGCGTGGTGCTGCTCGTTGCGCTCGACTTGATTTCTGATGCGATGCGCAAGTCCAAAGAAGGTAAATGATTATGTCTTTCCGTTCGATGTTTGGCCATGAGGCTTCGCATGAGGCCGTTGCCGATGTGGCTCCGACTGTCGGCACCGGCTCCGATGTGCAGCCCGTCGCCCCCGCGACTTCCGCGCAGACTGCCGCCGAGGATGCGTTCAAGAACGATCCCACCGCTACCCTCGAGGGTGTGCGCGGCAAGGACGTGACCAAGGCCGCCAAGGCTCTGCTCAAGGACACCGTCAAGCGCGGCGGTGGCTCCATTCAGATGCAGAACGTCATCAAGATCTACCCCGGCTCTACTGTGCATGCGCTTGACGATTTCAATCTGGACATCAAGCCCGGCGAAATGGTCGTGCTGCTCGGCGGCTCAGGCTGCGGCAAGTCCACCGCGCTGCGCTCGCTTGCCGGCCTCGAGGATATTCAGGGCGGCCGCATCATGGTCGGCGGCCAGGATGTCACCGGCGTGCCGGTCAACAAGCGAGAGATGGCCATGGTGTTCCAGGCTTACTCCCTCTTCCCTCACATGACCGCTCTCGAAAACGTGGAATTCGGTCTTGAAGTGCGTGGCATGGGCAAGGCCGAGCGTCGCAAGATTGCCATGGAGCAGCTTGAGCTCGTGGGGCTTGCCGATCAGGCCAAAAAGTACACACAGCAGATGTCCGGCGGCCAGCAGCAGCGTGTGGCCTTGGCTCGTGCATTGGCAGTCAAGCCGCGCGTGCTGCTGCTCGACGAGCCACTTTCCGCCCTCGACGCCAAGGTTCGTGTGCAGCTGCGTGATCAGATTCGCCGCATTCAGCTCAACACCGGCACCACCACCGTGTTCGTGACCCACGATCAGGAGGAAGCGTTGGCCGTGGCCGATCGTATCGGCGTGATGAACAAGGGCAAGATCGAGCAGATCGCCGCTCCGCAGGATCTCTACCAGCGCCCTGCCACTGAGTATGTGGCCACGTTCATTGGTTTGACCAACCGCCTGCCCGGAGCGTCCAATGGCGACGAGGCCGTGGTCTTCGGCCAGCGTGTGCCGCTGCTCGAAGGGTCGGCCAAGGGTGATTCCGTGGCCGTGCTGGTGCGCCCAGAGAATCTGACTCTGACCGCGGCCGCACAGCATGACTCCCACGTGGGTGAGCGTGCGCGCGTTGAGGTCATCCACTTCCTCGGCTCCTTGGTGCGCGTGGATACGGTGATCACCTCCGGCGAATACCAGCGCTGGAACAAGGGCGAGCAGCTCAAGGTCACGGTGCAGTTGCCGGCCAGCGAGTTGCCGGCTGGGCTCGCCGTCGGCGATGAGGTAGTCGTGGCTCCTCGCGCGGTCGCAGCGCTCGCTTGCTGAGCCTCGATGGGGGGGGATCAGCCGGCGGCGTATGATAGCGAAAATTCACTGTCGGCCGTAGCTGCCGATGTGTGATGGTGTGGGACAACATAAAGTAATCGCTGTTTTTTGCATGTTGTCCCACTGAATTTGGGACAACATGCATGTCAAACGTTATACATGTGTGTTGTCCCATTGTGCTTGTTAGAAAATCGTTGCAATGACGCCATTTCACCGCCACGGCCACATGGTGCGGTTTGAGGAGCGTGGGACGATACGCAAAAACAGCCTATTTTTGCATGTTGTCCCACGCGAAATGGCTCTTGCCGCACAATTCCCGACTGATATGCCTCTCGGTCTTAGCGCGGTTTTGAACATGCTGTCGTATTCTTGAAGCGTATGCATAGGCGGTCCTCGGACCGGTAATAAAGGGGAATCCATGAGCGAACCGCAGACGCCGCAAACCGAGCAGGGAACTCAAACAACGTTGCCGCAGCGGTCGGGTAACTGGTGGTTTGTGGCATATCGACGCTTTTCGATAGTGGGCGTGGCGCTCGCGATTATGGTGGCGTTTTGGATTGGGCTCAACATGCTGGCCACCGGTGCATTACATCAGTTTGCCGGTAACGATGTGCCTACGTGGGCGGTGTTGCTGGCCTCCTCGGGCCCGCTGTATCTGGTGGCCATGCCGCTCAGCATGCTGGTGTTCACGCGCGTGCCCGCCATCAGCACCCGCCAATTTGCCATGAAGCCGGGCGAATTCATCCCGCTTTTCATCATATGCATTCCTGTGATGTACCTCGGCAATATCATCGGCATGGTGCTGTCTGCTGGTGTTACCGACGGCCAGGCCACGAATCGCATCAATGATCTGGTGCTCGGCGGCAATGAGTGGGTGAATGCACTGTTTGTGGGACTGCTGGCGCCGATTTGCGAGGAATGGCTTTTCCGCAAGCAGATCATCTCCCGTCTGCGCAGGTACGGGGAAAAGACGGCTATCGTGTTCTCCGCACTGGCATTCGCGCTGTTCCACATGAATCTGTTCCAGTTCTTCTATGCCTTCGGTCTAGGCCTGATTTTCGGCTATGTGTACACGCGCACCTCTCGCCTGCGTTACTCGGTGCTGATGCACATGCTGATCAACCTCAATGGCTCCGTGCTGGCGCCGCTGATGCTCAAGCAGATTGATCCCAGAATCCTCAGCGGCACCATCAGTGAAGCCGAAATCATGAGCATGGTGCAAGGCGGCAGCGGTATGCGCGGATTGAGCATCATGATGCTGTACGGCATGGTGATGCTGGGTCTCCTGATTGCCGGTATCGTGCTGCTGATCGTCAAGCGCAAGAACTGGGAATTCTATCTGGCTCCCGAAGAGTTGCCTACCGGTTTGAAAGTGCGCACGACCTACGGCAATCCAGGTGTGGTCATCTATATACTGCTGACCGTTGGCCTGACTATCTGGATGCTATTGGCGTAAGCATTTTTTGGCGCCTCTCTTTGAGGGGAGCTGTCAGCAAAGCTGACTGAGGGGAGTCTCCGCGGTATCACGGTACTCCCCTCAGTCTCACTTCGTCTGGCAGCTCCCCTCAGAGAGGGAAGCCAAGATGGTTAGATGTTGTCTGCTGAGCCGCTGTCTTCGACAAGATAATCGGCTCCGGCGATGGCGCGCGCGGCGGCATCCGTCACAGTGGACAGCAGCACGCCTTCGCGTGCGAATACCAGTACTTGGCCGGTCATGCCATAAGGCGAGAAGCCGGTGAATTTGACCAGAGGCGGCTGCCCTTCCAAAGACACATTGGCGGTCGCCTTGGTCACACGGTCGAGGATGTCCTGACTGACAGCGGCCGGATCGCTGGACGCTTTGGCGGTGAATTCCAGCGTCGACATGCCCTCACTCGCCGGCGTCAACTTGGTCAGCGCTGCGGTATTCAGCACCGAGTTGGGAATGATCATCAAATCACCGTTGCGGGTGCGCACCGCGGTCTGCCGCCAGGTGATGTCATGCACAGTGCCGGTGACGCCTTGAACGGTCACCAAATCTCCGGGCTGGATCACGTGTCCTAGCATCAATCCGAATCCGCCGATGATGTTGGCAACGGTATCTTTCAGACCCAGTGAAATCGCCACGCCTCCAACGCCGAGGGCGGTAATCAGTGTGGTGGGATTAATGCCGAATACTGGTTGCAGCACCATTGCCGCGCCGATGACCCAAATCGTTACACGCGCGAGGTTCACGAAAATCGAGGCACTGGGAATCTGCGAATTATCCAATACCTTGCGCAGAACGCGACTGACAAGCCGGTCGGCCACCAGCACGAGGACCAATACAATGGCCAACCACGTGAGTTTGCCGACGTTCGCTTGGAACCAGCGATCAATATTTCCTGCATATTCATCCATATGCCTTACTGTATCGGCCATCTCTGAAGAAGTCGTGAGAGACCCCTCGGCAGAGGAAGTATATACGGATTGCCTCCTTCTGACGAGGAACGTGACTGCCGGAGGCGGTCGGAGGGGGAGACCAGTGCGGAAGATCAGTTATGCTGCCAGCAGCGTCACGCCGGTCATGGTCCAATTCCTCTATTCCTGATGCTCGCGGCAGGTTTGCCCGAGGCCGCGTGCCAGGCGAATCGGGTCGAGAATCTCATCCAGCTGTTCGGCGGGCAAGTCGGTGCGCTCGCCGGCCACTTCGCGCACGGAGCGGCCGGTATGCACGGCTTCGGCGGCGATGTCGGCCGCACGCTCATAGCCAATATAGTGATTGAGCGCGGCGGAAATCGACGGCGAGGACTGAGCGTAGGCGCGCCCGTTATCTGCGTTGATTTCAATGCCTTCCACGCAGTTGACGCGGAACGTCGTCATCGCGTTGGTCAGCAGCGCCATGCCGGTGAGCAGCTCATGCACCATCACCGGGTCAAAGGCATTGAGCTGCAGCTGACCTTCGGCCACGGCCCAGTTCACGGTCACGTCCATGCCGAAAATCATGAAGCAGCATTGGTTGACGCATTCGGGAATAACCGGGTTCACCTTGGCTGGCATAATCGAGGACCCTGCCTGGCGTGCCGGCACATTGAGATCGTTGAACCCGCAGCGAGGACCGGAGTTCAGCAGTCGCAGATCATCGGCGGCCTTCTTCAGATGCACGGCGAGGTTCTTTACGGCTGCGGATGTAGACACATACGCGCCCATATCGGTCATGGCAGCCACCGGATCAGGGGCGGCGGTAACCGGCAGACCCGTGATTTGCGCCAGATGCTTGGTGGCGGACTGGCGGAAGCGCAAATCGGCGCAAATACCGGTGCCGATAGCGGTGGCGCCGAGGTTGAGCTGGGCCAACAATGGCACTACGCGGTCGAACGCGGCCAAATCGGACTTCAGCAGTGTGGCGAATGCGTGGAATTCCTGGCCGTAGGTCATTGGCACGGCGTCTTGCAGCTGGGTGCGGCCGATTGTCACATCATTGATGTGCTTGTCGGCCAAATCATGGAAGGCCTTGGCGAGTTTCTTGGTGGACTCGGCAAGCGGTCCCAGCGCGTCAATCAGTGCGAGCTTGCAGGCGGCCGGATAGGTGTCGTTGGTGGATTGCGATTCGTTGACATCGTCGTTCGGGTGAATGTATGAGTAGTCGCCACGCTGATGGCCGGCGATTTCTAGCGCGCGGTTGGCGATTACCTCGTTCATGTTCATGTTCGACGAAGTACCGGCGCCTCCCTGCATAACATCGACCGGGAACTGATCGGCCAGCTTGCCGGCCTCGATTTCCAGGCAGGCAACACGGATGGCCTCGGCCTTGGAAGCATCGATGAGTCCCAGTTCCTCGTTGGCGATGGCGCAAGCGCGCTTGACTGTGGCGTAGGCGCGAACCAGCTCCGGATGCTGGCTGTCGGTGATGCCGGAGACCGGGAAGTTGCTGATGGCGCGCTGGGTGTGAATGCCCCAGTAGGCGTTTGCCGGCACTTCCATCTTGCCGATGCAGTCGTGTTCCAAACGGGTGTTGTTCGAAGTTTCGCTCATGTTTTCTATCTTCCTGTGCGTGAGGTGGAAACGCCAGCATTGTGCGGCGATTGCGCCTTGTGAGAAACCTCACGCGGGTTTATGCAAAGAGCCCCGCCTGTTGCGGCGGAGCTCTTCGTTGGAGGATTGGATTAGGGTGTGTTTACACTAGTTGGGTTTTGGCTGTGTTTTTTCAGGTAGACGGCGATGAGGATGAGCTGGAGGTTGGCGAGGAAGGTCTCGTCGAGCCTGTCGTAGCGGGTGGCGGCCTGGCGGTGGTGCTTCATGCGGTTGAAGACGCGTTCGACCATGTTCCGCCCTCCCCGGGAGACGCCGACGGACCGGGAGTCCTCTTTTTCGGCGCCCCGGCCGCGTGCCGGTGGACCTGTGGAATCTGCTGCGGCATGGCTTCGTGCCTTCGTTTCCAGTCGCGATTTGTTTTGTTTGGCGACAGAAAATCGTACACAGGACACGGGCCATGCCCCTATCTCAAGCCCAGACCAAAGTACGCAAAATTTCGGGCGTTGTCCCACTGTTCCCCATTTATGGAATCGTAATTTACTAAATCATGATTCCATAAACCGAACGATGGCTGTATTCATCTTCGAGGGCGGTTGAAACCGCGTCGACACGCCGAAGGGGTGCTCACAGAACCGTTGTTGCCGAAAAGCAACCATTGGAATTCCGCCATTGTGCGAAACCTATCCGCCGTTCTGCGAGCACCCCTTCGGCGTGTCGTCGTATCCGGTGCGTTCCTACGAGCAGAGCCAATCCATGACGTTGGTGATATGGATGCCTTCGTCGGTCATGCCCTCGCTATGCCAGTCGAGGGTGAGCACCGTGCGGGGGAATGCGTCGCCCAATCGCCGCAGCGGGGCTAATTCCCGCTCCCGGGTCTGCTCCTCGGTCATGTTCAACGTGACCTGAATGTACTGCTTGTCGTTTCCGCGTTTCGCGATGAAATCGATTTCGCCGTCGGGCAGCGATCCGATGGTGACATCGTAACCGCGTCGCTGCAGTTCCATGAAGACGATGCCTTCGAGCTGGGCTCCGCGATCCGAGCCGTTGAAACCCGTGGCGAGATTGCGAAAACCGTTGTCGACGGGGTAGAACTTGCGTTGCGGGCGCAGCAGTTCCTTGCCTCGCATGCGTTCCTGTTGCGCGCTGTAGACGATGAACGAGCGTTCGAGCGCGCTGATCTGGTTGTCGACGGTGGCGTAGGAGGCGTTCGCGCCGGCGCTTGCGAGCGTGTTGGCGACCTTGTTGACGGAGAACAGGTTCCCCGACGTTGAGAACAGATATCGGCTGAGTTTTTCCAATGTGGCGATGTCGCGGATGCCGTACCTTCCCGCCACGTCCTTCATCACAATGGATTCGTAGATTGAGGTGAGTATTTCGGTCGCCTTGTCCTGGTCCGGCTGGCCGGTGACGAACAGGCCGGGCATGCCGCCGAACATCATGTATTTGGAGAACAGCTGGTCCGTGGAATCCGTGGTTCCCGGAGCCCGATGATGGCGTTGGTATTCGTCGAAGGAGAGCGGATATACGGGGATGGTGATGTAGCGACCCGTCAGATGAGTCGCCAGTTCGCCGGATAGCAGCCGTGCGTTCGATCCGGTGATATACACGTCGGTGTCTTCACGGGAATGCAGCCGGCGAACCACTTCCTCCCATCCGGGAACGTCCTGTATCTCATCGAGGAAAACGTAGAAGTGGCCGGGTTGGGCTTCTTGCGTGGCTTGCATCAGGTCGGCGTGCAGGTCGGTCGCCGAATATCCGATGGGCGTGTCGAAGGAATCGAAGCGACGGGTGAAGATATTGCTCGCGGGAACGCCGTCGTCGAGCAGTGATTGCGCATAATGTTCCAGCAGCGTGCTTTTCCCGCACCGTCGGACGCCGGTAAGCACCTTGATCTCCGGGGTGTTCCGGTGGCTGCGCAGCGTGTCGGTGAGCTTGTCTCGTGCGATATACCCCGTCATCTCCACGCCTCCGATTTCTAGTGTATTGCAAAACAGTCATTAAATCGACGTTAATTTTCAGTATACTTGAAATTGTGCATTCTGGAGTAATGATTCTATAGTGTACTCAAAATCGTGTGGTGGGTGTCGTCTGCCGCTGTCGGCTGGTGTGTGCTGTGATATCAGGGTTCCGTTACTGTTTGAGCGGCGCTGCCACTGTTGGTGGTGCCCGAGTTTTTGCGCACTTTGGTCTTCGCCCGCCCCTGTGGCGATGATCAATTCGCTTCGCGTACGGTCTCACCGAGTCGGGACATGTCGAGGTAGCGTCGCGTCGACCACTCGCTGGAAGTCACGTAACGAACTCTGGCACAGGCGAGCATCAACGCGCCCCTGCCATCCGGGAACGAGCCGACCACGCGCGTGCGCCGGCGGATCTCACGGTTCAACCGTTCGATCATGTTGTTGGTGCGGATGCGACGGCGATGCTCGCGCGGGTAGTCGTCGAGCAGGTGGGTCGTCGTCTCGCCGATGCCCTCCCTGAGGCATCTGGCGGCCTCCTTGAGTTTCCTCGATTCCATGTCCTTGGCGGCGGATTCCGCCTTCTTCAGTGCCTTGTCCCTGGTTTCCATGGAGAACACGGCCAAAAACCCGACTAGTGCAAACACACCCTAGTTGTGATGGCCGGCAGCAGTATTGTTGCTGTTCTGTGGACCGTGTGCAAAGATGCGGTTCCAGTAATCGAGCATGTCTTCGCGGCTCATGGCCAGATAGATGCCCATGGCCAGCACGGCCACGTCTTCCTTGAGCAGATCCTTGATCTCGATGGTGCCGCTCAGCTTGGGCCAGCGCTGAAGCACTGCAAGCATGCCGCCTACGGTGAATTCGATCATGAGATCGGTTGTGAGGTCAAGATGTTCGGGGTCTCGTTGCAGCATGCTGATCATCTGCAGTCGGCAGAAATCGCGCAGGGATTCAGTCAGTTCCAGCGTGCTGTGTGGGCCGGCCAGCAGAGCCAATCGGTCGAGGCGCTGGCGCTGTTCCGGGTTGGCGAGCGTGGCGGTGATGCGTTCGCGCCACTGCTCCTCGGGGTTGCCGTTCGGGTCGGGGGTGCGGTTGATCGGGATGGATTCGACCTGATGCAGAATGGCGGAATCGGCCAGTTCCGACAGTCCGGAGAAGTGGTAATAGAACGAATTGCGGTTGACTCCGGCCTCGCTTACCACATCGGTAACGGTGATTTTGCGGTAGTCGCGGTCGGCGAGTAGTTCCCAGAAAGCGTTTTCGAGGCGCTCTTTGGCTGGCAGCACCTCGGAATCATGACGTGGACGCGGCATCTCTTCCTCCTGACGCATTGCGCTAATAGTCACGCTGTCTAATAAGTTATTGGACACTATAACTAGTATCTCTAGACATCTGTGGGTTTATCGTTAGGTTCGTTCTTCTGCTCGGTAGCGGGTGTGCCGTTTGGCTCGTCGGCGTCTGCCGTTGCCTTGGCGTTGGCGGAATCTGTCTTGTGTTTGGCGGTGGCGGCCTTGATCAGAATGGGCACTGCTTCGGCTAAATGCCGCCGATCCTCGGGGGTAAGTCCCACGAACGCGCCAAGCATGGAGGGGATTGAAGCGGGGAAATTGCTCATCACTTCGCTGAACGTCGTGGCGCCATTGGAGTGCAGCACGGTGAACAGGGCGTCCACTGCACGCTCGCGCTGTTCCGGCGTAAGCGCGCCAACCCAATGATTCAACTCTTCGTTGAACAGTTGGGAGCTGGAGCTGAGATCGGGCTCGGTGACGAACTGATCGCCGTCCACCAGCCAGGTGAATGCGGAATGCTGCATAATGCCATCCGAATCGGAAGACACCACACGGCATGGTTCAGGAGTCTCGAAAATCATGCCCACAATCGATGAGCTCGGCACGATTTTCGTCACCTTTGGCTGGATCCTGCGGTAGGCGGGGCTGGTCACGATTTCCGAGGGGAAGCCGGGGCCGTCCAGCGAATAGATATGCCGAATGCGGTTTTGGACTTTGGCGTCGGCGTTCATCGCCGCATAAATCGCCAGATTGCCGCCTTTGGAGTGGCCTACCAGAACGATCGGACCGTCCCATAGTCGGGCCACTGTATCCAGATACGCGCTGGCCGCGCGTTGGGCCGGCACTGGGTACTGGAAAGCCATGTTGAAATCCTCTTTCCAGCCAATCAGCGAATCGTCGGTTCCGCGGAAGGAGAGGACCATGGTGCCTTTATGCGTAGGATTGCGACGGTTGTGCCCGTCGGGCAGTTGGAACGTCGCCGCGGCAAATTGGGTTTGCTCGCCGCGGTTGACATGCTCTACGACGGCTCCCAGCCGTATGCCAGCAAAGCGTGGATTATTGCCGGCCTCTTCGAACAGGGTATGGGTGAGATGTGGGTCGATCACCGAGACCATTTGGGCTTCGTGAGGTTTGTCATCCTCCGATGTATCGATTGAACGATGCAATTCTTGGTTGGCCTCTTTGAGGCTGATTGATTCCATTGCCGTATGCCAGAGCCCTTTGAGCCATATCAGCGGATGTTCGGGCTCAAATGCGCGGATGCGAGTGGCGAAGGAGCCGGATTGCTGCTGCTCATCAAGCATCAGCGTGGGGCAGATGTTGGCCACGTCTTCATAGATGAGTGTGGCGATAATCAGGGCGTCGATTTCATTGAACGGCAATTCGGAGAACGGGCGCAACTCGGTGCGTGCATAGTCGATGATGCCTGTCATACACGCCTCCCGATTTTGCTTATGGCCCTGCGGCCCCAAGTTCATGCACAGCTGCGGTTTGTCTGCTGCCATGTGCTTTCCATTGTAGGGATTGTATGGGTGCCGATGGCGCACTGATGGTGAACAATTCCGTATGGGTTTCTCGGCATGACTCGGGAAATTGTTGGGTGGTCGGGGCGGAGCCCTGTGCTGAGTGCCGGTTGTCGTTTGCCGTGGGCGTTGAGTGCCGATTTATACCGGCCGGATATCGAGCAGATCGAATCGCGTCATATCCACGCCCTCGTGCTCGAGCAGTTCGGCCTTGATGTCGAGCCGGCCGCCATAGCCGCCAAACGCACGGCCTGATCCGACCACGCGATGGCAAGGCACGATGATGGTGATCGGATTGCGCTTGACCGCACCTCCAACCGCTTGCGCAGCCATTCGCCCGCCGCCGCGGCGTTCGGACAGCTCGGCGGCTATCTCTCCGTAACTGGCCGTCATGCCGTAAGGAATCTCTGCAACGAGTTGCCATACTTCATGCTGGAACGGAGTGGCCGCCGGATTCATCGGTGGGGCCTGGCTGAGGCTTGGGCGTTCGTCTGCAAAGTAGGCCTGCAGCCAGTCGCGGGTTATGCGGAACACCTCGAGTTCGGAATCTGGCGTACAGTTGTCTTTCTGCCGGTTCTTGGCGGCCCACCACCAGTCCTCGAGGCATAGCTCGGTGAGCGCCTCACCGTCTGAAGCCATCATCATCCGACCGATGGGTGTTTCCACGGTGGTGCGTATCAATTGCCGTTGTGCCATACAGCCATTATGGCGTGTTCGCGCGGCTTTCTGCATTTCGAGGGGCTGATTTACGTTTCTTCGGAGGTCTACTTCCGTTTCAAGGGGCTGGTGTCCAAGTAGACGAGGCGCAAAAATGGCGGAATGGCGTTGGCGTTATGCTGTGGATACTTGTGGTGCAAAGGATGACCGGCCCCTCGAAACGGAGATAGATATTCGGAAAAGCTCAAATCAGCCCCTTGAAATGGAATTAGAGCTCAACTTTGATGGAACGTGGAACTTGCGCGCGAAGCGGTGGACAATGGGAACCATGAACACATTTGGTTTGGGACATGACGTGGTGGATGTGGCCGCATTCGCTGAACAGTTGGGACAGCCGGGCTCGCATATGCGTGCTCTGTTTTCCGTGCGCGAGGTACGGCAGGCGGCGGACCGCGCACGCCAAAAAACGATGGCGAAGCTGTCCATCTGGCCGCCAAATGGGCCGGCAAAGAGGCGTTCCTTAAAGCGTGGTGTGATTTTCTGGGGAGTGCGCCGTTCCCGTTCACGCTGGATAATTTTCCGTGGCGCGAGATTGAGATTCTCGATGATTCGCGCGGTGTGCCGCATGTGTCGCTGAGTGGTGACGCATCGCCGGCGTTCCAGACTGATTACTCGGGTTCGATCCCCGACGTCCGCATCTCCCTGAGCCATGATGGCCCGGTTGCGTCCGCCGTGGTGATGATTCAATCCGGTAATGATTCGCGCGAAATCCGCTGAACGGTGCGAAATTTCAGCTTCTCTTCGGCGCGTCCTCGGTTACATGCATCGAACCGGTTTGATATAGTTGACGCAACATGTCAAACGATTGACGCGAGCAGCGGGCAGAGACGAAGGAGTTTCCGGTGGCTCAGAGCAGCCAGTCGGCACAGGCAGAGAAGTCAATCGCGCAGAATAAGGCAAAGAAAAGGCATACCGGCACTGTTTTCAATACCCGCTTCGCAGCTCATAAGGATGAACTTGAGCGGCTCTTCATGAGTCTGTACAACGACCATGATGCCTTCGACTCTCTCGTCGACAGCATGGCTGAGGCCTATGCTGACCGTCCCGCCGACCTGAAGCGTCTCGACAAGTCCCGCGAACAAGACCCGGATTGGTACAAGCGCGGCAACATGTTCGGCATGACCATGTACACCGACCTGTTTGCCGGGGATCTCAAGAAGCTTGCCGATAAGATCCCGTACCTCAAGGAGCAGAAGCTCACCTACCTGCACCTCATGCCGCTGCTCGACATGCCCCACCCGAACAATGACGGTGGCTATGCGGTCCAGGGCTTCGACACTGTAGACCCGAAGCTCGGCACCAACGAGGACCTCGCCGCGCTCGCCAAGAAGCTGCGCCGCGCCGGTATCAGCCTGTGCATCGACTCAGTGAGTTATCGTTTTTCTCCCCCGTGCGCGTCGTTCAGGCCGTCGGCGCGATTAGTCGGGTCTCACCTTTCATCAATTTGGATGTCAATCCGCCGAGGAGCGGCATGAGGAATACGGTCACGGCGCCGGCGGCCACCAGCGTTGACGCGGTGGTTTGGTGCATGGTGCCGCCCTGCACCGCAAGAGAAGTCACGGCCACAATCAGCGGCAGAGCCGTTGTAAAATACAGCGAAACGGTGAGCTTATCCTGCGGGTCGAGTGGGTTGACTCGATGGTCGAGCGTCGTGGCCACAAAAATTGGCACCGCGCGCACCAGCAGCAGCATGATGATGAAGGTGATGAGCAGTGCAGGATTGGCCACGACCGCTTTCACGTCAATGGATGCGCTGGAAACCACGAAAAACACGGGAATAAGGAAGCCGTAGCCCACGCCTTCGAGCTTCAGGTTCAATGTATGGTTGCCGTTCGGCGTGATGAATCGCAGGATGAAGCCGGCCGCGAACGCGCCCAGCACCACATCAAGCAGGAACAGGAACGCCAGACCCAGTTCGCTGAGCAGTTCAACGGCTTTGGTCACCCAGATTTTATCTAGGATGAATGGTCCGAATATCGCCCCGAACACCAGCAGCAGCACGGTCTGCGGCATGGGTTTGCCGGGAATAAGCTGCGTGATGATAGGACACGTCACTGCAATCATCATGATGATGGGTAGCGAGACGAGATCATAGGTCATGGTCTGATCGAATTCTCTCCGTTTTCTTGAATACGTTTCGGCAGTGTAGTTCGTCCCGTTGTCTCGAAGCGGTCATGTATGTCTTGCCGTGTGACAACCCGGCGACAGGCGCGGTTGCCATCCCCGCAGAAATATGTATAATAACCCAAGTCGCTAAAAGCGACGTTTACGCGGATGTAGCTCAATGGTAGAGCCTCAGTCTTCCAAACTGATTACGCGGGTTCGATTCCCGTCATCCGCTCCACTATTTATATGTTGGTGTATCTAATTGGGAATACCGGAAGGGTGAGCTACCCCGAGTAGTATTAATACTCATGGTGTTGAGAATCGACGAAGCTGAACTGCGTGCCAAGCTCTTTGAGCACAAAGAGCAGATTGCAGATTGGTTTCGGCCCGATTGCCAATGGGGTTGTCATCATCATCGAAGGATTGTTTTTACATTCCTGCTGCTCTCACATCTGGACTCGACCAAATTTTTCAAGGATTGCTCCTTGCATTGAGCATTATCTTCATGTTCTATGGAGTATGGAGTTTGATTACTGCTTGCAGAAATAAGTATGATGCCATAACACTGTATGAGGATATCGCCAACATGGATAGAACCGAACGAAGAAGCTCGATCATTGCGGTGAAAGACGCTAACCGATATCTTCTGTATCGTGATTTAGGTTGGGGATGCGACTTTTTCCCTAATCATGCAACCGCAAGCAGTACTGATGAGGATGTTCGTCAGCTGACGACGTATTTTGCCGATGAATTCGGAATTCCTGCTAAAGACTTTACTCTGTCTCACATTTGTGTGAAGGATTCTGAGAAGCCATCCACGGAGCATGATGGAGAGGTTCGTTATTACGAATACACGCTATACCGCGCTAGCGTAACGGTAATGCCTGACGCCTGGCGTTCCACTGAGTTCCATGTTGGTGCCAAGGACTGCCGCTGGATGACTCTTGATGAGATGCTTGCCGACCCTGTCATCAACAAAATCAATCATGATGTCGTTGCGATGGTGCGGGATAACTTGTGATTGTTTGCCGCCTTTGGGGGCATATGGTTGTTGGTCCGAAGCGCGTTCTATACCTCGATAATCATCGGAATCAGGGCGCAGCATGCTCTATGGAACTCTCTATACCCTGAAAACACTGAAAATCAGGATATAGCGCAGTAGAACAGAATCTGCAAACAGCGGTATGCCGAGGAATGAGGTCCTCTTCACCCACGACGTAACGCAGATTCGTATCTTATGGACCTTATATATAGGTTTGTGGCCAAGGTGCTACCCACAACATTGCCCGTAACGCCACCGCCCGCAACAGAACACGGCCTTGGTGAGTCGTATGTTTGCGTTCACAGAAATTGCATGTAGCATGTCTTCGCATATGCGTAACGACGTGTGACCGTGTGGCATTGCACACGCAGAACGGTGGCATGCTGACGGCCGACGGTAACTCCGCGCCCCACGTAGCGGCAGCAAATCTGCCCCTATTCCCGAATTGTGGGAGCAGCACGCCCTGCAGGGGCGAAAAAGTCCGTTATCGTAGGGTGGATGACGAGGGTGCCACTTTTCAAAAATTTCAAGGTTCTTTTCAATATCGGGTAAGAATTTCCCTCTATCCGGGTGGACGCATTCGTGCTTTTTGCTTAATAACGTAACGCCTTGTAGGTGTGACGCCAGGCTTTGGTGTACGCGATCGTAAGAGACAGGCAAGGCTATGAAGAGAATTGCAGAATGGTTCGCCGCGGTAGGGGCCGCAGCAAGCAAGAGTGGCAAACGGCTAGTGGCCGTCGTGGCCGCCGTAGCGATGCTTGGCGGCGTCGCCGGCGTGAGCGCGACCGCCATGGCCGATGACCAGTCTGCGGCCGATACCCAGCAGTCCACCGCCCAAACCGAAACTCCGGCAAACACCGACAGTAAGGACGCCGGTACGGATACCGGTAACAAGGATGATTCGACCAAGGCCGATGACGCCGCAAGTGCCGATACCGATGCTGCCGCCTCGGAACTCACCGAGCAGACGGCTCCTGCTCCGACTTCGACGTTGAACACGCAGGCAGCCGAAGCCACGAATGGCAGCTGTGTGTATGCAGGTAACGTTGCCTCTGGACTGAATAACGTGTGCTGGCTGGATATGACGAACTTCACCGCGGACAAGGACCAGCTTCAGCCCATGAGCGTGAAGCTTTCGGACTCGTTGACGATGAAGTTCAACATCAAGTATACGGGTGGTCGTACGTTGCGTTCGGCCGCCGTGCCTACTTGGAATAAAGCGGCGTTCGGCCATTACGGTTATGCCGGTTTCCCTGAAGGAACCAAGCCTGCTCTGTATCAGAGAACCGGATCTTACAATACCGAGTCCACGGTAGAGCTGACGGACATCAAGATCGTAAATGCTGATGGCAGTGAAATCACTGGCAATTATTCGTTTATGATGGCGGATGCCGAGAGCACGAACAACAATGAGAGTATCTCGTTCACTTCTTCAAACGAGATCGAGCAAGTGGCCCAGTTCCCGCAACAGGGTGATGCCGACTACAAGAATTATGCGTTCGGTGTTCAGACGTTCTCCGCTGACCACAAGACCGTGACCGGTGGTGGTGTGAGGACTGGTGCCAATCCAGGCATATACCTGTACAAGACCAAGTCACCGGATACCGTATCGGTGACGATGGGGGTCCATTATGGGCGCGAGATTCAGGCGGCGATCTTCGGCGTGCTGTTCTCCAATGCGGAGACCACTGTGACCACGAACAACGCTTCTGATACGTTTGCTGGCAAGGTCGAGTCGCAGACCTATGGTTCCGAGCAGACCGGTGGCGTAACCGGTTCTAATTCCGCTACCAGCAAAGTGGTGAACATGCTGTCGGATACGGACACGTCCGAACAGGTGAAGTTCACTCTGTCCGCCAGCGAAAACACTAATTGGAATGATTACAATGTCTCGTTCACCTGTGATGGCGATTGCGGTGAATACGATGCAACTCCTCAGATTGATACTGCGACCGGCAACCGGTATGTGACCGTCAGCGTCGCGTCAGAGAAGTCCGCGCATGGTAAGTGGGTCGTGACCAAGAAGGTCAAGCTGGACACCCCGAAGATTCAGAAGTCGATTTCGAAGGATGAGGTGGATTCTGCGGCTACTGGTCAGAAGGATTCCTACACCCTGAGTCTGAATGTCAAGGGCAACACGGTCTCCGGTACCACGACTTCCGGTGAAAAGGCCAAGATCGATGTGGCGTTCGTGCTGGATACTTCCGGAAGCATGAACGACAAGGTTGGCAATTCCACGCGTCTGAAGAACATGCAGAATGCGATTACCGATAACGGTGGTTTGTCGTCTGTGCTGTTCAACTCGCCTGACAAGATTGACGCGCAGGCGCATGTGATTACGTTCGCGAGCGGTCTTGGATTGGATGGTACGTCAGTGCTGTCTACGAAGGCCGACCTCGATGAGGTCGTTAACGGGCTGACCGCTAACGGTGCTACCCATTGGGAGAAAGGTCTTGAGCGGGTAAGCAATATCAGCACAAGGCCTGGCGCGACCAAGTATGTCGTGTTCCTTACCGATGGCGACCCCGGTAATAAAGGTTGGAAAGAGACTAACGTCTACAGCTGCGGTGTGCTTAGCTTGCAGACATGTGACGATAACGATTCCGCCCGTTCCGTATATAACGCTTCGGTGATCGCTGGTAAACAGTTGGCGAAAGCTGGCTGGAACATACTTAATGTTGGCGTCGACATGCCGACGACGGTGTACGTGAATCCGGAGGCTGACTCGGTTAGCGGAAGCAATCATAAATTGCACAATCATTCGTTCAGCCCAACTGCTGGTTGGGTCTCTCCTTTGGAAGCGCTGACCGCGCGTGAAAATGACAACAAGTCCACCACGGTCAAGGACCAGCTGATTAAGGCTTACCCGAAGACCACTTCCAGTGAGTTGGCTCAGGTGTTCAAGGACCTCGGCCAGATCATCACCACGACCACGACGAAGTCGTATGGCAAGGTGAGTATCGTCGATACCCTGTCCGACTACGCCGACCCGTTGTTTGAGTATGACAAGCAGTCTGGTGAGATTACGTCTGGCGTTACGGTGGTTACGAGTGACAGGTCGAATGTTGATGCCGAAGTGGCGTCCAAGACCTATGATGTCGCTACCCGTACGGTGACAGTGACGTTCAGGGACGGCTTCACGCTGGCCAAGGACGTGACCTATTCGGTGCAGTTCAAGGTCAAGCCTTCCGATAAGGCGTATGAGACGTATGCGTCGAACAAGCAGTCCGAAAAGGGCGGCTACACGGATACGGATAACACCGTGCATCAGGGTGAAACTGGTACCGGTACAGATTCGGAAAACAAGGACGGTTTCTATTCCAACGCGGAGGCCCATTTAGCGTATTCCGAGTGCACCGCAGTCAACAATGTCGCGAAGGATTGCGTGTCGAAGGATAACGTGACATATCAGAAGCCTGTCCTGCAGGTGAAGACCGGCAAGATTCAGGTGACCAAGAAATGGGATCCGACCGATTCCGAGCCAAAGGATGGCTCGAAGGTGACGGTCAACATCTACAAGGGTGACCATGCCGACGACGGCCAGAAGGTCGATACCCTCACCCTGGCCAAGGATGGTGGCTGGACTGGTTCCTTGGGGAACTTGGCCCCAGGCACCTACTTTGTGGAAGAAACCAATGTAGACGGTTACACGGCGTCCTACAGCCAGAGCCAGACGGTGACCATCACTGCCGACGATCTGTGGAAGGCTGAGCCGAACATGACGAAGTTCGACAACGTTAAGACATATGACGTGACTATCACGAACACGTTGAACCGTGTTGATCTTGATGTCAATGCAAACGTCAAGGTGAGCAAGACCGTGCAGGGTGCCGCCGCGTCCAAGGACTTCACATTCAACCTGACCTGCGCCAAAAGTAACGCCGCGTGCAAGGATGGCGTGACCTGGCCGAAGGATAGCAACGGCTCGTTGACCGCGACCGCGTCCAAGTCCGACTTACAGACCATTGGCACCCCGGCGGATGCCAAGTTCCCGGACGGTTCGACGTTGCAGCTCAAGGCCCCGACCGGTACGACTTCGGCCGTCTACGAGTTCACAGTTTCCGAGGATCAGTCGGGCAATCCCGCGGGCTGGAAGTACGACACCGATACGGTGACCGTCAAGGTCACGGTGAGCAAGAAGACTGACGGCTCCGGCTACAAGACCAATGTCGAGTACGTGTACGCCGACGGCGATTCCGATAAGACGGATAATCCAAAGTCGGCTGACTTCACGAACGTCTTTGTCGCCGTGTCTAGCTTGCCGGTGACCGGTGGCCGCTCGGCCCGTGACTGGCTGATCTACGGCGGTGGCCTTGGCCTGTTGGCCTTGTTGGCCGGTGCCGGCTACACCGTCTGGCGCAAGCGTCAGCTCGTCTGACCCGAACAGCCTGAGGCGGCCGCCCCTGGCTCCCCTCAGGGAGGGGAGCTGGCCGCCGAAGGCGGACTGAGGGGAGTCGACAAAGGCTCCTCTCCCCGGAGAAAACACATTAAAGGTGTACGGAGATTGCGAAGTCCCTTGGCAGAAGGACCGGAGTCTCCGTGATTGCAGAAAACAAGTACAAAGTAAAGGAAGAGAGGGCTTCTCATGAAGTTGAGGAAGCTTTTCGCGGGCGTCGCTGCGGCGGCGACCCTGTTGGGCGGCATGGCGTTCGGCGCCACCGCCGCCAACGCGGCGGATACCGCGTCCATCACCCTGAGCGGCAAGACCGTGAAGGGTACCGTGTACACTGCGTACAAGATCGGTTCCTATGACACTGTCAGTGCGAAGGTCGAGAACGACAAGCTCGCGTCCGTCGGCGTGACGACGGACCAGGCTTGGAAGACGGATGCCGAGAACGTGCTGGGCGCCACAGTGACTAATACTCCGGAGTACAAGGGCTACGGTGATCCGCTGGCCTATGTGGCGGGCACCACCGGCTACTACACCAACACCCCGGCAACGCTGCCGAACGCCTCCGCGACCATGGAATCGTTCGTCCAGAGCCTGGCCGGCAAGCTGGATGGCAAGACGGCCGTGGACCCGTCCCAGACGGTTGCCAATGATAACGACAAAGTCGTCTTCTCCGGCCTTGACGAGGGTCTGTACCTGATTGTTTCCAAGACGGATACTGAACCCGCCACGGACGCCGGCTCCCCGCTGGCTATCGTCGGCACCCAGGTGACCGTCAACGGCACCGCGTACACGAAGTTGGGTGCGAACAATCAGACGCTGGGCAAGGCCGTGGTCAAGCCGTCCACCCCACAGAAGCCGAGCAAGTCCGCGAGTGACCTGAACCCGTACGTGGGCGCCACCATCACTTACACGCTTGAGGGCACTGTGCCGGCCAAGGCCAATTCCTTCAAGTTCGTCGATACCCCGAGCGCTGGTCTGACTGTCAAGCTGGATACCCTCAAGGTGAACGTTCAGGGCGAAACTGACCCGCTCGCCAACACCGAGTACACGGTCGACCCCGCCTCCGGCGACTTTAACACCTCCGCTGCTAAGCCGTCCTTCACCATCGCGCTGAACAACGCTACCAAGTACCAGGGCAAGCACATCGTCGTCAAGTACAACGCGCTGGTCAACAAGAAAGCCAACGTCAACGGCACCAACAACGATGTCAGGTTCGACAACTCCAACCAGACCACTACCACCACCATCACCCCGCAGCTGAACACCGTGACCTTCACCAAGAAGGGTGTGGATGCCGACACGAATGCTCTGAAGGGCGTCGTGTTCCAGATCGTGGCTGATACGAACAACGCAACCCCGCTGCCGGACGGTACCGCAACCGAGGCCACCTCAGGCGACAAAGGTGTGGTCACGTTCTCCGGTCTGCCGAACGGCACGTACACCATCACCGAGAAGACCCCGGCCGATGGCTACCTGACCACCGCCCTGCCTTCGTTCACAGTTACCGTCGAGAACGGCAAGGTCACCAACGTCACCCCGACGGGTGTCGGCGCCGGCCTCGTGACCTTCGAGAACGGCTACGCCAACATCGTGGTGAAGAACGTCAAGAAGATCACCCAGTTGCCGCTCACCGGTGCCGCCGGAACCATGCTGTTCACCGTGGTCGCCGTGCTCCTCGCCGGTGTTGCCGCGACCGTGTTCGCCAAGTCCCGCTTCACCAAGCGCGCCCTCGACGCGTGAATCGAGAGCAAATAATCTGCCGTTTGATTATCTGTAGATGTTCAAGTGAGGCTCGTTCCGAAGGTTGCTTCAGGACGGGCCTCTTTTTGAGAAAAAGGAGTTGTTTATGGAACAGCCGACGAAGAGATATTCAACCCAAGATGTATGGAAAAGTTATTGGTGTGGTCCAACCATATTCGATCGTATCGGTAAGGATTTTGACAAGAGTGGCTATGACTTGCATTGGCTGCGTGATGCGCTGACCTCTGCCTATGACGTTCAGGAGAGTTGCAGGTCGAGCGTCAATGAAAAGCTTCGGCACCCTTACACGTTATCGGTGTTGGAGAAGGCGCGCTTGCTGTGTGACGCGCAAGATAATCGGCACGCGTCCAGTATAGGTATTGTTGATATTGCGGTGCTAGCATTGTCCGGTTTTGCCGTATTGGCGTCAGTAATTTCTACGTACAAGGATATGAATATCTCTCAGGAGATAATGCCTGCTAACTTGATACTGCTTATTGGACTCATCGTGCTGTTTGCCATTCTTATGGGTGAAGTAATTTATCTATCCAGGCGGGACAATCGGCGTGACAGGCTTCGCGAAGCTTTGGCTATTCTCATTGCGGAGGATGAACGAACCGCGAAAGAAAAGGAACAAGCTTCGGATGAGGAGCTCCGCCAACTGATTCATAATCCGTTGGTGATTAGTGTCCAAGCTGCTAGCGCTGTTAGCGATAATAGTGCTGCTGGCGGTACTGCTGATGCTGATGCTGGTAATGATGATGGGGATGGTGACGCTTAATAGCGTCTATTTTCCATAATCATTGCCTGAGGATTCGACACTCAAGCATACATAGGCCGTCATAGGCCGTTTTGCGAGATATGGAGGGCCATCAGTCCTGGACACTGATGGCCCTCCATCATGCTTCCCTATCGTTTCCCTCATCTCAATATCGGGGATGAAACCTACCCTACTAGGGGTTAGAAAAGTCCGTATAACAACTGCTATCATCCCAAACTATGACATGCCCCCATATTCAGGGGATGCGAACGAACCTTCCAGAGATGTAAGGGGTGAAAATGACTGTCGGTGGAGGGGCCTTTAGCCCCGAAGAGGTCAAGTACCTGAAGTCGTTGCCGGCGGTGGCGGAAGCCACTTCGAGACGCATTACCTACACAGACGACTTCAAACGGTATTGCGTGACCCGTTATAACGAAGGTGCCTCGCCGGTGCGTTTGTTCCGTGAGGCCGGGCTCGATTCCGCCCTGATCGGGTACAAGCGCATCGAACGTTGCCTTGCCCGCTGGCGCGAGGCACAGGATGAAATCCTGGGTGCCGAAGCGCCGGAACCCGCCGAGAAAAACAGCCTGGGGGGGGGTATCGCATTCGAAGTTTTATCGATCGGGAACCGCTGGAACGTCAGATACTGCGAACGAGTGGCGTGAGACGGAGGGCGCCGCGATTGCGGCGAAAGCCGGCAGCGAATCCGATTTCCACGTATCTCCTGAACGCCGCGCCGTCATCTTCCCCATCTCCCGCAAAGAGCAGAACAATGATTTGCGTGACCTGCTGATTGCTCAGCAAGTACGGCGTATCGATGAGCTGGAGCGGCAGGTCGATATGCTTGAGGCTTTGCTGCATAGCGGGCGGCGGGGGAGCAGAGCATCATCTTCCTCGCTTCCGAAACGCGAATCGGGCGAGCGGGGCTCGTCTGCGGGCAATAATGACGTTGCTCCCACGGATTCGGATAGGGAGAATCGTAACGAGGACCACGGTGAGGGTCATGGCGAGTAATCGATCGCATCGAAAACTTGCCTAACACACACGCTAAGATAGGCATCGCAATAATCGGCAATAAGCAGGTAATCGGCGAGGCGGTGCATGGAGCAGGAACCCAACGAGCAAGAACCTAACGAGGCAACGGAAATCGTGGGCAGCAAGGTGGAGACTGTCGAGGTTTCCAAGCATCCTGAAGCATCCATTCCCGAAACCGACTTGTCTTTGGCGGATATCGAACGTCGTCGCTCGCACCCCGTGCGCTGGGCGGTGACCATTCTGGCCGTGCTCGCCGCTATCATCGCCCCTTATTGGCTTGGCCGTTCGTTCGCCGTGAACAACACCGAATCTGTGGTCGCCGCGCTGGGCGACGTATCTGCGCAGGGTATCGCACTGGTCGGTTGGACTGTAGTAGTGATTGCTTACGTGGGCCTGGCAATGGCCATCGTCGTTTCCCCCTCGTGGCCATGGCTGATTGTGTTCGTGGTGGGCCTTGCGGCCGAACAGTTCATTGCTGGCCTGAGCATGCTCAATCTCCATTTCTGGTATTCGACGTATGTGGTTTACGGCGAACAATCCAACATCGCGAATGCGGCGAATCTTGGCATACTGGCAGCGGCAATCGGCGTTGCCGTGTACGCCGTGATATTCGTGGGTTTGCTGGTGGTCATTAAGAAAACCTCGCCGCTGAACGTGCTGACCAAAAGCTGGGCCAGCTTTATTCTGTACTTTGTTATCGAAGGTGTCGCACTGTTCGTGGTGCTGTTTGGCGGACTGCTTACCGCGGTGTGACCAATCGGCTGGTTGGCTGTCTGTGCATTGCCGTATAGTTTTCACCTGGCGTGATTTCGCCCGCGGATAGAGAGCGTTTCGAGCGCACCGCCCGGAACACCGCGCAACGACACAATTAAGGAGGATGCCGTGGCACTGACGGCTGAAGAGAAGACCCAGATTATCAACGAGTACGCGACGCACGAAGGTGACACCGGTTCCCCCGAGGTCCAGGTGGCTCTGCTGTCCAAGCGTATCGCCGACCTGACCGACCACCTCAAGGAGCACAAGCACGACCACCACTCCCGTCGTGGTATGCAGCTGATGATCGGTGATCGTCGTCGTCTGCTTGATTACCTCAAGCGCGTTGACATCAACCGTTACCGCTCCCTCATCGAGCGTCTGGGTCTGCGTCGATAATTGAAGACTTCCGCCCGAGTACCTAGGATTGGTGCTCGGGCGTTTTACATACGCCAGCCAACGGCAACAACGGCAAGAGGGTTAGAGGATAGGCCGAAGGCACCACGGTAAGGTGCGGCCAACAAGAGAACCCGAATGAAGGGGTTGACACGAGGAACGGCGGCCAAGGGGCCAGCCGAAACAAGGTATGTGACGTCCGCTGAAGAGGACAGTCGCGGTGCGGTAGACCGCGGCACAGTTTGTAGGAATAAGAAAACTAAAGAAGGAGGAACCCTAATGGAGGGTCCCGAAATCAAGGCCGTTGAGGCCGTAATCGACAATGGAACGTTTGGCAAGCGCACGCTGCGCTTCGAGACCGGCCGCCTGGCACAGCAGGCTGATGGAGCTGTGGCCGCCTACCTCGACGACGATTCCATGATTCTGTCCACCACCACCGCCGGCTCCAGCCCGAAGGAGAACTACGACTTCTTCCCGCTGACCGTCGACGTTGAAGAGAAGATGTACGCCGCCGGCAAGATCCCGGGCTCGTTCTTCCGCCGTGAAGGCCGTCCGAGCTCCGAGGCCATCCTCGCCTGCCGCATCATCGACCGTCCGCTGCGCCCGCTGTTTCCGCACACGCTGCGCAACGAGGTGCAGGTCGTCGAGACCGTGCTCGCCGTGAACCCTGATGACGCCTACGACGTCATCGCCCTGAACGCCGCCTCCGCCTCCACCATGATTTCCGGTCTGCCGTTCGAAGGCCCGGTCTCCGGTGTGCGTCTGGCCCTGATCGACGGCCAGTGGGTCGCCTTCCCGCGCTGGAGCGAGCGTGAGCGCGCCGTGTTCGAGATTGTGGTCGCCGGCCGCGTTGTCGAGAACGGTGACGTCGCCATCGCCATGATCGAGGCCGGCGCCGGCAAGAACGCCTGGCACCTCATCTACGACGAGGGCCAGACCAAGCCTGATGAGGAAGTCGTGGCCGCCGGTCTTGAGGCCGCCAAGCCGTTCATCAAGGTGATTTGCGAGGCTCAGGACGAGCTCAAGAAGATCGCCGCCAAGGAGACCAAGGAATTCCAGCTCTTCCCGGAGTACACCGACGAGCTGTACGCCCGCATCGACGAGATCGCTCACAAGGATCTGGACGAGGCCCTCTCCATCGCCGAGAAGCTGCCGCGCCAGGACCGCATCCACGAGATCAAGGAGCACGTGCGCGAGGTGCTCGCGGACGAGTTCACCGATATGGACGATGCCGAGAAGGACAAGGAACTCGGTAACGCCTTCAAGGAGCTGCAGCGCCAGATCGTGCGTCGCCGCATCCTGACCGAGGACTACCGCATCGACGGCCGTGGCCTGCGCGACATCCGCACCCTGTCCGCCGAGGTGGACATTGTGCCTCGCGTGCACGGTTCCGCCCTGTTCCAGCGTGGCGAGACCCAGATTCTGGGCGTCACCACCCTGAACATGCTCAAGATGGAGCAGCAGATCGACGCTCTGTCCGGTCCGCAGTCCAAGCGCTACATGCACAACTACGAGATGCCGCCGTACTCCACTGGTGAGACCGGTCGCGTCGGCTCCCCGAAGCGCCGCGAAATCGGCCACGGTGCCCTCGCCGAGAAGGCTCTCGTGCCGGTGCTGCCGAGCCGTGAGGACTTCCCCTACGCCATTCGCCAGGTCTCCGAGGCCATTGGCTCCAACGGTTCCACTTCCATGGGTTCCGTCTGCGCCTCCACCCTGTCCCTGCTTGCCGCCGGCGTGCCGCTGAAGGCTCCGGTTGCCGGCATCGCCATGGGCCTTGTGTCCGGCGATGTTGATGGCCAGCACATCTTCAAGACCCTCACCGATATCCTGGGCGCCGAGGATGCCTTCGGCGACATGGACTTCAAGGTGGCGGGTACCTCTGAGTTCATCACTGCCCTGCAGCTCGACACCAAGCTCGACGGCATCCCCGCCGATATCCTGGCCGCCGCTCTGCAGCAGGCCAAGGAAGCTCGCGCCACGATTCTCGAGGTCATTAACGAGTGCATCGACGGCCCGGCTGAGATGAGCGAGTTCGCTCCGCGCATCATCACCACCACCGTTCCGGTCGAGAAGATCGGCGAGGTCATCGGCCCGAAGGGCAAGATGATCAACCAGATTCAGGAAGACACCGGTGCTGAGATCGCTATCGAGGATGACGGTACCGTCTTCATCTCCTCCGAAGGTGGCGAGGCAGCCGAGAAGGCCAAGTCCATCATCGACTCCATCGCCAACCCACACGTGCCTGAGGCCGGCGAGACCTACAACGGCAAGGTCGTCAAGACCACGAGCTTCGGTGCTTTCGTGAACCTCACTCCTGGCACCGACGGTCTGCTGCACATCTCCCAGATTCGCAACCTGGCCAACGGCGAGCGTATCGACGCCGTTGAGGACGTGCTGAAGGAAGGCGACACCGTTGAGGTCGTCGTGCAGGGCGTTGACGATCGCGGCAAGATTTCCCTGGCTATCCCCGGTTTCGAGGATCAGGAGAACAACGCCGGTTCCCGTGGTGGCCGTGGTGATCGTGATGATCACCGTGGTAGCCGTGGCCGTGATGATCGCCGTGGCGGTGGCCGTGGCCGTCGCTCCGACCGTGACGATCGCGACTTCGACGATCGCGACGACCGTCCGCGTCGCCGTCGCTCCGACGATTTCGAGGATGACTACGAGGATCGTCCGCGTCGCCGTCGTTCCGATGATCGCGACTTCGACCGTGACGACCGCGATTCCCGCGATGAGGATCGTCCGCGTCGCCGTCGCTCCGCCGATTTCGAGGATGACTACGAGGATCGTCCGCGTCGCCGTCGTTCCGATGACCGTGGCGATCGTGATGACCGCCGTGGTGGCTCCCGTGGCGGCCGTGGCCGTGGCTCCGACCGCAACCCGCGCTACGCCACCGACGACAACTACGACGACTACCGCGCCGACCGCGAAGAGCGCTCCGAGCGCCCGCGCCGCCGCGTTCGCCGCGACTTCGATCCCTTCGAGGACTGATCTCTTATCTGGCTCCTCTCTCTGAGGGGAGCTAAACAAAGGGCCTCTGTACCGATTCATTCGGTACAGAGGCCCTTCGCATACTAAGCACCCACTCTCGCATCGTGTCTCCGAATGGGACAATGCAGGAATTCCGCCATTTTTCTGGTGTTGTCCCACACATTGTAGTTTGCGGAATCAAGGCCTTAATATAAGAATGGCATTATTCCAACGATTCTTTGATTTGTGGGATGGGACAACGCGAGTGTATATCGTTTGATGTTCGTGTTGTCCCGCGGATAAGTGGGACAACAGGGGAGAAATGCTGGAATCGGCTTGTTGTCCCACAAAACGCTTAATTATCGGTCATTCTAAGTTCGTATGGTGGACGTCTAAGAGATGACGTTTGCTGATGACATTCATAGCCCGACCGGTCGGCATCTATGCAGTGCCATCGCTAGCGCTCTCGCAACGGAGCCAACTGGAACACCTCATCGGACTGGGCGGCGACCTCGGGACTGTGCGTCACGATGATCACGCACTTGCCCTCCGCATGCGCCAGATCCTTGAAAATCCCCATGATGTCATCCTGCGTGGCGAGGTCGAGGTTGCCGGTGGGTTCGTCGGCCAAGATAATCTGTGGATTGTAGCTCAACGCGCGGGCGATGGACACACGCTGCTGCTCACCGTCGGACAGGTGCAGGATACGCTCGTTCAAATACTCCGGCTGCAAACGCACCTTTTCGATAAGCTCGGTGGCGATCTGCTTCTTCGGGCGGTCGAAAGTCTTGCCCGAAGCATCCACGGACAGGATGATGTTCTCTGCCACGGTCAACGCCGGCAGCAGGTTGAAGCTCTGGAAAATCACGCCGATGCCGTGACTGCGGAACCGGTAACGGTCCGCTTTGGCCAGATCCTCCCCATTGTGCAGCACCCGGCCTTTGGTGGGCGTGGTCAACCCCGAAAGCAGCGAGAGCAGCGTGGTCTTGCCCGCGCCGGACGGGCCGGTGATGGACACCACGGAACCCGCGCGGAAATCGTAGTTTTTATCAATCAGCACACGTTTGCCGCCTTTGGAATACGAGTAGGATACGTGTTCCAGTTGCAAGGCCGGTTCGGTGGTGGGTTCGACGATGGTCGCGGTATTGGTTTCGATTGCAGTATTCATAATGATGTTCCTTAGTTCTGCTCCCCGCTGGCGGGACGCTGTCCGCAAAGCTGACTGAGGATGGTTGCGGAGGCGAGGTGGGAACCATCCCCACCCGCTTCGCGGGAGCCTTCGCCAGCGGGGGCGGGTAATGATTACGAACGGTCGGCGAGGATCTGGAGAGGCTCGTATCGCATGACGAACACGATGCCGACCAGCGCGGAAATCAGCGTCAGTCCGAGGCCGATCAGTATCAGCTGACTGACCACCGCAAGATTCACGGTGGCGTTGATTTCGCTCACATAATCGACTGCCTGACTCATGCCGCCACGCATGCCACCAGGCTGCCCGCCTTGTGAGTCGCCGTTACCTGATGAGGAATCATTGCCAGACGAACCGGATTCAGAATTGTATGAGTCCGAGCCGTCGACGGAAGACGAGCCAGAGTCACCGGAGGAATTGGAGCTGGAATCGCCGTTTCCGGTGGAAGTATTGCCGCCGGAAGCCCCGGAGCCGCCTGGTCCGCCGCCCATATCACCGCCGGGCTCACCCTGACCTTGCTGATTGGAAGAGCCTGAGTCAGACGATGAATCCGAAGAGTTCGCCGCGTTCGTGGTGCTGGTCTCCACCGGTTGGAAGGAATCGGTGCCGGAGACGCCGGTGCTTTCCGAGTAGTACGACGAAACGGAAACGCTGGAGGCTTTGGCGTATTTCTGGTAGTCGGCCAAGGTCAGGTTGCTGCTGTCGAGAGCACCACGCATGGCATCGAAGTCAGGCGCGCTGTCCGAATCAGATGAATCAGACGAATCCGAGGAGCCAGATGACGAATCGCTCGACTGCGATTCGCGCGCCTGTTCCATCAGTTTGCTGCGGTCCACACTGATCGTCGCGGTTACCGAAGTGTTCGCCAGACCGGTTTCGCGCGCATTCTCGGCGGCATTGCGGATAGCCAATCCGATGGTGGCCGCCGCGGCGATAATCGCCACGATCAGCATGATGAGAATATTGCGGCCCTTATTCCGTATTACCGTTTTCCAGGCGTTGTTGAGCACGAACATGATGCTTCCCCTGGGCCGGTCCAAGATGGACTGATTGATACGTAGTGCGATTCGCGGGGCGCGCTTGCCGGTGCGCTTGCGAACCGTCTGGGAACCACTATCGAATCCGCCGATGATTGCGCACTGAAGCGAGCCTGATAGCTGCCGGCAACTTAGATTTCACTTATCTGGAGCTTTTCTGAGAGCTTTCTGGGCGCGCCGGCCGTTCGAAAGTGTTGCTACCAGAGCAGTGTGCCCTCTTTGTGGCAGAATGTTCGCGTCTCAACGAGGGGCACGCGAAGTTTCTGCCGTTTGACCGACTCGAAACGGCAGAAACTTCGCGGGGTATTCGTCGCTCCGTGCGATTTCTGCCGTTTCTGCCACACTCCAAGGACGTAGTCCAGGCGAATGCCGTAAAAATCTCCTGTTTTCACGCGATGTGTGGAAGAATGGTCACTGAAGGGCCCAGCAAAGGAGCATATATGAGTGCAGGTCTGATTATCACCATTGTCGTTGTCGTCGTTATCGTTGCGTTGATCGCTTGGGCGGTCGGTGCTTACAACAACCTCGTTACTCTCAAGAACCGCGTAAAGAACGGCTGGGCGCAGATCGACGTGCAGCTCAAGCAGCGCGCCGACCTGATCCCGAATCTGGTGAACACCGTCAAAGGCTATGCCACCCATGAATCCGAGGTGTTCACTCAGGTGACCGCCGCCCGCGCCGGCGTGGTGGCTGCGGCCAACGATCCGAACGCCACCACCGCTCAGCGTGCCGCCGCCGAAAACCAGCTGTCCCGTGCACTGGTCAATCTGCAGGCCACCGCCGAGGCATACCCGCAGCTGCAAGCCAACCAGAACTTCATGGATCTGCAAGCCCAGCTTAAGGACCTTGAGAACAAGATCGCCTACGCGCGCCAGTTCTACAATGATGTGGTCCTGAAGCTCAACACCGCCATCGAAACCGTGCCGACCAACATTATCGCCGGTCTCTTCCACTTCGAGCAGGCCCAGTACTTCGAGGCGGATGACGCCTCGCGCCAGGCTCCTCAAGTCAAGTTCTGATGATGTGAAGGCCCGCTAGGCAACAGCCAAGCGGGCCTTATTGCTGGTCGTTAGGGGAAGACTGTATGAAGAAGCGATTTATCCGTGCTGGTGTTATCAGTGCGCTGATTACGTTTGCGGTGGCATGCTTTGCCGCATTGATGATGGTCATAATGCCAGCTGGCGATTCTGCGGATCTCAGCTATCGCACGCTTGACTATGACGTGACCGCCACTGCGGATGGCAATCTCAAGGTCACGCAGCGTATCGATGTCAAGCTTCGCGATCGTTCTGATGATGACGGAGATCGCCCTTGGAAGCAGCTCTTTCAGCAATATTCACTGGCTCCCGGCAACTTGACTGATATTACCGATATCAGTGTGCGCAACGTCACTGATGGCATCGATTATGCCCAGCAGACCGAGCCCAAACTGCCCAGTGCCGTGTCTTCCAACGAGGCATGGAACAGCGATTATGCCAACCATTGGTATATCGCCGACGTCAGTGCGAGCAGTGACAATCCCCAGCCCTACACGCCAGGCACGGACGGTATTCAGGTCGGGGAGTCCTCGAAGAGCGCCAAAACCGTGGAGATCGGCTGGAATATCCCGGTAACCACCGAAGCCAACAGCATGAAGTTCGAAGTGAGCTTCACCATGCACAATGTGGCTACCAAGTGGCAGGACGTTGCCTCATTCCAATGGGAACCGTTCGGCAAAAAGAACCAAGTGCCCATTGGCACGGTCACTGGCACTGTGCACTTCCCTGAAGACATCACCGGCAAAACCTCATGGGCATGGTTGCACACCGAACGCACCTCAGAAACCAAGCGGGAGTCGGACGGCAGCTACACGTTCACGGCCTACAACATGCGTACGGGCGACTATCTGGACGTGGTCGCGGCCTTTGACTCCAGCAAAGCCGGGGATATGGCCCGCACCCAGCCCGGTGACCATCTCAACGACCTCAAAACCAGTGAATACAACCAGCAGCAACGTTGGCTTGACCGTCAACGGCTTGCCACTCGAATCCGGCTCATCGGCTGGATTGCCACCATCGTGATCGGCTTGGCGCTGTGCATATGGGGCGTATGGGCCGCCATCGCAAGCAACCGGCGCGCGCAATACCACGGCGACATCGAATACTGGCGTGACCAGCCCGGTATCAGCCCGGCTTCGGCGGCCAGACTCATCACGCTTGTGGATGCAAGCGCTACCGGCTCCTCCTCCGACCGTGAGCTGACGGCCACCATGCTTTCACTGGCCGTCAAAAAGGCCATCGCCATCTATCCTGGTCCTGCGGACATGTACCGAGGCATCGATATGAGCCAAGCCACTCCAGTGGGTCTGATCCAGATGATTACTGCGGACCCCGGCAAAATGAACGCGGCACGCAACACCAGCACCATCGTGATTCTGCCGGCCAGCCTTGATGCGGCGTCCAATATCGAACAACTTGGTCTGAGCCAATCCGAGGAAGCGCTGCTCGCTCTGCTGATTACCATCTCTCAGCGCGTCGGCTGCCCGGTATTCGACCTGAACCAGATGAAGAACGTCTGCAAGGACTGGGCAAGCGGCTATCTGGAGCTCAATAAATTCACGGATTCATGCGCGGCTGAATACTCTCCATTGACCAGTACGGCGTCTTCCCAATGGGCTGTTGCCGGTGTGCTCACTGTGGTGCTTGGCCTCGGAGCCTTGATCGTCAATGGGACCACTGGTTTTATGGTGGCCGGCATGATCACCGGTTCGCCGCTTCTGCTGGTCGGTCTGTTCTGTCTGTTGGGCGGCACGTCAACCGCACTGACCGAACCGGGTCATGAGATGGCGGGACGGTGTCTGGGCCTGAAGCGCTACATGCAGGACTTCTCGAACTTCGCCGACCGTGGCGCTGCCGACATAGCCATGTGGGATTGGTATATGGTGTACGCCGCTGCATTCGGCATCTCCGAGCGCGTGATGAAGGAACTGGCCAAGGCCTACCCGCAGGTCAACGACCCGGCATGGCTGGATGCCAATGCCGCAGGAACGTTGTTCTACTGGAACTACAGGCCATATGGCTGGTACGGCGGCCGTTACTACGGTGATTCCGCAACGGCCGATCAAGGTAACCTCGGTGCTGCAGGGCCGGTTCCGGCGTACGGTGGCACATCGTTCGCCGGTGGGTTCTCCGACCTTGGTTCACAGCTGTCCGCAGGGTTCGCGGACATCAGCTCGACCATTCAGGCGGCAGCGCCTTCATCCGATTCCGGTGGCGATTTCGGTAGCTTCGGTTCCGGCGGCGGTAGCGGCTTCGGAGGTTCATTCGGCGGCTCCGGTGGTGGTTCATTCGGAGGCCGCTGATGAGTCATCGCACGATACACTCCATCATCGCCACGTTGATCGCCGCCGCGACCATCACGGCGATACTCATCGTGACACTGCTCATCTTCAATTGGTTTACCGCCGATCACCCGAAACTGTCGTACCGCAGCCTCGACTATGAGGTGGCCGTGCAGCCCAACGGCGACCTCAAGGTCACCCAGCACATCGACATGAAGCTGGACAGTCGAGGCAAGAACAAGCCGTGTAAGCAGCTGTATCAGACCTACGAAATCAACGAATACAATCTTTCGGACATCACCGACATCTCCGTCACCAACACGACCACTGGCGAAACGTACACGCAGCTTAAAGGGAGATCCGCTGCAGCCGGCCGATGTGAATGGCAACGAAGCGTGGAACAGCCACTACGCCAAACACTGGTATGTGGTGGCCACGAACCGGATCGGCACTGAAGCCTACGCCTACCAGCCCGGCAAGGATGGCATCCCGATCTACCAGACCTGGGATGAGTACCAGGATTACGATCAGGGTATTTCCGGTCGAAAGATGCAGCTTCTGGAAATCGGTTGGAACATTTCGGCCACCAGCAAAGCCAAAAGCCTGAAATTTGAGGTGACGATGACCCTGGTGGGCGCCACCACGCTCTACAGCGATGTGTCCAAGTTCCAGTGGGAGCCGGTCAGCGAGCTCAACGAAACACCCATCGGCAAAGTGACTGGCACCGTGCGATTCCCCCAACGGCATCACGGCTAGCAACTCCTGGGCTTGGCTGCACTATTCGGGCGTTTCAACCACCGAACGAGGTGAAAACGGCGAGCTGAAGTTCGCGGCGAACAACGTGCGCGTGGGCCGCTACCTTGATCTGGTTGCCGCCTTCGATTCGTCTGTAATGCACGACACCTCCGGAGGCAAGGCCGGCCAACAATATACGCCGGCAGGCGACTGGATTCGCAAGCGGGATTATGACAGTCTAGCCGAGCTCAAGCAGTCCGAAAAAGATAAGGAAACACAGGCGCGCGCCGAGCAACGTAACACAGTAAAGAAGTGGGCCATCACGCTTGGTATAGGTTTGGGAATCAGCCTAATCGCACTGATTATGGCAATCTTCGGATTCGTGCGTGTGCGTCTTGCGGTCAGAAGCCGGGATGCCATGTACGTTCACGACATTCCGCAGATCGGGCCGGTGAGCGTGGCGCGTATCGCCTCGATTATGGGACTGGCACCAAAACATGGCTACGATCATCGCCAGACCGCGGCCACTCTGCTCTCGCTGGCAGCCAAGGGCCTCAATCGCCATATATCCCGGGCCGGCGAGCCTGTATGGGGGCGTCGAGCTGACTGGGCTTGCGGCCAAGACACGGCCGTTGGCTTTGCGGGCGGTGAGTCAGATGCTGAGTGGGAGCGGGGGTGCTGATTTGGCGCTCTGGGACCAGCATCTTGTCTATGCCACAGCGGTGGGCATGTCCAAACGAACGCTGCGGGAACTTGTCAAAGCATATCCGCAGATTCAGAACCCTGACTGGTTGGACGATAATGCCACAGATTCATTGGTGTATTGGAACTTCCGGTACGCCTCGATTGGCGATACCCATGATGGCTCGTCGCGTGCGAGCACCGGCGATGGCACTGGCCTTGGTTTCGGTCTTGGCCCGGCAGACTCCGACCACTTGGGTGCCAGCTTCGGCGGCATCCTCGATTTCGGCGCGCAACTAGGCTCCGGATTCAACGAAATCAGCGCCACGATCCGAGGTGCAGCCCCAGCATCGGCATCCATCGACGGATCCAGCGGCAGCTTCTCAGGCGGTGGCTCCGGCGGAGGCTCGTTCGGCGGACGGTAATGGGGGAGTACTTAAGCAATTAAAAAGCCCGGTGTCGTAGGACATCGGGCTTTTCACCTATAACTGAGGTTAAGGAAAACCTCGGCAGTCAGGTCCAACGGGGCGAAAGTCTGTGGCGCCGCCTAGAAGATTGCCCCGAAGTTGACGCGACCTTTCTGCTAGCAAACATCATACCAGTATCCATCGAACCTTCCCCGTACACTGAGTGGACCACATCAAGGGGCTATTGACGTGGTGCCTTGGTGCGGTGTCATTGCGCCAGCCGGTGTAATGACTACCTATAACTCAATAAGGAGGTTCTCATGGGAGGAAACGACCGTGACAACCGTCCGAGATCTGACCGGCAATACCGGGAAGGCCTGATGACGGGCCTGTTGATCGCCTTGGCCAACCAAGTTGGACAGGGATGGTCGACGGCCATTATCATCGCCACACTGGCACTGCTTGGTCCGAGTCTCAGGCGAGGCCGCTGATTCGTCAGCGGAACAGCCGGAACCTTTGACGGGTTCCGGCCCCTCGTCTTCACTTAAGCCTTGTGGAGTGAAATCCAGCGGAATGCCTACGCTGGGATATGGATAGACAGCTGGCTGCACTCGCTGCAGCCACCCACCAATGAAGGGAATTGCCATGACATTGTTCCGTCAGCTCGGACCGTTCTCCACCACCGCCATCGGTCACGGCGAAATGCCGCTGACCATCGAAAACAACCGCGGCCACGAGGTCGGCATCGAAACCCTGCACGCTTCGCTGGATGCCGGATGCCGCCATATCGACACCGCATGGGCCTATTACTGCTCCGGTGGCGAGGAGCAGACCGGCGAGAAGCTGGTGCGCGAGGCCCTTGAAACGTGGAAGGGTCCGAAGGATGAGGTGTTGGTGGCCACCAAGGTGGGTCACTTCCGCAACTTCACCGACGACCGCCCCACGTGGGATGTGGATGGCCGTCCGGAGAATCTGATTCGCCGTGGCAAGGAGAGCGCACTGGCGCTCGGTGTCGACACCATCGACCTGCTGTACTTCCACCGTCCGGATCCGAAGGTGCCGTACAGTGAGTCCGTTGAGGCCATCAAGCAGCTGGTGGACGAGGGCGTGGCCCGCGAAGCTGGTATCTCCAACGCTTCCATTGAGCAGATCGACATCGCACATGGCATTCTTGGCGACAAGCTTGTGGCAGTGCAGAATCAGTACTCGCCTATTCACTTGGACACTCAGGACACACTTGACTACTGTGCCAAGGTCGGTCTGGCATTCGTGTGCTGGAGCCCGCTCGGCGGCTACCGTCACCCCTATGACGAGACCAAGTTCGATCCGTTCCGCGAGGTCGCCGCGGCTCACGGCGTGAGCTACCAGCAGGTCGTGCTGGCGTGGGAGCTTGCCAAGGGTGATCACGTGTTCGTGATTCCCGGCGCCCACCACCCCGAGACCATCCTCGACTCCCTCAAGGCTGACCAGCTCGAGCTCACCCCCGAAGAGCTCGCCAAGCTCGGCTGAGTGTTCCGGTTTCTTTGAGAATTTGGACCACTGACTCATTAGTAGCGTCAGAAATTCAGGAAATCATCCCCATTCTCCTAAAAATCCTGACGCTGACGGTGCCTGAGCGTCAGGATTTTAGGAAAACACCCTTACTTTCCTAAAAATCTGACACTGAGAAGATCGTAGCGTCAGGATTTTAGGAGATCACCTTTTATTTCCTGAATTTCTGACGCAAGAGTGTCGACAACAGCAACTTCGGAAGAGCAATTCATTGCGAAGGAGTAGTATGCGCAAGAAACTCATCCTCGACCTTGATACTGGCATCGACGATGCGCTCGCCATCGCCTATGCGCTAGGCAGTGCCGGAGACGCCGATCTCATTGGCATCACTGCCACATACGGCAACGTCGCCGTGCCTCTGGCCGCGCGCAATGCGCTTGCGGTGCTCCACGCATTTGGACGCGATGACATACCGGTGTATCCCGGCATCGACCATCCCATCGCACCCGCGAAGTTGCCATTGATGCGCGGCACCACGCCGGATGAACGTGCCGAAGCATACCGTCGTTGGCAGGAGGGCGGTGAGGACGGATGGCAGACCGATACTCCATGGTCGCCCAGCCCCGGTTCGGTTGCTGTACATCATCCCAATGGAATCGGCGGTGCAGTGCTGCCGGATTCTCCCAGGCAGCCCGAGGCGCCGGGCTCCGCAGTCGATTTCATCATCGCTGCCGCACGTGAATGTGGGCCGGATTTGACCATCGTACCTACCGGTGCAATGACCACCATGGCCACCGTGTTCCGTAATGCCCCGGATCTGAAGGATTCTGGCATCAACGTAACGTTGATGGGTGGTTCGCTGACACTACCGGGCAATGTAAGTCCTGCTGCCGAAGCGAACATCTCCCAGGATCCCGAGGCCGCTGATTACCTGTTCAAGTGCGGTGCCCGCACCACGATGATTGGTCTCGACGTGACTCATCAGACCGCGCTCACCCGCGAGAAAGCTCATGAATGGGCCGCTCTGGGAACGCCGGCCGGTGACTTCCTTGTCACCATGACCGATTACTACATCGATTTCTACGTAAAGAACCAGCCGGAAATCCACGGCTGCGGACTGCATGACCCGCTCGCTGTGGCTGCCGCGCTTGACCCATCATTGGTCACCACGTTCGGCTTCAACCTACAGGTCGATTTGGAGGGCCCGTTCCGTGGCCGCACCATTGGTGACCGTTCTCGAGTGCAAGACCCGGACAAGCACACGCAAGTGGCGCTCGGGGTCAACGTGCCGGCATTCCTTGACCGCTTCATGCAACGTGTCACCGCCGTGGTACGCGGGTGACGGACTGATATAACTGAGAGGCCTTCTGATCGATTCATCAGAAGGCCCCTCAACATTTGGTGGTAGATAAGAGTTACAGTCCAGGAATTAAACCGCCGGGCGGGTCAAGCGTCAGATACTGCTCGTCCAAATCGATTTCGGGCACCAGCGCTTCCACGAACGGAACCAGCGCGGTTTTCTCGATGACGTCCTCACCCTTGGAATTCTGACCGGTCACCACCGGCTCGACCAGACGAATCTTCAGCAGCGACTGGGCGGGGGAGTCGACCACGTCGACCACCTTGCCTACCACTTGACCAGCGGGCAGCCCTAGGCCATTGCCCTCGGACAGACGAGCCTCGAGGCCGATGAGATCCTTGGGATACCATTCGTCCGCCTCGAGCATCTCTTCCGCATCGTCGGCCTCGCCATACAGCTCGACGCCGTTCAGTGCCTCGGCGGCAGTACGATCATCCGTGCCCTCAAGTTTGAGAATCCAACGATCTTTGAATGTGCGCGAGTTCTCAACGATATACTCGGTTTCGCCATCCTGGCTGTAGAGCACGGAATCCGGCTCGAAGCGCCATTCGGGATCGTCGGTGTACAAGCGCACGGTGACTTCGCCCTTGAGCCCCTGCGCGCGGCCAATACGAGCGACCCTCAGCAACTCGAGCTGCTGAGGGTCGTCGTGCATGTCTTGCTCTGCCATGCTGTGAATCAATCCTTATCGGTTATCGACGGACGTCCATGATGTCGACGCGAACCTTGTGGTCGGACAATGCCTGCACCACGGTGCGAATCGCATTGGCGGTGCGGCCGCTGCGGCCGATCACGCGGCCGATGTCCTCCGGGTTCACGCGCACGCGAAGCAGTTCGCCGCGCGCATTCTCATGGGACTTGACGGACACATCGTCGGGAAAATCAACGATGTTCTTGATGAGGTGTTCCACAGCCTGTGCAAGCATGATTGCTAGCCTTTCGTTTCAGCTCAGGCCTCGGCCGGAGCTTCTTCAGCAGCCTCAGCCGGGGTCTCCTCGGCGGCGGCAGCAGCTTCGGCCTCAGCCTTAGCCTTGGCGTCAGCCTCGGACTTGGCGGCCTTCAGCTTCTGAGCCTGGTTCTCGACGGCCGCAATGCGGGCCTCGGCATCCGGGCCGGCTTCAACGGTCTTCAGGGTGCCTTCAGCACCGTCAAGGCCCTTGAACTTCTGCCAGTCACCAGTGATGTTGAGCAGCTTGAATACGGGCTCGGACGGCTGAGCGCCGACGCCAAGCCAGTACTGAGCGCGGTCAGACTTGATCTGGATGGTCGAGGGCTGGGTGTTGGGGTTGTAGGTACCGATCTCCTCGATGACCTTGCCGTCACGCTTCTTGCGAGAATCGACGACCACCACGCGGTAGAAGGCGTAGAACTTCTTGCCCTGTCGCTTCAGACGAATCTTGGTTGCCAAAATGGCTCTCCTTGTAATAACTAGGTTTGTGGTTTCGCGGCTACCATGTGGGGCATGGCCCACCGGAATCCACGTGTCCTCGCGGCCCGGGGTGTAGAGGGCGCCACGCGCGCGCGAATAACTGGCCTATTATAGCGCGCAGGGCAGGACTGACGTGGTGAGTGTCGTGTGCGGTTTGCTGTGGCAGCGGATCGCGGGGATGCGATGTACGGCAGGCAGCTAACGAAGCGCCAGCGTGGCGACAAGTGCCAGATGATCGGTGTCCTTGATTTCGAATGACTTGACCTGTGATGGCCGCACTCCGGGGGTAAACAGCACGTGATCCAGCTCGATGCGTGGCCACTTGAGCCAGCGGGGGAACGTAAGGTTGGGGCCGGCCGCCTGGGTCAGGCTCGCGTCCTTGAAGCCAGACTTGAGCAGGGCCCGGAAACTGGGGTGGTCGGTGCTTGAGTTGAGGTCGCCCATCACAACAGCGATGTTGTGATGGGCGATGGACCGAGCTTTGGTGATCTCTCGTAATCCTAGGATTCCGGCCGACCAGTCGGCACAGCCGCGCATAGGGGATTTCGGATGAGCCGAGCAGAAAGTGATGGTTCGGTCGGGGTGCGCTTGGGTTGTGGTGCTTGGGTTGGCAGCGATACGGATAGTGATGCCATTGGTGGAGGTGCTGGCGGGCGGCATCTTGGCTTGATCTGCGATGCGCAGTGTGATGGCCGGCACGTCGGCAGCGGGGATGCTGACCACGTTGGGCACGGATGCGCCCGGCTCGTATGCGGAGTAGAGCACGTTGAAGCCGCCGTTGTCAGTGTCCTTGGCTTCGCCGAATTGATGATAGGGGAGCAGCTCGTTGAGACCTGCCTCGGTGAGGCGTGCGATGAGCTCGTCGGTGACCTCCTGCAATGCCAGCACGCTGATGCCGCGTTTGCGAATATTGGCGGTGATGTCATTGGCGTCCGCGCGACCGTAACGGCAGTTCAGGGTCATGACGGTGAACTGAGTGGGGAGCGTGGTGCGGGTGGATTCCGAGGCCGTGGAAGATAGATTACTGGCTGCGTCTAGTGCTTCACGGCTTGTGCCGGCAGTACCGGAAGATGATGCAGCAGCAGAGGGTCCGGCGTTGGGGTCGCTTATATTATGGGTGTTTACAGATGTTTCACGGGATGTTTCACGATTTGCGCCGATAGTGCTGGACGATACCGTGACAGTGGTGTCGGCGTTGCTGGAATTGTTCATATTCTGCGTATTCGCAGATGTTTCACGCGGTGTTTCACGGTGGGATTCCTTACGCTTGCCGGCGGGGTCGATTGACGTACCCCAATAGTTAAGCCGGTGCGAGCTGGCGAACAGTGCGGCCACGATAAGCAGCGACATAACGCTCCATTCGCGCTGCCACGCGGCGAATGCGGCCAAAACCACCAAAGGAACCCACAGCAATGGCGTGAGCGCAATCATGTATGGCAACGGCATGCGGGCTTCAAGACCGGCCGGCAGTGCGCTCAACGCCGTCCACAGCAGTGCGATGATCGCCACAGTGCCAAGGATTGTCGTCATTGGAGTTCCTTTCCGAATATGTCGAAAAATATGCTCCCGCTGGCGGGAGCTGTCGAACGCAACGAGACTGAGGGTGGTCCTTCTCGATTGGACCACCCTCAGTCTCGTTGCGTTCGACAGCTCTCCGAGCCCAGCAACTAAGGATGGCCTGCGGCCACATATCTCTGGTTCGCCTGTCGGCTCACACTCGCCTACAAACAGCTCTCGCCGTTTGCTATACGCTCGTCCCGCCAGCGGGAGCCCCTCGATAATCAGCGGCCGAACAAGCCGCTCAAACCGCCGCCGAGGTTCGGAGGCAGCTCAGTGCCGCCATCGACGTTGCCCATCATCTCTTCAAGGCCTGCAGGCAGAGCTGGATTCTGCGGCTTCTTGGCAAATGCGGAGCCGCCGGTGGAACCGGAGGACTTCTTGCCGGCCAGCTTGTCGCGCAATGCCTTCTCCTCAGCCTCGCGCTTCATCGGGTTGCCGGACTTGCCGCCCTTCTTCTTGTTCTTGCCCTTCTTCTTACCGCCGCCCATCGCAGGGCCGCCGAAGCCGGGCATGCCGCCACCCATGCCGCCGCGGTTGGACATGCGCTTCATCATCTTTGCGGCCTGCTCAAAGCGCTGCAGCAGAGCGTTGACCTGCGAGACGGTCACACCCGAACCATAGGCGATACGGGCGCGGCGAGAACCGTTGATAATCGATGGATCACGGCGCTCTGCCGGGGTCATCGAGCGAATAATCGCCTCGGTGCGGTCGATCTCCTTCTCATCGAACTGTTCAAGCTCCTTGCGGTGCTGAGCCATGCCCGGAATCATGCCGAGCAGCGACTTCATCGAACCGAGCTTGCGCACCTGCTGCAGCTGATCGAGGAAATCATCCAGGCCAAAGGAGCCCTCGGAGATCTTCTCGGCGGCCTTGCGGGCCTTCTCCTCGTCGAACTGCTTCTGAGCCTGCTCGATGAGCGTCATGATGTCGCCCATGTCGAGGATGCGCGATGCCATACGATCCGGGTGGAAGACCTCGAAGTCCTTCAGACCCTCGCCAGTGGAAGCGAACAGAATCGGCTTGCCGGTCACGGATGCCACGGACAGCGCGGCACCACCACGGGCGTCGCCATCGAGCTTGGAGAGCACCACGCCGGTGAAGTCCACGCCTTCATCGAATGCCTTGGCGGTCTTGACCGCGTCCTGACCGATCATCGCGTCGATGACGAACAGGATTTCATTGGGCTGCACGGCGTCACGGATATCGCGTGCCTGCTTCATCAGCTCCTCGTCCACGCCCAAGCGACCGGCGGTATCGATGATCACCGTGTCATAAAGCTTCTGCTTGGCGATTTCGATGGAATCGCGTGCCACCTTCACCGGGTCACCGGAAGTCTGGCCCGGAGCGGCCACAGCCTCGCCGCCGTCGGACTGCACGCCCTTCTCGGGGGCGTAGACGGGCACGCCGGCGCGCTCGCCGACCACCTGCAGCTGGGTCACGGCGTTCGGACGCTGCAAATCGGCCGCCACCAGCAGCGGCGTATGGCCGGAATCCTTGAGCCAATAGCCGAGCTTGCCGGCCAGCGTGGTTTTACCGGCACCCTGAAGACCTGCGAGCATGATGATCGTCGGCGGGTTCTTGGCGAAGTTCAGCGGGCGGTCCACGCCCTGACCGAGCACGTCGGTGAGCTCCTCATTGACGATCTTCACCACCTGCTGGGCGGGGTTAAGTGCCTCGGACACCTCGGTGCCCAGTGCGCGCTCGCGCACCTTGCCAGTGAAGGAACGCACCACGTCGAGCGCCACGTCGGCGTCGAGCAGCGCGCGGCGGATTTCGCGGATTGTGCCGTCGATATCCGCTTCGGAAAGCTTGCCCTTGCTCTTCAGATGCTTGAACGCATTCGAGAGCCTATCTGTCAAAGAACTAAATGCTGCCATAATGGGCAACAGTCTAGCCGCCACGCGGGAAATTCTATTTGCCGGGCAACGATTCTGCCGCCCATATTGGCGTTGTGTTGCGATGGTGCCGTTCGGTTGCCGGCGTTGGCGGAATCGTCACCAGACACCTAGTAGGCGAATGTCTTGCCATCCGCTCGTGGCGAAGCCAATCGAGTGCTTCCGTTACCATAGAGAATGTAAAGAATCCTGTGTTTTTTGGAATGCTTACGCTGTTTTGAAAATCCCTGGACACCGCTTATACGCAGACTGCCGTGCGCCCTCGCGAACTTAGGTCAACGACCAGACCCGTTGCGGGCCAACGCAGACATGCCGTGCAATAAGGAAGGCCCACCGATGCCCGCCCAAAAACTCCTTGAACGCAAAGCTCTGATCGTTGGCATAGTCGTCAACGTTCTTCAGGTGTTCGCCGGAATGGCTGTGTTCTTCATGACTGGCCTTAAGGCCATGTTCCTTGATTTCTCCTTCACCGCAATCTCCGTCCTTTCCGGACTGGTGGCGGTGTACCTTTCGACGCGCACGGTGCGTACCACTGAGCGCTTCCCCAATGGCCTGTTCGCGTTGGAGCCTATCTACGCGATCTGCAAGGCCATCTTCACCATGTCGTTGTTGGTGTATTCGCTGATCGACGTGTGCCGAGTGGCTTATGACTACTTCGTGTTCGGGTCCGGCGAACGCATCGAAACCGGCCCGGTGGTCATTTACGAGATCCTGACCGTGATTGTCTGCTTCAGCCTGTACATGTACTATCGGCGTTCGAACCGTGCCATCGGCAACTCCAGCACCATGCTCACCGCCGAATGCAAAAGCACGCTGGTCGACGGCTCGATGTCCTTCGGCATCGGCGTGATTGCGGTATTCCTGATGCTGCTGCCGGCTGGCGGACCGCTTGACTTCCTGCATTACACCGGCGATTTCTTCATCACCGTGGCGTTGGTGGTGTTGACCATTCGCGAACCGTTCAGCGTGCTGAAGGAAGCGTTCGTGGAATTGGTCGGTGGCGTGCATGACGACGACGAGACCAATGCTTATGTGGAAGCCGAGGCGCAGCGGCACCTGCCTGCCAATACCGAGTATGAGCAGACGCTGATTTTCAAGACCGGCATGAACTACATGGTGGATGTGTATTTGGCCGGCACTGGCGAGACCATCGATGTGTCTGATCTCATCGAACGCAAGCGCTCGCTGGAAAAGGAACTCACCAAGCGCCTGCACCTCGTGGACGTAGACTTCGTTTTCGACTGATTGGCTGGTTTGATGGGGCTTTCGCCATTTCGAGGGGCTGATTTCGTCTTTCCCGGAGGTCTACTTCCGTTTCAAGGGGCTGCCTAAACTTCAAACTGAAAGTACAAATGGCTTAACGACACCGTCGTTAAGCCATTTGTAGTGTGCCTCTACTTGAGCGTCAGCCCCTTGAAACGGAAGTAGACCTCCGGAATCGGACAAATCAGCCCCTTGAAACGGGAATATCGTTGTTCGATGTCGCTAAGTGGCTACTTCAGGCTCCAGGTCGAGCCTTGCAGGCCGTCTTCGATGGTGATGCCGGCCTCGGCCAGCGCATCGCGAATCTGATCGGCCTTGGCAAAGTCCCTAGCCTTGCGGGCTTCGGCACGGGCATTGAGCTGTTCGGTAATAAGCGCTTCCAATGCGGCGTGCTCGGGGGTCTCGGTCGTGCCATCGCTGGCACCACCGGCAGCTCCGGCAGAGACCCACGGTTCGGCCAGCGGATCCAGTCCCAACGTGTCGAGCATGGCGCGCACGGCGAGCAGCGTCTCACGCACCTCGGCCTGCACGGCCTCGGAATCGGCGCGATCGGCAAGCTGCGAGAGCAGCGTATTGCCGGAACGAATAGCGGTGAAAATCGCGGCGGTCGCACCGGAGACATTGACATCGTCGTTCATCGCGGCCACGAAATCGGTGGGCAGGTCATCGGCGGATATGCCGGTAACCTCTTCGCGGGACGGCTGACCACCCAAGGCCACGCCGGCGCGCTCGATGAAGTTCGAGACACGGTCGTATGCGGCCTGAGCCTCGACCAGTGCCTGATCGGACCATTCGAGCATCGAACGATATTGCACGGAACCCAGCGCGTAACGCACCACCCAAGCGGAGTTCTCAGCCAGCACAGACGGCACGGACAGGCCAGTGCCGAGAGACTTCGACATCTTCTCGCCCTTGGCGGTCACCCAAGCCGAGTGCATCCAGCGTGCGGCGGACGGGTAGCCAGCCGCACGGGTCTGGGCCATCTCATTCTCGTGGTGCGGGAAGCGCAGGTCCAAGCCGCCGCCGTGAATGTCGAATCCGTCGCCCAGATAACGATGGGACATGGCAGAGCATTCGATATGCCAGCCCGGACGTCCCACGCCGAACGGGGTTGACCAGCGAGCGTCCTCGGGGTCGGTATCCTTCGGAGCTTTCCACAGTGCAAAGTCGCGCGGATCATGCTTGTCGGGGGAGGCATCGGCCGGATCGACGGGGTTGTATTTGTCGTCGCCGGTGGCATCCACGGACGGGCCCATGCGGTCGGCCACGGCAGCTGCTTCATCGACCTCGGCGGTCTGCTTCTGGTGGGTCAGCTCGCCGTAATGCGGCCAGGAGGCCACGTCGAAGTACACGTTGCCGGTGGGCTTGCCATCCGCATCCGTGACCACATAGCCATGGCCGTTGTCGAGAATGCGCTGAATCAGATCGATCATGTCCGACATATGGCCGGTGGCGCGGGGCTCCACGGTGGGCGGCAGCACGCCAAGCGTGTTGTACGCCTCGGTGAATTCGCGCTCATAGTAGTAGGCGCGGGCCCACCAGCGCTGACCGGCGGCTGCGGCCTTGTCGAGAATCTTGTCGTCGATGTCGGTCACATTGCGTACGAACGTGACCTTGTATCCGAGCTTCAAGAACCAGCGGCGCACGATGTCGAACGCTACGGCGGCACGGATATGGCCGATATGCGGGGAAGACTGCACGGTGGCGCCACACACGTAGATGCCGACCTCGCCCGGCTTGAGCGGCACGAAATGACTGACCTGATGCGATGCGGTGTCATACAGATTCAGGCCGTCGGCGGCCTTGGCTACATGCACCGGCGTCAGGCTCGACGGCATAACGGAAGTGTTGAAATCCTGCGGTTCTTGGCTGTTTCCCATAGCCCCTAAGCGTAGGGTTTGAGCCAGACATGAGACGTGGCCTATCGGTGCATTTTTGTGGGGCGGCTGTTCATGGGTTCGGTGCCGATCGACGACATGGCTTGTTGCTGGCAACGATTCAAGTGCGGAACGGGGCATCAAACGGCGGCGAACCATTCGAAAATGACGGTGTTAACGCAAACGGGGAACGCTCGTGTCACAATAGGAGCCATGTCCACACCACAAGTGCTGATTTTGCAACATGTCCCGTGGGAGCGCCCCGGGCGTATTCTGTCGACCCTCGAAGATCTCGGGCTCGATACGGTGATTATGAATATTGCCGACACGAAGAAGCCCGATCTTCCCAACTTCGGTGACCTTGCCGGTGTGGTGATTATGGGCGGGCCGATGGGCGCGCTCGACTATGACAAGTATCCGGGATTAAAAGCCGAGGGCAAGCTGGCCAAAGCGGCCGTGGCCGTAGGCAAGCCGGTACTTGGCGTGTGCTTGGGCCACCAGATTATCGCCGCTGCACTCGGTGGCCAGCTGCGTAAGGGTGATGCGCCGGAGATTGGCTTTGGGCCCATCAAGCGCGTGGATAGGCACGACTTCTTCTCCATGTGGGATAAGCAGCTGAACGTGCTGCATTGGCATAACGATGTAGTCGGTCTACCTGAGGGCGCCCAGCTGCTGGCGCGCTCCTCCGCCACCAAGGTGCAGGCGTTCCGTCTGGGTTCCGCATTGGGCATGCAGTTCCATCTCGAAGTGTGCGGATCCCTGCTGGATGAATGGCTTGATGAGCCGAGCATGGTCAAGGATCTCAAGGCCGCCGGTGGTTCCAAATCCCAGTTGCGCGAGCAATTCGCCCAGTACGATCAAATGCTGCAGCCGCTCGCCGAGCAGGTGTTCTCCGGCTTCGCCGCCCGCTGCAACTCCTACTCCCAGACGCTGAGCAAGTAGGCGGATGACAATGTGATTGCCGTATCTCGTTGCGCGACAATTATCTTCTCCCACCGCGTAGTGAAACTCTCACCACGTAGTGAATTCCCCACCACGTGGTGACTCAAAATGGCGGTATTCCGCTAAAAGCAAATCTTCGCTAACACCGTCGTGGGGATTTCACCGTGTGGTGGGTGGTCGACATCGTGGTGGAGACCTCATCACTGGGCAAGCATGGCGCTACATTGGTGAGTCATGCCGACTTATGACATTGGACTGGAACACGTTTCGCTCGCCTTCGCCACCAAAACCATCTTCACCGATGTGACCCAAGGTGTATTCGAGGGCGACCGTATCGGCATTGTCGGTAAGAACGGCGATGGCAAATCCACGTTGCTTCACCTGTTCCGCGGCACCCAGGAGCCGGACTCCGGCCGCGTGACGAAGCGCGGTGGACTCACCTTCGGCATGCTCGACCAGCGCGATCCACTTGACGACAACGCCACCATCCGCGAAGCCGCATTGGAAGGCCGCGCGGACTACGAATGGGCGTCCGACAACACCTCGCGCGAGATCGTGGAAGCCCTGCTCGGCGGCATGAGCCTGGACGCCAAGGTCGGATCCCTGTCCGGCGGCCAACGTCGCCGCGCCGATCTGGCTCGACTGCTGCTTAAGGACTGGGATATTCTCGCGCTCGACGAGCCCACCAACCATCTTGATGTGGTCACTATCCACTGGTTGGCCGAGCACCTGAAGAACCGTTGGTCCAAAGGTCAGGGCGTATTGCTGCTCGTCACCCACGACCGTTGGTTCTTGGACGAAGTGTGCGAATCCATGTGGGAGGTTCACGACGGCGTGATTGAGCCGTTCGAAGGCGGATATTCGGCATACATGCTGCAGCGCGTCGAGCGCGATCGTCAGGCCGACGTGCGTGAGACGAAGCGCCGCAATCTGGCACGCAAGGAGCTTGCATGGCTGTCCCGCGGCGCCCGCGCTCGCTCCACCAAGCAGAAGTTCCACGTCAAAGCCGCCCGTGAGCTCATCGCCGATGTGCCGCCGATGCGCAACACGGTTGAGCTCAAGCAAATGGCCACCTCCCGCCTTGGCAAGCAGGTGGTCGACCTCATCAACGTCACACAGATTTTTGAACACACGCAGGGCATGGCCGAGATGGACCCGGACATGGCGGCGCTCGCCGACTTGGCCTCGCGCGTGGACGTGGTGAACGCCATGTATGCCGAACCGCAGCTGCACGGTTCCGTCGAGGTGGCCGTCACCGATATGGACGATCCCCGATTGGTTGATGCGGGTGTGCCCGAAGCCATCGAGGCCGCGGCCAAGGCGCGTGAAGCGGAGGCCAATGCGCCGAGCGACATCGAGCGTGAGGTTCGCCGCCAGAACACCGGTGGCGAGACCATCGGCAGCGATGCCCTTGACGAGGAAGCCGCGACGTCCGCCGCACGCAAAGTCACCGTGTCCGGCCGTGAGATCCTCGATGACGTGACATGGCTGATCGGTCCGGGCGACCGTTTCGGCATCGTCGGCGCTAATGGTGCCGGCAAGTCCACGCTGCTCAAGCTCATCGACGGCACGCTTACCCCGACCGTGGGCCACGTGAACATCGGCAAGACCGTGAAATTCGCCGTACTTTCCCAGCGCCTGGACGAGCTGGAGAAGCTGGGTCGGTACAAGATCAAGGAAGTGCTGAGCCGCTATAAGCCCAGCTACATCGTGGATGGCAAGGAAGTCACTCCTGGACAGCTCATGGAACGGCTTGGGTTCGAGTCCGCACAGCTGATGACGCCGATTCGTGACCTGTCCGGCGGCCAAAAGCGCCGCATGCAATTGCTGCTGATTCTGCTGGATGAGCCGAATGTGCTCATCATGGACGAGCCCGGCAACGATTTGGATACTGACATGCTCGCTGTAATGGAAGACCTGCTCGACACCTGGCCGGGTACCCTGATTGTGGTTTCCCACGACCGTTACCTGCTTGAGCGCGTCACTGACCAGCAGTTCGCATTGATCGGCGGCAAGGTGCGCCATCTGCCTGGTGGTGTGCAGGATTACCTTGACATGGTTGAGGACCTTAAGAACGGCAAGGGGCTTCCGGAGGATAAGGCCGGTTTTGCTGGGACTGGTGGGTCATCGGCCAAGCGTGGGGCACAGGGTAAGGGTTCTGCGGCTGAGTCTGTCCCTCAGTCGACTTCTTCGGAGGGATCTCGAGATTCGGCTGAGCCAAAGCTGAGCGGCAAGGCATTTCATGAGGCGTCCAAGCGTGTGAACGCCATCGAGCGCAAACTTGCCAAGCTGGAAGAGCAGAAATCCGACCTCGAGGCGCAGATGGCCAGCCATGACCCGAGCGACTACGAAGGCCTCAACAAGCTCAACGAACAGCTCACCGCAGTCAACAGCGAAAGCGATGACCTCGAAGCCGAATGGCTCGAGCTCTCCGAACAGTTGGAGTAGCCGGGGAACGCAGTGTGGTCTGCTGCGAAGCGTGATTTGCTGTGGGGCTCCCCCTCAGTTACCTCCGGTGACAGCTCCCCTCAGAGAGGGGAGCCAAAGTGCATACCGAACCGCCCTCCGTTGATTCTATGAGCTGTCCGTTAGCCTTTGTATTCCCAAGGATTGATGAGTTCCACGCCGGTGCCTTCGAAGTCCTTGGTGTTACGTGTGGACACACTTGCTCCCCAAGAGCGGGCAATTGCCGCAATCATGGCATCTTGGATACTTGTAGGTTTGCCCCTGCGCTCGCGTTCAATGAAGATGGTTGCATAATTGGCAGCTGCTTGGGTGTCGAATGCGAATGTTCTATCTGCTAAGGTCATAAGCTCAAGCTTGATGGTTGTGTCCGTGTACTTTCGTCGTTTGCCCTCAGGCATTTGACATATTCCGGCCAACAACTCGGCGACGGTGATGGCAGTGGTCGCCAAATTGCTTGTATCTTGGTTTCTCAGCCAATTGGCAACGTGCTCGTCTGGCTGTTTCTTAATGATTTCGCTGATGACGTTGGTGTCCAAAATAATCATGGTTACGACCTATTCAAAGGTCACTGGTGGTCGGGAATCATCAGGATTTCGTTCAGGCGCTGGAATCTCTCCTTCTTCGAGCCCATCAAAATCTATTTTTTCCATGAATTCACGGATCTCGTCATAAAAATTGGTCTTTCGTGTCATTTCGTGTGCCACCGTGCCGGCCAACCATTCTTCAAGAATGGACCGCACCTGAGATTCCATGGAGCGATTGTTCTTTTCAGCCACTTCCTTGAGCTGTTGAATTTGTTCATCGGGTATTTTTCGGATGGTCAGTGTTGCCATAATGCACCTCCTTGTTGCTGTCATAATGCTAGCAAATAGTGCTGTCATTATGCATGCAGATGGGGTTGCGAGGTGCGCATACAAAAAGGGCGGATATGCGTTGTGCATATCCGCCCTTTGGGTTTGGTCTTGCAAGCTCCCCTCGGACGGAGGGAAGCCAGAGAAAATCAGCGACCGGTGACTTCGGAGCCGACGACCTTTTCGCTTAAGGCGTGCGGGCCACGGGTTACGGCGACTGCGCCGGAACGAACCAGCTCGATGACGCCGTAATGCTCCAGAAGCCCCAGCAGAGCGTCGATCTTGCCTTCAGCGCCAGTCGCTTCGATGGTCAGCGATTCCGGGTTCACATCCACTACGCGCACGCGGAACAGGCGCACAATCTCCAGTACGTCGGAACGGTTGGACTGATCGGCGGCCACCTTGATCAGCACCAGCTCGCGCTCCACGGTGGAATTCGGGTCAAGTTCCACAATCTTCAGCACGTGCAGCAGCTTGTTGAGCTGCTTGATGATCTGCTCGAGCGGCACAGCCTCCACGTCGGCGGTCACCGTGACACGGGAGATGTCCGGGCGCTCGGTGGGGGAGACGGACAGAGAGTTGATGTTGAACGCGCGGCGGGCGAACAAGCCGGCGATGCGGGCCAGCACACCTGGGCGGTTCTCCACCAGAACAGAGAGTGTATGACGCTCGGAACCGGGACGAGATGCAGGATAGTTAGTAGCCATGATGATTCTCCTCTCCTCACTGCTCGTTCGCGGCGGTCGTGGTCTCGTGCTCGAACACGCCAGTCGCATGTTCGTCCGGGCCGGTGCCTGGAGCCGGGGTCCCGCCGGTCAGCGGTTTGATACCGGGCTTGTAGATCACCTCATCGTTTGAGGCGCCTGCGGCAACCATCGGCCACACCATGGCGTCCTTCCATACGCGGAAATCAATGAGCACCGGACGGTCGTTGATCTGGTTCGCCTTCTCGATGGCGGCAATCGCCTCATCTTCAGTGAACGCGCGGATGCCGACACAACCATAGGCTTCGGCCAGCTTGATGAAGTCAGGCACCTCGATCGGAACCGAATTATCGGCCAGTTGCCCGGCACCATCGGTACCGTGAGCCTCGCCATCCAACAGGTTGGTCTGCGAGTAGTGGTGCTCGTAGAACAGGGTCTGCCACTGGCGAACCATGCCGTACACGGAGTTGTTGAGGATTGCGATCTTTACCGGAGCGTGGTCCAAGAATGCGGCCGCCAGCTCTTCGGACGTCATCTGGAAGGAGCCGTCGCCATCAATCAGCCATACCGGCTTCTTGCCTTCAAATTTACGGGCGGAACCCACGGATGCGCCGATGGCTGCCGGCAGGCCGTAGCCCATCGTGCCCAAGCCACCGGAGGAAATCCAGGAGTGCTGGTTCTCGAAGTCAATGAACTGTGAAGCCCACATCTGGTGCTGGCCCACGCCGGTCACCCAGATGGTGGAGGAGTCGGCCAGCTCGGAGAGCTTCTTGATGACCCACTGCGGGGCCAGCGAGCCGTCGGTCGGCTTGTCCCACGTCATCGGGTATTCCTTGCGCCAGCCATCAATTGCCTTCCACCAGGGAGCCAGGTTTGGCTTGCCTTGAATGGCTTGCGTGCGCTCGATTTCAGGAATCAGATCGTCCAGCACGGCGGCCACATCGCCCACAATCGGCACGTCGGGCTGACGATTCTTGCCGATTTCCGCCGGATCGATATCGATGTGGATTACGCGGGCGGTGGGGGCGAAAGCATCCAGCTTGCCGGTCACGCGATCATCGAAACGGGCGCCAATAGCCACGAGCAGATCGGCGCGCTGCACCGCACCGGTGGCGGCGATGGTGCCATGCATGCCCAGCATGCCGAGGTTCTTCGGGTCGGTGTCCGGGATGATGCCGCGCGCGGGCAGGGTGGTGACCACGGGGGCGCCGGTCAGATCGGCCAGAGCCTTGACCTGAGCGCCGGCGTTGGCACGGGCCGCGCCGCCGCCCACGTACAGCACCGGGCGGTAGGACTGGGAGAACAGCTTGGCGGCATCGGATAGTACGCGGCCGTGCGCCTTGGTGGTGGGATTGTAGCCGGGCAGAATCATGCGCTGCGGCCATGAATAGTACATATCACTGGTTTGTGCGGTCTTGGTCAGATCCACTACCACCGGGCCGGGGCGGCCGGTGCTGGCGATGTGGTACGCCTCGGAGAGCACGCGAGGAATATCCTGCGCGCGGGTCACTAGGAAGGAATGCTTGGACACCGGGTAGGTGATGCCCACGATGTCCGCCTCCTGGAAGGCGTCGGTACCAATGGCCTGAACGCCCACCTGACCGGTGATAACCACCATCGGCACGGAATCCATGTTCGCGTCGGCGATGGCGGTGACCACGTTCGTGGCACCCGGGCCGGAGGTCACCAGGCACACGCCCACCTTGCCAGTGGCCAGCGCATAGCCCTCGGCGGCATGGCCGGCGGCCTGCTCGTGGCGCATGAGCACGAAACGGAACTTCGTGCTGTCGTTGATCTGATGGTAGACGGGCAGGATCGCGCCGCCGGGGATACCGAAGACGTCCTCGACGCCGAGATCCTCCAGCGAACGCACCAGCGCCTGGGCGCCGGTCATCTTCTCTCCATCGATAATGGTCTGCTGGTCAGTGGCCGCGTGGGTTTTCGGCACACCACTGAATGCCTGCAAAGGCGTGGGTAAAGCCATGATTCCTCTCACCTCGTAAATCAACTGCGAGCGTCGGTTGGCCGTAGGGTGGAAGCCAGACGCTCACGTATGTTCCAGCCGCGTGTGCCGGTGCTTGTGGCTCCGATGCGGCTCGTCGCTCGTGTTGGTATCAGTCTATTCGTAAATCCGACAGCCGGCTTACTTAGTCCGCGTCTTGAGAGCGTCCAGTGCTTTCCATCCGGCTTCGGCCGCGGCAAGCTGTGCTTTGCGCTTGCTGGAGCCCTTGCCGGTGCCGATGATTTCGGGATTATCGCCCAAAGTGACTTTGGCAGTGAAAATCTGTGCGTATTCGGGGCCGGACACTTCCATGTGGTACACCGGCTCGGCCTTGCCCAGATGATGTGCCTTGACGGTCAGCGAGGTTTTCCAGTCGAGCGCCGGGCCTTCGGTGGCCACTTCCGCCAAGGTGTCGTCAATGAGCCGATGAATGACCTTGCGGGCCTCATCAATACCGTGTTCCAGGAAGGTGGCGCCGATAAGCGATTCGACGATGTCGCACAGAATCGAGTTCTTTTCGGCACCGCCCTGCTCGGCCTCACCGTGGCCCAGCAGAATGTAGGGGCCCACTTTGAGCTTGGTTTTGGCGATGGCGCTCAGCGCGTCCTCCGAGACGGCTTTGGCGCGCATCTTGGCCAGCTGCCCCTCGTTCATGTCCGGGTGAATGGTGAACAGCGTTTCGGTGGTGACCAGCTCCAGCACGGCATCTCCCAGGAACTCGAGACGTTCGTAGTTGGACACGCCGGGGTGCTCATGCGAGAAGGAGCGATGGGTCAACGCTTGCACCAGCAGGTCAGGGCTGATGGTGGTGCCCAGCGCTTCCAACAGTTCATTGGCCGGAGCTTGGCGGTCAGCCGTTTCTTGCTGTGTGGTCTTCTCGCTCATATGTTCTTCATCCTTCGCACGATGTGCTGTGTGTATTGAGATTTATGTGTAGGTACTGCAAGCGCTGGTATGCGGTGGCCTGTGCTCGCGGCCCGGGCAATCGAGTGTGATATGCGAAGGCCCCGCCACCCGTCGATGGCAGGGCCTTCATATCAAGCCGTTATCACAGGACTCACTTGGTGTGAGCCGGCTGGATTGCGGAGCGGTAGGTGCGGCCGCGGAAGGAACCGCAGCTCGGGCAGGCCATGTGCGGCAGAGCCGGAGCGCCACAGTTCGGGCAGCTCACGGTTGCGGTAGCGGTGGCCTTCCAGTTCGCGCGACGCGAGTGCGTGTTGGCGCGCGAGGTCTTGTACTTAGGCAGTGCCATTTGAGTATCCTCTATTTCGTTCGAACGATTGAGCTTAAGCGTCCGTTATCTTAACGCATGGCTCGTACAAAACTCAAGTTCGTATGCCTCACTTGCCCTGTTCGCCGTTCTGTTCGGCCTCAAGCTGGGCCTTGAGACCCGCCAAACCGGCGAAACGAATATCTTCCATTTCGTGGTGATGATCGGGGTTCTCGTTCAGATCGATGCCGCACTGCGAGCACAGGCCTTTGCAATCCGGCTTGCACAGTGGCTGCAGCGGCAGGGATTCGACCAACGTGTCTCGAATCATCGCCTCGATATCCGCAAAAGCGCCGTTTTCCAGCAGCGGATACGTATCCTCTGATTCGTCTTCGCCGGCGATGATGTCGACTTCCTCATCTTTGCCGTTTTTGCTGCCACTCTTGCCGTGGCCTTTGTCCGCTGCGGATTCGTACGGGAAGAATACGGTGACATTCACCGGCCAGTCCTCGTCGATGGGCTTTAAACAGCGGGTGCATTCGCTGACGAATGGTGCGACCAGTCGGCCGGTAAAAATCAGTCCATCCACGATGGAGTCGAATGAGCCGGTAACGTGAACCGGGTCACCCTCCTTGATGCCGACGATGTCGTCGCCGATACCGCTCGGGGCGGGGAAGTCGGCGTCGATCTCCTTGGATTGTCCGGCTCGTGAAGCGATTTGAGCCACCGGGATCGCCCACAGAGAATCCTCGACTCGTGCCATAGTTCTGCCTTTCGTCTTTTGCTGCGGCACAGCCGTGTGAGGCGTATCGGGTGTTGTCTTCGTCCCGTGCGCCGCTATGCCGCATTCGTGAATGATGCAGTGAGTGTGCTGCTGGTTACTGAGCTTCGGGGTAGTCATTCAGCGTCAGCTTGGGCAACTGCTCTCCGGCCGAGCGCTGACGCTCTTCCAGCACGTTCAAACCTGCTTGTACATCTTGGGTGAGCTTGCCAAGCTGCTGGGACAGACCCTCCATAACCGTGGTGCAATACTGGTCAGCGCCTTGGGTCAGGTGGTCGGACTTGGCCTGGGCTTGCTCAAGAATCGTGCGGGCCTTCTGACGGGCCAACTCAGTGACGTTTTCCTGTCCTGCCAGGAATTGAGCCTGTTCGTTGGCTTCCCTGACCATATCCGCGGCGCGGCTCTGGGCGGATGCGACGACGGCGTTGGCCTGTGTCTGTGCGGATTCCAGGCGGCGCTCGGCTTCGCGCATCAGTGCGGAGGCGCGTTCCAGCTGCACCGGCAACAGCTTTTTCAATTCAGCAAGCTGGCTGGTGAACTCGTCGCGATCCACTTTGACCGTGCCGGGCGAGAACATGCTGGTTTTGGCCTCATCGAGCATGGATTCAAGCCGATCGATGACGTCATACACCGTGGTGAATTCTGCGCGGCTCTTGTTTTCCGCCGAGTCGGCTTGCAGGGTTTCACGCAGATCGGGCAGTGTGCCCATATTGAATGCGGCTGCCTTGGTCGGGGCCGGTGCGGGAGCCGGCGCCTCTGGGGTCGGTACCGCATCGGTTGCCTCGGTAGGCGGCAAATCGACCGGTGCCTCTTCAGTGGGGGCGGCCGGGACCGGATCCGGGGTGGTCAAGTCGACGTAACCAGTGGGATGTTCATCACTCATAGTTATCAGTCCTTTGCTTCTCGTTCCTGTGCCAAAGCATCGCTGAGCATGGGGACGACGCAATCGGGCACCATGCCGGTCACGTCGCCTCCGTGGCGAGCCACGTCTTTGACAATGGAACTGGAAATATGTTCAAGAATCGGATCGGCGGGCAGAAACAGGGTCTCAATGCCGGCGAGCTTGCGATTGACCAACGCCATGCCCAGTTCGGCCTCGTAATCGCCGTTCTGACGCAGTCCTTTGACGATGACGGTGGCGCCGACCTTCTGGCAGTAGTCGGTGATCAGGCCATCGGTGGAGGAGACGACGACGTTGGTGCAGCCGGCTTTCTCCAGCGCGCGGCGAATTACCTCGACTCGCGTGCTTTCGGAAAACATCGGTGTTTTCGCGGCATTGACGGCCACCACCACGTGTACCTCGTCAAAGAATCGTGCCGAGCGCTCGATTACATCCAAGTGTCCGGCGGTGACGGGGTCATACGAGCCGGGGCATACTGCGATAGTCATGCCTTCTAGCCTACCGCGAATGGTGTGCAATGGTGCGCTTCGTGCGGCCACACGTTACATGCGGAGGGTTTCGCGGTTTGCGATGGGAATCTATGATGGGATGCAGTTGAATCGTACAGTACGAGGAAAGAAGTACACTATGACTTTTGCTGATCTGTTCTCCAATGACGCCGAACCGCTGCGCAACCCCGACCAGGGTGCCGGAACCTCCGTGCTGGAACGTCCGGAGACCAAGGAGTCGCCGGTGCGCGACGATGGCGGCGACGCCGACCGTTTTGCGCACTATGTGTCCAAGGACCGTATCGCGGAATCCCGCGCGACCGGCCGTCCGGTGGTGGCCCTGTGCGGCAAGGTCTGGGTGCCCAAGCATGACCCGTCCAAGTATCCGGTGTGCCCGGACTGCAAGCGCATCTACGAAGAAATGATGGGCTGATTTTTCGTTCCCGCTGGCGGGAGCTGTCAGCAAAGCCGACTGAGGGTGGTTGTCTCGGCAAGACTACTTGGTTCCCCTCTCTGAGGGGGAGCTGGCTCGCGCAGCGAGACTGAGGGGAGCAACGAGTTCGCACCCGTTACTCCCCTCAGTCGTCTACGATGACAGCTCCCCTCAACGAGGGGAGCCAGGACGTTTCTAACGTGCCGAAATCTCGTCGATGAGCTTGAGCTCATCATCGCTGAAGTGGGTGTTCTTCAGCGCGCCGATGTTGTCCAAAATCTGTTGCGGCTTGGAGGCGCCGGCCAGCACGGAAGTCACCTTGCCGTCGTGCAGCAGCCATGCCAGGCTCATCTCGGCCAGCGTCTGGCCGCGCTCGGAGGCCAGGTTGTTGAGGTCCGCGACTTGGCTGTGCAGCTTCTCGGTCAGTGCGGAATCGTTGAGGAATCGCGGATCGTGAGCCATGCGGCTGTCGGCCGGAATGCCGTTGAGATAGCGGTTGGTCAGCAGGCCCTGTGCCAGCGGGCAGAAGGTGATGAGGCCCTTGCCCAGCTTGAAGGCGGTCTCTTTCAGGCCGTTCTTTTCAACGGTGCGATCGAGGATGTTGTACTTGTTCTGGTTGATGATGAACGGCACGTGCAGTTCTGCCAGAATTGCGGCGGCCTTTTCCATGGTCGAGCCGTCGTAGTTGGACAGGCCAGCGTACAGCGCTTTGCCGGAATTCACGGCCTGGGCCAGTGCTCCCATGGTCTCCTCGAGTGGCGTCTCCGGGTCCGGGTGGTGGTGGTAGAAGATGTCCACGTAATCAAGGCCAAGGCGTTCCAGCGACTGGTCGAGTGAAGCGAGCAGGTACTTGCGGCTGCCGAGATCGCCGTAGGGGCCGGCCCACATCTCGTAGCCGGCCTTGGTGGAGATGATGAGCTCGTCGCGGTGGTGCTTGAAGTACTTGGTGAGCAGCAGGCCGCAGTTCTTCTCGGCCTGGCCGGGTTCGGGGCCGTAGTTGTTGGCCAGGTCGAAGTGGGTGATGCCGTTGTCGAAGGCGGTGAAGACCAGGGACTTCATCTGGTCAAACGGCGTGATGTCGCCGAAATTGTGCCAGAAGCCGAGCGATACCGCCGGCAGCTTGAGGCCGGAGGTGCCGGCGCGGTTATAGGTCATCGTGTCATAACGATGCGGGTTGGGGGAGTAGACGGCGGTTGGCTCGAACATTGAGTCTCCTTGATGTGCTTGAAGCCTGAAATCTCTATTATGCTGCGCAGCCGTGTGCCAGATCCGTGTGCGTCACGGATACGTTGGCAGTTGGTTGCGTCGTCAGGTATCATGGTTCCAGTTAAAGTGAACTTTAATGCAAGCGACTGTATTGCTTCGGCGTGTCGCGGCTAAGGGCGAATCGGTTGCACCGTGCAGCGGACCGTTCGGAGGACTGCAAAAGAACATATGCGCAGCGGGCATCAAGGAGGAAACAATGACCTACACCATTCGTCAGGTGGCTACCCAATTCCACATGCAACCTTCCACGCTGCGCTACTACGAAGAGCAGGGATTGCTGACCAACGTGGACCGCACCGAAACCGGCCAGCGCGTGTATGAGGATTGCCATCTCAACCGTCTGCGTGCGATCTGCTGCTTCAAGAACGCTGGCATGACCATTGATGATTTGAAGAAGTTCTTCGTCTATGAGTCCAATGAGCCCGAGCATATCGACGAAATTCTGGATTTGCTTGAATCCCGTCGCGAGTCGCTGGACGAGCAGCGGCGCGCGCTTGACGAAGCCGCCATGCACGTGCAGCGCAAACTGCACTATTACACCGACATCAAGCATGCGATTGATTCCGGTGGTGAGATGCCTGACTGGGCCAACTACAAGACCCGCGCGTATTCCATCGACTGCTAGTTATCCGCTAAGCCACCAGTGCCTTGTTCGGCAGCGCGCGGTCGAGCACCCAGACAATCAGCGATATCACCAGGAAGGCCAGCGCCAGCTTGCCGCAACTGATGCCGAATCCCTGCCAACCGAGCTTGTCCAAGTTGATGAAGTCGTAAGGGTACGGACTACCGCCAGCCGCGGGGCCCGAACCCGGCCAGATCGCCGCGCGAATCAGCACAAACGCCAGGTACGCGGGGAAATACATCAACCACGAGAACATGTAATGCCAACGGAACCGGCGATGCGGGTCGAACAGAAGGAAGTCGATCAGTGCCATGATCGGGGCGATTTTGTGCAGCATCGTATTGGTCATGATGCCAACTACCTGCGGTACATAATCCGGGTTATCCGGCGGCATCAGGAAGAACGCCACCAATGCGGTGACAATGGCGTACAAGGTCAGGCAGCCCTTGAGCCAGGCTGGCGGTTGGATGCCCTTGAGCAGAGTGGCAGCGCCCGCCCACAGCATCACGATGCCCAACACAAAGCCGGTCTGAAACGTGAAATACACCCAATACTGCGGTTTCGACCATGCTTCGTACGTGCCCACAAAGCACAGTCCGGCAATCGCCAGACGCCATAATGCCACAATGAATCTCATGCTTTCTGAGTGTAGCCAGTCTTTCGGGTGGTGACAGCACTCCCCATGAGAGGCAATTCGGACTACACTGATGGTCAGTACAATCGAACGTAGGAAAGGCCCTGTCAATGGTGGATTATTCGCCGGCTTTGATGACCGACATGTACGAATACACGATGCTTGACGCCGCGCTGAAAGACGGCACCGCCAACCGTAAATGTGTGTTCGAGGTATTCACTCGCCATCTGCCCGAAGGCCGCCGTTATGGCGTGGTGGCCGGCACCGGTCGCATTCTTGACGCGCTTGAGCACTTCCATCTCGATGACGAAGACCTGAAATTCCTGTCTGACCGCCATGTGGTTAGCCCGGAGACCATCAAGTGGCTGGAAAACTTCCACTTCACCGGTTCGATTAAGGGCTACCGCGAAGGCGAGATGTTCTTCCCGAACTCCCCGATTCTGCAGGTTGAAGGCACGTTCGGCGAATGCACGCTGCTGGAGACGCTGATTCTATCTGTTCTGAACTACGATTCCGCCGTGGCTTCGGCAGCCTCCCGCATGGTGTCTGCCGCCAAGGATCGTCCGTGCATGGATATGGGTGGCCGCCGCACCAACGAGTGGGCTGCCGTAGCCGCCGCCCGCGCTGCTGTGGTGGGCGGATTCAAGGGCACCGCCAACCTGCTTGCTGCTCAGTTGTATGGATTGAAGGCGATTGGCACCGCGGCGCACTGCTTTACTTTGGTGCATGATTCCGAGCGCGATGCCTTTGAATCGCAGATTGAAGCATTGGGCAAGAACACCACGCTGCTGGTCGATACCTACAACATCGAGGAGGCCGTGAAGACCGCCGTCGAGGTTGCCGGCCCTGAACTGGGCGGTGTGCGCATCGATTCCGGCGACCTGGCTGCAATGGCCCAGCGCGTGCGCAATCAACTGGATGCTTTGGGCGCCACGAACACCACTATTACCGTTACCAATGATTTGGATGAGTATGCGCTGGCAGCTTTGCAAACCGCGCCGGTTGATTCCTATGGCGTGGGCACCATGCTGGTCACCGGCTCCGGCGCTCCCACCTGCGCGATGGTGTACAAGCTCACCGAGCGTGAAGGCGCGGATGGCACGATGGTGCCGGTGATGAAGAAGTCGAAGGACAAGGCCACTGTGCCCGGACGCAAACTTGCGTTCCGCTCTTACGAGTATTCGCTGGCCGAAACCGAACATGTGATCTCCGGTTCCGAGGAGAAGCTGGCTGGCTATGTGGCAGACCCGGCATGGAAGAACCTGTTGGTCGACTTTGTGAATCACGGTCAGATTGACGGCCAATGGCAAGGTCACGATGCCATCGTGGCGGCTCATGAGTACCACGCCACGGCTTTGGCCGAATTGCCCATCGCCGCGCAAAGCCTTATGAAGGGCGAACCGGTGATTCCCACGGAGACTACGGTTCTCTGACGAGAACCTTCATCTTCTCGGAATCCGTCGCAGCACAGCTGCTCCCCTCGCCTACAGGCAGTCCACTGGGCTGTCTGCTTAACGGTTCGGCCGCGGAGACTACGGTTCTCTGACGAGAACCCGCCGTTGAGTTCGTGGGACGAAATCTGAAATTCGCCATTTTTGGCGTATTGTCCCACATCAGCGTGGGACAATACGTACGTCAAACGTTTGATATGCGAGTTGTCCCAACATCACATCATTAAAAACGTTGGAATAATGCCATTCTCGTTTCAGTATGAATAACACGATGCTGAGTGGGCGTGGGACGATACGTCAAAAATCCCTAATTTTGCATGTCGTCCCACGCCATCATGAATCTCAGCAGTCGAGGGGACGCAACGACTTCACCATTTCACGGGCCGTGATGGTGTAACGCGGATGGTGGCGCCACGTCGCCTGGCCTCGGCTGGCCTGCGGCCTGCGATGGTGTGATGGTAGTGAATTACCCGTTGTTAAGACAACATCGTTGCACTCGCAGCATAGGGCGGGTGGCGTATGCTGGGGCGCATGGTTGAAATCAAAGATATGCTAGGCGATTGCCAGATTATTCGTGCCGACGGCCGCAAGGTTGATGAACTGCGTCCTGTGCGCATTACCCGTCACTTTACCGATGCCCCTGAGGGGTCGGTGCTTATTGAATGCGGCAACACCCGCGTGATGTGTACCGCCACTTTTACGCCGGGGGTGCCCCGCTGGCGCAAGGATTCCGGCCTTGGCTGGGTCACTGCCGAATACGCGATGCTGCCGCGTGCCACTTCCGAGCGCACTGATCGTGAATCTGTGCGTGGCAAGATTGGCGGTCGCACTCATGAGATCAGCCGTCTGATTGGTCGCTGCCTGCGTGGTGTCATCGATATGAAGGCACTGGGTGAGAATCAGATTCAGCTTGATTGCGATGTGCTGCAGGCCGATGGCGGCACCCGTACTGCTTCTGTGACCGGTGCATATGTGGCGCTGGTTGATGCGGTCAACTGGGCGGAGAAGAACCACCACATCAAGTCTGCAGACAAGGTGTTGAAGGACTATGTCTCCGCCGTGTCTGTAGGCGTGATTAACGGCACGCCGATGCTGGATTTGCCGTATATCGAAGATAGCCAGGCCATGACCGATATGAACGTGGCCATGACCGGCTCCGGCACGTTCATTGAGATTCAGGGCACTGCCGAACATCGCCCGTTCAACCGTGCCGAACTTGGCACTCTGCTTGATTTGGCCGAAAAAGGCAACAAGGAACTGCAAGCAGCCCAGCGTGCCGCATTGGCACTGGACTGAGTCGTTAGCCATTCGTCGTAGACTTTCCTCAGTCAGCGCGCATACCATGGCTCCCCTCTTTAAGAGGAGCTGTCGCTGAAGGCGACTGAGGGGGAGCTCGACGCACATAGCAAGGAATCCATCATGCAAATCGTTGTCGCCACTCATAACGAAGGTAAGCTCGTTGAAATCCGCCGCATCCTTGAGGAGGATCTCGGCCCGGCCGCCACCGACATCGAACTGGTGTCTGCCGGCAGCCTTCATCTTCCCGACCCGGTGGAAACCGGCGTGACCTTCCAAGAAAACGCCCTGCTCAAGGCCCGCGACGTGGCCAGCCGTACCGGTTTGCCCGCCATCGCGGACGATTCCGGTCTCATTGTTGACGTGATGGGCAACGCTCCCGGCATCCTGTCCGCCCGTTGGGCTGGCGCCCACGGTCATGACAAGGCCAACAATGCACTGCTGCTCGCGCAGATCGAAGACATCCCAGATGCCAAACGCACCGCCCGCTTCCGTTGCGCCGCAGCTCTGGTGGTGCCGGATACCGAAGTTGGTGCCGACGTGACCGGTGGGGTGGCAGATGGTGGCGAGGCCGCCTTGTCTTCTACCCACACCACGGCCGCGGATGGCGGCCCCGCTCCGATCTCGGCGCGATACGCCATCACTAGCGAAACAGTGGAACTCGGCGAAATGCCGGGCGTCATTATCCGTAAGCCTCGCGGCGAGCATGGTTTCGGCTACGACCCGCTGTTCGTGCCCGACGATCAGCCGGCTGGCCGTACCAGCACCGAGCCTGACTATGAGGGCGAGCCGTTGACCAGCGCCGAAATGACTCCAGCGGAAAAGAATGCGATTTCCCATCGTGGCAAGGCGCTCAAGGCCTTGGTCCCGGCAATCGAAGCGCTACTAGCCGACTGAACTGCTGCCTCCTGCGGCGAAGACCATAGAGACCTTAATACATATCAATTGAGCCGGTGGCTCCAGATGCTTCTGGAACCATCGGCTCAATTGTTCCCGTCAACACACACGGCTACATATGCGGTCACACGCCCATCAGTGCGTGCGCCACGGCCATCATCGCCAATGCGATTATTGCCGTAATCGCCAGCGAGAAGCCCGCAAGCTTGGCGTTGCCCAGCACCTTGTCGGTGAACAACGTGGAGAATATGGCAATCGGTGCAAGCGAGCAAATCACCATCACGGCGCGGACTGAAGCCGAGAACGGCAGCAGGAACCAGGAAACCAGTGCGAAGGCGACGCTGAACGGCACTCGCCAGGCAATCACGGACAGTACTTCCTTGACGTCATGCTTGGACTGCGGCAGATCCATCAGCATGCCCACCATCAGCATGGACACCAAGGCGTTCGCGCCGCTTAATGGCTGGCAGATTGAGGCAATCCAGTCGGGAATGGGCACGTTGGCCAGCGTGACGACAATCATCGCCAGATAGGTATCGAACGGTACCGACCCAAAGAAGCTTTTAGCTATGGTGCATAGCAGCGCTCGCCGGGCGAGTCGTTTGGCGTCCTTGTCTTTGGGTTTCGTGTACGGCAGGGTGGGTGCGGCGCCGGCATGCTGCTCGGCAAGTGTCTTGCCGGGGCGGATGTGCAGCAATTGCTGGGTGAGCACGTTGGTGCCAGCGGCCACCATAATGCAATTGCCGATATCGAACATAGCGGCCGGAACCACTGCGCCTGCGCCCCAGAACGACTGCACCACGGGGAACGAGAAACAGCCGAGGTTGAAGCCGGCTCCATTGAGCATCAGGAATGCGCGGTCGGTCACATTGCGTTTGCGTGTGGCCAGAAAAATGAACACGACGGGGAGCGCCGCGAACAGAAAAGCGAACAGGGAGACCCATAGCAGTGAGACGTCGTGCGGATTGGTAGCAAACGAATAGACGATGGCCCCCGGCAGCACGATATTGAACTCGGCGGTCTGCAATACGCGGTAATCCTTCTGTCCGAATAATCCGAAGCGTTTGAACAGGTATCCGGCGAGCATGATTAGCAGCAGGCCGACCGGCGTCAGTATGGCGGACACAACTCTCTCCCTTATCTAGCCTCTGATAGATTCTATTGTCCGCGTATTTCGGATATCGCGCGATATCATCGCCACACCGTGGACGAGTGGGTGCCGGAAGGGCGGAAACAGGCCGCAAACCATATGAAAAACAGAATCTCTGGCTCAACCGTTTTCGGTCTTGAACCATCGAAAATCTCATATTTTCCATCATATTTACAGCGGGAATGATAGAAGAAAACCTCTCAGAATCATTGGTATTTCAGTGGTTCTGGGAGGTCTTAACCAGTGCGCGAGATGGGACTTGAACCCACACGTCAAAGACACAGGAACCTAAATCCTGCGCGTCTACCAATTCCGCCACTCGCGCGTGCACGCCGCTCAACGGCACCGGCTCGTTCGGAACCTGCGCGTATTGGGCGATATGCAAAACCCTAGGTGGACGAACCAGCCTAGGGTGTTCGAGCCACTTGTCAGAATCGAACTGACGACCTGCTCATTACGAGTGAGCCGCTCTACCGACTGAGCTAAAGTGGCTTGGTTCGCGGGAGGCATTTCGCCAGCCGCGCACAAGAAGTCAAGTATAAAGTAACCCCGCGAAAAGTCCAATCAAGAATGATTGGTGGTGTCGCACATGATTTCGCTGGTATGCAGGCGTCGAGTCTTTCGCGACAAGTGAGTCGAATTCCGTTGGGAATGGCTTTGTTGAGTCGTGACTGCGGCCTGAGATTGCGGTATTATGGTTAACGCAACGGTGCAATCGATGTCATTTATCTCAATTGAATAATTTTGTTCTTTTTATGTCTGAATTTGTGAGTATTCTGTTTGGTGATACGGAGCGTGTGTGAGCTGTATGCACAGGCGCTCCAGTCACTGATGAAAGGAATGGAATCCTATGGCCATCAATCCGCCCGTTGACGCCACCCAGACCCCCGAGTGGGCCGCCCTGCAGAAGCACTATGACGAGCTTCAGTCCGAGGGTGTCAGCCTCAAGAAGTGGTTCGCCGATGACGCCGAGCGCGTCGACAAGCTGTCCTTCGACGCTGGCGATCTGCACTTCGACCTCTCCAAGAACCTGATCAAGCCGGAGACCCTCCAGCTGTTCGCCAACCTCGCCAAGGCCGTCAAGCTTGACGAGCGCACCAAGGCTATGTACTCCGGCGTGCACATCAACAACACCGAAGACCGCGCTGTGCTGCACACCGCTCTGCGCCGCCCGGTTGAGGATGAGGGCAAGTACATCGTTGACGGTCAGGACACCGTCAAGGACGTGCGCGAGACCCTCGACAAGATCTACGCCTTTGCTGACGACGTTCGTTCCGGCAAGTGGACCGGTGTGACCGGTCGCAAGATCGAGACCGTAGTCAACATCGGCATCGGCGGCTCCGACCTGGGTCCCGTCATGGTGTACGAAGCGCTGAAGCCGTACGCCGACGCCGGCATCTCAGCTCGCTACATCTCCAACATCGATCCGAACGACCTGGCCGAGAAGACCAAGGGCCTCGATCCGGAGACCACCCTGTTCATCATCGTTTCCAAGACCTTCACCACCCTGGAGACCCTGACCAACGCTCGCGAGGCCCGCACCTGGCTGCTCGAGGAGCTCGCCGCCAACGGCGCCATCGCCGAGGGTGATGAGGCTCAGAAGGCCGAAGCCATCAAGAAGCACTTCGTGGCCGTCTCCACCAACCTGGAGAAAGTCGAGGAGTTCGGCATCGATCCGAACAACGCGTTCGGTTTCTGGAACTGGGTTGGCGGCCGTTACTCCGTCGACTCCGCCGTCGGCACCTCCCTGGCCGTGGTCTTCGGCCCGGCTCGTTTCGAGGAGTTCCTGCACGGCTTCCACGAGATCGACGAGTACTTCGCCAACACCCCGTTCGAGAAGAACGTCGTGGTGCTGCTCGGCATGCTCAACGTCTGGTACCGCAACTTCTTCAAGGTTGCCTCTCACGCCGTGCTGCCGTACGACCAGTACCTGCACCGCTTCCCGGCCTACCTGCAGCAGCTGACCATGGAGTCCAACGGCAAGTCCGTGCGCTGGGACGGCACCCCCGTTACCTCCGAGACCGGCGAGATCTTCTGGGGCGAGCCCGGCACCAACGGCCAGCACGCCTTCTACCAGCTGATCCACCAGGGCACCCAGCTCATCCCGGCCGACTTCATCGCGTTCGTCAACACCCCGAACCCGACCAAGGATGGCGACCAGGACGTGCACGAGCTGTTCCTGGGCAACTACTTCGCTCAGACCAAGGCTCTGGCATTCGGCAAGACCGCTGACGAGGTTCGCGCCGAGGGCACTCCGGAAGAGATCGTTCCGGCCCGCGTGTTCTCCGGCAACCGTCCGACCACCTCCATCTTCGGTGTGGCCCTGACCCCGTTCGCACTCGGCGAGCTCATCGCCCTGTACGAGCACATCACCTTCGTGGAAGGCACCGTCTGGGGCCTCGACTCCTACGACCAGTGGGGCGTCGAGCTTGGCAAGCAGCTTGCCAAGCAGATCACCCCGGCCATCTCCCAGGACGACGAAGCCCTCGCCGCCCAGGATGCCTCCACCCAGTCCCTGATCAAGTTCTACCGCGCCAACCGCGAGTTCTGATCTCCGCTCCTGCGTCGCTTCAATCAGAACTCGCGGTTGGCGCGCCGCGCTGTGTTGTTTGATGGTCGGTCTGGCGACCGTCCATGGCGCGAATTCTGATCTCCGCTCCTGCGTCGCTTCAATCAGAACTCGCGGTTGGCGCGCCGCGCTGTGTTGTTTGATGGTCGGTCTGGCGACCGTCCATGGCGCGAGTTCTGATTCGCTAGCGCTCGGTCAGAACTCACGGTTCTCACGACCGTAGCTGTGCCGTTTGGTGGGCAGTTTGGCGACTGCCCACGTCGCGAGTTCTGATTCGCCTTCCTCAAGAAAGTTGACTGAGGAATCCTGCTAAGGGCCCGACATCTCCGGATGCCGGGCCCTTAGCATATGCGGGCTGACGTCTGTCAGAGGAATTGAACGTGGTTATTCCGCTCTGACGCCTATTCGCAGGTATAAAGGTGTCTTTTACAAAGGTTGCAGGTATTTTGCGTCGAGTTAGAGCCTCAAACGTCCTCCACATTGACGCCAAATACCTGCAATCGTCTTATTGGTGTCTTTATACCTGCAAATATGGGTCGTAAATAGACCCATTATACCTGCAAATACCTGTAAAAATATAAGTGAGAAGGTTATAAGCTCGAAATAAGCTTATAAAACGGCACCTTTTACCTGCAAACAAATTCATAAATGGAGCTCTCGAAATAGGTTGCAGGTATAAAGGCACTATGTAGGTCGGTTATCGCATCGCCCGCATCACCAGCGTGCTCGGTCGCCTTTATCGCGTCCGGTATCGGAAATGATGGGCGAATGCCTTGGTGCGGGAAGCAACGCTCAGGCACCCTTATTCGCCTCATCCAGCGTCAGCAGGTCGTCGTCGGCATCGTAATCGAACAATTCGCCATAACGGCCCCACTCCACGGCGATGGCGAACTGCTGGTGTGCATCCTCGCCGGAATACCGCGCGTGCAGCAGATCCAGCATGAGTTCGCCACGCAGATGACCGCCCGAGGCGTGCCGCAACGCATGTTCGACATTGCGTACCAGCGGCACATGCTCCATCGCCAGCGAGGCGAACACCTGCTTGGCGCGCAGAATATCCGCCTGATGCCAAGCGTCGCCAGCCTCGGTGATTTGTACATGGCCGTCGCGCACGACGATTACATGCAGCAGCGTGCCGGCATCCACCAGCGGGAACAGGTCATCGACCTCGAACGAGAGATCCGATGCCAGGTCAGCCAAGTCGATGCCGTCCGGATGTTCGGCAACCACATCCAGCAAGCCCGCCAGTCCGCCCGGTGTGGCGTTCGGCAACGGCCGGCCCTTGATCTTCTCTAGGGGTTCAGCCGTCTGCAGGTTGGTCTCATCCATGGCCGGCACGTTCGCACTCGATGCCGATAGTTCGGGAGCCTCGGCCTTGTGCGCGGGCTGTGCGGGCTGTGTGGCCTGCCTGGTCAAAATCGCATACAGCTTGTCCATCATCGCCTCGAATGCCGCGCTGTGACGGTCGCGCGGGCGCGGCAAATCGACCCGAACATTGGCGATCAGATATCCCGGATGCGAGCCCAGCACCACCACACGGTCGGCCATCTCCACGGCCTCTTCAATGTTGTGCGTAACCATCAGCACCGATTTGATGCTGCGCTGTTCACTCGACCACAGCTTGAGCACTTCCTGACGAAGATTCTCGGCAGTCAGCACATCCAGCGCGGAGAACGGCTCATCCATAAACAGTGCATCCGGCTGCAACACCAATGCGCGCGCGATGCCCACGCGCTGCCGCATGCCGCCGGACAATTCCTTGGGATATGCCGATTCAAAGCCATCCAGACCGATCATGTCAATGGCATCCAGCGCCAGTTTGGTGCGCTTCGCCTTCGGCACGCCGCGTGCCTTGAGACCCAACTCCACATTGTCTTGCACCGTGAGCCACGGCATCAGTGCGAAGGTTTGGAATACGAGCGCGATGCCGGGATTCGGCCCGGTCAAAGTCTCGCCGCGATACTTGACCGTGCCGCTGGTGGGCTTGACCAGTCCGGCCAATGCACGCAAGAATGTGGACTTGCCGGCGCCCGAACGGCCCAGAATCGCAACGATCTCGCCCTCGTAGAGGTTGAATGAGATGTCGTGCAGCACGGTGAGCTCGGTGCCGTTGTCCGCCGTGAAGCGCTGGCTGATGTGCCGTGCTTCGATGATCGTGCTTTGCGGGGTCACCGCCCGCAGCGAACGAATGGTTTCTTTTGCGATGGTCATAGTGTTCTCCTTAAGTCCTTAATTTTTTGGGGGAGGGGCTCAGCCCGCTTCGCATTCAGCTACCCTCCCTGAGGGGGAGCTGTCGCCAAAGGCGGCTGAGGGGAGCTCCATATAACGTCATTAATTCAGCGCGAATCGACGTTCAGCCAGTCGCTGCAGCGGATTCCAGAACAGGCGGTTGACTGCCACGACAAACACGCTCATCACAGCCACGCCGATGATGGTGCGCACGGTGTCGCCGTTCTCCGTGGCCTCGGCAATGTAAGCGCCCAGCCCGGAAGCGGTCAACGTGTGCTGTCCGTAGCTGACGATTTCCGAAACGATTGACGCATTCCATGCGCCGCCGGCCGCCGTGATACCGCCCGTGACCCACGACCCGAACACTGCCGGAAGAATCAGCTCGCGCCATCGCTGCCAACGCCCCAGCTGGAAGCTGTGTGTCATTTCACGCAAATCATCGGGAATCTGGCTGGCTCCGGCAATCACATTAAACAGGATGTACCACTGTGTGCCTAGCGCCATCAGCAGGATGCTGCCCCAATTGATATTCACGCTGCACGCCACAAACCAGAGCGTCACAAACGGGAACGTGAAGTTCGAGGGGAAGCTGGCCAGTACCTGCACAATCGGCTGCATAAACCGCGAGACCCGTGGATTCATACCGATTAAAGCCCCAACAGGCACCCATATCACCGAACAAACAATGGTGAGCAGCGCCACTCGCAGGAAGGTCAGCATGCCGAGTGCGAGCGCATGTCCCAACTCATCAAAGCCCGCATCGCGGTGAATCACCAGCATGAGCTCGATTACCCCGAACGCGCTTGCCGCCACGACGACCACCATAAAGAGCACGTCAAGTACGCGGCTTCGGGCGGACTTTGTTTCAACGGACCAGCGTCCTCCGGTGCGGCCCAGCGGCCGGGCCAGCGTGTCGAACAGCTCGCCGACCGGCTGAAAGAGGCGGCCAAGCATCTCGTCGATATGAGACTGGCGGATTATGGTCAGCACCGCACTGGTCTTGCGTACTGTGGACTCGCTTTGTGTAATGCGGAATTTCTCGGCCCACGCGGTCAGCGGTTTCCAGAGCAGCACGTCAATCAGCAGCACGACTGCTACCATCGTCACGATGGCCCAGCAGATTGCCGCGAGGTTCTCCTCGGCCGCCGCCTGCGCCACAAAACTGCCGATACCGGGCAATGCATACGTGTGATTGCTGACTGAAATCATCTCGGACGCGGTCAGGAAGAACCAGCCCCCGCCCACGCTCATCATGCAGTTCCAGAGCAGTGGAATCATTGCGTTTGGCACGTCCAACGTCCAGAATCGCTGCCAGCGGGTAAGCCTCAGGGAGCGGGCCGCCTCATCGAGTTCGCGCGGCTCGCTGGTCAGGGATCGGGTGAACGAGAACGCCATATTCCATGCCTGACTGGTGAAGATGGCGAAAATCGACGCGGCTTCCACACCCAGCATCGAACCGGGGAACAGCACCATCCAAATAGTGATGGTGGCGGAAAGGAAGCCCAGAATCGGCACTGACTGCAGGATATCCAGCAGCGGAATCAGCACGCGGCTGAGCCTGCGGCAGCGCGCGGCGGTCGTGCCATACACAAACGTGAATACCAGCGAGAAGAACAGCGCCACGAACATACGGAATACTGAACGCAGCGCGTAATACGGCAGGTCGGCAAGATTCGTACTCACCGATGACGGCACGCCTTTCGGGCCGATGGGCTCGCCGATGGCCGGCAGAATCCAGGCGATCAAGCCGAACAGTGCCAAAATGCCGGCGATGACCAGCGCGTCGGCGGCAATACGCACGGCGAATGGTTGGCGGTCGGCCGAGGAAGTGGAGGGGTTTCGTGCCGGCGAGCTTGGGCGCATGGCGGCATGGTTGAACGAAAACATGGTCATGGAAGACCTCCCTATGCATAGGAAAGACAAATTATGCAAGGGTTATCCGGGGTGGGCGTCCTTGGTCCATCTCAGCGAGGGAAGCCAAGGAGCGATACGGGCAGGAGCCCGACTTGACGGATAACGGAATAACGAGACAAGACATCATCACCGCAACAACTATGACTGTTGCCAGCGGCGAAACTACTGGAATAATCACCGTCCATCGGACTCTCACCTCCTTACCGCCGTGCGCTCGCGGCGCAAAACCATACCGTCGTCGGTATCCTTGCGACCAGCAGGAGGGGCGGAAAGTATTCGAATCCGCCGATTCGAGCCATCGTTCAAGCTTTAGCATCGCAGGGCGGTGGAATTGCATTAGTTCATGCCTTGATCCGACAAGAACTGCTGACCTGCGTGCAGTGTCTCCACTGTTAGCGGCAGCAACCCATATCCCTGCGGTAGCCTCGCCTACCGACGCTCTCAAGATAATGCCCGACCGCAAGCCTGTCAACTACGTCGCAGTGCCTTGGCGTTGGAATGCCATCCGGCAGCCGTTCTGTCCGCAATAATCCGTACAATTGACGATTGCTGTGTCGAGAAACGGGCCGCCGCATAAGCCCGCGTCTCCACGAGTCCAGTCCGAACGGCTGAGAAGCCCGACTTTCGGCGGATTGACAGGCTTCCCGAGGGCAAACCCGAAGGATAACAAGAACAGGCCACCAGCCATGCAGCTGCCAAAGGCGAGCGGCATGAGCGCGACGGATGGCCCCAACCTGGCGCTGATATGCGGCAGCACTGAAGGAACAACAATGGTTAACGCTGTTGAGGCTTTTGACGCCAAGCACATGAAGCCGGCCGAGGAAATCCCGGCTTTCCGTCCCGGCGACACCGTCGACGTGAACGTGAAGATTCAGGAAGGCAACAACTCCCGTATCCAGACCTTCACCGGTGTGGTGATCGCTCGTAAGGGTGCCGGCGTTCGCGAGACCTTCATCGTCCGCAAGATCAGCTTTGGCACTGGTGTGGAGCGCCGCTTCCCGCTGCACTCCCCGTCCATCGACTCCATCAAGCTCGTGCGTCGTGGCCGCGTTCGTCGCGCCAAGCTGTACTACCTGCGCGCTCTGCGCGGTAAGGCCGCTCGTATCGTCGAGCGCCGCGACAACTCCGCCAAGTGAGTCGTCACACAGGTTTGATCGCGCAGCCGATATTCGGTTCACGCAAATAAACCGTGAAATTCAGCTCGGAACCGTTCGGGTTCCGGGCTGTTTTCGTTTTGCTCGCGTATGATGGACGCTCGCCGGCAACACGACCATGCCTGGCATTATGAATCGCAAGGAGACACCATGCAGGACGATCAGGACAACGGTGAATCCCCGGCCCTTGACACTCTGGAAATCTGGAATGGGTCGAGCACTGCGGAATCCGCTACTGATGAGCCTCTTGCCACCCGCTCCGCTGCATACGATTTTTCCGGCGACGATTCGGCTGATTCCGGTGCTTACCAGCCTCCATTGGACGATGATGCTCGTGACTCGCGGACCTTCCAGGTGGCGGGCCACGGTGTCGCGTTGTCTCCGGTTCCTCCCGCGCCCATCCGCTCTTCTCGCAGTTCGCGGGCCAAGCATACCGATTCTGCAGCGGCGCGAACGGGTGACGATCGATTCACGCTGCGTGATTTCGCGATTTGGTGTGGCACGCCCATCCTCATCGTGCTGTTGGTGCGCATCTTCCTCGTCGGCTTCTATGAGATTCCTTCTCGCTCGATGATGGATACTTTTGTACCCGGCGATCGTGTGATGACCAGCAAAATCTTCAATCTGCAGCGCGGTGATGTGGTGGTGTTCAAGGATCCCAACAACTGGCTGAATGAGGAGCAAAGCAACGCCATCGGTGGCGGATTCCTGATCAAACGACTGATTGGCATGCCCGGCGATGTGGTCGAGTGCAAAGGGGCCGGCCAGCCAATCACCATCAATGGTGTGGAGATTGACGAATCATCGTACATTCGCCCGGGAGTAGAGCCCAGCGCCTTCCCGTTTTCCGTGACCGTCACGGAAGGGCATGTGTTTGTTATGGGCGACAACCGCTCCAATTCAGCCGATTCCCGTTACCATCAGAACGATAATGACCATGGCTTGGTTCCCATTGATGACGTGGTGGGCACGGGTCTGGCGATTTACTGGCCGATTAACCATATCGGGCTTCTGGCATCTCACCATGATGTGTTCAAGGACGTTCCCGACGCGTCGTCCGGCTCCGCGTCCTGAGCGGCGCCTTACCTGTGAAGCGAAATGATGATTACCCCAACGCTTGATCTTGAACGAAGCCTTGCCTCCCAAGGCTATGACCTTATTGTTGGCTTTGACGAAGTTGGCCGCGGCGCGTTGGCCGGCCCGGTCATGGTCGGGTGCGCTGCCATTTGGGCTCGTGATTTGAAACCGGATGCCGATGGCGAATTGGCTCGGGCCGATGGTTCTGCCGCCTCTTCGCGTGTGTCCGGTGACAATGGCACCGATGCAGGCGTGATCACCCCGAATCCCGCTCCATATCTGTCCGTACCTGCCGGTGTGGCCGATTCCAAAATGTTGACCGAGCACCGGCGTGAAGCCATTTTCGATGAGTTGTGCAGTTGGTGCGCTGCCTATGCCGTCGGCCAGGCCAGCAATGCCGAAATCGATGAGTGGGGCATTACCTATGCGCTCGGCGTGGCCGCTTTGCGTGCCCTCAATCAGGTCGAGCGTGACCTTGGTGTGGGAAGCGAACTTGGCTCCCCTCGGGAGGGGAGCTGCCTCGCGGCGACTGAGGGGAGGCCTTTGCCGAGCCGACGGCCCATCACCATCGGCGCCATTCTCGATGGCCCCAGCGATTACATCACCAAGGCCCTCAACACCTTTGACGCTCCGGATGTGCCGATCCCGGCCGACGTGACCACCAAAGTCAGGGGCGATCAGCATTGTGCCACCGTGGCGACTGCTGCGGTTATCGCAAAAGTCACCCGTGACCGGCTGATGATCTCCATCGCGCAGGGCAATCCGCGCTATGCCGCCTATGAGTGGGATCACAACAAGGGCTACGGTTCCGCGGCTCATCGTGCGGCCATAGCCGAGTATGGACCGACTCCACTGCATCGCACTTCCTGGCATTTGACCTGATGTTGCGGATTGCCATGCAGTGCAGTGGCTCCAGACCGATTCGCGACACGACAATGTGAGCGCTCACGCGAAATCGCCTCAGGCGCGCTAAAGTCAATAATAAATAAGGTGCAGCACGGCCGGGCACGGAATTCGGCCGCCAGCGGGGAGGTTCGGGCAGTATGGTGACCAGCCGCAAACCAAACAAGCGCCCATCCATGTTCGAGGTGGCCAAACTCGCCGGGGTCAGTCACCAGACCGTATCCCGTGTGATCAACGATTCGCCGGATGTGTCTGATGCCACGCGTGCCCGTGTGCAGGCCGCCATTGACGAGCTTGGATATCGTCCCTCCAATTCCGCTCGTGCCTTGGCCTCCCGCCGTTCACGTACTATCGGTTTGATCGCTGGCGGCCTGAAGTTCTTTGGTCTGATTTCCACCATTACCTCCATCGAATCTATCGCCCGCGAACATGGACTGTTCATGAGCGTGATGATGGTGCATGAGGCTCTGTGCACGCAGTCCGACTTCGACAATCTGTGCGACACCTTCAATGAGCAGAACGTTGACGCCTTCATTTTTCTGACCCCGACTGATGTGATGTTCGCTGCCGCCTGCCGTGCGCGCGTCAACCAGCCGCGTGTGATTGTGACCTCCACCCACGGCCAGATGACCGTGCGCGAGGGGATGAGCTTGATTTCCACTGAAAACAAACGCCGTACGGCGATGGTCGGCATCGATCAGTGGGGTGCGATGGCCAAGGTGGTGAGTCTGCTGGGAGAGTACGGCCATAAGTCAGCCCTGTACTTCGCTGGCCCGAACGAGTGGCGTGACGCCCATACTCGCCTTGACGCTTGGCGCAAGCTGGCCGCGGCCCGATCTATTGACTCGCAGATCGTGCGCTGTCACACTTGGGATGCCGATGAGGCATATGCACATATGAATCATTTGTTGGACGAGTATGGTCGCACTGGTGTGCCGCTGCCCACCGCAGTTGTTGCCGCGAACGACAATCAGGCCGTTGGCGTTGTGCGCTCGCTGCATGAGCATAGCCTGCGGATTCCGCAGGATATCAGCGTGGTTGGCTTCGATGACATGGCCGGTATGGATAACCTGTATCCGCCGCTGACTACCGTGCACCCTGATTTCGAGGGGCTCGGCGTGGCCGCCATGCGTGAGACGCTGCGACTGTTGGGGGAGGGGACGGAACCGACGTTCCTGTCCCAGCAGCATGGCGTGGGGTTGATTCCCGCTGAGATGTGTGCCCGTCGTTCCCTCGGTCCCGCCCCGCGGCGGTAGAACAGCGGATTAGCTTTTGGGGGGGGGCATTCTCTCGGTCAAACCGCTATTTTGCTGTGCTGAGTGCCGTTCAGCGGGGTGGATTATCGGTTTGCTCGTGGTTTTGCTTTGCTGAGTGCCGTTCAGCGGGGCTTATTTCCCGGTTGCTGGTGGTTTTGCTTCGCTGGAGGGCGTGCCGGTTGGCCCGTTCCGCCTCGTCGGCTCCGAGGCCATCGGTGAGGGCGTCATCGAGACCCTGAAGAAGTACCCGAAGTCCCCGGCTGTCCTCATGCAGAACCATGGCCCGCAACAAGCGGACGTTCAGTGGCCATAACGCAGCATTCCTTCGTCTCGATAAATATTGCCGCCACTGTATCGAATTGATGTTAACCGTCAAACCAATGGCAGCTTGAGCAGGTAAGTCCAGATGGTGACGTCGATGGAGACTGTGAAATCACCTCCAAGATGGGCGGTGGTGCCACGTGGCGGTATCGGTAAGTGCTTACCTACAAAAATGGAAGAGGACCGGCGCGGGGCCTCTTCCATTATCAGATTGGTCAGATTAGGGAACGGTGGCTCACCGCTTGCCGTTATAGATTTCGCTGTCGATCGCATCGGCGAACACGCGGTTGACAGCCGGGCGCACCACTTTGAGGGACGGTGTCAGGCACTTGTTCTCCTGCGTGAATTGCGTATCCAATACGGCGAACTTGCGCACGGACTCGGCGCGCGAAACCGTCGCGTTCGCTTTATCCACGTACTGCTGGATCTCTTCGCGCACTGCGGCGTTCGTGGCCAGACGGTCAATCGGCGTCTCCGTGGACAGTCCGTGTGCGGGCAGCCAGATGGCCAGCGACTCCGGGTCGAGCGTCACCAGCGCGCCGATGAACGGGCGCTGGTCGCCCACCACCACGCAATGCTCCACGATCGGGCACTTGGCGATCTCCTCCTCCAGCGGGATGGGGGAGACGTTCTTGCCGCCGGCGGTGATAATAATGTCCTTGATGCGGCCGGTGATGATGATGCGGCCCTCGTCATCAATCTCGGCCAAATCGCCGGTCCTGAGCCAGCCGTCGGCGGTGAACGCCTCGGCCGTTTTCTCGGGCAGATTATGGTAGCCGCGGAACACGTTCGGGCCCTTGACCTGCAGCTCGCCCTCATCGGAAATACGAATCGAGGAGCCGGGAGCGGGCTGGCCCACCGTGCCGATCACATTGTCGGTCACGCGTGCGGCGGCGAACGGGGCGGCGGTTTCGGTCATGCCGTAGCCCTGGATCATCGGCAGTCCGATGCCGTTGTAGAAATGCGCCAGATCAAGCGACAGCGGCGCTCCGCCGCAAGCCACGTACTTGATCTTCGGGCCCAGAGCGCCACGAACCGTGCGGTAGACGAGCGTCTCGTACTTGGCGCGCTCGGCGATCTCGGCAAACGTATGCTGCTCGCCCGCCTGCTCCTTGCGGCTCCAGACGCGCGCTGCCTCGGCGGCCTTCAAGAACAGGCGACCCTTCCAGCCGGCGCCGGCCTTGTGCGAGGCGGCGTTGTACACCTTCTCGAACACACGCGGCACACCCAGCAGGTAGGTCGGCTCAAAGGAACGCAGATCCGGCAGCAGCGACTTGGTGTCCGGCAGGTAGCCGACCACGCCGTCGTCGGAGGCGATGGAGGCGTACTGGATGAATCGCGCGAAGCAGTGGGCCAACGGCAGGAAGAGCAGCAATCGCGGGTGATCGTCGAGAACCACCTCATGCAGCGCCTGCGAGGCGGCGATGGTAATGGACACGAAGTTCTTGTGGGTCAGCTCCGCACCCTTCGGGTTGCCGGTGGAGCCAGAGGTATACACGATGGTGGCCAGGTCATTGGTGCGTACGGTGGCCACGTGCTCGTCCAGCTCTTCGTCGGAGACAGCCACGCCGAGGCCTTCCAAAGCACCCAGTGCGTTGCCGTCAATCATAAGAATCTGCTTCAACGTGGGGCAGTGGTCCTTGACCGAATCGAGCCGGTCATAGCGTTCGCGGTTGTCGGCAAAGGCCAGCTTGACCGCGGAATCGTTCATGATGCGCTGGGCTTGCGGGGCGGAGTCAGTGTCGTAAATCGGCACGCTCACCGCGCCCACTGCAGCCAGCGCGAAGTCGAGGATGCCCCATTCAAGGCGGGTGGAGGAGAAGATAGTGACCGCGTCACCTTTGGTGATGCCCAAAGCGATGAGACCCTTGGCGGCAGAGACCACACGCTCGTGGAATTCGCCGGTGGTGACGTTCTGCCAACGCCCCGGGCCGATTTTCTTGGCTGCGATTACCGTGTCGGCACCGGTGCGGGCCAGTCGGTCGGTGAGCAGTGAATAGATGGTTTGGTCATCGCGGATCTCGATGGATTCGCCGGGCGTGGTGTATTCGGTAAGCATACGGCCGTTATTCCTTACAAACATGATGGCGGGTTGACAATTCGAGCCATTCTGGCAACATAGGTTACGCTTGCGTAAGATACGGCGCGTTGTGCGCACTGAAAAAGTTGCGCGGATGCTTTTGTCGGTTGTCTACAAGGGCGACTGCAGAAGTGCGCTGTCACTGTCCGTCATCGGTTGTCCAGAACCGTGGATGTATTGCCAGTCGCCTGGCGCCGTGCGAGTAACACAGTGCATCAATTGTGTAAGTGGCTTGGCGCAATTTGTATGAAAGATAACGGTTTGACAACGATTTGCCACAAAGTCTCATTTAGGGGTCCGTACGGGCTGGGGGCGGCATCGAGCTCGTGTTCACCGTGGTGGGCATGTACCTGATTGATACCGCCGGCCGTAAGAAGCTTATGGCTGTCGGCTCCGGCCTCATGGTGCTGTTCGCGCTTGGCATCTCCTTCTCCTACGCGAACAACTACCAGCTGCTCATGCTCATCTTCGTGATGTGCTTCACTTCCTGCTTCGCCTTCTCCATGGGCCCGATTCCGTGGATTATGATCCCGGAGCTCTTCCCCACCTATCTGCGTGGCCGCGCCACCGGTATCTGCATCGTGTTTCTGTAGGCCACTAACTGGGCCATCGGCCAGTTCACCCCGATGCTGATCAGCTCCATCGGCGGCATGGGCACCTTCCTCGTGTTTGCCTGCACCAACCTGATCTGCTTCCTCGGCGTGGTCACCTTCGTGCCTGAGATCAAGGACAAGACGCTGGAAGAGATCGCCGAGCTGTGGAAGCCGAAGGACGAGAAGCAGTCCAACGCCCAGCTCGAAGTGGTGCGTGCCACCGCCGACCCCAAGTAGGCCGAGTCCGACATCAAGGCCGCCGAGGCCGAGCTGGCCCGCGCTCGCCCGTGCCAAGGAGCGTGCCATCGTCACCAAGGCCGCAGCCGAAGCGCTGGTCAACGCGCAGAAGCAGCACTGATCCCCAGCTGCTTGCTTGCTCTGTGTGAATAGCCGTTTGTAGCGTAATTTTCTTCGGAAAGTTGCGCGCAGACGGCTTTTTTCATGCCTCTTTTGCATGGAATAGGTGAAGAGCAACCGCCGCCAGAGGGCGTTGGCGCAGTCACACGGGCCGGTTTCGCTTCGTGGGGGTGCCTACTTCCGTTTCAAGGGGCGGATTTGGCCTTTGCCGGAGGTCTATCTCCGCTTCAAGGGGCTGATGCCCAAGTAGAAACTGACCCAAAATGGCGGAATGACGTTGGTGTAAAGCCGTTACTACTTGCGGTTTCATGGATAAGCAGCCCCTTGAAACGGAGATAGACCTCCGGAGACACCGAAATCCGCCCCTTGAAACGGAGATAGGCCATTGAGCAGTGGAATCGGTGCCTTGTAACTGTGAAAGCGGGATTTATGGCTGTGGTTGCGACCTCGACTGTGGCCGGGGCGTGGCTGTGGGTGTGGACGTGGCCGCGACTGTGCGATGCCGGGCAAATACGCAAATTCTATTTTCAGGAAAAGAGTGCTCCGCATTGTGCGGATTCGTATTCGGGAACGGAAATTTGGTGTGACGGTTGTCTCAGTCGAAAGTCTGGCGTGTATATGCGCTTTTGCCTAGGGTAATAGGATTGCGCGCAGTGTGCCCCACCGGTATGTATGGGTATGCGATCGGTGGTACACGCGACTGGACGTATGACGAGACCTACTGCAATAACGCGGCAGTCAACACGGCGAGGGGAAACGAACCATGTTCGACAAACGACTGTTCCAATTGGCGCCCGGCTTGAAAAAACTCATAGCCGGCAAAGTGGCACTGATGTGGGTAGGTCTGTTTGCCAACATTGGTTTTATGCTGTCGCTGGTAATGCTGCTGAACAGCTTGCTGGCCGCTGTGGCACCGCCGCTGCTCCAATGCGGCGGCACTTCGCAAGGCGTGGCCTGCCCCGTGCCGTTGTCTGATCAGCACGGCGCGGATGTGCTGCCCATGGCTGGCGACGTCATGATTTACGCGCTGCTTGCTCTGGTCTGCATAGTGGTTCGGTACACGGCCACCACGCATGCCACCCGCCTCGGCACCGAAGCCGCCGAACGAGTCAAACTGGCTTTGCGATCCAAGCTGTACCGCAAAATGGTGGCACTCGGCCCGTCCTACAAAACCCGCATCAAGACCTCGGATGTGGTGCAATCCGCCGGCGAAGGTGTTGAACAGATTCAAAGCTTCTTTGAACTGTTCCTGCCGCAGCTCTTCTATGCGATTCTTGCGCCAATCACCTTGTTCGTGGCCATTGCGCCGATTAACGTGCCCGCTGCTGCCGTCATGCTGGTCTGCGCGCCGCTCATCATCATCGTGACCGGCATCGTCTCCATGACCGCCGCCCGCGCCTTCAAGAAGTACTGGGTGCGCTACACCGATATGGGCGCCGCGTTCCTCGACAATCTCCAAGGCCTTGAGACCCTGAAAAACTTCGACGCCGACGAGCGCGCCGCCATCGAGATGGACAAGAAAGCCGAAGGCTTCCGCGTGATGACCATGCGGGTGTTGCAGATTCAGTTGCGTTCGCTGACCGCCATGGATATAGTGGCCTACGGCGGTGCTGCGGCCGGCGTCGGTGTGACGTTATGGCAATACGCGCATATTGGCGATGCTTTTGCCAATGGTGCGTCCGGCTGGTCGCCAATCGCACTGGCCTCACATCTGCCTGGTGTGCTTGCCTACGCGGCATACGGCCTGCACTATCTCATCCCGTTCGGGGTGGGCTACCCGCTGTCTCTTACCGGTCTGCTGTTCATTGTGCTGCTGTCCGCCGAATTCTTTATTCCCATGCGTCAGCTTGGCTCGTTCTTCCACGTGGCGATGAACGGCATGACCTCCACCAAGCGCATCTTCGCTCTGCTGGACACCCCGGAGCCCGAGCATGGCACGGCGACCCTGCCGGCCAACGATTCCGATTCCGCTGACGACGGTCTGACGGTCCGCTTCGACCACGTCGGCTATTCCTATGATGATGCCGGGCACGGCGACTCCAAGTCCGCATCCGCAAAGGCCGATAAGCAAGGTGAAACCAGCCCCAATTCCGCCGTCGCTCCTGCGCTCACCAACATCACCTTCGCCGCACAGCCCGGTCAGTTCACCGCCATTGTTGGCATCTCCGGTTCCGGCAAGTCCACGGCCGCCTCGCTGCTTGCCGGTACACTGGCCGGTTACCGAGGTTCGCTCACGCTGAACGGCGTCGAGGTATCCGATTTGTCAGGCGAAACACTGGCTGGAGCCGTCACTGTGATTGGTGCCAGCAGCCATCTGTTTGCGGGCACATTGCGCGAGAATCTTCTGATGGCCTTGCCCGATGACGAGATTCCTGATTCGCCGGATTCCGTGGACTCCCATCTGTGGTCCGCGCTCGAGCAGGCGCGCATTGCCGCCTTCGTGCACGCACAGCCGAACGGACTGGGCATGCCGATTGAGTCCGATGCCGCCAACCTGTCCGGCGGCCAGCGCCAGCGCATCGCCATCGCCCGCGCGCTCCTGCATGATTCGCCGGTATTTGTGTTCGATGAGGCGACCAGCAGCGTTGACGTGGAATCCGAAGAGCTGATCTTGGATACAATTCGCGAATTGGCACAATCCCGCGGCAAGACGGTTATTATGATCACCCATCGCATGGCCAACGCCGAACACGCTGACCAAGTGGTGGTGCTCGAACACGGCAAGTCGGTTGAGAGGGGCGCCCATGCCGAGCTGATGACGGCGGACGGCGTCTACGCCAAGCTGTTTGCCACGCAGGCAGATATTGAGAACTTCGGAGAAGGCCATGCTCGGCGTGTGCTGCAGGTTGGTTCCCGCAAGCAGGAGCTGTCCGACGACAGTCGGACTGAGGGTGGCGCAGCGCGTGTAAGCGCAGAGGCGGGTAGGACGGTTGGCCACCTGCAGTCAGCTTTGCCGACGGCTTCCGCTGGCGGGAGTGAGCAGGCCTCGGCTGAGACTCCGGCTGGTGCTGCAAATAGCGATTCGTCTTCCAAAATGAGCACATTCCAAGTGATCAGGCGACTGCTTAAGGAAGCCCGACCGCTGGCAGGACTGATGGCAGTGGCCTCCACCGCCGGCACCATCGGCCATCTTTCGTCCACCTTCCTGCCCGTGTTCGGCATTATCGCGGCATTTGCACTTACCGGTAATCCGGTGTGGGGCATGGGTGTTGCGCCCGCCGTCATCATGATGATTATCTGTGCTCTTCTGCGTGGTATCACCCGATACGTCGAACAATATCTGAACCACAATGTGGCATTCCATCTGCTCGCACTCTTCCGTTCCAAGGCGTTCGCCGCGTTGCGCAGACTGGCGCCGGCCAAGCTCGCGGGCAAAGGTAAGGGCAACCTTATCGCCATGCTGACCACCGATGTGGAACTGCTTGAGATCTTCTTTGCCCACACCATCAGTCCGGTGGCCATCGCGGTAACCTCCACCATCATCTACACGATTGTGGCCGCCACCCTAAGCCCATGGATGGCGCTGGCGTTGATTGCTGCCCACCTGGTTATCGGCATCCTTGTGCCGCGATTCTTTGCCACCGGCGTACGTAACCTTGGCCCTGCCATCCGTGGCGCTGCCGGAGAACTCGACAATGTGATGCTCGATGACATGCGCGGCCTGGACGAAATCATCCGATTTGGCCGCGGCGAGGAACGTGCGCAGGCCATCGAGGCCCGTAGCCATGCGTTGTGGAAGGATCACGACAAACTCAGCAAGGTCAACGGCCGTTTCACCGGAATCAGCGGACTCTTGGTGGCTGTGCTCGCAGCGGCTTCGGTCGCCGTGGCTATTGCCTGTGCCGGCGCGAACCCGCAGAGCATTCCGGCTCTGATTGCTGCCTTCGTGCTGTTCGCCAGCTCGTTCGGACCGACTTTGGCGCTCACCGCCTTGCCCGCTAACCTGACTCAGACCTTCGCGTCCGCTAGCCGACTGTTCGGACTGATGGACGAGGTGCCCGCTGTGACCGAGAACGGCACTGTTGTGCCGCAGGAGTATATGGGCATGCGTCTTGATGGCGTCACCTTTGCATATGCGGGGGAGCACGAAGTCTTGTCCGACTTCTCGCTTGACGTGCCGCAGCATGGCGTGCTGGGTATCCAGGGGCCGTCCGGCTGGGGCAAGTCCACCATGCTCAAGCTGCTGCTGCGCTACTGGGATCCGCAGCGCGGTCAGGTGACGTTGTCCGGCACGCCGCTGCCCGAGGTCGATGTGCATGCTCGCCGACGTATTCAGGCCATGATGAGCCAGGAAACCCACCTGTTTGATGGCTCTATCCGAGACAATCTGCTGATTGCTTTGCCTGAGTCCGAGGTTGAAGCTGCAAATGTTGCAGGCAATGGGGAAGTGGGTGCCAAGACCGTTGATTCCCGACAGCAGCGGTTGGCGGCGCAATCGGCAGAGGGCGATGCCGTTCAGGTGGCAGCATCTGACGGTCTCGACGCTCGTTTGCGTCAGGCTCTCGCCAAGGCCTCCGTGCTTGATCTCATTGATTCCTTGCCCGATGGCCTTGATACTCAGGTAGGCGAGCTGGGCGACCGTCTATCCGAAGGTGAACGCCAGCGTATCGGTTTGGCTCGTGTGTTCCTGCGCAATGCTGATCTGGTGCTTTTCGACGAGCCGACCAGCCGTTTGGATGCTTTGAACGAGGCTATTATTCTACGTTCCATTCACGCTATGGCCGTGGGTGAGCAGCATGCATACAAGGAGCGCGGCGCGGCTGTGGTGCTGGTCTCCCACCGCGAATCCGCCATGCGCATTGCTGATGCGGTACTCAATCTGTAACTGCCTGTAACTACGCGGGAATCACATCGCATTGCGTTACGTTACCGCGTTGCATTGCGGTTCCTCGCGGGTGGCGGCGATGCCATCTCCGGTTGTCATTGCGTTGCTGCGTTTGTGTTGCGATATGTGATGCGGCAACGCAGCAATGCGGCAATGCAATGTGATGTGGCAACGCGGCAACGTAGCGATGCAATAACGCGGCAACATGGCAATGCAGTAACGCAACGCAGCATTCACGCCTTGATCAAAGCGCCGATGACGAGCGCCTTCCGCAGCCCCGGGCGGAACAGGTCGTGAAATTCATGCGACATTTCGGTTTCGAGTTTGACCGATGCATGGATGTCGTCAGTGCGAAGGCGTGCCTGTTCGGTGTCGATGATGTGCTCGAGCGCCGCGAATCCCTCTTCGGTTCTGCCGGCTTGAATGAAGAATCGTGGGCTTTCCGGTGCTCGCACCATGGAGAGCAGGAACGCGGCGGCCGGAATCGCACCCAGTCCCAGCATTCAACGCCAACCGGTGTTGACATCCCAGCTTCTGGAACCGTAGGAGGCGATGATGTAGTTGATGACATTGGTCAGGAAGATGCCGCATACCGCGAGGAGCTGATAGGGAAAGGCAGGCAAGCCGCGGATATTGGCCGGCGCTTAAGGCCAGGCCGAACGTATATTTGCCTGATTCGTGAGTGCGTATGGTTGTTCCCAAGGGATTGCGCTGCTTGGAAGCAGCTTGAAACAGGCCCGCCATGTGCTCTTCCTCTCAATACAGCTATGGGGGTGCCTGTTCATACTGGTCAGATTCTTGTCATATGGCGTTGAATATCTACAAATATGGGCATTAGTGAGGCGGCTGAGTGGTGGAATCGCGCCGTGGTGTGTGGTGTTGAAGACTCACGAGCATGCTACGCGTTATCTGGTGGTGTGCTGAGAGTCGGGACCTACTCACGTTGGGGGAGGGGATGAAGAGCCTCTGAGACAAGTCGCTGTTCGACTGGAGATTTGCTCACGTGGAAAGCGTGGAAAAGGCGAAAAAATCAGGCGTGTTGGGTGATTTTGACAAATTGGTACACAGGTGTATCATCTTAGGTATTGGTACACGGGTGTACCAAAGAAAACACCCCAAGGAAAGGTGGCCAGAGGAGACTTCGCAAGCGGCCAAACGAATTGAAATCCAACGCAGCAGTCGATTCATTTTTGGCAATCGGAAGGCAGCCAAAGACAGCCGGAAGATAACCGAGAAGTAACCGGACGAAAACCGGAAGCCAGTCGGAAGAAAGCCAACCACCCGCAAGCCAACTCCAATGGTCCAGGAGGAGATAACATGCGCAACACCAAGAAGGTCATCGCGGCAACGGCAGCCGTGGCCACGCTCGTCGGTCTCGCTGCCTGCGGCAGCAGCAACGACAACAGCGTCAACAAGGGTGACGCCGACAAGGCCGAACTCGTGTTCTGGGGCTGGGATTCCGGCAATTCGATGAAGGAAATCCTCGCTGACTTCGAGAAGGCCAACCCCGGCATCACCGTCAAGTTCAACAACACCGGCACCGCCGAGAAGACCTCCACCGCGCTCTCCAACGCCATCGCCGCCGGCAATGGCGCCCCGGATGTCGTGATGCTCGAAGATCCGACCGTCACCCAGTTCGCCGTCACCGATGGCCTCGTGGATCTGAGCCGGTTCGGTGCCGACAAGCTCGCCGACGACTTCGCCGCCGGCCCGTGGAACAAGCTCCAGTACAACAACAAGCCGTACGCTCTGCCGATTGATTCCGGCCCTGAAATGTTCTTCTACAACAAGGCAGTGTTCGACAAGGCCGGCGTGGACGGCGAGTCCATCAAGACTTGGGACGACTACTACGAGGCCGCCAAGAAGATTCGCGCCATCGGCTCCTACATCACCAACCTTGCCGGCACGTCCAACGACTACCAGCCCTTCACCGCCCAGATCTGGCAGGCCGGCGCCCAGCCGTGGAAGGTCGATGGCGAGAACATCACTATCAACATGACCAAGGACGAGGGCATGCAGCGCTATATCCAATTCGTCCAGAAGCTCATCGACGAAGACCTCGTGGACACCAAGACCCCGAACTGGTCCGACGATTGGAACCGCGAGCTCAACGATGGCACCCTCGCCTCCCTGACCATCGGCGCTTGGATGCCGATCAACCTCATGACCGGCGCCCCCGATCAGGCCGGCAACTGGCGCGTCGCCCAGCTGCCGCAGTGGGAGGACGGCAAGGAAGTCTCCGCCGAAGACGGTGGCTCCGCACTTGCCGTCACCTCGCAGTCCAAGAACCAGGCCGCTGCCTACAAGCTCGTTGAGTACATGACTCATGGCGAGGGTGCTCAGACCATGGCCGACACCGGTACCTTCCCGTCCCTGAAGAAGATCCTGAAGTCCGACTCCTTCACCGACCCGACCACCGAGTCCAACAAGAAGACCAACGACTACTTCGGCGGTCAGAACGTCAACGAAGTCCTTTCCGCCGCGGCTCAGCGCCCGACCGAGAAGTTCCAGTACCTGCCGTACAACCCGTACGCCCAGACCGCTTACGGCGACGAAGTCTCCAAGGCCTACTCCGGCGACATCACCCTGGAGGAAGCACTCCAGAACTACGCCAAGAAGCTGGCCGAGCAAGGCAAGCAGCAGGGCTACAACGTCACCGTCAAGTGACACAATCCGATCTATTGCCGGTACATCCGGCACTGACCAACAATCAAAACCTGCGGCTAGGCCACTCTCCTTCCGCCTAGCCGCCCGATCTCCCACAGCGGGGATGCTCCCCAGTGTCCCCGCTTTCCCATGCCCTCACCTGACGTGACCGCTCCAATCGAGAGACCCCCCTGATAGCGGGCGCAGCACAGCAATCCGTATCCCAAGAAAGCAATCGATTATGTCCGATCAAACAATGGCCGCAGCCTCGCAGCCAACGGTGGGAATCCTGCCTGAGGAGGCGGATCTGCACACGGCCGAGGCCCGCGTCAACAAGCATAAGGCCGATTGGCGTGGATGGAAGTTCATGTGGCCGTTCACGGTGGTGTTCGTGTTCGTGTTCATTATTCCGATCGTGTACGCCATCTACATCAGCTTCTTCAAGAAGCAGATGATCGGCGGCACGAGGTTCGTCGGGGTCGAGAACTACGCGCGGTTGCTGCAGGACGGCCAGTTCTGGTCGTCCGTGGGTCGTGTGGCGCTGTTCACCTGCGTGCAGGTGCCGATCATGCTGTTCCTGTCGGCTGCCATGGCCCTCGCCCTGGATTCGATGAAGCTGCACGGCGCCAAGTTCTTCCGCATCAGCACGTTCCTGTGCCTGCAGAAGTACTGGCAGTCCGGCCTCGCCGCAGGCGCCGTCAAGGAGTAGTTGCTACTCCCTCTGGCTCTCCTCAGAGAGGGGAGCTGGAGAAATGGGGTCTTGGCTTCCCTCTCTGAGGAGAGCTGTCGAACGCAGTGAGACTAGGGGAGCCAAAGCCCAAAACCGGCAAACACAGCACCGGCCATGAGCCGATACAATAAAGGATTTGATTAATATGACTACTCGTAGAGCATTTAGATGGCCGTCCCTGCTGACGGAATCCGGCCGCGGCATCGCGTTCGGCGGCGACTACAACCCGGACCAGTGGCCCGAGGAGACGTTGGACGAGGATATCCGTCTCATGGGTGAGGCCGGCGTGAACGTCGTATCGCTGGCAATCTTCAGCTGGGACAAGATCGAGCCGGTCGAGGGCGCGTTCACGTTCGAGTGGCTCGACCATGTGATCGACAGGCTCGGCAAGGCCGGCATCGCCGTGGACTTGGCCTCCGCCACCGCCACCGCGCCGCTGTGGCTGTACGAATCCCATCCAGAGGTGCTGCCGGTAGACCGGTATGGTCATATCGTCAACGCGGGCTCACGCCAGTCGTGGCAGCCCACAAGCCCGGTGTTCAAGGAATACGCGCTGCGCCTGTGCCGCAAACTTGCTGAACACTACAAGGACAACCCGTATGTGACCGCCTGGCACATGGGCAACGAATACGGCTGGAACAACCGCTACGACTACTCCGACAACGCCTTGGCCGCGTTCCGCACGTGGTGCGAGGCCAAGTACGGTACCATCGACGCGTTGAACGAGGCGTGGGGCACGGCCTTCTGGTCGCAGCACGTGAACAGTTTCGACGAGGTGTTGCTGCCGCGTCACATGGGCGGCGACGCCATGGTCAACCCGCCGCAGCAGCTCGACTATGAGCGGTTCGGCAACGACATGCTGCTCGACTTCTACAAGGCCGAACGTGACGCCATCGAGCAGATCTGCCCCGGCAAGCCGTTCACCACGAACTTCATGGTCTCCACCGACCAGTGCGTCATGGACTACGCCAAATGGGCCGGCGAGGTGGACTTCGTGTCCAACGACCACTACTTCCATGAAGGCGAATCCCACCTGGACGAACTCGCCTGCTCGGACGCGCTCATGGACTCCCTCGCGCTGGGCAAGCCGTGGTACGTGATGGAGCACTCCACCTCAGCCGTGCAGTGGAAGCCGCTCAACGCGCGCAAACGGGCCGGCGAGCTCATGCGCGACTCCCTGGCCCACGTGGCCATGGGCGCCGACGCCATCTGCTTTTTCCAATGGCGGCAATCCAAGTCGGGCGCTGAGGCGTTCCACTCCGCCATGCTGCCCCACGCGGGCGCCGATTCCAAGGTCTTCCGCGGCGTATGCGAGCTCGGCAAGGCGCTGAAGACCCTCTCCGACGCCGGGCTGCAGGGCACTGAGCTCGAGCGTGCCGGCACGGCGATCCTGTTCAGCGCGGAATCCGAATGGGCCACACGCTCCGAAACCCTGCCCAGCATGAAACTCAACCATTGGCACGACGTTCGCGACTGGTACCGCGGCTTCCTGGATGCCGGGCTGCGCGCGGACGTGGTGCCGCTCGCCTACGACTGGACTGACTACAAAACCATCGTGCTGCCCACCGTGCTCAGCCTGTCCGACGAAGACGTTCGCCGTATCGCCGACTTCGCGAAGGCCGGCGGAACCGTCATCGTCGGCTACGCCACTGGCCTGGTCGACGAGTACTTCCACATCGGGCTCGGCGGATACCCAGGTGCCGGCAATGGCCTCCTATGCGACATGCTCGGCATCCGCAGCGAAGAATTCAACATCCTCGGTGAAGAAGCCGAAGGCGAGCCCAGCGAAATTAGCCTGTCCAACGGTCTGGCGACCCGCCTGTGGCAGAACGACGTTACTTCCGTAGCCGCGGACGCCACAGTGCTCGCCTCTTACACAGGTGAGTCCGCCGCCGACTGGGAGCTGGAGCGCACCCCCGCCATCACCAGCCGTCCCTATGGCAACGGTACCGCCATCTACGTGGGCTGCGACCTTAACCGTCACGACATTGCCCAGCTGCTCAAAGCACTTGGCTCCCGCTGGCGGGAGCTGTCGGCGCAGCCGACTGAGGGTGGTCAAACTCCAACCTATCCCACCACAGATCCCCGCATCCTGCACACCATCCGCCGATCCGCAGACGGCTCCACCCGCTTCGATTTCTACCTCAACCGCTCAAACCAGCCCGTCGCCATCAACGGTGTGGAAGGTGATCCCATCATCGTCCACCGTTGCGAGACTGACGCCGTTGGATATACGCTGAACCGCAACGCCATTCTTATCGCTAAAACGTCCTGCTAAACCGGCTAGAATGGCAATGTTGTCCGGATAGAGGAGCGCGGCATGAGCGACGAGAAAACAGCCAAGCGTCGAGCGACGCTACGCGATGTCGCTCAGGCCGCCGGTGTATCGCTCAAAACTGCGTCGAACGTGATCAATGGCTCCGGGCGTATGACCGATGAGACCCGTGCCAAGGTCGAGTCGGTCATTAAGGACCTCGACTACCGAGTCAATGTGGCTGCCCGCAACCTCAACCGCAATCACACCGGTTTCATCACCCTTGCCGTGCCTTCGCTGATTCCGCCATATCTGGCCGAGTTGGCCAACCGCACCATCGAGGCCGCCCGCCAGCGCAACTATTCCGTATACGTCACCACGTATGCGGAAGGCTCCGCGAAAGGCGCGCGCGATCTGCTGAAGAAGTTCAACTCCACGGTGTCCGATGGCATGATCCTTTCCATGAGCGAGGTGGAAAACATCTCGTCCGATGATCTGAAGGTTGATTTTCCGCTGGTCATCGTTGGCGCGCGTACCACGTGGGGCATTGTGGATCACGTGACCCCAGACGATGTATCCGCAGCCGCCATGGCCGCAGGCTACCTGTATGAGCGCGGTTCCACCAGACTTGCAGTGATCGGTGCTCGTGACGTTTACGACGAAGATGCATTGCTGAATGCCGTAGAAGGCAACGCGCAGCTGCGTCTGCGCGGCATCATCGAAGAGACCCGCAGGCGTGGGCTCTCCTTGGATCCGCAGCTGATTGGCAACACTGATCAGGATTGGACCATCGGAGCCGGTGCCCGTGTGACCCAGCGGCTCATTGATTCCGGCGTGCCGTTCGACGGTGTGATCGCCCTGAACGATCAGTTGGCCATCGGCGCATTGACCGCTCTGCGCACCGCTGGTTATGAGGTGCCCGCGCAGGTGCAGGTCATCGGCTTCGATAACAACGAGGAAGCCCCCTACCTGCAGATTCCGCTGACCACCATGGATTCCCGCCTTGACTGGACGGCTCCCACGGCAGTGAATCGCATCCTCGGACGCATCGACGGCAGCATCACCAAGCCCGAACTGCTCACCACCGAATCCCAAGTCATCGCCCGCGCCTCCACGCGTTGAACGACATTGCTGTAATGCTGGTGTTGCTGTACTGGGCCGTACGAGGCGATGATACACCGGTTGACCAACGCGGTATAAAGTGTTAAGGTGACAATTGCGTGATACACAGCTGTACCACGTGGCGCATAAGGAAAGGAAGCGCCAAGCATCACTGGGCGTTCGTTCTGAGCGTTCACCATTCAAAGGAGAAAAAGCATGCGCCGAAATACCGCGCTTACTCGCATTATGGCATCCAGCGTGGCCGCCATAATGCTCTGCGCAGGAGGCACGTTCACTGCAAACGCCGCCGAAGAAGAACCAGTCAAAGCCGCCGTCTCGGTCAAGGCCATCCAAGGCTTAAGCGATGATTTCATCGGTGGTATGGACGTCTCATCCATGCTCTCGCTGGAAGAAAGCGGCGTCACGTTCAAGAACGCCAATGACGAGGTCGAGGATTTGTTCACGCTGCTCAAGGAATCCGGCGTGAACTATGTGCGTCTGCGCGTGTGGAACGATCCGTTCACCGCAGACGGCCAAGGATATGGCGGCGGCAACGTCAACGCCGATCGCGCACTGACCATGGCCAAGCGAGCCACGGCAGCAGGGCTGAAAGTGCTGGTCGACTTCCATTACTCCGATTTCTGGGCCGACCCCAGCAAGCAGCAGGTGCCCAAGGCGTGGAAATCCTTTGAAGGCGACGCGGACAAAACCGCCGACACCATATACGACTACACCAAGCAGACGCTGACCACGTTCAAACAAGCCGGCGTGGACGTCGGCATGGTGCAGGTCGGCAACGAAACCACTGCGAAAATCGCCGGCATCTCCGGCTGGGACGGCATGTCCAAAGTATTCTCCGCAGGCTCCAAAGCCATACGCGAAGTGCTCCCCGAAGCCAAGGTCGTCATTCATTTCACCAACCCGGAGAAAGCCGGCACCTACGCCACTTACGCCAAACAGTTGAGCAACCACAATGTGGATTACGATGTGTTCGCCAGCTCCTACTACCCGTTCTGGCATGGCACCACCGAAAACCTCACCAGCGTGCTCAAGAACGTGGCCTCCACTTATAAGAAAGATGTGATGGTGGCGGAAACGTCGTGGGCATACACCTTGGATGATGGTGACGACGATTCCAACACAGTGCCCAGTAAAGTAACCGCCAATAACCTCAAGAAATACGACATCAGCCCGCAAGGCCAGGCCGATGAGATTCGCGCGGTCGCCGAGGCCGTGAACAATATTGGCGACAATGATGGCGATGGCGAAAACGACGGCCTGGGTGTGTTCTACTGGGAGCCCGCATGGGTGCCCGTGGGCACCGGCGGCAAGGATAACGCCGAGCTGGTGGATACGTGGAACAAGTACGGTGGCGGCTGGGCCACTGAAGCGGCCGGCGAATACGATCCCAATGACGCCGGCCTGTACTGGGGCGGCTCAGGTGTCGATAACCAAGCTTTGTTCGATTTCGATGGTAAGGCGCTCGCCTCTCTGCCGACGTTCAAGTACATCCACACCGGTGCCGTCACCGATCATGTGTTCACCAAGATAGATCCAGTGGAGATTACCGCGACTGACTCGGATTCCATCGACGCGATCAAAGCGCAATTGCCGAGTGAAGTGGCTGCACACTATCAGGATGGGGTGGACGAGACCGAAACCGTGACCTGGCAATCCGCTGCGCTTGACTGGATTCGTGGCGCAGGCACATACACCATCACCGGCACCACCAACGCTGGCCACGACGTGACCGCCACCATCACCGTCACCGCCACTCCCGCCAAGGATTACGTAACGGACGGCAACTTCGAGAACGCTGAAAACGATAAGAACTGGACCATTACCGGCACCGGTGCGTCCATCACCGAAGACAGTGGCAACGCCGCCGACGGCAAGCGCGCGCTGAAGTTCTGGGCATCCGATGCCTACAGTTTCTCCGCCACGCAGACCATTACCGGACTCGAGCCTGGCGAATACGTGCTGACCGCCATGAGCCAAGGCGCGGCAGCGGACAACGCCGCTATTGCCGATGGTGTGACCCTCTCCGCCACAGCGGGTGGCAAGACCACGTCCGATGCGCTGGAACTCAACGGTTGGGTTAAGTTCGATACCGCCACCGTGCCTGTCACTGTGGGTGCTGATGGCACAGCGACCATCACCATCACGGGCAACCTGCCTGCCGACGCATGGGGCAATGTGGACAAGGTCTCACTCGTCAAAAAGACCGAAACTCCGGTGAAGCCATCCACGGAGAACCTGGACAAGGCCGTGGCTGAAGCCGGGAAAATCAATCGCGATGAGTGCACCAACGAGTCGCTCGCCAAACTCGATCAGGCGCTTGCCGCCGCTGACGTGCTGCTTGCCGGCAGCGCCTACACCGAACAAGACGTGAACGATGTGACTAAGCTTGTTTCCGATGCCATTGCCGGCCTCGCCCCAAAGGAGGTCTCCAGCCTGACCGTCACGCCAAGCAAAACCACCTATCGGGTGGGCGATGTCATCGATGCCGACCATGATCTCAAGGTCGTGGGCAACTATTCCGCAGGCATGGGCAACGTGACGCTTTCCGCCGACCAGTTCACGCTCGATTACGATTTCTCCGCTCCCGCTGATGCGGCGAAGGTTACCGTAACGCTCAAGTCGAATCCGAATGTCACCGAAACCTATACGGTTGCTGTTACCTCTCGGGCCGAAGGTGGTTCCGGCAACGGCTCGGACGGTGCGGGTAATGGCGGGGCTACTATCAATCCCGATACGGGCGAGAGCGATAAGACCAACGGTGCGAATGGCGGCAAGATCACTGGTGTGCTGAGCAATACCGGTAGCGCGGTGACTGCCGTGGGTCTTGCGGTTGTCGTTCTCGGCGTGGCCGGCGGGGTCTCGCTTGCTTTGCGTCGTAAGCGCTCCTGATAGAGACTGATGCGGCATTATGATGCGGTTGCTGGCAGCCGGCAACCGGCTGTCAGATGCCATCTGTCGGCTGTCGTTTATCGGTTGTCGGCTGTCAGATGCGTCTGTCTCGGCGCAGCGATGCGATTCTGTCCCGGTTCGTGCATCAATCGTTTGATGTGGGTACCAGGACAGAAATCACTGTCCTGGTTTGCGAAAACGGGTGTTTTTCGCGTACCGGGACAATTCCCGTTGCCCCGGTTTGCACGTCAATCGTTCTACGTGAGAACCGGGACAGTATGTTGATTTCGGGATTGGCTGTATTCCGCCGATTCTGTTTGTCGGGGTATGTGGACTTTGGGGATTGTCTTGTCCTGGTTCTCGAAAATGGCCCGAAATTGCGTACCGGGACAACGATTTCTGCCCCGGTGCAAACGTCAATCGATTGACGCCTGTACCGGGGCAAATTCGCGCCCGGGAACAATAGGGCGAGGGCCGGTCGCAGGAGTAGAGCGTGATGTTGTCATGATTGCGCCCGGCTCTCCCGCACGGAAGGCCGGGCGCAATCATGCCGTTTGGTTGCAGCACCCGCACATCGCCTGCATAACCGTGTACAGTGGCGTGTAGTTGCAGTACATGAAGGAGCATCGCACATCATGACCAACGGACGCATCAACCCCGCCAACGTGCCGGACATCGCCTTGAAAGACGGCCATTCCATTCCGCAGGTCGGCCTTGGCGTCCTACGCGTCGATGACGAGGGCGTGGTGCCCGTCGTCGAATCCGCGCTGGAAGCTGGATACCGCCACATCGACGGCGCCGCCGGATACGACAATGAGGCCGGCGTGGGCCGTGCGCTCGCCGCTTCCGGCTACAACAAGGGCGCCAAGCGTGAAACCCTGTGGGTCACCACCAAGCTGCGTGACTCCGAGCAGGGCTACGACTCCGCACTCAAGGCATTCGACAACTCCCTGAAACTCCTCCAGCTCGACTACGTGGACATGTACATGATTCACTGGCCCACGCCGTTCGACTGGCGTAGCACCGACACCTGGAAGGCCTTCGTCAAGCTGCGCGACGAGGGCCTGGCCCGCACGCTCGGCGTGTGCAACTTCATGCCCGCCGACCTGAAGCGTCTGCACGAGGAGACCGGCGCATGGCCGGCCGTCAACCAGATCGAGCTGCACCCCACGTGGCAGCAGCGCGAAGTGGTGGCCTTTTGCAAGGAACATGGCATCGCCGTGGAGGCTTACTCGCCGATGGCCCGTGGTGCTGACCTCAACGCCGGCAACGGCACTATCGAGAAGATCGCCGCCGCGCATGGAGTCAGCCCAGCCCGGGTGATTCTGCGCTGGCACATCGAAAACGGCACCATCATCATTCCGAAGTCCGTGCACGCAGCACGCCAGAAGGAAAACCTCGACCTGTTCGGCTTCGAGCTCACCGCCGAAGAACATGCCGCCATCGATACTCTTGACGGTCCGACCCGCGCCGGTCATGACCCCCTCACCTTCACCTACGCCTGATGTCTCCGCGCCGTCGTCCTTACCGTTCCAGCGCTCACTTCAGCCGCCGCTTCAACGCCTCCGGGCCACTGGAGCGTGTGCTTATTCTCATTGTCATTGCGGCGGTCATTGGCATTACGGTCGGCCTGCTGCTGCCGCGAGTCAATCCTGATGCAGCCAAGCTCACCGGCGGATACACCGCCACCGGTTCCGCCGCTGACACGTTGAACAAGCTTACCGTGGATGACAACCAGAGCGCACATGGCTACGACCGCGATTCCTTTGCATTCCGTTCCGTCGATACCGACGGTAACGGTTGCGACGCCCGCGATGATGTACTTGCCCGCGACCTGACCGATGTCAAATACAAATACGCTGGTTCCTGTGTGGTGATGTCCGGCACATTGGATGACCCTTATACCGGGCAAACCATCAACTTCGTGCGCGGCCGCACCACCAGCGCCAAAGTGCAGATCGACCATGTGGTAGCGCTCGAAAATGCATGGCAGTCCGGTGCCAACAAGTGGTCCGCAACCAAACGTCACGAGTTTGGCAATGACCCTTATAATCTGCTCGCCGTGGATGGCCCCGCCAACCAGGAGAAAGGCTCAGCCTCCGCCGCTTACTGGCTGCCCACCAACAGCGAATACCGCTGCGACTACGTGGCACGCCAAATTGGCGTCAAAGACAAGTACCAACTCACCGTCACATCTCAAGAAAAGGATGCCATGCTCGCCGTCCTCCACACCTGCCCCGGCCAAGCCGTGCCAGCGGATTAGGAGGAAGAGGCTATCTCGAGGGATTATCCAGTAGAGGAGCGTGCGCCTCGTCAAATGCTCGTAGCAGTCGTCGCAAGAGAAATGTGGCGAAGTAAGGTGCAGTAAACACATGTTCACTACTGCCGATATTGCCTGCAGATAATTTCACGCCAAACTGAATCTCCGGATACGAGTCAGAAGAGATCAACGTTCGCATAGATTTGGCAGTAGTAAACATGTGTTTACTGCAATTACTGCGATTCTGCACTTTCATGAGCGAGTTTCTGGTGACGTAGCATATTTCATGAGTGAGATAAACGGCGTATCCTCTGTTGACTGACTCATCATTCGCCAATTGTCCGCAAATCGTTTGTGTATTGACACCCGAAACATGCCTGCGCTATAACTGGGCGCGGTATGAAGGAAATAGGGGAAGACGATATGACAGCACCACACACGGCAGCAAGCGCCACTGCGGCAGACATTGAGCAGGAAACGTCGGAAATCGAGAAGGAACGCCGAATTGCCAGCGGTGAGGCGAACAACAAGGAAAATCCTCATGGCCATGCGCTCGCTAGCATTTTGGGGCCCGCGTTCGTGGCCGCTGTGGCTTATGTGGATCCAGGCAACGTGGCCGCCAACATCACGTCCGGCGCACGCTACGGCTACCTGCTGGTATGGGTGCTGGTGCTCGCCAACGCTATGAGCGTGCTCATCCAATACCAGTCGGCCAAGCTCGGCATTGTGACTAACAAGTCCCTGCCTGAACTGTTGGGCGAACGTATGAGCGACGCCGGCCGGTTCATGTTCTTTATGCAGGCCGAGGTCATCGCCATCGCCACCGATTTGGCGGAGGTGATTGGCGGCGCCATCGCGCTGAATCTGCTTTTCGGTCTGCCGATGTTCCTCGGCGGCCTGGTCATCGGTGCGGTCTCCACTGTGATGTTGTGGTTCCAAGGCGGCAAATCGCAAACCACATTCGAGCGCATCATCATCGTGATGCTGCTGGTTATCACGTTCGGCTTTATCGCGGGTCTGTTCGTGGCCCCGCCGAATCCCGTCGAAGTGGCCAAGGGGCTGATTCCGCGCTTTAAGGGTACTGATTCGGTGTTGATGGCCGCTTCGATTCTGGGTGCTACGGTGATGCCGCATGCCATCTACCTGCACTCCACGCTGGTGAACGACCATTACGCGGGCGGCGAGAAGCCATCGGTCGAGCGTCAGCTCAAAGGCTCGAAGATTGATGTGGCTTGGGCGTTGTTGCTGGCCGGCACGGTGAATCTGGCCATGCTGGTGCTTGCCGCCAACTCCCTGCATGGCATGTCAGGCACGGATTCCATCGATGGCGCTCAGCGGGCGATCACGCAGGTGCTCGGCCCGGTGATTGGCATGATTTTCTCCATCGGCCTGCTGGCTTCGTCGTTAAGCTCCACGTCGGTCGGCACCTATGCCGGCTCGGAGATCATGCACGGCCTGTTGCACGTCAACGCCCCGATGTGGGCCTGCCGTGTGGTCACGCTGGTGCCGGCTCTGATTGTGTTGTGGTTCGCCAAGGACCCTACGGAGGCACTGGTGATTGGTCAGGTGGTGCTTTCCATCGGCATTCCGTTTGCCGTGATCCCGCTCATGCGCTATACGCACAGCAAGGAACTCATGGGCAAATGGGCTGACGGCACAGTTAAGCACATCATCTTCCTGATTGTGGTGGCGCTGATTGTGGCCCTCAATGTGCTGCTCATCGTCCTGACATTGATGGGACGGGCGTAAGAAGCTGATGAGCTCGCTCCCGCCAGCGGGAGCGAGCAGCTTACCGAGCCATACGCCGTGCGCGGCGTTCGCGCAGCGTACGCAAGGAAATAATGTCACGCGTACGTCCGGCACCGTCGCCCTTGACACCGAAAAGCACCATCAGCACCATCACAAAGCACAGCAGTGCAGAGAAGCGAAGCGCCCACTGGATGCCAAAGATGGAAGCCGCAACGGCCGAGGCTCCCGCCTGATGCCTCCATGCGGCGAACGTTTCCATAAGAATCACCAGCACAGGTGCACCCACGGCGCCCGCGATCTGCCGCGCGGTGTTCGTGACCGACGATCCGGCAGACACCTCATCCGGCCCGTTCAGGCAGTTCAGCGACCATGTGGTAATCGGCATAAGCAGGAAGCCCATGCCGATCTGACGCGTGAACTGGCAAATCGACACCCACCAAATCCATGTATCCATAGACACCAAAGACATGCCGAGCGTACCGACGGTCAGCACAATCGAGCCGCACAGCGCCACGGGTCGCGCGCCAAAACGGTCCATCGACCGCCCGCCGAAGAACTGGGAAACACACTGGCCGAGGGCGCCCGGCAGCATAATCAGGCCGCTCATGGTGGCCGAATAGCCACGGTCGGTCTGGATATACAGCGGCATGATGACCAGAATCGAGCTGAACGCAAAGAACGTCAGAGATGCCGTGATGGTGCCGACGGTAAAGGACCGATTCTTCAGCACTCCAAGATCCAGCAGCGGAGGCTGGGGGAGTGCGGCCGGCTCCGCTCCCGACTGCGCCGCCTTGGCTTCGCGATACCGCCGACCGTGACGCAGGTTGCGCATCACGAACCATACGATGCCGACCAGTCCCACAACCATCGGTCCCCACGTTACCGGAGCGGCGAATCCATAGGTTTCCGAATTGGTGAAGCCGAACATCAGCCCGCCAAAGCCAATCACCGACAGGCTTACCGAGAAGAAATCCGCGCGGGCCGACGGGTCATGAGAACCGAAGTTATGCAGTCCGAACATGGCCGCCACCAGCGAGACCACGCCAATCACGGTCATGGTTAGGAATATGGAACGCCAGCCGTTCGCATCGGTTTGCCAGCCGCCCAGCGTGGGGCCGATGGCCGGCGCCACACTCATGGCCATGCCCACCGTGCCCATCGCGAATCCGCGGCGAGACAGAGGATAAATGGAAAACACGGTGATTTGCAGCACTGGCCACATCACGCCCGTGCCCGCGGCCTCAAGCACGCGCCCGAGCAGCACCCAGATGAAGCTCGGCCCGACCCAAGACATTAGCGATCCGACCGTGAACACCGCCATCGAGCAAATCACGATCTGGCGGGTGGAGAAGCGCCGGGTCAGGAACGCGGTCAGCGGCACCATCACGCCCATGACCAGCTGGAACACGGAGGTGAGCCACTGCCCGGTGGTTACGGAGATATGAAACTCGGAAACGATGATCGGCAGCGCCGAGCTCAGCTGCAGCTGCGTGAAATTGCCAACAAAGGTAATAAAGGTCAGGATTGCGATGGAAATAAATGCCGCGCGGCTCAGTTTACCGTCCACGTATGATTCCTCACGGCTCAGTACCCGCTGCAATTCGCCGCGACGATTCTTGATTCCCTGAGCTCCAGTCACGCACTACCCCACTTCTGTTGCCCGGCCTGTTGCCTTGGCGGTGTCGGTGGCGTATCTGTTCAGTGATATATGCGCCTCGCATATCAATGCGTATTCGGTGTATTCGGCGACCGTCGTCTTCGCGTGCTTGGCCGAGCAGCCTCTCAAAGCACCCCAATACGCTATACCCAGGGGTGGTCCAGTCGGTTCGGAATATGTGCAGAAGCGGGGGGCGAACACGCTTTGTGCACAAGACCGGGGCATAATAGGCGGTTGGTTATTGCAAGAGGTTACAAGTCAATAAGATCAGTTTGGGAGTTAGTATGAGCGTTCATAGGGCAAGTCACGCAACAAGTATTCCACGCAGAAGGCACCGCATCTGGCCGTGGGTGGTGTTGATTCTGGCGCTACTTGTGGTGCTGCTAGGCGTGAGCGGATTCTTCGGTTTGAAGCTGTATTCCGAAGCCAAGCAGGTAAAGGTGCATGAGGAACAGGCGATGCAGCTGCTGGACGGTGTGACCGACCTCGGTAACCTCGACAACCTCGATACGGTGAGGCAGCAGATCAGCCAGGCAAAGACCGAGACCGCGGCTGCGAACGAGATTGCGCACGGCACGCTGTGGAACATCGCTTCGAAGGCGCCGGTGTACGGCGACGACATCACCACTGTGCAGGGTATGACTTCGGTGGTGGATTCGCTGGTCAGTGATTCGGTGCCGCAGTTTATGAACGTGCTTTCCACGCTGAAGAGCGCACAGCTCAGCTCAGGCGACGGTCAGCTGAATCTGCAGCCGATTCTGGAAGCCCAGAAGAATATTGCCACCGCGAACCAGTCACTGCAGCAGCAGGTGCAGGAGTATCAGCAACTGCCGAAGGCCCATATCGGCATGGTGAAGAACGCCTATGCCACCGGCAATACGCAGCTGACCAAGATGGCGGACAAGGTCAATCAGCTGTCCGGCACGTTCCAGATTCTACCGGACTTCCTTGGCTCCGATCAGCCGCGCACGTATGCGTTGATGGCTATGACCACTTCGGAGGAGCGTTCGTCCGGTGGCCTGATTGGTTCTGTGGGTGTGGTAACTACCGACAACGGCAAGATCAGTATCGGTGATTTCCGTTCGGATGGTGAATATATTCCATATGGTGCTGGTGATCCTACGGAAGACGAGCAGCGCATCTTCCGGCAGTGGGGACCATTGAACATGTCGTTCGATGTGCGAGATTTGGCCGTATACCCTGATACTTCACGCAGTGCCGAAGGTATGCGCGCGATTTGGCAGCGCACGCCGTGGGGGAGCAATACTCAGCTGGACGGCGTGCTCATGGTTGATCCTGTATTTTTGCAGGAGCTTACGAAAATCAGTGGTAATGTCACTATTCCTGATGGAACGGTGCTTACGGGAGATAACACTGCCGAGTTTTTGTTGAACAAGGTGTATGTCGATTACCCAGTCTCCATGCAGGACGCCCTATTTGCTCAAGTCGCAGAACAAGCAGTCGGTAGTATGTTCAGCAATATTGATTTGGCTAAACTCACCAAGGTCGCACAGCTTATGGGTAGCATGGCCGAAGGCCGTCACTTCTCCATGTACGCATTTGATGAGACTGCTGAAAAGACCATTAGTGATGCAGGCTTTACTGCACAGACTCCGAGCAGTGAAGAGCATCCGCAGGTGGGAGTGTATGTGACTGAGCAGAATCCGTCAAAGATGGGATGGTATATTCATCGCACCTCGAAGGTGACTCGTTCCACCTGTGGTAATGATGGTTCCCAGACCTATCATGTGGAATATAAGATGACAAATACACTTGAGAACAGCCAGATTGGTGCTTTAACGAGCTATATCCTTGGCTCCGGCGGACAAGGTGTGGAAAAAACTCTGATTTATGCGCCTGCCGGGGGCTCCATCTCGAATCTTAAGACCAGTGGTGGTTCAGTGACGGAGAGCCGTCAAGAAACATTGAATGGTAAAACCGTGTATGCGAGCAATGCCACGATAGCTCCTGGAGAGTCCGTCACCTATTCCTTCGACGTGACCACGTCCACCAAGGCTGTCTCCGACCTCACTATCGACCAAACTCCAATGGGCTGGATTGATTCCGGTGTTACCACCGACACTGCTGCCTGCTCCATCAACAAGCAGTAAAAGTTCCCTCTGACGAGGACTGTCAGTCACAGGCTCTGAGGGAGAGACAAAAGAAGGGCGTCAGCAAGAAGCTGACGCCCTCTCAACATTTCAACATTCCCAAAGAAAACTAGTACGATCCAGTCCCCTTAAACACTGCCACCACAGTCTTCAACAGAATCACGATGTCCCCCGTAATAGACCAGTCCTGAATATACGACACATCCGCATACTCGGACTGTTCCTGAGTCAAATCGCTGCGTCCGGAAATCTGCCACGGTCCAGTAATACCAGGCTTAACCAGCAGTCTCGTGGAATACAGCATGTCATATCGCGCGACTTCTTCAGGCAGCGGCGGGCGAGGCCCAACCAAGCTCATATCGCCCTTGAACACGTTAAAGAACTGCGGGAACTCATCCAGCGATGTTTTACGAATAAAGTGACCGATCTTAGTCACGCGTGGATCGTCCTTGAGCTTGAAGATAAAACGATCCTCAATGCCGCGTTCCTTAGCCAGTTTCGCCTTGATCTCGTCGGCATCAGTGCGCATGGAACGGAACTTGTACATGGTAAACGGCTTGCCGTAAATGCCGATGCGCGTCTGCGAATAGAACACAGGGCCGCCGTCTTCCCGCTTGACCTTGTATGCCACCCATAGCATGATGGGCGAGCTCAAGATAATGGCGATACCGGAAAGCACGATATCGCACACACGCTTGAGGATGCGGGTAACGGTTGAGTACTGCGTCAGTCGTGCAGTGACTACTGGCATCGTCGGATCGTTGCGGAAATGCAGGTCAGCGCCGCTCAAATCAGCCACAGAGGTAGTGAGGGCCAATTCAATGCCCATGGATTCCACGGCCAGGGACAATGTACGCATGGTCTCAGAATCACGGGTAAGTACATCAGCTACCAATACGGTACGTGTCTTCATACGCTTCGCGGTTTGCGGCAAATGCGAGTTGAGTGGCAACACCTTCAGTCGTGCCTCAGCATCGTTGGCAGGAGTGAAGGGCACCGACACCAAATGCTGCGCCGAATCCGGGTCATCCTCGTTCTTGACTGAAGCCACTGGGCACACCGCAATTGGCGCGTAGCCGAGGCCACGGCACTGGCGCAATTGTTCGACCGTCCGGTGGATACCTTCCGGAGACCCAATAACCACAGTCGGGTAGTTGAATTCGCCATTCATGCGGTTGCGGTGCAGCGCGCGGCGCATAATCCAACGCTCGATAATAACCAACACCAGTGAAACCAGCGGAATGAACACATTCAACGACCGGGGAAGATTGAGGTGGAACAGGTACCCCAACGTGCACAGCATAATGAAATCGATGAACGCAGCGTTCAACAGCTTGGCGTACAGGGCATAGCCCTCACCCATGGTGTGCCGTTCATAGGAGCGTGCGGAATACAGACTGATGAGCCACGATACGCAGGTCAACAGCAGGAAGCTAAAAACGCCGTATTCGCCGGGGCCAATGCTCTGCACATAGGTATAAGCGAAAGGTCGGAGCAGGAACACGATGTACGTGGACACAATGGTCATCAGCAGATCAAGCACGACCAAGGTCGTGTTATAGAGATATCGCCACTTCGGCACAGAATGGCCCATCAATGGACGTATGTTCGTGGTGTCGTTATGTGTGGAGCTGCCGTCCGGTGTAGAGGAGAAGTAGGTGCCGTCAAAGAATGTCGGCGCAATGTCACATTCGGCAACGGGGGAGAACGAAGCCAAGGCCCGGCTCCCGCTCACCCGTACTTTGGGCATTGCCATGGTCGCGGTGCTTGTTGCCTGCGACTCTGCTGCTGTGCCTCTGTCCTTCGGCATGATACTGAATTCTTCCTCCATCGTTCCCCAAAAACCGCAAGGAACATTCATTCCTTTCTCTTACTCTCGCCCACCCTAGCACGAATGCCACCCCCCCCCTATAGCAAAATCCGCCCAAAAAGTGAATCCCTTGTAATATTCATGTGAAGATGAAGTGGTGGTGGGCGGACGCGGATTGGCCGCAGTCCGACGTATCGGACTAGAATGGGACGCTAGTGGTTTGTACGCAGGCCCGCAAGGTAGCGTTGTAAGTATGAAGAAGGACTGAGCCCATGCACATTATGTTCGTCTGCACCGGCAATATTTGTCGTTCTCCTATGGGTGAGCTATTGCTCACTCGCTACCTCTCTGGCACCACGGTGCAGGTTTCCAGCGCGGGTACGCATGGTTTGCCCATGCACCAGATTGACCCCAACAGCGCCCTGCTCATGGAGAGCGTGGGCATCGAACCGAGTGGGTTCCGTTCTCGACGCCTGACGCAGCCGATGGCCAAGTCAGCTGATCTGATCCTGTGCTTTGAAAAGGATCAGCGTAAAGACATCGTCACGTTGGCTCCCACTGCTGTGAAATACACGTTCCTATTGGGTGACTTCGCAAACATGTGCGAGTACTGCGCGCGCAATGGACTGGTCAAGGGCTTGACCATTCAGGAACGCTTGCAGTCGGTGATCAACTCCTCGTCCATTATTCGGCCTATGCTCCCTGAGCCTGAGGATATTGAAGATCCGCACGGCAAGGAATACGCAAAGTTCCGTACCGCAGCAGAGCAGACGAACAAAGCGCTGCGCACCATCCTGACCAGCATGCGCAAGCACTACCGCGTTGAGGAAGCTCCGGTGCGCCCTCAAATCACGCGGCAGTATGCTTACACGGTCTGACATCAAGCTGACGTAAGACGTAAGTATTCACGTCATTCTCACGCCGGTTTCATCTCCCAATACGATTTGTCCGTTACAGTGGCATGCTGTTGGGTGATGACAGTGGGAGTAATGAGTGACTGATTCTAATATTGCCGGCATCGCCGAGGCGGATTTCGGGAAAGCCGGCGTCTCGTTTGATAATGATCGACCGATATTGGTCGATTCCTCAGATTTTTTGTTCTATGCGGCGCTCGCCATGCTGCCGATTGACGGCACAGTAGCAGGCCCATACATGCCGTTTTGGACACCGCTTTCTCCGTGGTTGTTTATGGCATATGCGGTAGCGAACTGGCGTTTGCTGCCGCAGGTTTGGCACCGTTTCCGCGCATTCTTCCTGTTTCCGGTGCTGTTAATCGCGCTGTCTGCAGTGGATTGGTGTCTGGTAGCATTCCATCGGCTTCCGGCGCTGGTGTCGCTGGCCGGCGTGGCTGGGGCTCTCGCCTGCCTGTGTGCGTTGGACATGGCATTACGTATCAAGCGCTTGTCTTGGCGGCGCATGTTGGATCTGCTGATTCTCGTATATTGGTTCGCCTTCGCAGTCGGCGTGGTGCAGCGGTTGTCAATCATGTTTGATTGGACTTCCGTAAAGAACTTCTTCATTCATCTGATGAGCCGCCAGTACATCAGCAGCACTTCGCATTGGGGCGGTGGCCGCCCGCAGTTTCTGTTCGCAGAACCGAGCTATATAGGTATGCACCTGTTCGGTGTGCTGCTGCCGCTGATCTGGCTGGTGCGTGGTCGTGACCACAAGCGTGCAAACCAACTGCGCGTCCTTATCATGGTATTCGCTGCAGGCTCGGTGCTCATGGGTGCAGGCGTGCGCATCATTCTTGACTCGATTATCGCGTTGGTGTTTGTGATTATCGAGATGAACAGTTGGCACACGTGGCGCGGCCGGCTTGTGGCGTTCGGGGAACTGGTGGTCACGGTCGGTCTCGGCGCATGCAGCGTGGCAGTGAACCATCGGTTGAGCTCCATAGCCGAGCTTGGCTTTGACGGTGACGGTTCGTTCTATGCCCGTTTATGGCAGTCACTGGGACCAGGTGCGGGTGCATTGAAGCATCCAAAGCAGTTGTTGCTCGGCTATGGCGCAGGCAATCTATCCGATGCCACCCATCAGGGTGCCGATGCCGCAGTGCGGTCTCTGGAACGTCTGGGCCTGAACGCTTCGGCACCGAAGGGCTGGTACGCACAAGTGACACCAGCAAACATGTTCACGATGAGCGCCTACACCAGCTTTTTCGTGGAGTTCGGCCTGATTGCTTCTGTAATTCTCGTGGTACTAGTGCTGTGGTGGATTAGCCATAACCATGCCTGGAACAAGACCACTGTCTGCTGGCTGCTGTTGACCATATACCTGTATGTGCAGTTCGAAGGATATGCCTTTTATGCCCTTCCACTACTCCTATGGGCAGTGGCTGCCGTGCCAAGGCTTAAATCAAAATGAGAATTCTGATGACTCATATATTTGGAGTATTCCGATCATGGTGATTGTGCATTGGCTTATTTCGGCGGTTTACTCGAAGTTATTCTTGCTCGTGTGAAGAATAGCCTTATTCCCGGATTCAATTTGTAAGTGCGACGCTCGTCTTTGGGTGGCTTGTCTTCGGCATTAGCTTGCCGAGTTCGCGGTACCAAACCTCGTTGGGCGTTTCCCAGTCCAGGACCTTCATGGGGTGTCGTTGATCTCCTGGACGATGGCCTGCAGGGCCTCGTCCACGAGCAGGTGGCAGGAGGACTCCGTGCCGTTGTCCCAGGTGCGGTCGATGCGCGCGGGCGCGGGGATGTCCTTGTGGATGTCGTATTCGGCGCGCGCCGTGGCCGGCGCGCCCTTGTCGGGGATGAACCGGGCGAACAGCCTGCGGCTCTTGCGTTCGACCTGCGTGTCGATGCACCGCTTGGACGGGGACGCGCCGACCACGGTGTCGGATTCGAAGTGGCCGAACTCATGGCGCGAGTCTACCTTCTTCGGCCGGTCCGTGATCGGCACGCGCATCGGGATGCGCGGTCCCCTCGCCTGTGTCTGTTCAATAGAAAGTGGGCCGTGTGAGCGTGTGGAAAGTCTCCAGATGAGCGGCAGGTTTTAGTCCATTTCAGCGTGTGGCGAGAAATGAACACCGGCCCGTCCTGCCCGTACTAGTTTCC